>Ga0082335_1001303_pt1 | contig 54378 bp, 40 predicted proteins | sample Subgrocontami58m_FD_72375 | JGI IMG/M metagenome (GOLD analysis project Ga0082335, IMG submission 72375) | Subsurface groundwater microbial communities from S. Glens Falls, New York, USA - GMW37 contaminated, 5.8 m (SPADES assembly) (version 2) ... | reverse complement strand
GTGGAGTTCAACCGTTTCTTGGAATATTACCGGAATGCCCCCGATCTGAATGTCTCAGAAGGGGAAAAAAGGCCGGAGCCGCGGCAGGCTCTCCGGGAAAACAAAGTTCTCAAACCATCGTCCCGACAGATGATTTCTCGCTTCCTCATAAACGTGGGCAAGAAAGACGGCGTCAATCCGGGGCGCCTGATCGGAGAAATCAACGATGCCGTCGGTAATAAAAATATCCGGATCGGCAAAATAGAAATGATGAACAATTCAGCAATACTGGAGGCAGAAAGCAATTTTGCCCCCCAGATCCTGGGCGCCTTTAAAAACCTGATGATCAACGGCAAGCCCGTGGCCGTCAAGCTTGTCAAAGACAGAATGTCCGATGATAAAGGAGAGAGGCCTTTAAAGATCAGGCCACCTGCAAATAATACCCTTAAGCCCCGCTACCGCAAATAAGCCCACCGCCTACGGGAAATAGTCCTGGGATCACTGATCCGCCTATACCATGCACTCCATAATATATAAGGAATCAGGCTCTGGAATGCTGGTGGTCACGGTACATACTCATCAGCGCCCATGTCGTAGTCATCAACGCCATCGCCTATGCCGCTGATATCCGTGGGCCTCGCGTTGCCGTCGATGTCATCGGCCGGTGCGTTGGCGCTCGAGGCCGTGTCTATGCAGGGCGACAGGGTGGTGCAGGCCGCATCGGGAACTCCGTTGGCGTAACATAGATGGTAATTCCCCGCTATGGTTGGGGTGCCATTTCCCGCCTGAACAAGAGTGATGAACTGCGGCATGGCGTCGATATTGCCGGTTTTGTCCAGACACGCTGCGCATCCACCCTGAATATCCGTATAAGTGGTCGTTGGCGCGCCGCTGAGTTGCGGGTTGTTGCCGGCGGTATTGCTGTGAATAATGCTGTTCCGCACCGTAACCGTCCCGGCGTTGACGCGCAAGCCGCCACCACCTCCGGTGTTGGTGCCCGAAGCATAGTTGCCGGCTATGGTACTGTTGTAAATATTCACGGTTCCGCCTGCTACATAGATTCCGCCTCCATCGCTGTTCGTTGTCTGCTGGTCGGTAGTATTGCCGGTGATCACGCAGTTGGTGATGGTTGCATTTGTGGAGTTGGTGTAAATGCCGCCGCCATCGTAACCACCACGGTTGCCCTTGATGTTTGCTTTAGTTACTGACAGGGAAGTTCCCGCAGAATAAATACCGCCGCCATTGCCTCCCGAAACGCATGTGTTGTTGGCAATATTGGTGCCGGTAATCGTCAAAGTAACACCGGCGCCCATATAAACACCGGCACCATTGCGACCGCTGTTGCCGTTAATGGCGCCGTCCGTAATCGTCGACGTGCCGCCGGTCGTCAAATAGACTCCGCCGCCGTCCGCTGTAGCACCGGCCGGGGCATTACTGCTGATCGTGCAATTGGTAAGCGTCACTGGGGAGTTGGAATATATGCCGCCGCCATGACCGCTCGCGTTATTTGTGGCATTACTGCTGATACTCGTATTACTGATAACGGAAGCGTTGCTTACACCGCTGATGTATATGCCGCCGCCGACATTACCGGTGTTTGACGATATTGTTGCATTGTTGATCGAAAGCGGAATTGCAGCTGTGGAATTTAATATATAGATGCCGCCACCATTCCGACCGGAATTGCTGCTGATGGTACCGCCGGAAATAGTTGCCGAGGCGGAGGCGCCGTTCAGGTAGATCCCGCCGCCGTCATAGCTGCTGGTGCTGCCAGTTGCATTACTGTTTACCGTACAGTTAGTCAGCGAAATTGCCGAATTGTTGCTGTATATGCCCCCGGCGCTCTGGGTAGATGTGTTGTTGCTGATTGAAGTATTGGCAATGGTCGTTGTCGTGGTAATTCCAGTCAAATATATCCCGGTTCCATAGGTTCCTGAGTTGTAGTTAATTGAGCTGTCGCTGATGGTTATCGTTTTTGATGAGGTTGTGGCATATATACCGGAGCCGTAACGCCCGGAGTTTGCATTACCTGAGCCGCCGATTGTCGTGCTCTGAATTGTTGCGCCACCGCCGTTTATGTATATGCCGCCGCCGTCAACGCTGCCGGTGGTAACATTGTTCCCCTGAACAACACAGTTCTTGATGGTCGGCTCGGAGTTGTTGCTTATATATATGCCCCTGGTCAATGTGCTGGCGGCCGCCTGGTTGTCGATGGTAAAGCCGTCCAGCACGGCGCTTGAGATTTCGCCGTTACTGAAGGTGACAACAGGATTGTTTGTGTTATCACCCTGTATCTTGGTAACGGCAGCACCGTTAACCGAAAGTATGGTAATATTCTTGCCGCCGTAACTGATTTTCTCATTATATGTGCCGTCCGATACAAGAATATAGTCCCCGCTTGCCGAGGCGGTGATGGCTGCGGCAATGGTGGCATATCCACCCGGTACGGTCTTGGGATTGACGACCGTTACGGTCTTGTCGGCAGTAGCATTTCCCGTGGCCGAATCGGCGCCGTCGTGGGCATAGAAGCGGTAATTGAGCACCCCGTCGCCGGCATAGGGGATATTGACGATAGCGGTATACAGCTTACCGTCCGAGTAGGTGGTGTCACCGGCATCGACCGCAGTCATGTCGTATTTCTCACCGACCTCGTAGGAAAGATTGTCGTTCTTGTCCACCCAGACTTGGAGCGAGGTTGGCGCTGTGTTTTCCGCGTCGGTATATTTGACCCGGAAGGTAAAGTTGGCGCCGCCGCTATAGCTGTCCGGATTAACGCCGTCTGCTGTATAGCCGCTCTCGCCGGTCCAGTCGAGAACCGGCGGGGTATTGGAACCGGTGACCGATACCGTGGAATCGGAGGCCGGAGTGCTGGTCGCGGCATCGGCGCCGTCGTTGAAGAGGAATTTGTATTTGATGCTGCCCGCGGTATTGAGCGTCAGAGTCTTGGTATAGAGCTTGCCGTCCGTATAGACGGTATCGCCGGCATCCACTGCGGTCATGGCATATTTCTCGCCATCCTCGTAGGCGCCGTTATTATTTTCATCCACCCACGCCTGGGAAATGGTGGGGGCTTCATTGTCGGCATCGCTGTACTTCACCCGGAAGATAAAGCTGTTCCCTGCTATTGCGCTGTTCGGATCAACGCCATCGGTCGCGTAATTGGCTTCGCCGGTCCAAGCCAGAGTCGGAACATTGTTCGTGACCGTGACAATCTTGTCCGTCGTGGTTGGTGCACCGGTTGCTGGAATGCCGTTAGCAGCATAGAAGCGATAGTTTAGATTGTTGTCACCGGCTTTGGTGAGAGTGACTGTCCGCGTATAGTCCTTGCCGTCCGTGTAGTTGGTGTCACCCGAGTCAACCGCTGCCATGGTGAGTTTCTCACCGCTGCCCAGATAGTCGCCGTCGTCGTTCCTGTCAACCCAGACCTGGATGGAGGTGGGCGGGGTGTTGTTGACGTCGGTATAGCGGGTCCGGAACTCGAAGGCCGTGCCGCTTGCGCCGCTATCCGGATGGACACCGTCGGCTACGAAGTTGCCGCTGCCGATCCATGAAAGAACCGGAGCGGTGTTAACAACCACGGTCTTGTCGCTTGTCGGTTGGCCGGTTGCCGTGACATAGCCATCCGCGGCATAGAAACGATACTTGATGACCCCGTCGCCGGCATACGCGAGGTTGAGCGTCTTTGTGTAGAGCTTGCCGTCCGTGTAGTTGGTATCGCCGACGTCAACAGCGGTCATGTCGTATTTTTCGCCGGCATCGTAGATACCGTTATCATTGGTGTCCACCCAGACCTGGATGGAAGAGGGCGCGTTGTTATCACTATCGCTATAATCCATCCGGAATTCAAAGCTCGCACCACCGGCCCCAATGTCAGGAGAAACGCCATCGGCAGTATAACCGGATTCACCTGTCCAGGCCAAGACCGGCGTGTTATTGGCGACTGTTACAATCTCGTCGGCTCCCATGTCATACCCGGCGCCAATAGGCCGGACATTACCGTCAATGTCGTTCGAGGGCGCGCCAGTGGCGGAGCCGACATCCATGGCCGGTGAATCCATCAACAGATGGTAATTGCCGGTTGTGGTCGGGGCCGTGGAAGGATCTACCGGGTTGACGAACAACGGATCGCTTGATATGTTGTTGCTGCCGCTGAAACCCGGCTGCCAGATGTCTGAATATGAAGCAGTTGCCGGACCTGCGATATCGGCATAAATATTAGTGTCTGTGTTATTCCAAACAATGCTGTTCTTAAGTATAAACGCCGAACCTCCCAAATTGTAAATGCCGCCGCCTTGATCGTTGGCATAGTTGCCGGCTATAGTGGAATTAATAATAGTCGGCGCGATTGTAGCCCCTGTAACATGGAGACCGCCGCCGTCGAGAGTAACCGCCTTATTACCGGTAATCATGCAGTTTGTAAATGTGGCGGCAACACTTCCCGTGAGGAATACCCCTCCGCCGTTATCATCCGCCTGATTACCGGCGATGGCAGTTCTTTCAATGGTCGCGGTATACGTTCCGGCAGCCCCTCCACTTATGTACAGGCCTCCGCCTTGTAATGCTGATGCGGAATTGCCATTTATAATTGAGTCGGTTATTGAGAGCGAATTTGCTCCCGAGTTTGCAACATACAGGGCACCGCCGCTTCTGCCGGTATTGCTGGTAAATGTGCTGCCGCTTATAGTTGTTGAAGAAACGGATGCAAGGTAGATTGCGCCGCCGTCAAGTGCGGACCCCTGGGCGGTGGTGTTGTTGCCGGTAAATGTGCTGCCGGTTATAGTCAGCGTGGCTGTGGCGCCCCCGGTAGTAATGAAAAGGGCGCCGCCGTTGTCGTTGGCGTCATTGTTGCTGAATGTCGTATTAGTGATTGTCAGTGGAACCGTGCCGCCGCTTGCAGTTACGTAAATTGCACCGCCTGCAAGCGTACCGCGGTTGTTGCTGAAAGCGGAATCGCTGATGGAAAGCAACGCATTCGCGCTTGTGGTCATGTAGATACCGCCGCTGTACCGTCCTTGATTGTTATTGAACGTGGAACCGGTGATCATAGCCGAACCACCACTGCCCAGATACAGCCCACCGCCTTCGAGGGCGCTTGTTATGTTGTTGCTGACAGTACTGTCCTTTATGGTTACGGTAGCCGAACCTGCTGTCGTCAGATATATGCCGGCGCCGTTGTCGGCATCGTTATTTGTAATGATAGAGTTGGTGATAATGGGAGACGAGTTGCTGATATAAATTCCGCCGCCATATAGGCCGCCAACTCCGTTCCGTACGGTAAATCCGTTTAAGGTAGAATCTGAGCCGTTCTGGAACTTGACCACCGAGCCGCCTGAACCGCCGCCGTCAATGATGGTTGCGGCCGCGCCATTAACCGACTTGATGGTGATGGACTTGGCATCGACTGTAACCTTTTCCGTATAGGTGCAATCGCTCACCAGGACGGTATCGCCGCTCGCCGCAGCGTTGACCGCCGCCTGAATGGCGGTGTAATCCTTGCCGCCCGTACAGGAGACGGTGATGGCATTCACCAAAACGGTGAGAAAGCTGTCAGCGGTCGGAGCGCCGGTTGCATCGAGGCTGCCGTCCGAGGCATAGAACCGATAGTTGATTATGCCGTCACCGGCTCCGGCAAGGGCCAGGGCCTTGGTATACAACTTGCCGTTTGTGTAATCGTTGTCGCCCGTGTCCTCGGCGGTCATGGCGTATTTCTCGCCCGCCTCGTATATCCCGTTGCCGTTCTCATCCAACCACACCTGCATAACCGAAGGCGCGGTGTTCTGGGCATCGGCATAGCTAATCCTGAAAGTGAAGCTGGCGCCTGGTACATCTGTATTCTGGTGCACGCCATCAAGGACATAATTCGCCTCGCCGGTCCAGGCGAGAGTCGGCACGGTGTTGGCTGCGGTCACCAAAAGGGTTCTATCTGTAGTGGGCGTGCCGGTAGCATTGGCTGTGCCGTCCGATGCATAGAAGCGGTAGTCGAGGGCGCCGTCGCCGCTAAAGGCGATGGTCCGGGTTAGCGTGTAAAGTTTGCCATCCGAGTAGGTGGTGTCACCCGCATCAACTGCGGTCGTCTCATACTTCTCGCCCGCCTCGTAGGAACCATTGTCATTTTCATCGATCCAGACCTGCATACCGGTCGGCGCCTGATTCTCGGCGTCGGTATATTTGATCCTGAACACGAAGCTTGAGCCGGCCAAGGCGCTATCCGGCGAAACACCGTCGGCGGCATAGCCGGACTCACCGGTAAAGGAAAGAACCGGCGCGTTGTTGGCAAGCGTGATACTGCTGTCGGCAGTCGGTGCGCCGGTGGCATCAAACTTGCCGTCCGAGGCATAGAAACGATAATTAGACGTCCCGTCGCCGGCTATGCCGATGGCGATGGTCTTCCGGTAGAGTTTGCCGTTCGAGCAATCAATATCGGACGAATCGGCATCCTGCATGGCGAACTTTTCGTTATCTTCGTAGGACCCGTTGTCGTTCAGGTCAACCCAGACCTGGATGGTGCGCGGGATCTGATAGTTTGCATCGCCGTACTTGATCCGGAAGGTAAAATAAGCCCCACCCTGGCTGCTGTTCGGCTCCGCGCCATCGGTCGTATAGCCTGATTCGCCGGTCCAGGCAAGAACCGGCGCCTGCGGGGCCGCCGGCGGGGTCCGGTAGTACTTGCCATAATTGCCGCCGTGACAGGCGCTGCAAATATTACCGGGAGATGAACCGTCCCAGACCGTGCCGTCGCTCTGATCCAGGGTCACAACATTATTCGGCTCATTAGGCGGCCATGGCGGATTGTAGGTTGTCGTGCCGTCCTTGGCATAATAAATCTGGAGTCCAGGCTCTTTGTTAACAAGCTTCCCGTCATTGACCATGGAAAGCCGGGTCGAACCATGCACGTTATGGCAGACAACGCAGGAAATCTGACTGTCGTAGCTGCCGTTCCAATCCGAGTCAAATCTGCTGCCCATGTTGTCCAGATGATGGTTATGGGCGTTGATGGGCGGCGTATCTCCCGAGGAGGGAGCATCACCGATATCATCCCGGAAGCTGGTGGTCACCAGCGATGGGGACTGCAACAGATACTTGTTGGCGTCATGACACGAAAAACATAGCCTGAAATCATCAGCAACCAGGGGAATGTTACCGGTGGGCCGCGGGATATTCAGCGGCTTCTTGCCGTCAATACTCTTCAACCGGTAACCGGCCTGGTAATTGTTGCTGGCAGCAGCATAGGTCCGAGCATTGCCATCGATATGGGCAGTGGAAAAATCATGGCAGACGTCGCATTCCTTGTCGGCGCCGTAGACTCGTCCGCCGCTTGACGCATACGTTGAAGCGGAGGGCAGCCCATGACCAGTTTTGAAGTAACCCCAGCCCATGCCGTATGTGTACGCGGCGGACTCGTTGCCCACAACATTCGATGCAGTCACAGCGGATATCACGGCAGGCGACTCATCATGACAGGTTGCGCACCACTTTTCCCTGCCTGCTTTCAATTCGTTGCCCGTATAAACGCCGTTTGTCCAGTTGTTCTTCGCTCCCAGATTCGTATCGTTCACACCGTCATAGGTTCCACCGGGGCTGTGACAATCGTTGCAGATGTCCGTTTGCGCCAGCGTTAGTTGCGCATTCGGATCATTTTTTGATCTGAAATAGGAAAAATTTGCCGTATTGTGGCACTGAGAACAGTCCAGCGCCATACCTTTCCCACCTGCGCTATTCACATGCGTCGGATGCGACCTTTTTGTCCCGTGGCATGTTGTCGCTGTTCCGCACCCCGCACCGCTGCCGCCGGCATGGCTGAAGGCACTTGTATGGGAGTGGCAGGTGGTGCAGTCGGCGGCATTCTGATGCCCTGCATTCGATGTAATGGCGTAGGAATGCTTGTTTGTCTGGGAATGGCAGACCTGGCAAATTCTGGTGGAACTTGAGCGGGGGGCATCCGAGTCATCGCCCATCACACCATCGGACGAGCCGGGATTGGGGTTATCGGCCAGGCTCTTTTTCTTAAACAGGGTGGTGACGGCCGGCGCACCCGAGGAAGCCCAGTTTGAGCCGTCGGGTGTGGCTATGGTTTCTTTCAGGAGATAGATGTTCTTCGTATCGTGGGCGGTATGACAGGTAGTGCAACGGAACTCGTCGTATTTACTGCCGGTCACCCCCCAACCGCCCTGGGCTGCCCATTTCGTAGAGCCCGTGTTTATGCTGTTATGGGTCTTGAGAGAATTGGCGTCTCCGGGAGCATTTTGATCGGTTTTGTGGCAGCCGTGACAGGTCTCTTCGGGGGAACGCTTCAGCAGCATTCCGTCCCCGGCTGCCTGCCCCTTGACGATCAGGACGGCGCCGGGAAAAAGCAATGTCACGATGGCGATACATAAAAGCGCATATTTTCTCATAATTTATCCATTTTTCTTGACAGCAAAAACTACTCCGCGCTGTCCTTCCAACTTTATGACCAAGATCAAAGGTCATATCTATGGAACCGTGGTATAAGAAAATGGATAGTCCGCCGCCATCGCATTTCCTGCCGTATCCTTCACACCTGTAGTAACCGTCACGGTATATGTTGTGGAATTTGTCTGGCTGCCGGTGGCAAATACGGCCTGGTTAGTGGCACAGCTCGATAACGCCCATCCTCCCCCGCTGACTATTATGTTCGTTGTATCGACCGTAGCGCAATCCACATTCTCCGACCATGTAATTGTAACATTCCCGTTAAGCGCAACTCCTGCGGCACCGTCGGACGGCGAGGCGCTGCTGACTGTCGGAGCGACGTTGTCGTAATAGTAGGGCCCGTAAGTCTGCGTGCCATTGGCAAGATCGTCGCCGTTATACGACTTGACATGGAGGTACCAGCCCCCGTATGCCGTTGAGGTCATGGTCAATGGCCCCAGCGTCCACTGCGGTTCCGCACCGGTAAAGGTATAGGTCGCGTTCTGGTTCCACGCGTAGCGGTAATACTGCACCCCTCCTGCGCCAAAGCCCGCAGTGTTGGCGAATACCACATTGGCCGTGCTGTACCATGTTGAGGCGGTCTTGTCGGCTGTCAGATTTGGGGGCATGGATAACGTATATCGTGATGCATCGCCGCTTCCGGGTGAGTCTCCGCCGTCATTATATGCATGAATGTGTCTTGTGTACTGTGTATTGGCAGTAAGCCCCGTCTCGTCCAGGTATGTCAGATTAGGAGTCGCCAAGCTTGCCACGGCCGTATGGGCTGAATCATGCACCTTGAAACCTGTTTCATCGGGTGTTGTATCGGTAAAGTTCCACCGGATGGAGGTGGTAGACAGGGTAGACGGCGTGCCGATCGTCGGGGCCGTACCGGGGGCAACCACCGTATCCTGCCATTGGATCCAATCGATCAGGCCGTTGAATCGATTATTGGTTGTCGAGGACGTGTTTGCGCCTATGGCAAACTGGCCATTACCTGAGGTTATCCTGTCGTTTGTATAGAACTTGAATGAATCGGTCTTCAGCGACTGATCCGTATCTGTGCAATTCAAATAACCTGACCAGTTTTCACCCGCGCCGTTTCCGTCCGTGCCCTGGTCGTCTATATAAATATCAGCCGGTGTAAAGTACTGCCCCGGTGTGCCTCCCGGTTTATTCGTATTCCATACCGCCTTTACCTGATACCAGTGGTTGGATACTATCGGACAATCGTTTTCAGGACCGTTCTTAGCGCCCGTATAATTCGTCAGCACCGGTTTCCACGTAGTGGTACCATCAGTGAGCGCCCAGAGAGCAATGACGGCCTGGTTGTCAGGCGCGGTGAATAAACCCGGATAGGCGGTGTTGTTCCTCCATACCGACAATTGATAGTTGGAACTTGCGCTGTAGTTTCTCGCAAATATGCGTGCAATGTAATTGTTATTACCAGTGACAGTTATGCCAGCCGGTTTGATCCTTGCTTCAAGGGTAAGGGCAGTTGTTGCCTGGAGGCACGCATCATTACCGGTAAATGCTATGTAGTTGCCGCTTCCGTTGCCTGAATATTCATTGCCGGTCATTACACTTGTTCCATAAACCGAGCCAATTAGGTACCCCTGGGAATCCTGGACCGTCGTGCTTCCCGGCGCTTCATTCAGGTTGAACGTGGCGGGCGACGGGCAGAGGCTCCCGCTTATAGTAACGGCGTTTGTGCCGGCGGCAAAACCCATGTTGTCAAATATGGAGTTGGCGACCGCGGCCACTGTGTCCACACCGATGTCGTTGTTGGCGTCAATATTTGAACTCAGGGTCAGCACCGCCGTTGTACTGCCTGCCGTATGCTGGACAGCCGTTATGGTTCTGCCGTTGTCGGTATCCGTGTATGTAAAATCAGATGGCGCCAAGGCGCCAGTCAAGTCTGAATTCGTATACACGGCCTTGGAGAAGGTAACGGTCACCTTGTTTGATGAGCTGACAACAGCAGAGTTGATTGTCGGGGGACTAAGATTCCCGCTTATAGTGACGGCGGTTGTACCGGCGGCAAGGGCATACTTGTCGAAGATGGAGTTTGCCGCCGCCTTGACCGTGTCCACGCCAACGTCGTTGGAGGTGTCGAGGTCCGAGCTTAAGGTCAGCACAGCCGTCCTGCTCCCGGCCGTATGGGTGACGGCGGCTATAGTCCTGCCGTTGTCAGTATCAGTATAGACAAAGTCCGCTGGGACAAGAGCGCCTGTAGAGTCGTTATTGGTGTAAACACCTTCCGAGAAGGTCACCGTAAGCTGGTTCACCCTGGTAACTTCGGCCGATACTATCTCCGGCGCATTCGCCGCGTCTATGGCTGCAAAGTAAGATGACGGCTTTGTTGCATTCCAAACCTTGGCATCATCTATTCTGCCAATAAAATTAGTGCTTTCCCAGTCGAAGCCGCCGATGGAGAATTCCGAGGCGCACCAGGAGCCGTTGTAGCAGATGCTCTGGTTCCAGGGGCTGTTTTCCGAATAGGCGTAAATGGAGGTCTCATTGGCGCCGGGCTGCATATTGTTCCCGGAGGGATCGCTCGTCGTTACATCCACGCCGTTCATATAGATCCTTATTCTGCCCGCGGCCGGATCGGCGGGATTTCTGTCCGGACCGCCCGTGTCGAACGTCGCGGCCACGTGCGTCCATTTGTTGAGCGGTACGGCCACGGAGCTGTAGGCGCCGCGCACCCCCGCGCGGCCGTCCTGCGTGCCGGCGTTATTGTCCGCCGTCATGTTGAAGGTCGCCCGCAAAGTGCCGTCAATCTTTTTCAGCCTAAAAGCATACCCGCCATTACTGGAAACTCCCACGTGTTTATTGAAGATAGTGTATTCACTCTTGGCATTGTCCGTGGGATAGACCCATGTCTCAAGACTCGTGTTATACTTCATCTCCGTAAATTTCCAGGTGCCGTGGTAGCCTTCGTCGGTGGACCAATAGCCGTTCTCCGTGCCCACCTGGACGGTTATGTCCTCCCCCAGAACGGCTGCTTGTCCTGTTTTCCCCGCCGCAAAGGAACCGGCCGTTGAATACCACTTGCCGTCCATCTGCCCCGTGCCGGAATCCTTGAGGTTGTTTTCAAAGGCATAATTAAGCACCAATGTGGGATCGAAGGTCCTCGTACCGCCGGAACCGCTCTGACTCGCCATGGCATGCGGTGTTGCCGTACCCGTGCTATTCATCCGGGCAGACACATGGCAACTGGCGTTGCCGCAAGACATGCCGGCGTGCCAATCGCTGTAATAGTAGTGACATCGGTTGCACATGTTGTTCCAGTTGCTGGTGAAGGGACCGCCGTTAACGTTCGATCGGCCCAGGGTGCCCGTGCCGTGCCCGGTATGGCAGTCGGTACAGGAAAGGGTGAAGTTGGCGCCGGCGATCCTTTCCTCGTGATTGAAGGGAGCGCGGGAGAAAAGCTGATCGCCCTTGCCGCGAGGTATCGTAGGCCAGCATTCCGCCTGCGTGCCTGTGCAATCATCGCCGTCCCAGCCTGTCGCCTGGCCGCAGGCAAACCAGTTGGGGCAGGTGCCGTAGCCGTTCGGCTGATTTGCCGACACCTTGCCATGGTTGTCGCCGGCCCAGTCAATGCCGAAGAACACACTGCCGCTCCCGCCCGCGCCGTGACAATCGAGGCAAAAAGTGGCGTAATCCGGCAATTGATCGCCCGTGAAGGATTCGCCGGTCGGCTTGCGGTAGGTGCCGCTGCCGGCATAGGCGCTTATCTTTTCGGCTACCGTGTCACCCCATACCTGGAGATTGTCCAAAAATCTCGTGACCGGACTCTTGTTTTGGTCTGCCTGATTGTATCTGCCTGTTACAAGATGAACATTGTGACAGGAACTGCACTGAAGCGTATAGTTCTTGCTGTTTACAGTAAACGCCTTCGTGCCGACACCTGGATGGGCGCCCGCGCCGCTATGGCAGGTGTTGCAGAGAGCTTGCTTATCCGCGGTGGTCATGGCGGCGAATGTTCCCGCCGCGCCGTGCACTTCGTGGCAGGCGGTGCATTTTATGCCGCTGTGGGCGGAATTCTGGAAAGCCGCGTAGGTGGTGTACCACTGGGGATTGGCCGTCGCCGTCGTGCCGGGATCATGGCACTGCCGGCAATTGCTGTTGTTGGCGTCATTTTCGTAACCTGTCTTCAACCTCTTGTTTACATTATTGAAATGCGCCGCCGTAAGATCGTGGCATTCACTGCAAACCTTGTTCGCACCTTGGTTTCCCGTCGCGGCGGCGTCCTGCCAGGACATCCTTTGGTAATTGCCGGAAAGTTTCCCATGCCCGGTTATGGCATAACCGTAGGTGGAACCATTCCCCATGGCGTTGAAAGCCGCAACACCCAGGCCGTTACCCTGCGTGTTGCCGGGGATAGCTCCATGACAACTGCCACAGAAGCTTGCCTCTCCCAACGTCACCGCCCAACTGCCAGCCGTTCCTGAGGATGATCCGGGATGGTCCCAGTATGTCTTGGCCGTTATCGCCCCGGCGGCGGTATGGCAGTTGTTGCAGACGGTTGTGTTGGTCAAATTCTGTCCGTCCTTGAATTGCGGGAAATTATTGGTGTCATGACATTCCGAACAGTTAACCCCGACTTGCATGCCGCCCACATGGGGGGCATGGGCTCCCTGGACGCCGTGGCAGGTCGTGGCGGTACCACACCCTGTCCCGCTGCCGCCGCCGTGGGCAAAGGCATTCTTATGAGCATGGCATTGCGTGCAGTCGGTGGCGTTTTGATGGCCGGGATCGGCGCCGATGGCATAGGAATGCTTGTTCGTCTGGGAATGGCAGACCTCACAAACGCGCACTGATGTGCTATGACCACCCGTATCGTCCCCCATGACGCCGTCGGAAACACCGGGGTTGGGACTGTCGGCCAGATTCTTCTTCTTGAACAGGACATTGACGGTTGGCGCGCCCGAGGAAGCCCAGTTTGAGCCGTCGGGTGTGGCTATGGTTTCTTTCAGGAGATAGATGTTCTTCGTATCGTGGGCGGTATGACAGGTAGTGCAACGGAACTCGCCGTATTTACCGCCGGTCACCCCCCAACCGCCCTGGGCTGCCCATTTCGTAGAACCCGTGTTTATGCTGTTATGGGTCTTGAGGGAATTGGCGTCTCCGGGAGCATTCTGATCGGTTTTGTGGCAGCCGTGGCAGGTCTCTTCGGGGGAACGCTTCAAGAGCAGGCCGTCGCCCACCGCATACGCCCGGATGATGAAAAGGAAAACCGCAAATAAAAGGACAAGTGCTACAAGGGATAATGGTCTCTTTATGTTATGCCTCACAACCTTCATCGAAAAGTTTTCTCCTCATTTAGTCCATTATCCGGCATTCAATGCGCTCTCCCCTGTTGCCCGATAGCGATTTCAAGGCCCATCAATCGTTGATGAATCGGAATCCGTGTAATGAATGCCGTGACAACTTAAACAACGGATGCGGAAGCCTGCATCCAATATCATGTTATTAGTGGAATTAGGATCGGGGTTGCCATTTTTATATCGCGCCCCTGTTTGTTGCGCCCAGCTGGCGGCGCCAGGTTTTAACGGCGCGTTGTGAAACTGATTCGCGTTGGCAACGTTCCGTGTTTCTCCGGAAGCATTGCTGAAAACCTTTCCAATGGGATGGCTTTTGGGATAGCCGTCATAAGTCCGCACGTCCGTTTGCGATATCGTTCCCCCCGGTTTGGAAGCCGGCGTTCTATAGTAGTGGCAGTCTTCGCATAACTCGTTATAATAATTGATCATCCTTAACATATGCCTGCCGTTGCCCGTTCCGCCTCCCCCATAGGCAGGCGCATCCGGGTCCCAAGGGTTTTTTGTCTGAAAATGCTGGTTATGACAGGCGGAACAGACCGTTCTATAGTTCACACAGGCCCCCTCCGGATTTTTATCGCAGAACCTTTCCAACTGCCTCTTGAGATCGGAATTGGACAAGCTGTTGACAGACCTTAAGCCATAGGGATTTGACGGATCGTCGGAGGCAGGCATGATTCCGTCCCAGCGATGGGAAGTTCCCGATAGGCCCACATTGGCCTGCATGGAAGAAGCAAAAGGCTTGCCTTGAGCCAGCCCGCCCAGAACATGGCAGCTTACGCAGAGATTGGCATTGCCGTCTTTTGTCAGCGCCGGGCCAAGATTTGCGTGCACCGCATGGCACCCGAGACAGTCAACGGGTTTATCCGGGTCATCCACGTTATGGGGAGGGTCTATGCCATTGGCCAACGACACGGTAAAAAGAAAGCATAGCGGCACTAAACTCAGTAACCTACATATTTCAATCAGTTGCACATCCTTCTTCATCGGCTCACCCCAATACCCGCTGCGCGTCGTAACGCATATAAAGCCTCAACTAAGCCAATTTTCCCATCATTGTCAACATCGCCGGCCACATCTTTGACAGGCATGCCTGCGACAATACGCAAGGCGAGGATAGCGTCTTCCAACCCTACGGTTCCATTACCATTAACATCGCCAGCCAGAAAATCAAACAGGGAAGCTACGTCAAAGACGTTTATCGTCGCCCCATCAGAATTCGATACATAGATTCGATAATTACTAACGACAACGTCCATGGGGATTGTCAGCCCCCCTGGCTCCCTACCGAATGCGCCCAGTGATTCCAAATAGTTTCCCTCTCTCGTATAGACCTGTATCCGGCTTTGAAAGGCATCGGCTACAAACACCTTCCCTTTTGAAACCGAGATGCCCTGGGGCCTGGTAAGTTGCCCCGGGCCAGAAGCAAGGCTGCCGAAACTCCTGCGAAAAGAGCCGTCCGGACTGAAGACCTCCACCCTGCCGTTGTTATGATCCACGACGTAAACTTCCCCGTAGTCGTCGTCAACGGCAACTCCAGCGGGAAAAATCATCTGCCCCGGATTAACGCCATAACCGCCGAAAGAAAAGGAGAATGATCCGTCCCTCTGATATGCCTTTACTACATGCTTGGAACTGTCGGCTACGTAGATATGATTATTCCCCACTGCAATGTCCCCCGGCATGGAGAACTCGCCCTCGCCTTTCCCCAGAGAAAAGAGGAAGGCCCCCGACGGCGAAACAACCTGAACGCTGCCCCCTTGCTCGCCCACATAGACCCTGTTGGCTGCGTCAACAGCAACGGAAAGAGGCCTGCGAAAGCCGGCAATAACGCCTGCCGCTCGACCGTCTCTTCGAAATTTAAGGATTTTTCCGGCATAGGGAGCAGCAACGTACAGAACGTCATATCCGTCCATGGCCACCCTGATCGGTTCTTCATTGCCCGTGGTAAAACTGGTAATGAACGCTGACGGGGGGGGGGATATAACGCTCTGAGAGATGGCCCGATCTGGAGCGAACAAAATAACCAAAAGACAGCTAAAAAAATACAGAGAGCATAATGGCGCATTTACAGTCGGTAGAGGGTCTTCGGCTCTTCCCATAAGCAGCACTCCTTTTCCCTTTTTTAGTTGCTTATTTGTCTGTCATATTGACATTCACATATCATGCCAAAACCAAGGCTATTTGTAACCACTTCTCCAACATATCGACACTCACATATCATGCCAAGGAGGTTTGGCATGATTACTGCTAGAGTCAACGGATAATTTCATTAGGAAGTGAGGCATAATGGCAAAACATTTTAGCTCGATACGGACAAAACTTTTACTGTTTATTGCGATAACCCTTTTCTTTTCCCTGATGATGGCCATGACCGGGATGTATCTTTTCCAAAAGTCAACGCTGACCGGACAGACGGTGGAACGGGCGGAAGAGATCGGCGGCATCATCAATACCGGCTTGAAATACCAGATGCTGAAAAGGGATTTTGAGCTGACACAGCGAATAATCAACGAAATAAGCGCGCATAAAAACGTCCTGTCGGCCTTCATCATCAATGCGCAAGGCATGGTCAAGTTTTCTTCCCGGCCGGAGCAAGTGGACAGTCAATTAAGCAAAAGCAACAAGCAATGCCTGCCCTGCCATGACGGGGCGAACAATGAGGCGCGTCTTACTCTGCATAAAAAGGATGTCGCACATGCTTTCCGGCATGAATCGGCTTTAACAAACGTCACCCTTATTTACAACGAAAAGTCATGCTTCGGTTGTCACCCGGCCCAGCAAAAAACTCTGGGACACCTTTTTATCGACTATTCCACGGCAGGCATGGATTCCCTGATTGCCACCACGATGCTGAGGATGTTGGCGACCGCTTTCGTCACCCTGATTATCATGACTTTAGCCATCCTTTATCTGATAAACCGCTGGCTGCACAAACCGATCACCATCCTCATGGACGGCGTCAGCGAATTAAAAAAAGGCCATTACGGCAGCCAGATCGATTACCGTGGCAACACGGAATTCCAGGTGCTCACCGACTCCTTCAATGTAATGTCAAAAAACATCCAGGCAAATATCAGGGAAATTAAGAACAAGGGGTTTGAGCTGAACGTCCTTTATGCCATCGTCAAAAAAATCAGCGAAAGCATCTATCTGGAAGAATTGAAGGTTGTTGTTGTCGATATTTTAATTGAACTCATGGATTGTGACAGATGCATTATCTTCACCCCTTCACTTAAGGCCGGTGTCTATGAAATAACCGAAATGAGCAAGGGCAGAGAACCGTTCAAGTCGCTTATTACCCTCGACGAGATCGCTAAGGCACCGGAAAGGGAAGGCGAGGAGATGATAGCGCTCCTTGCGAAGTGGGTTAATAATGAAAAGATAAGCACCCCTACGCTTTCCGCAGATGCGCTTATCGCCAGCCTCCCCCTGGTAATCCGCGATAGCCGCCTCGGGCTGATTGTCGCTGTCCGGGACGCGGCTAATCCCTTCGACGAAGAAGGCTTCCGCCTGGTGACGGTTGCCAAGGATCATCTTGCCGTCGCCTTTGAAAATGCCCGGCTCTATACCCTGGCAATCACCGATGAACTTACCCATTTGTTTACGGTACGACACTTTCAGTCACAGATGGAAATAGAGATATCGCGTTTCCTGCGATATGGGCAGACCTGCTCGCTCCTCATGCTGGATATAGACAAATTTAAAGCGGTGAACGACACCTACGGCCATCCCGCCGGCGACAAAGTGCTCAAAGAAGTGGCCACAGCCATCCGGAATAACCTGCGCGAAATTGATATCCCCTGCCGGTACGGCGGCGAGGAATTCACCGTAATTCTGCCCGGGACATCGGAAAACGGCGCACGGCTGGTGGCGGAAAGGATCAGAAAAAGTCTCGAAAAAACGGTTATTCATCTGAACGAAACGCAGGAGATTTCCGTCACGATCAGCATCGGCGGCGCTTGCTGCCCCGACCATGGGACGGCGGTGAAGGATATGGTGGTAACTGCGGATAAGGCGCTGTATCGGGCGAAAGAAGCAGGGAGAAACAAGGTTTTTTGGGGGACATAAAGAAAAAATGGCCTGATCGTTTTACTCTGCGCCATTTATATGGTATGGGTTCAACGCAACGGCATGGCGGACCGATCAGCTGGCGCAGAAATCAGCCCGCGGGAAGAAAAATAAGGTGGAAAGGACGAAAGCAATGAAACAAAGCCAGAAATTTTTCAGGTGGTTCTACCAGGTCTTAGGAGCGCTGATGATCTTGTTTTCCGGGCAGCAGGCATTTGCCGAAAATCTTCCGAAGGCGTCATGCATCACCGCCAATTGCCATGCCGCCCTGGGCAAGGATAAGTATGTGCATGGCCCTGTGGCGGTGAACGATTGTCTTGTGTGCCACAAGGAAACGGGCAAACATAAATTCCCGCCCATCAAGGATGTGGCGGGGCTATGCTATTCCTGCCATGATAAGGTGGATAGCAAGCAAGCCGTTCATAAACCTGTAAAAGACGGCAATTGCACAAAATGCCACAGCCCCCATCAATCGCCTAATAAATTCATGCTCCTGGGCGCGGGAGCGGGACTTTGCTTCAGGTGTCATACGAAGGACCTGATGGCGGGCAAATTTATCCATGGGCCTGTCGCGGTGGGCGAGTGCACCGCCTGCCACAGCGCCCACCAGTCGGATTTCCCCCGCCTGCTGCAGGCCCAGGCAAACGATGTCTGCTTTTCCTGCCATAGCGACAAAAAGGATGATCTGGCGGGGAAAAAAGTCGTGCATAAGCCGGTCAAGGAAAATTGCCTCGGCTGCCACAGCCCCCACGCCGCCAATTACAGCCCCATGTTGAAAAATGAAGCCACCGCCGCGCTCTGCCTTGATTGCCATAAAGCGATGCAGGCGCATATCGCCAAGGCCAAAGTTCCCCACAAAGCCCTCGCCATGCAGCGGGGCTGCCTGGAGTGCCATGATACGCACGCCTCGAATTTTCCCAGATTGCTGGCCGATGAACCGATGAATGTATGTTTTCGTTGCCACGATAAAGACTATGGAACCGGCAAGGCGATGGTGGCCAACATTAAAAAGGTAGTGGAGGAGGGAAAGTTGAAACACGGTCCGATCAAGGAAAAGGACTGTTCCGCCTGCCATGATACCCACGGTTCGGATTATTTCCGGATATTGAGAAACTACTTCCCGCCTGTCTTTTACGCTCCCTTCGATCCCAAGAACTATGAACTCTGCTTTTCCTGCCACCAGAAGACGCTCGTTCTGGACAACAAAACTACCACCCTCACCGGTTTTAGAAACGGCGACCGGAATCTCCATTTCGTGCATGTGAACAAGGCGGAAAAGGGCCGCACCTGCCGCGCCTGCCATGAACCGCACGCCACCAATAACCCGAATCATATTCGCGATGCGGTTCCTTTCGGAGGATGGAAGATACCGATCAATTACACCAAGGTGCAGGACGGCGGCCAATGTGCACCGGGGTGTCATGCCGAATTTACCTATAATCGCAAGAAAGCGGTGGCTTACAAATGATAATAAAAGCCTTGCTGCTGGCGCTGTTGATGTTTTTGCTTACCTCCGGCTATGGTTTTGCCTCTGCCGAGGATGCCTTGCCTGTGGCAATTAAAAGTCTGATCAAGCAGAAAAAAGCCGCCGAGGTGGAAAAGGAAGCGTTGGCTTTAAGCCAAGCCGGCAATAACTTTCTTGCCCACCTGGCCTATGGCGAAGGTTATCTTCTCACGGGCGACCTGGATAAAGCGGAAATTGCTTTTAAAAAGGCGATGGAGCTCAATCCTATCGGCATCGAAGGCAAGATCGGCCTGGCCAAGACGCTGGCCGCCCGGCAGGAAGCTCCGCAGGCGCGGCAGCTCTTACAGGATGCCCTCCGCACCAGCCCCCATCCGGAACGCCTTTACTATGAAATGGGGTTGATCATGGAAGCAGCCGGTGATATTGAGGGTGCCGCACAACTTTTTGAGCAGGGTCTGGAAAGGTATTTTTCTAAAAAATGAAAAGAACATTCTTACTCCTGGTTGTTTTCGCCACGGTTGTCTGCTCCTCGGAAGGCGCATCCGCGCTGAGGGAATTGCAGGAGGGCATGGAAGTTCCCGCTTTTTCTCTTTCCGACTTGACAGGCAAGAACTTCACCTACCAGGAGGTGGCCGGCAAAAAAGGGACTCTCGTAATCTTCTGGCAGACAACGACCAAGAATTCGGAAAAGGCGTTGCGGGAAGTCCAGGGCAAATATGCGGATTGGCGGCAAAAGGGATTGCAGGCGCTGGCGATCAACATGGAAGGACAAAATGTGACGGCCGACGATCTGAAGGCCATCGGGAACATCGCCGGGCAATTGTCCTTCCCCGCCTTTGTGGATCGCGGGCTGGTCCTCTTTGACAAACTGGGGGTAATTGCCCTGCCGACCATGATCCTGCTGGATGACAAAATGGTTATCCAAAAGGAAATGTCCGGCTTTCCCCTGGTCGGCTCCCAGGTGTTTTTCGAAGAAGTCGGCTATTTTCTCGGTGAGAAAAGACTGGTGGCAAAAGAGGTCTATAAGCCCGTCAAACAGGCGCTTTTGTCCTATCGGATGGGAATGAAACTGGAGAAGAAAAAAAATTACGAGAAGGCTGTGGAGCTCTATGAGAAGGCCGTGTCTTTAGATCCGGCTTACGTTACTCCCTTTGTCCGGCTGGTGGAGATATACCTGACCGCCCATAATCCGGGGGCGGCAAAGGCGGCTTTGGCGCGGGTTGATAATAAAATCGCCGCTAATGCCGTCATTATGATGAGCAAGGGCAAGCTGGCATATTACGAAAAGGATTTTGCCCAAGCCAAAAAGATGTTTACCGACAGTCTGGCCAAAGAAGAGACCCCGGATGCTTACATTTATTCCGCCTTCATTTATTTCACGGAAGAAAAGCCGCAGGAAGGGGACAACTATTTAAAACATGCCGTCACTCTGAGCAACAACGCACCGGAGGTCCTCTATAAGATCGGCAAGTTTTTTGCGGACAAAGGCGATTACGGCAGAGCCAACGGCTACTATAAGCAGGCCCTGGAGCAAATTATGTTGGCTTTGTAAAAAGCCGTCATTCCGGCGAACGCCGGAATCCAGAGAAAACGTAACTACTTAAAAGAACTGGATTCCGTGTCAAGCACGGAATGACAAAAGAGGATAATAATGAAAAAGGGGTTCCCCCTCACTTTAGGCTTTTTTGTTCTCCTGCTGATCCTGGCCGAGGCAGGAATTTGCCGCGGCCAGGAGGCCATGCGGGTTATCTTGCCGCAAAACAAAACCTCTGTTACCGGGGGATACATTCATCTGATTGTGGCCGTTGATCCCGCCAGGATTGACAGAATTTCCCTGGTCCGCAACAAGAAAGAACCGCTGGTTGTGGAAGTGCAAAAAGAAAATAAAAGAACTCTGCCTGACGGCATGATTATCACCTGTAAAGTTCTTGATCTCGACGCGGGTGAAAATAAAATAACGATTACCGGCTATTGGCAGGAAAAGAAGGTTGAAGAAAAACTCCAGCAGGTCTATTACGCGGCGAAATATTCCCCTGATAAAAATACGCCGCCCCCGGAGTATCAAAATTACGTTTTTCATTCCGTAAAAGACGAAGGCCTCTGTCTCGCCTGCCATAAGGAACTGACGGCCCTCCCCCATGAGGTAAACGTGCTCAGCGCCTCGCCCTGCTATAAATGCCATGCCTACATGTTAGCCGGGACAATGAAGCACGGGCCGGCGGCGGTGGGCGATTGCACGAGCTGCCATAGCGGCGGCTCCGGCAAGGGGAAATACACTGTCGCCCAGCCTGTCAGGAAGGTCTGCCTGAATTGCCATGAAGAGGCCATCAAGGGTTGGGAAAAAAAGAAGTACCTGCATGGCCCTACCGCCACGGGCGACTGTACCATCTGCCATTTTCCCCATTCTTCCAATGAAAAATTCTTTCTCCAGAAAAAAACCAATGAGCTGTGCATCGGCTGCCATGAAGAAAAGGCGTCGGGCAAGCATGTGATTTCCAGCTTTGGCGGCAGATCTCATCCCCTGACCGGGAAAACCAATCCGCTGCAGCCGGACCGCAGCTTCTCCTGCGCCTCCTGCCATTCGCCGCACGCCGCCAACAGCCGGGCGCTCTTCACCGTGGATACGCCGGGAGGCGTATTCGGAATCTGCCAGGCATGTCATAAGAAATGAAGAAATTAAATCTAAGCTTAAACCTGAAACTTATCATCGTCACCATTTTCGCCTTTACAGCGATTGTCGCTCTAATAACGTTCAAAGAATACAGGACCATAAAAAACGAAACGCTCCAGAATAAGAAAGAAAGCATCAGCCGCAATACAGAACAGTTGAAATACATCATTGCAGCTTTGATGCTGCAGAATGAAATCCGTAACATATCGGAGGTCTTGCAGCATCAAGCGGGTAAATCCAGCACGAAACACTTGTTAATCTTTAACCCGGGCAATCGCATCATCAAAGCCTCTCTGATGCCTCGCGAAGTAGGAAAGCCGCTATGTCCGAATCATTATAACCAATATAAGGAGTTCGGCAATAAAGTACCGTTCTTCTTATATGAAAAGGGCGTAATGCACATAGCAATATTCAATGAGATAGAAAATTCACATGCCTGCCATAAATGCCATTCCCCCAATCAGAGAATCTTAGGGGTCATTTTCAATCAGAACTCCTTATCGGAGGCGCTTGCCGGCATCAGACGCATCATCCTCGATCACATCATTTTTTCCCTGCTGGCGGTCATATTCTTCGGTTGTATTTTTTTCTACATAGTTCTCAAATTAATTGACGATCCCCTGGAAAAGATGATGGAAACCATAAAATCCGTTGAGCAGGGCGATCTCGACAAGCAGGTAGATATCAAAAGCACGGACATCATCGGCAAACTGGCAGAAAAGTTCAACAACATGACGGCAAAAATCAAGGAAGCGCGGGACGAGGTGGACAAACTCCACCGGAAGCAGATGGAAAGGGCCTCCGAACTGGCCTTGATCGGCGAGATATCCTCGGGCATCGCCCATGAAGTAAAAAATCCGCTGGCCTGCATCAGCAGCGCGTTGCAGGTAATCGACCGGGAAGCGGCCGCCGGCAGCGAAAACAAGGCGGTGATTCAAGAAGTTTTAAACCAGGTCAGGCGCCTGGATCATACGGTAAAAAGAATCCTGGAATTCGCCAGACCCGCCAAGGCCCCGAAAACAATCGTCGATATCGATAAAGTCCTGGAAGGCACCTTTATTTTCCTCACTAATTTTGCCGGCCAGAGGTCTATTGCGGTAAACAATGTGCGCGGCGAAGGGAATAAAAGAATCCTGGCCGACGGTCAGGCCCTGCGGCAGGTGCTGTTGAATATCTGCTTAAACGGGATCGAAGCTATGCAGGAAAAGGGCACGCTAACCATCAGTACCGGCCTTGTGGCCATGAACGACAACCGTGCTAAGGGCAATTATTGCGAGATTGATATCCGGGATACGGGCGCCGGCATCGCCCCGGAGCATCTGGCGCTTATTTTTGATCCTTTCTTTACGACCAAGGAAAAGGGCACGGGCCTGGGACTTGCCATCAGCATGAAGATACTGGAGGATCACCATGGATTTGTCGAGGTTGACAGCAAGCCCGGCGCCGGTACGACCTTTCGGGTTTATTTGCCGGCGGTAGAGGAGGATTGACGATATGGCGGAAACATTGTTGGTGGTGGATGATGAAGAATTGATCTGTTGGTCCGTGAAAAAAGAATTTGAGAACCACGGCATGGAGGTCTTCACCGCCCAGAATGTCCGGGAGGGCCTCCGCTGCTATGCCGAACACCTGCCCGACATCGTCCTTTTAGACATCAGGCTTCCCGACGGCAACGGCCTGGAAGCATTAAAAGAAATACGCAAGATCAACAAGGATGCCATTGTCATCATCATTACCGCTTTCGGCGGCGTGGAAAGCGCGGTGCAGGCAATCAAGGAAGGCGCCTACGACTATATAGAAAAACCCTTCCAGTTTGACCAGATGGGAATAACCATCGACCGGGCCCTGGAAACGATCCGGCTGAAAAAAGAAGTCCTCGAATACCGGAAGAAAGACAGCGGACAGTTCTCCTTTGATAGTTTTATCGGCAAGGCGCCCAATATGCTGGAAATGCTGACCATGGCGAAAAAAATTGCCGAGACTGATTATGCGACCGTGCTGATTCAGGGTGAAAGCGGCACCGGCAAGGACATATTGGCTAAAATCATCCACTATGAAAGCCGGCGGGTCTTGCGTCCCTTTATCGAGATCACCTGCTCGGCGTTGCCGGACACCCTGATCGAAAGCGAATTGTTCGGTTTTGAAAAAGGGGCTTTCACCGATGCCCGGCAAGCCAAGAAAGGTCTTTTTGAACTTGCCGAGGGCGGTTCGGTTTATATGGATGAGATCGGCGACGTCAAGCTCGGCACGCAGGTAAAACTGTTGCGCGTTCTGGAGGAAAAAACCTTTAAACGTATCGGCGGCAACAGAGACGTAAAGTTGGATGTGCGCATTATCGCGGCTACCAACCGGGACCTCGAAAAAGAGGTGGAAGCCGGCAACTTCCGCATGGATCTTTACTATCGTTTGAAAGTGCTGCCGATCCATATTCCGGCCCTGAGGGAAAGAAAAGACGATATTCTGCTGCTCGCCAAGTTTTTTATTGCCGACTTCAATCAAAAATTCAGAAAGAATTTTACCGGTTTCTCCCGTGAGGCAGAACAGTTGCTGATGCAATACCATTGGCCGGGCAATGTCCGGGAATTAAAAAATGTGATCGAGCACATCATGATCCTGGAAGATACCAGGCTCATCCTCCCGGACCACCTGCCGCTGGAAATCATGAAGGCGGCGGCGCGCCAGGCAAATCCGCTTGAGGAAGGCAACCTTGGCCGTCTCACGCTAACAATCCCCGATGAGGGCATTGATCTTGCCGAGACCGAAAAGGAACTTCTCCGACAAGCCATGGAAAAGGCGGGCGGCAATCAGACCAAGGCCGCCCGGCTGCTCAATATAACGAGGGATGTGCTGCGCTACCGCATCCAGAAGGTCGATTTGTAATATAAGGGGTGTTTTATGCTGAAAAAAAAGCTGCTGTTAACAGGACTAACGCTGTTCCTCTTTGCCTGCGCCGGCGGAGAAGTCAAAAAAGAGGCCGATCTGGTCTGGCCCCTTCCCCCCGACGAACCGAGAATAAAGTACCTGCGGACCTATGAAAGCTCCACGGACGTGCAAGAGACCACGCAAAGTCAGAAACTTCTCACCTCGCTCCTGGGTGAATCGGAGGTGGGCATGGGACTGGGAAAACCCTATGGCGTCTATGCCGACCAAGACCGGGTCATCGTCACGGATACGGGGATCGGCCGCGCGGTTGTATTTGACATCAAGAATAAAAAATATTTCCATATCGGGATGGAAGGCAAGGGGTCTCTCTCCAAGCCGATCGGCGTAACGGCCGATAAAGAGGGAAACGTCTATATTTCCGATACGGCGCAGGACCGGGTGGTCGTATTCGATAAAGAAGGCAAGTTCGTAAACGCCATCGGAAAGAAGGGGACATTTCTACAGCCCACCGGCGTGGCAATTAACGACGCCCTGGGACAGCTTTATGTCCTCGATACCAACAAACACCAGCTCTTCATCTTCAAAAAGGATGGAACAGAGGTATCCGTCATCGGCAAGCGGGGCGAGGCCGATGGCGAATTCAATTTCCCCACCAACATCTTTGTTGATAAGACGGGTAAGGTATATGTCTGCGATTCCATGAATTTCCGCGTCCAGATATTCGACGCCGATGGCAAATTCTTGCGAAAATTCGGTCAGGTAGGCGACGTTCCCGGCATGTTTTCGCGGCCGAAAGGCATTGCCGTAGACAGCGAGGGACACATTTACATAGTGGATGCCGCTTTCAACAACGTGCAGATATTTAACCAGGACGGACAAATCCTTATGTTTTTCGGAGAAATGGGCAATAAACCGGGACAATTCTGGCTGCCCGCCGGCCTGTATATAGACGCCGAGGATAAAATCTACGTGGCCGACCAGTACAACAAGCGCATCAACGTTTACCAGTACCTGAAAAGCAAAACCGTCACCCCCGCGCCTTGATGGTCTCGGAAAAAGTCCGAATTATCCTCTTTTGTCATTCCGTGCTTGACACGGAATCCAGTCTCGAACGCTGGTTCAATCATCTTGATTGAACCATAAATTAATCTTGCGGTGCAATCTGCAAGGTTGCGCCGGCATAGAGATTCCTCACATTCGTTCGGAATGACACTTTCCCCCCTTGCGACACAGTTCTATGCCAAATGCAGGGTGCGTTGGCGAAGCTTAACGCACCAATATCCCCTGCCACGTTCACCCTTCCATAAATCTTTTCCTTCAGGCCCTTGGGGTCTATCATCGCCAAAACCTCCTTCCCCGCAAGTCGGCATGTCCTTTGCTTATAGCTATAGCGTAACCAAAAGATAGTTTTTCAGGAGGGACTTATGCGCATAAAGATAGGTATGCTAAGTTTCATCGCCGGAGTGGTCATCATCTCCGCCTTGTCGGCCCGGGGGGCCTCGGTGGTGGGGTCGAGGCATGATCTCAGTTCTGCCGGCGAGCAGATATGCATCTATTGCCACACGCCGCATTATGCCAATACCGATAAGAGCGGTCTGCCGCTCTGGAACCGGGCTATCAGCGATGCCGTCACATTTACCATGTATAGCAGCGCCACCATGGATGCCGCACCGCCGGCAGGCGGCAAACCGAGCCTCGCCTCCCTCGCCTGCCTGGGCTGCCATGACGGCGTAAATGCCACCGTCAATTACAATGGCAATAACGTTTCCACCAAACATGACCTCTTAAGCGGTCCCGGGGGATCCATTCCCGACATGACCTCCAATCCCAATTGCGAGCGCTGCCACACGAATTTATATGGCAGCGGCAAAAGGGTCTTGGTTCTCGGCACGGATTTGACCAACGACCACCCCATTTCCATCGTCTATCCGACGCCTGCTCAAGATCCGGCCTTCGTCCAACCGGCAAGCGGCGCCGTTAACGGCTTGCCGCTTTTCGGAACATCCAAAAACCAGGTAGAATGCTCCTCATGCCACAATGTGCATGATCCCGCCAATTCATCTTTCTTGCGGGTTGCCAATACGGGCAGCGCTCTTTGTTATAAGTGCCACAATAAGTAGGGGGTGGTTCAAATGCCCCAGCCGGTGGGTGATATCGTCCACCTGAATTTGTCGGCGCTGGCATTGAAGGGCAAAGGAAAGCGAAAAGAGAGGGATTGGCAAATGACAAGGGTTGCGCACATACTTTTTTCCGCCAATGTGGCCGTTATTCTGACAGCGCTCTGCTGCTGCGCCTTTGAAGCGTTGGCCGCCTCGCTTGTCGGGTCCAAGCATGATATCAGCACCGGCGCCAACAATGAGCCCTGCGCCTTTTGCCATACCCCCCACTTTGCCAGTGCAGAGATTGCCGCGCCGCTCTGGAACAGAAAAATCGCCAACCTGCAAAGCACTATTTTCACGATGTACGCGAGCCCGACGCTTGATGCGTCTCTCCCCGCGCAGCCCGGCGCTTTGTCCCTGGCTTGCCTGAGCTGCCATGACGGCGTCAGCGCCGACGTCCACGCAGCCGGTGTTATCAATGCGCCGGGCTCCGGCCTGGGCGCGGGTTACGGCGGCAGTTGCGCCAAGTGCCACCCCCGTGGGGCAATCTCGCAGCTTTTGAAGCTGGGTCCCAATCTGAGCAATGACCACCCCATCTCCATGACCTACCCTACGCCGCAGCAGGATCCGGGCTTCTTTATGCCGCCGGATATGCAGAAGGGTTGGTCGGACGTGCCGCTTTACAGCGGCAAGATGGAATGCCCCAGTTGCCATAATGTGCACGATCCGGCGAAAACGCCCTTTTTACGGATCGCCAATACGGGCAGCGCCCTTTGTTATAAGTGCCACAATAAATAGGAACGGACTTAACTGACAAATAAAGGGAGAAAATTATCTGTGAGAAAGACAAACTGTTGGGAAGTTAAAAAGTGTCAACGGCAACCCGGAGGAAGCAAGGAGAAGGAGCTGGGCGTTTGTCCCGCATCCGTGAACTTCACCCACAACGGCAAGAATGGGGGCCGGGGAGCCGGCCGTTATTGCTGGAAGGTGGCCGGCACGCTTTGCGGGGGAAAAGTGCAGGGTTCCTTCGCCCAGAAAATGATGAACTGCGCCCAGTGTGAGTTTTTCAAAATGGTAAAGACGGAAGAAGGCATAAATTTCATGGCTTAGCAGCAAGCGGAGTTTGGCAAAGCGAAAGATGAAAAAAACGATCATTCAAAAAATATATCCCCTCCTGCTCGGCGCCATCCTGATGTCGATGGCGGCCGTCGCCGCCCAGGCCGGCGTCGTGGGATCGAAACACGACCTCACCTCCGCCACGGGCGCGTCTCCCTATAAAACAACGGGCACGAATGAGGTCTGCGTGTTCTGCCACACGCCCCACGCATCCTCCACGTCGGCGCCGCTGTGGAACAGGACGGCCTCCGCGGCCAGCTACACCATGTACAACAGCAGTGTCAGCGCCACGATGGATATGACCGTGGCCGCAAGCCCCCAGGGGGTTTCCCTGCTTTGCCTCAGTTGTCATGACGGCGCGGTGGCCTTTGATTCTCTGCTGAACAAACCCGGCTCCGGCACGGGCGCGCCCAGCGGCTGGACCTGGAATGCGGCAGGAAACACGATGACGGCGACGACGAGTCCCCTGTCCCGTCTGGGAGCTGATTTGAGCAATGATCATCCCATTTCCGTGACCTACGACGCCACGAAAGACCCGGCCTTTGTCACACCGGCAAGCGGCGCCGTGAACGGCCTGCCGCTCTTCGGGGCAGCGAAAAACCAGGTGGAATGTTCCAGTTGCCACAACGTGCATGACAATGCCAACGCGCCATTCCTGCGAACGGCCAACGGCGGCAGCGTCCTCTGCTTGAAATGCCATGTTAAATAAATGGATGATCCGGTTTAACCAAACGAGAATTACCTTGCCGTTGGGTCATATAACCAAGTATTATTAGTAATAAATATCAATTCCTTAGGGATCCGTGATGCAGAAAACCTTGCTTATCCTTGCTATGCTCAGCCTGGCTCTCCTCGTCGCAAACCCCTCCTTTTGCGGCATTGCGGGCTCCAAGCATGACCTTACCGTCACGGGCGCCTCGCCTTATAAAACGACAAGCATTTCCAATCCCTGCCTTATTTGCCATAACACGCGCCGGACGGGTACGGAAGTGCCCATCTGGAACCGCGCCGCCTCTACCGCCGTCTATCAAATGTATGCGAGCGCAACCATGGACATGACGACGGCCTCGACGCCGCAAGCCTATTCGGCGGCCTGTCTTTCCTGTCATGACGGCACCGTGGCCTTTGACACGCTGGTAATTAACCCCGGTCCCGCGGTCTGGAGCTGGAACGCCGCGGGAAACATCATGACGAAGGCGATCAGCGGTGCGGAGATGCTCGGTACCGATCTCCGCAATGAGCACCCTATCTCCATCACCTATGACACGATGAAAGATCGAGCCTTTGCGATGCCCGTAAACGGCGCCGTGAACGGCCTGCCTCTTTACGGCGCGAACAAAAACCTGGTGGAGTGTTCGAGCTGCCATGCCGTCCATGAAAATACCTACGCGCCCTTTCTGAGGGTTGCCAATACGGGGAGCGCCCTGTGCTACAAATGCCACCTGCTTTAGTCATTGGTTGAGATGACGCAGCGGCTGGGCGATATCGCCCAGCCGCTGCCAAAGCCGCGCGGGAATCCGGTAATTCAGCTCTCTCTCAAGCTGATCGGGTAAATATCATTCCCTCCCGCTTGACAGAAAAGAGTGGGAAACGCTTCATTCCCTCCCCCTTGACGGGGGAGGGCGAGGGTGGGGGTGAAAAGAAAAGATAGATAAATTCGAGAGCTTTGCGAAGCGACCGACATTGGCACAATAAGTGCAGAATGAAAGGCAAAGAGAATTTTGGAAAAGGCAAACCCAAAAAATAGAAAGAGGAGGTGACGAGGGGGAGGTAAATAAAAGAAAAGATGAAAAAGGTACAAACGACAAAATTTATTTTAGTATAGAGAAAGGAGCAATAAAATGAAAAAGTCAACAACAAAAACAATGATCCTGGCCATGATGGCGGTGGTCTCCGTCCTGATGGCGGCTCAAATCGCCAAGGCGGGTATCAGCGGAACGAAACACGACCTTACAACGGCTGCCAATGGTGGCGCTTACGTTACGGGAACTAATCTACAGATTTGCGTCTTCTGCCATACGCCGCATAACGCCCAAACTACTGCGCCTCTATGGAACAGGGCTGCTAACGGCTCTACCTTCACCACATATGGCACTACTGCGGCAGGTACGACTGCTGGGGCGCCGGGAGATAAATCTACGATCTGCTTGAGCTGTCATGACGGCAATACTGCAGTAAACACAATTCTTGTTACCCCAGCGACAATGACCGGCGTTACACCAGCAGGCACTCGTCAGACCGCCGGGAAATTAACTTCTGGTTCTGCTCTGATCGGCACTGACCTGCGTAACGACCATCCGGTCGGGATTGCTTATCCCGCGACTGGCCTTTATACGGCAGTAGGTAGTCTTGTCGACGTTAAAGTTTATACCAATAAGGTAGAGTGCGCAAGTTGCCACGACGTGCACGATAACACAGATTCTCCGTTCCTGCGGGTAGCCAATACTGGCAGCGCACTTTGCTTGAAGTGCCACACTAAATAATTTAGCTACCGATTAGTTATCGATAAGAGGGGGAGGGGGAAGAGGCGAGAAGCCTCCTCCCCTTCTTGTTTTAGTATTGAGTATTGTGACAGAGCCCTTTTTTTATTGACATGCTCGGAGCTGGTTCAATCTTGCAGATTGAACCAGGACATTAACAAATGGTTCAGGCTACAAGCCTGAACCATCGCAAACATGGAAAAGCAATATTGCCCTCCAAAATTCTGGGGACACAATACCGAATTCTGCGAATTCGCTTTATGTCCCCAGAATTCCCCGAATTTCAAAAAATGTTTGCCTTAAGGAATAATTGGTATTAGTACGAGCATGTGAGAGGGCAACGATAGTTGTTTCCTGCAGGGGACGGAGGGTGTAATTATAGGTATCATCATTGTACATGTGCCTCAGGATGTTAGTAGGGAATTTAATCTGACCGACGAATTCAAAAAACCTGGAGTGAAAGTATATGGAAACGGTTTTAGTCGATACGAGAACAGGGGCTCTGTCCCTAATGAAAACTGCTTTTCTTATATTTATTGCAGTGACTCTCACTTTCGGTATGTCCGTCAAAGGCGGCTTTGTTGTGGACGACAAGCTTTGGGCTGCCCGTGAAAATGCCGGAGACGCTTTCAGTAGCCCGAAAACATTATTTACTTCCTGGGGTTTTACTGGTACAAGCCTGCGGCAGAATGGCCCTCCCTTGTATCGACCACTTGGCCATTTTATATCTAATGTCTTTCACTATTTAGTTGGTCCCAACCCCGCGGCCTATCATCTCTTCTCCCTGACGACGCATTACATCAATAGTCTGCTTGTTTTTGCACTGATTGGCGCCTTGCTGCCTGCCTTGCCTTGGTCGTCACGGCTGGCCGCAGCATTGGCCTTTGCCGTACATCCTGCCTTGACCGAAGCCGTGGCATGGATATCCTCCATCAATGAACTGCAAATGACGGTTTGCGTCTTGAGTGCCATGCTCTGCTATATTCACTGGCGAAAAACTGAGCGGGGAAGATGGCTGGCAGCAGCCCTCTTGTTTTCACTGGCCGGCGTCATGATCAAGGAAGGCGCCTTGTCGTTTGTAATTATACTGTTTGCTTACGACTGGCTCAGAACCAAAACTATACCCTGGCAGGCAGTCTCTCTCGTGGGCAGTTGTTTTTTACTCTTCCTGATTTTGCGCTTCCTTGTCATCGGTTCAAACACGGGAGGGCTGCAAATTTCCTTTAATCTTTGGCGGGTTGGGGAGTTTCTCTTGGCACATCTCCGCTATTTGTTCATCCCCGGGCAACAACCATTTTCCATGGCGCCGCCGGAGCTTCCCCTTGCCGGAAAAGCGTCACTCTATGCAACGGCGGTATTGCTTCTTATCGCTGCATGGTGGGCATCGAGGCAATCCGCGAATATTAAGAGTTTTTTTGTCTTCACTGCCACCTGGATTTTTGTTGCCCTCTGGCCTGCTTATGCAATTGCCTTAATAGAATCTGGCTATTTTGCCGCCCGCCATATTTATTTGCCGGCTGTCGGCTGGGCTCTGGCTCTTGCCGGGATCGTTGCGGCGATGCCGGCACGGACTCTCATAACTACGTTGTGCCTCCTGCTTGGCGTTCTGGTCATGGCGCCCTTCTCTTTCCAAGGGGTTAAGGCATGGCGGACAGACAGCGCCGTCTATCAACGTGCAACGGAAATCAGCCCCAATTATGAGGGTCCCTGGCTTGGCCTGGGAAATGCTTTGATCGATGCAAAAGAAATGGACCGTGCGGCAGCAATATTTAGAATGCTTTTGGCTCGTGAACCGAAGCCTGCTCTGCGCCGCGATTGTCTCTATAGCCTGGCGCTGATAAGCGCTCAAACGGGTCAGACTCCGATGAGCAATCAATACCTGGAGGAGCTGATTCGCTTTGAGCCCGGTTACGCTCCGGCCTGGGTCGGGTTGGGTAATAATGCCTGGCTTGCCGGTCAATTTACCGCCGCGATCAAGCACTATCGGCATGCACTTACCTTAGACCCCCAAAACTTTGAGGCATCCCAAAACCTCTTGACGCTGCAAAACACAATTAGGGTCAGATTAAATTAGGAGGGGGGTCGGAAGCCTGGGGTCAGGTCTTGCAATCGTACAACTTCCAACTTCCTTGCTATAAGGCGCACGCATTTCGGGGACAGTTTCCTGGCAGAGTGCGTTACGCTCGCTGTCGCCGTACGTTATATCTCCTTTATGTTTTATACACTTTACTGCGATGTTTTACGGCATATACGGTAATGATCTGAGATGCTTTTTCAAAAGAATAGATTACTCTCCAATCGCCGACACGGAGTTTACACATGCCTTTAAAATTGCCTTTAAGGGAAACAGGAATTATGGAGTCGATATGTTGAGAGAGCCAGTCAATTTTATTGGCTATGTTTTGGGATATGGGTTTGTCAAGACATGACAAGTCTTCTATTGCTTGAGGTGTTAATACAATTTTGCAGTTCATAATGTCAGCTTAATCCAAGCTTTTTTTTCACATTTTCAAAAGGAACCCTCTCCTCTGAAGCGATAGAATTTGTAAGGCGTTCTTTGAAATCTTCTCGAAGCTTAAGCCCATAATCGGGATCAATAAGCTCTCTGATCTTTTCTTCAAATACCTTGCCTATCAGCGTCCTAAAATCTTCTGTTGTAAGATCTGTTACTCTCACATTTCACCTCCGTGATTTAAATTGTAAAGGAATTGGGGGGACACTTCCCATATTTTTCACCGCTGGTCGGATATACACCCGGTGCTGGTTCAGGCTGCAGCCTGAACCAGCACCGCCGCAACGATAGCATATCCCAGGAAATCAAACCAGACAAAACCGCTTGACTAATCTTTATTAATTGTCGATCATCAGAGGAGGTAAAACTTTGAATCCGAAAAACAATCTTCCTCCGGTGCATCCGGGTGAATTTCTTAAAGAGAATCTTGACGAATTGCGCATCTCCCAGGCTGAGTTTGCCCGCACCATTGGAATTTCGGCCATGAGAGTATCCCATGTCGTCAAAGGGAAAAGACCCGTCACCGCTGGGGTGGCCTTGCTTTTTGGCAAGGTCTTTGGTAAGGTGCCCCAATACTGGCTCAACTTGCAGGCGGCTTACGACCTCAAAGCGGCGGCAAAAATTGTCGGGCACAGAAGGGTTGCGGGAATCCAGGAATTTGCACATGCGTGAGGAAAGAAGCGGATACCTTGTGATATAGGCATCCAAGCTAATGTAGATTTAGCCCAACTAATGAAAAACGGCCTTCATTTCCATGAAACAAGAGTGGTGAAATCATGCTAAGCAAAGCCGAATTGCTTCAGGCAAACGGTCTAACCGACGAGTCGGGTACGGTCGATATCCCCATTCATCTCCTCGGAAAAAGGGAGGCAACCATCAAAACGCCCTTCCCCAATGGCTGACTACGCCCCGGCCGTCAGAAAAATCCTATCCGCAAACGGGGTGCTCAAACAAGCTGGTTTGCCGAAACAGTTTTAAATTCATGTGACATCTCATACCGGTCTCCCCGTTCGCTTAGATGCAGGTCACAAATTCTTATCAGTCGAAATGACAATAATGGCGGCGACAATAACGAAAACAGGAACGATGTTTGCATTAAAAGGACATCACAAAGATGAAATAGGGGGGAAGATGAAAAAGCAAACGGGGCAAACAATCGCGAGGCTAAAGGATGTGAAAGGGAAGAGAATCTTCCTGACAATAAGGGGCGCGGTAATGACGCTGGCTTTCTTCTTTATTTTTACCTCACTATTATCGGCCGCGGAGCCGCACGATGAGCGCCTAACGCCTGTGGCCAGGGTGGACGGCGTGTCGATCCTGCAGCGTGATCTGGATGAGGCGACGGCGGCGCTCATCCCCCAGGCCTCCTACCATCAGAATGTCAACGCGGAAAAACTGAGAGAAATCCGCAAGCAGGCGCTGGAAAATCTCATCCGGGAAGAGCTTTTCTACCGGGCGGGTGTGCAAAAGGGCTACCGGGTTCCCCCAGGTGAAATAAACAAAAGATTCGCAGAAATCAGAAAGGCCTACCCCGCCCAGAAAGCTTTTCGGGAGGCGCTGAAGAAATATGGCATCACGGAAGTGGGGCTGCGCAAAAAAATCGAGCACATGAAACTTGCGGAAATTCTTTTGAAGGAAGAAGTCACGAAGAAGGCCGCCCTGAAAGAAAAAGACCTGCGCGATTACTATCAGAAAAACCAGGAAAAATTCCAGAAGCCCGAGGCGGTGCGCCTCTCCCACATTCTGATCAAGGCGCCGCCGGAGGCGCAAAAGGAAGAGAAGGAGAAGCTGAAGAAAAAAGCCGAAGACTTATTGCAAAAGCTGAAAAAAGGCGATGATTTTGCGAAGCTCGCCTGGGACAACTCCGATGACGCAAGCCGGGTGAAGGGCGGCGATCTGGGGGAGGTCCACCGGGGCCGCCTGGAGCCGGAACTGGAAGGCCCGGCCTTTGCTCTGAAAAAGGGCGAGATGAGCGGCCTCGTCACGTCCATTTATGGCTATCATATCCTGAAGGCTATGGACAAGCTGCCGCCGCGACAGCTCAAATTCGAGGAAATCAAGGATAAATTGCAGAAAGAGCTGGAAGACAAGGATAGGGAAAAGCGCTTGGCGAATTTGGTAAAAAATCTCAAGGAGAATGCGAAGATTGAGATTCTTGCCGAGTAGAGGTTTAAAAATATGGGGACACAATACTGAATTCTTCGAATTCAGTTTATGTCCTCATATTTTTCTAACGGCGGCGGCAGCCGCCTTTTTTTTGCTTTGCGGGACAGCAGCGCCCCTGTGGGCCGCCCAGTTCGGCAAGTATCAGCTTACCGGCGCTGTCGAGCTGGAAACCAAGCAGGAGAGAGAAAAGACGGGCGATACCCGGAACGACTACAGCGCCTTTGCCCATCGTTACAAGTTTGACCTCAATAGCTTCGTTCTGAGCCCCCGCTTGCTTAACTACCAACTCGGCCTGGAGCTGGAAAAGGGCAACACGGACACCAACGGCGACTCTTCCAGCCTTGACAATCTAGGCTACAACGCCCGCGCGGAGCTTTTTCCCGGCAGACGCATCAGCGCCAGCCTCTACGGCAGCCGGGACAGCAGCGCCAATTTTACGCCCCAAACGTCCAGCACCGCCTCCACCCTCGTGACACAAACCAATACCCTCTATGGCGCCGTGCTCAATCTTAATTATCCCGCCTTTCCCACGACCATCATTTACGATGAAAACGTCACGGCAGGAGCGAGCGGCGCCCAGCAGATCGACAGGAATATCCGCCGCCTGCAACTCAACGCCAACAAGGGTTTTTACGGCTTTAAGGGAGCTTATGCTTACGGTTACACCAATACCTCGGACGCCGTCGAGCAGGCCAACAACATGGTGGAGCACGTGGCTACGGCCAATCTGGAAAAAAACTTTTCCGACCGTCTGACCTTCCGGGAAGACCTGCGTTATTCGGCCTCCACGCAAGAAGGCCGCTTTCAGGACATCACTTCCCATACGGTCACGCAAACAGCGGATTACACCCTGACTGCCCAGGATGAGATCGTGCGCTTCGAGGCCACGCTGAGAAACCTGACAGCCACGCTGCCCCCGGCGGTAGGCGACGCAGGCCGCACCTTCACCATCGCCAAGGTTGATCCCACGGCCAATACGGTCACCATCAAACCAACGGGCACGGAGAAGATCAACGGCGCCGACCGCCTGATCCTCCAAACACAGTTTTCCGAGGTGACCCTGATCAGCAACGGCATCAACTGGATCATCGGCGCCAGGGCGGGCCAGGGGACGGTCACCGGCGGTCAGAACATCATGAACCTGAATGCCAACAGCTATCTCAGCTATCGCCCTTCCCATGATTTCAGCAACGACAGCAGCTTGAATCTCTATTACTATAACTCCGGCGAAGAACCGGGGACAAATATAACCGCCTCCAACTCCACGAATTACCGGATCAATCCCCGGTGGGATATGAACGCGAGTGTAAACGGCAGCTACGCCAACGCCGGCAAAACCGGCAGCAACTCGGAAAATCTGGCGGCCGGCCTCAACTACCATCGGGAATGGAGCGGCTGGCAACTCGGCCTGACGCAAAACGCCGCACTCAATTTTGATAATCAGAGCACCGGGCCAAACCGGGTTAACGGCAACGGCGGGTTGGGGGCCTCCGCCTCCCGCCGCTTCGACTGGCTCAAATCCAACTTGTCCTTCCAGACCCAGGCCAACAAATCCGCCTCCTCCGAAGGCGGTAAAACCTTTACCTGGCAATCAAGTGGCACGTGGCTTGCATCCGTGACGGAGATGCTGCAAGTGCAATCAACCCTCCGTTACAGCAAGGAGGACAGCCGGAACGACAACATTCTGGCCGTCGCCGCCACGGAAGGAACAACGAAGATCCGGCCCTACGACAATATTTCCCGTACCTTGGGGCTGGATTTAAGTTATAATTGGCAAGTCTTGGTTAGGGAAGACAAAACCGTTACCTTAAACGGCGGGGCGGTATTCGACCGGCGGGAAAGCGAGGCAGGCGGAAATCCTTCGCAGACGGACAGAAATTTTTTCTACAGCCAGATGATGTTAAGATACGCGCCACTACGGAACATGATGATCACCTCGAGCCTGCGCGGCGAGTGGGACAATAACGAGACGGAAACAAACGACACCGCCACAGGCGCCCTTACCGCCTCATCCACGCCGCGCCGGGTTTATGTGTTGGAAAATACCGTTAATTTCCGATTACGCAAGATTATTTTGGAACTTCAGTACAATTGGCGGCAGGAAGATGGATCGATGAACCCTTATAGCCGGCAGTCATTTTATTTCAAGGCCACGCGGCCGTTTTAATAAGTTAGAAATTGCTTTCCGGTGGAAAGCAATTTCGTTAACGCACTTATCCCGTTTATCGGGGTTAAGAGGATATGGGTATGGCCGAATATATCGACGGTCGCTTTAAAAGCATATTTATTATCCGGTTTTTGCTGGGCATGGTGATGATCGCGTTTTTCAGTTGCCTCCTCTTTTATGCGATCATCCCCAATGAAACGGCATCGCATTATATTTCACTCATGTCTTCATTCCGCGACGTTCAGGAAAATCTCCTGACCACCATGCTTGTCGTCGGTATCTTCGAAATTATCCTGGCGCTTCTCTTTACGCTGCTGCTGGGCCTCTTTGTTGCCCATAAGATAGGGGGGCCTGTCTATAAACTGCAAAACAGCATAGAACAATTGCAGGCAGGGAATCTGAATCTGGCGGAAATCAATTTTCGCACCCGGGATCAGGGCCAGATACTGGCCAGGCGCTTCAATGAAATGCTCTTAAGCTGGCGGCTCCATTTGTCGGAAATGAAGTACAACTACTGCAAGCTGGCGGCGCGAATAAATATCCTGGAAAAAAACGGCTATCTCGGCGATAATGCCGCTAACGACCGTTTAATAAAAAGGATGCAGCATGATCTGGAAAAGGTGCAAGGTGTTCTTGATCGCTTTGTTGTGTAGCATTGCCCTTTTCCTTGTCCGGTCGGCAGTAGGTGTTTCTGATGGGCACCGCTTTGAGGGACAGTGCGCGCGGTGCCATCTGAACGCCCCTGAGGTCGGCGTGAAGTCTTTGCTGGTAAAAGACATAGACGTTTTATGCCAAAAATGCCATTCGCAGCAGGGAGAGGGACTCTCGCACCCTTCGGGGGTAAAGCCTTCCTTTTACCTGCCCCAGGATATGCAACTTGACTGGGCGGGGAGGATGACTTGCGCAACCTGTCATCGCATTCACGGGGAGGGGAAATACCTCCTAGCAAGCGAAAAAACCGGCAAGGCTTTTTGCGTATCCTGCCACAAGGAAACGTTGCTGGCGAAAGAAAAATACGGGCATGAGGCGGTATCTTCCCGGTTGCACCAGCCCCGGTACGAGACAACCGCCTTGCACCAGCCCTTGGACGGGGAATCGCAAGAATGTCTGAGCTGCCACGACTACGGACCGGTCGCACTCAGAGGCGGGACGGCCGGCGCCGGCGTTTGGAATCACGGCGATGCGGTCGGATTCAGCCACCCGGTCGGCGTTGACTACCAGGTGAGCACAAGAAAACGGGGATATAAGGCGCTGGCCGCTTTAGATAAAAGGATACGCCTTTTTAACGGCAAGCTGGGATGCGGGTCATGCCACAGCCTCTATTCAACGCTGCCGAAGAATTTGGTGGTGAGCAACCGGAGCAGCGCCCTCTGCCTGGAATGTCATGATAAGTAAGGCGAGAAAGCGTTATCCCCCTCCCCTCAATCCCCTCCCGCCGGGGGAGGGGAAGTGATGGGCACAATCCCCTCCCGCCGGGGGAGGGGAAGTGATGGGCAGCAGATTCTATTCCCTCCCCCTTTGACGGGGGAGGGCGAGGGTGGGGGTGAAAAGGGAGGAAGATATGTCGGGAATGATCATGATCATGCAGAGACTTGGCGGCTTCATTACCGGCGGGCAAGTGGACAGCCGCAGAAATAATTTTTATGTGGAAAAGGGATTTCAGAGAAGTTTCGCCCTTTTCTTTGCCCTGGTGGTCCTTGTCCTGATTATTGCATCGGGTGCGTCCTTCTACGTCTTTCTTGGCAATATCCTTGAACAAAATATCTACACTATCCATCCCAGGGTCAGAAACCTTTCGGAGGCAATCACACCGGAACTTATTCAATTTTTTGTTGAGGTCACGTTTGCGGCCATAATCATTATATTTATCGCCGCGGACAGATTCTTGAATAGAATAACGAAATCGCTGATGGATTACGAGCGGCAGGCGAAGCGGCTGGCAAAACTCGACTTTAAAAAGGTAAACCCTCTGGAAAACGATCGTTTTTTCAGCCTGCAAAGCAAATATGATGGTTTGACGGAAAAATACAGCAACGATATTCTGCTGTTGCGAGAAAAGGTGGCACGGATGGGCCAATTGATCAAATTACTGGATGAAGATGCCGGTCTTCCCAAGGAAAAAAGAATCGCCCTTGTCAAGGAACTAGGAGAGCTGAAAGAAGTCTTGGATGCAAAGATGCGGGAATATAAACTAGGCAGGGAATAAATGAGAAAATTAAAAATTTTAATATTAGTCTTCATACTTTTGCCTTATGCCGCGCAGGCGGTGGAGCTTGTCTGGCCGCCGCCACCGGAACGCACCAGGCTTCAGTTTGTCCGCTCCGTCAGCAAGGCCGCCGACCTGGGCATAAAAAAATCTTTTTTCAAGAAGGTCTGGGAATTCGTTGCCGGCGAGGAACCGGAGGGACTGGTCCGGCCTTACGGGATTGCCGTCATGGACAATCGGGTTTTTATCACCGACATGGCGCTTTCCACCTTTCACATCTTTGATCTGCTGAAGAATGATTATCGGATCGTCACGCCTAAACCCACGCGCCTCCCCTCCCCCGTGGCCATCGCCTTTACCCGGAACGGAGAGGCGCTCATCGTGGACTCCGTCCTGAAGAAAATATTTGTTTACAACGCCAAGGGAGATTATACGGGCGAATTTGCCGCCGGTTTCTCCTTCCAGCGGCCTACCGCCATTGCCGTATCGCCGCGGGATAATGCCGTCTGGGTTACCGATACCCTGGCCCACCAGGTTTTGAAATTCAGCCCGGCCGGGGAGCGCTTGCTCACCGTCGGCAAGCGGGGCGCGAAAAAAGGGGAGTTCAATTTTCCCACGGGCTTGGCGGCGGGCAAAGACGGCAAGCTCTATGTCTGCGATACGCTGAATGCCCGCATCCAGATTTTTTCGGCCGAGGGGAAGTTCCTCTCTACTTTCGGGAGACATGGCGATTCCACGGGAGATTTCTCCACCCCGAAATCCGTGGCCCTGGACAGCGAAGGCAATATTTACGTGGTGGACGGCCTGTTTGACGCCGTCCAGATATTTAATGAGAAGGGCCGCCTGCTGCTGGTTTTCGGGCAGCGGGGAAATAGAAAAGGTGAGTTCTACGTGCCGGCGGCGGTGGTAATAGACGGCAGAGACCGGATATTGGTGACCGATTCCTACAACGGCCGGCTGCAAATCTTTCAATACCTGAGGGAGTCATGATGAAGATATTCGCGTCACTACTGCGGAAGATATTAACGCGGCAATGGAACATGTCAACGCATGTCATGCCGGACTTGATCCGGCATCCAGTCTTTTCAATGGATTCCGCCCCGGTTTCCACCGGGGTGACGCACCGGAATGACAAATTAAACGATTTGCTAGCTGGAGTAATAATAGTTCTGTTTATGACTATTTCCCTTTTGGGCGGCAGTCCAACCGCCCATGCCAATCTCGCCAGTTCCAAGCACAACTTCTCCACCACCGGCACGGGGACGGTCAAGGCCACCTCGGAAACGGAGCTTTGCGTCTTCTGCCATATCCCCCATAACGCCAACCCGGCGGTGCCCCTCTGGAATCATACGGTCACCACCGCCGCCTATACGATGTACACGAGCGATTACCTGACCCGCGCCACCTATGCGACACCCGCCGATGTGAGCCAGCGTTCCCGCCTCTGCCTTTCCTGTCATGACGGGACGGTCGCTGTGGGCTCCGTCTATGTGGTGCGCGGGGTTGCCCAGGGCTCGCCTCTCGGGATGAGCGGCGTTGACGCGCAGGGGAAGATGCTTTCCACCTCCGCCGGCTATCTGGGCACGGATTTGCGCAACGACCACCCCGTTTCCATTAAATACGATACCGGTTCCTTCACGACCATCGGCACACGGGGCATGGAACTGAACGCCACCGCCCCGCCCATCAATCCGAAACCCTACACGGGAGTAAAACTCTACGGCACCGTCTCCGGGACGATCAAGGGCTATGTGGAGTGCACCTCCTGCCACGACCCCCACAATGACACCAACGCGAAATTTCTCGTGGTGTCCAATGTGAGCGGCGCCCTTTGCACCGCCTGTCACGCCAAGACGGGTTGGGCGACCGCCAGTCATGGCACGTCCACCGTAACGGTCAACAACCCTGCCGGCGAGACCCAACCCATCCCTACGGGCACGATCGCCCAGGCCGCGTGCATGGCCTGCCATAAGAATCATACCGGGCTGGGGACGCCTTATCTGTTAAGGAAAGTGGAACAAAACACCTGCTTCAGCCCCGCAAATGCGGGTACTTCACCCACCGCCACTTCCTGCCACGGCGCCAATACGACCGTAGCCAAGAATAATCTCCAGACCGTCCTGGGCCGGACAAGGGTGCATCCCGCCATCGCTACTGCGGGAAAGCATAAAAATCTCGACGTGCTGGATTATACTCTGCTCGGCGCCGGCAACCGCCATGCCGAATGCCCCGACTGCCATAATCCGCACCAGGCCAAGAGTGCGCCCCACCGCGTGGCAGCCAGTGCCTGGTATCCGTCGTCCATTACGAGCACTTCGAACCTTACTTCCAATTCCGGCGCGCTGACCGGCGTGCCCGGTGTGACACCCGGCAGCGCCGCAATCTGGACGGCCCGGACAACCTATACTGCCGTAGCGTCTGCCACTAAGGAATATGAGATCTGCTATAAGTGCCACTCCTATTTTACCATCAGGAACAGCGCTACCCCCGTGGCTTCCTGGGCCGGTCTTTCCAGCGCCTACATTACCGACCAGGCCTGGGAGTTCAACCCGGCAAACAAATCGGCCCATCCCATTGAAACGGGTTTGAACAATCAGACGGGCAGCTACGCTCCCAAACTCCTGGCCGCCGCCCAGTTAGCGTCGGGCACGCCAAACTGGCAAACCAACCGGGGCACTCAGACCATGTACTGTTCCGATTGTCACGGCGCCAATAGTGAAAATACCACCGATCCCAACGGACCGCACGGTTCTACCTATAATTTCATGCTGAAAGGATCAGCAAAGTATTGGCCCGTCAACGCTTCGGGCGGACTTTGGACATTGAATGACATAACAAACAATCAAAACAGTTGGAGCGCAAATTTATTCTGCGTCAATTGCCATTCCCTCTATTCGGGGGGTACATGGTCAAATGTTGCCCACAATGAGCACGACACCAGATTATCCGGTTCCGGGGGCATGAAGTGCATTTTATGTCACGTCGTCGTCCCGCACGGGGCAAAAAGGTCACGGTTAATCGGATACGTGGGAGAAGCCGCTCCGTATAATTACAACGGCGTCGGCACCTATGACAAGCTGGTGGTTCGCGGCTTCAAAAAGGCTTCAAGCCCTTCCAATTATTCTAAGAGCAATTGCTACAGCACGGTTTCCGGCTGTATGACTCATTCAAATCAGGGGGGGTATGATCCCTGATCCAGCAGGCATGTCATGCCGGTGTAAAGCGGAATCCAGAGAGACAGGAAACTGGATTCCGGCTTCTGCCGGAAAGGCGCGGATGGGCAGACAGCATGTCATGCCGGTGAAAACCGGCATCCAGTCCGTTCGGCGGCCCCTGGCGGATAAATGAAGGTGAAATGGCCCTGGATACCGGCCTGCGCCGGTATGACAGGGGTGAAGAAGAGGTATGGCGGTTTTCCCGTCATGCCGGTGAAAACCGGCATCCAGGAAAGTATGGTAAAGCAACCTGCTGTATACATTCTTACCAGCCAAAGGAATGGCACCCTCTATATCGGTGTAACGTCAGATCTTGGCAAGAGGGTGTGGGAGCATAAGAACAAGCTGGCAGAGGGATTTACGAAGCGTTATAACGTTCACAATCTGGTCTGGTATGAACTGCACGAAAACATGGTATCTGCGATTGAACGGGAAAAGGCTTTGAAAGAATGGAAACGGGGCTGGAAACTGAAATTGATCGAGAGCATGAATCCGACCTGGCAGGACTTGTATGATGAAATTATTTAAGCGGCTGGATACCGCCCCGATTTTCACTGGGGCGGCCCCGGCGGATGAAGGTGAAATGGCCCTGGATACCGGCCTGCGCCGGTATCACAAGCACAGGCCGGTAGCGTTGCGTGGTTCGAAATAAATTAATAAGGATAATACATGAATATTTTTAAGCAAGCAATTATCATGGCATGTTGTCTAACCATCCTGCTGCCCCTGTCGCTGGGCGCTCAGGAGCTGAAGATCGGCCTGATCCCGGAACAGAATGTCTTTACCCAAAGGGAAAGATATAAGGTATTGGGCGATTACATAGAAAAGCAAACGGGCATCAAAATAAATTTCGTTATCCTGATGCGGTACGGAAATATCATGGATAATTTTAGGTCGGACGGCATGGACGGCGCATTCTGGGGGAGTTTTACAGGGGCGCTGGCCATGCAAAAACTGGGCGTAGAATTTCTGGCGAGACCCGTCAATCTGAACGGCAATTCCACCTATTGCGGTTATATTTTCGTACGGAAAGACAGCAAAATCAAGAATGTGCGGGATATGAAGCACAAGAGGATCGTGTTCGTGGACAAAGCCACGACGGCGGGCTATGTGTTTCCCCTGGCCTACTTCAAAAGGCAGGGGGTTGGCGACATAGACGCTTATTTCCGGGAAAGCTATTTTGCCGGCAGCCATGACGCCGCCATCCAGGCCGTGCTGGACCGGAAGGCGGATGTCGGCTGCGCGAAAGATACCATTTATAATCTCCTTGCCGGCCAGAACCCCGATTTAAACGCCAGGCTCGACATCATCGCCACCTCGCCGATGGTGCCCTCGAACGGACTCGGGGTAAGAAAGGACTTAAGCGCCGAGCTAAAGCGCAAGCTCCGGAACGTTCTGGTCGGGATGGATAAAAATCCCGCCGGCCTCAAAGCCCTGCAGCAATTTCATGCCCTGCGCTTTATCCCGAGCGACAACAGCGCTTATCAACCGGTATTCCAAATCGCCAAACAAGCGGATATTGACATGATTACTTACAGGTACGTTAATAAATGAAGAAAATCATTTTTGTCTCTCTGGGCGCGGTCTTTGCGTTCTTCAGTCTCGGCGCGGGAACGGCCTGGATCTTGGTGGATCACACCACCGGCCGGTTGGCGCGCATTGTTGAACTGCATCGGGTAGAACAGATGCGGCAAAACCTGATCATTCATATCCAGACCGTCCAAACGGATTTGTTTTCCCTGCGCATGCCAGTGGCGCCGGAACTGACAGCAATCATAAATCATGTGGCAATACTGGACAGCTCGATAGAAAGCTGCCTGAAATGCCACCATGACGCATCCTTATCCCGGCGTTTACTGGGGCTGCAAGGCTTGATCGGCAGCTATAAGACCGCCCTTGGTTATTACATAACAACCAGGGCAAATTCCAAAATAATGGCAGCCTATAGGCAGGACGCGGCCTTAACCGGCAACCGGGTGCTGGAAAGCGCCCAGCAGATGGCCTTTGAGGCCAGTCTGAAAATTGAGGAACAGACAAAAAACACCCTCCAGAAAATTAGGAATGCAAAGTTCATCCTCTTCGCCACCATGGGGGTTTCCTTTTTTCTTGCCATGGGGGTTGCATTTTACTTATTTAAAAGAGTCACCACACCCTTGAACGAGATTTTAAAGGCAACAAAAATGCTCGCTTTGAACAACCTCGGTGTGATGACCACCTACAATGACAAAACGGAATTTGGTGAATTGGCCCGCAATTTCAATATCATGAGCCAGGCCTTGCAAGAAGGCCACAAAAAGCTGGCCGAAAGCGAATATAATTTCCGCAAGCTTTACGAATTTGCCGCCGACTGGGAGTACTGGATCGATGAAAATAGCGCACGCTTGATCTTCAACTCCCCTTCCTGTGAACAGCTTACGGGATATACGCAGGAGGAATTGGACCAATGCCCCGGTCTTATAAGGGATATTGTCCATCACGGCGACCGGAACATCTACGATCGGCATATGGCCAACTTCTCGGCAAATATAACGGAAGAAATGACGTTCCGGGTTATCACAAAAAGTGGGGAAGAAAAATGGTTTTCGCACCGCTGCCAGCCAATCATTATCGACGGCCGTTTTGCCGGCCGCAGGGTAAGCAACAGGGACATTACTGCCGTCACGAAATTAGAGGGGGAACTCCAGCAGGCTCAGAAGATGGAGTCGCTGGGTCTGCTGGCCGGAGGGATCGCCCACGATTTCAACAATTTTTTAACGGTCATTTCGGGGTATTTGTCGCTGCTCCAACTGGAAACATCGGCAGAAAACAAAAAGAGCCACCACTACATAACCCAGGTGCTGGGCGCTGCCGAAAAGGCCCAGAACCTGGCTTCCAATCTACTCGTTTTCAGCCGCAAGCAGATCACCAATAGGCAGCCATTCAGCCTGAACAAGCAGTTATCACAGCTTTACGGTATGTTGAAACGCATTATCCGGGAGGACATCGAGCTCACCCTTAGATGTTGCCAGGATGAGGCGCCTGTGTTTGCCGATGCCAGTCAAATTGACCAGGTGGTCATGAACCTCGTCACCAATGCTAAAGACGCCATGCCGCAGGGAGGGAAGTTGACCATTGCCACGGCCCCGACGTTTTTCGATGAAGCGTCGGCCCAGAGGTATAGCATCGATCCGGGGCCATATATGTCCTTATCAGTCAGCGATACGGGAAGCGGCATTGCGGATGAGCACCTGGCGCATATTTTTGACCCTTTTTTCACCACGAAAGAGCGATATCACGGCACGGGCCTGGGCTTATCCATGGTGCATGGCATTGTCAAGCAGCATGGCGGTTTTATTAAAGTTTACACAAAAGAAGAAGGGGATTGGGGGACGACTTTTCGACTCTACTTCCCCGTCCATACCAGCAAAGAAGAGGGAGAACAGACCGCCTTACCTTTCGGGAAGAGTGAAAAATCTCTACGGGGCAGGGAAAAAATCCTCATTATCGAAGACGATGAAAGTATCCGGGAAATGCTGCAGGAGTTTCTGGAACAGTATGGCTACCGGGTCATCAGCGCCGAAAACGGCATTGATGGTTTGGAAAAATATAACATCCATAAAGATGACGTGGCGCTGATCATTATGGATGTCATCATGCCTAAAATGAACGGTCTTGAAACCTATCAACGGATCAAGGCGCTTGCGCCGCAAGTGAAGACCCTGTTTATGAGCGGCTATGCACAAGACATCCTGACATCCAAAGGGATATCCGAGACCGGTATGGAATTTATTGCCAAACCGGTTCCTCTTCAGGATTTTCTTCTCAGGATTAGAAGTATCTTGGATAAAAACATGGAGATGTAGCCAAATAAAAAATTTTGCAAAAGGGTTGCTCACCTCGCCCAAAAGCCCGGTTTGCTTGATTATACTTGCCCTCAGCGCCTGTTTGATCGGCGTAACGGTGACACAGCTACCGGCCCTCAATCCCGGTTCCGCCGGATGGCAGGCCGACAACCCCACAGACTTTTCATTGATAGATGCGTTGCGGTTGAACCGGATATTTACCTCGCCCTGGTTCTTAGTGACCTCCTTTGGCTTCATGCTGTCGCTCGGCTATTCCCTGGCCGGGCAGTTCAGCAGAGCAAAGGCTGCCTTCTTTGCTGCCCCCCCGGTCAACTTGCCCGCGCCGGGGGAACTTATCATAAAGGCCGCGGGGACGGTTCAGGACCAAGAAGGCAATACGGCCGAGGCCTGGCTGCCAATGCTGAACAAACATCTGCGGAACAAAGGATTTCGCCCCGCAGGGACGACAGGGGACACGGAGAATATTTTCGTGTTCCGCAAAAACCGCTGGGGCGTCTGGGGAACCCTTGTCTTCCATACCGGGCTGCTCCTCCTGGTCATCGCGGCTTTTTTTACCTATGCCCTGGAGAAACGAGGTTTTGTTCAATTGATCGAAGGGGATACCTTCTCCGGTCGGACCGGGGATTTTATCACTGTCGAGAACGGCCCCTGGACTACCGGCTTTGAGACGGGCTTCCGGCTGCACTTGCAGAAATTTCGCCACGCTTACTGGGATACGGGAGATTTAAAGGAGCTGATAAACGATATCGTGATTTATGACGGCAAAGGAGAACATCACGCCATCCTGGACAAGGGAACCCCGGTAACGGTGGGCGCCGTCAGAATATACCAATCCGGTTACTACGGTTATACGGTGAAGCTATCCCTCATGGAGGGGGAAAAGGAGGCAGTGCCCGCCTATTTTTCGCTTGATATGACCGACCGGGGAAAACCCCTGGTGGGAAAAAGCGACTTCCCTCTGACCGGCTACATCTGTGATTTCAAATTTTATCCGGACGTGCGGGGTAATTCTCCTTATCCCCGCACCCCCCTGCTGCAGGTAAGGTTTTTCCGGGATGCCCGGGAAATCAAATATGCCACGCTGACACCGGGGGAAGAGACCGTAGTGGAGGGGCGTCACTTCCGCTTTACGGAGGTGAGAGGCTGGAGCGGTCTCATCCTCAGAGAAAATAAAGCGCTCCCTCTGGTATATCTGGGCTTTTTCGTAAGCATCGGCGGGATATTTATGCTATACATGCTGATACCGCAGACGATCCTTCTCTCCCTCGCCCCGGCGGCAGATGGCAGCCTGATCGTGGCTGTCGACCTGTCCTGCCGCCGCGGCAGAAAACTGCTGTTGGCAGAGCTGCGGGAAACGATAAACGGAGTGGCGCCATGGAAAATTTAGCATTGTTCAAATATGAGGTCATCCTGCACTGGCTGGCAGTCGGCAGTTATATCGCGGCGGCCGTCTTTTTTGTGCAGGGCGCGGTCTTTCGGAAGGAAAAGTCCTACGGTTACGGCATGAAGCTGACCATTGCCGGCCTTATCCCCCACGGCCTGGCGCTTGTCATTCGCTGGTCTTATGTATATCACGGCCCCTATCTCCTCAAATACGAGGTGCTGTCATCCAACGCCTGGATCACCCTGGTGTCCTTCCTCTTTGTTTTTTTCAGGTATCAGCGCCTGCGGTTCACGGGGATGTTTGTCCTGCCTTTTTCCTTTCTCATGACCGTCGTGGCGCTTTTTTCCAACAATGCCATCAAGCGACTGCCCAGCGGCTATAAAGGCGTTTGGCTGGTCGCCCACATCTTGGTCACTAAACTGGCCGTCGCCGCTTTCCTGATCGCTATCGCCCTCTTGATCGTCTATTTTCTAAAGATCAGGAAAAGCGATTTTGCTTTTCTCTCACGATTGCCCGAAGTTACCATTCTTGACGAATACATCTATAAATTCACAGCCTTTGCTTTTTGCTTCTGGACTGTAACCATCGTTGCCGGCGCGATCTGGGCGGAGCAAAGCTGGGGCAGGTACTGGGGCTGGGATCCGGTCGAGATATGGTCTTTGATTACCTGGCTGCTCCTGGGCAGCTATCTCCATTTGCGCTTGTTTTTTAATTGGCGGGGCCTGAAGGGCGCGCTCTTCCTGTCCTTATGTTATTTTGTTTCCATTATGACCGTTTTTTTCCTGCCCTTTCTCATCAATTCATTGCACTCGGAGTACTTTAAATAATGGCCCCGCTGAAAAAAAACATCATGCTTGTCACGCCCCCTTATCACAGCGGCGTCGTCGAATCGGCGGGACGCTGGCTGAACCTGGGTTTGCTCTACATGGCCGGTTCCCTGAAAAGGGCCGGTTACGACGTGGAGCTTTACGATGCCATGTCGCTCTTCCACACCCATGCGGAGATCGCCGCCCGGATCGCCCGGCAGCGTCCTGATTTTGTGGCCCTGAGCGCCATTACCGCCTGCTATCCCGATGCCTGCGAAGTCATCAGGGCGGCCAAGGAAGCCAACCCCCGCTGCCTCACCATCATCGGCAACGTCCATCCCACTTTTCTCTGGAGGGAAGCTTTGCAGGAAAATGCCCCCTACCTCGATTTTGTCGTGCGGGGCGAGGGAGAAGCCACTCTGCCTGAATTGCTGGACTGCCTCAATGCCGGGGGTGACTTGACCAAGGTCAAGGGGATTGCCTTCCGGCAAGACGGTGCGCCCTTTGCGACTCCCAAGCGAGATTTGATCACCGACCTCGATAACCTCCAACCGGCCTGGGAACTGGTCCGTTGGTCCGACTATTATTACCGGCCGAAAAAGGATTCCCTGCTGGCCGTCGTTTCGTCTTCCCGGGGCTGCAATCAGCAGTGCAGTTTTTGCTCGCAACAGCTTTTCTGGGAGCGGAGCTGGCGGGGCCGGAGCCCGGAAGATTTTGTGGAAGAATTGATCATGCTGAACCGGGAATACGGCGTCAATGTGGCCATGCTCGCCGACGAAACGCCGACCCTGGACCGGAACAGGTGGGAACGCATCCTGGACCTGCTGATTGCACGCCGGCCGGGCATCGATCTCCTGATGGAAACGCGGGTGCCGGACATCATCCGAGATGAAGATATCCTGGAAAAATACCGCCGGGCCGGAATTGTACATATTTATATGGGCGTGGAAGCCACGGATCAGCAGACCCTCGACATGTTTAAGAAAGATTTCCAGGTGGCCGAATCCAAAAAGGCGATAGACTTGGTCAACGCCCAGGACATAGTGACGGAAACCTCTTTCGTGCTGGGGATGCCTGGGGATACACCCCAAAGCATTGCCGCAACCCTGGAGCTGGCAAAACACTATAATCCGGATATGGCCTTTTTCCTGGCCATTGCCCCCTGGCCTTATGCAGAGTTATATGGCGCACTGAAAGATCATATCGAGGTCAAAGATTTTCGCCGCTATAACCTGGTGGAGGCGGTGGTCAAACCGCTGGCTATGACCCGCGCCGAACTGGAAAAGGAACTGCTGGAGACGACCAAGAAGTTTTACATGGCGAAGATGGCGGGGCTTGCCGCCCTGAGCTCCGGAAAGCAGGAGTTTATGCGGTCCGTCATGGACCTCTTGATTAACCACTCCTATCTGGGCGAGCACATCAAAAGCGCCGCCGCGGAGATGCCCGCATCCGTCAAGCGTATGATGAAGCTCTCCCCCATCCCCTAATTTATCTTCTTGATAATCAGCTTATCCAGCCGGTTGCCGTCGAGGTCGACGATCTCGAACTCAAAGTCCTGCCAGGTAAATTTTTCGCCGGGGTGGGGAATACGCTTGAGGACATGGATCGCCAGGCCAGCCAAGGTGTCGAATTTAATTTTGCTTTTATCAAAGCCTTTGATGTCGAACTCATAGGCAAATTCATAGAAGGACATAGCCCCATCCGCCAGCCAGGTGCCGTCTTCGCGCTGAATGATCTGCGGCTCGTCGGAATTTGGTTCATTGAAGTCTCCCACGAGGGCCTCCAGAATATCGTTCAACGTCACCATACCCACCGTCGAACCATACTCGTCCACCACCAGCCCGTAATGAATCTTGTTCCTCTTGAACAATTCGAGGGTGGAATAGGCGGAAAGGGTTTCCGGCACAAACTGGGCCGGCTCAATCTGCTCTGCGATATGAAAAGCATCGCCACCGATGTTGTCGTGGAAAAGGTTCTTGATAGTTACTACGCCCAAGACCCGATCCAAGTCCCCTTCGCAGACGGGATAGACCGAATAGAGTTCGGCATTGATTTTATCCAGCAGTTGCTGAGAGGAATCATGGACGTCCAGCCAGACCATGTCGGAGTGATGCGTCATCAGGGAACTGACCTTGCGGTCACCCAGATGGAAGACCCTCTCCACGATATCCTGCTCGATTTCCTGTACCTCGCCATCCTCGGCGCCTTCCTGCACCATGGCCTTGATTTCCTCTTCCGTCACCTTGGAACTTGCGGAGGGCTTGATCCCCATCAGGCGAACAATCACCTCGCTGCAACGGGCAAGAATCCAGGCAACGGGATGAAGTAGATAGGCCAGACCGAGCAGCGGACGAATCATAGCCTTGGAGATCCCTTCCGGGTTGGTGAGGCCGATCTGTTTTGGCACCAGCTCACCGATCACGATGGAAGCGACGGTTGCCAGGAACACAACGGCAATCAGGGCAAGCGAACGGACATGAGCCGGATGAAACCCTGAATCGGCCAAAAAAGAGGCCACCCCTGTCGCAATCTCCTCGCTGTAAACCCCCGTAATGATGCCGATCAAAGTAATGCCGATCTGGACGGTAGAGAGAAACCTGGCCGGCGCCAGGGAATTTTCGAGCGCCAATTCTGCCAGCTTGTCGCCCTGCTGGGCATCGATATCGAGCTTGGTCTTACGGGCAGCAACCAGGGCAATCTCCGCCATGACAAAAACACCGTTCGTCAGAATGAGTATTAACAGGACAACGATTGCCGTGGTCATAATTTATTATATTTTCCCGAGTTCATGGAGAGAATCACCTCTGTGACAAATTATAACATCCTTGAACATCTGCCAACCCCCTAACTAACGGCCCATTAAAGCATTGAGTGAGTTTTTTGTCGAGGGAAAAATGGTTGACACCGAGATTCATTCTGATTTAGGCTGCGCCGATGCTAATTGATTCGCACACCCATCTGGAAATGGATGAATTTGAGGTCGACCGGGACGCTGTTGTGGCAAGGGCCAGGCAGGCCGGGGTCAAATTCATGATCACCGTAGGCACGACCCTTGCCAACTGCGAAAAAGCCCTGGGTCTCGCCGACCGCTATGCCGAGGTCTATGTCGCCTTGGGTATCCATCCCCACGATGCAAAGGATATAGATAACCAAACATATGACTCGCTCCGGCAACTGGCCGCCCGTGATAAAGTGGTGGCTTACGGCGAGATCGGCCTGGATTTCCATTATGACTGGTCACCCCGGCAGACACAAATCGCCAGCTTCGGTGAACAACTGGCCCTGGCCTCCGAACTAGACTTGCCCGTCATCATCCATGACCGCGAGGCGCACCAGGAAATCCTGGCGATGTTGGGCGTGCGGCGGGGTGAGTTGCGCGGGGTAATCCACTGCTTTTCCGGCGACCGTAACATGGCCGGAAAATTTATGGATTTGGGGTTTTACATCTCCGTACCCGGCACGGTCACCTTCAAAAAAGCGGAAGAACTGCGGCAAGTGGTGCAATATGTTCCCCTGACCAGCATGCTGATAGAAACGGATGCCCCCTTTCTGGCCCCGCAACCCTACCGGGGAAAGCGTAACGAACCGGCCTATGTAGCCGAGACGGCGGCAAAGATAGCCGAGCTGAAAGGCCTCGCCTACGAGGAAGTTGCCCAGGCCACAACGGAGAACGCCATGGAACTCTTCGGGTTAAAGGACTTAGAATGAAAATGGATAACGCCTTTTCCCTGCCGCGCACACTGCTCAAAGGCAGGTTTAAATCTGCTTGCTTCTTGCAAATTATTAAAGTAAACAGGCAGATAACGGCTGAGAGAAGTTAAATATGGCGGAGGAAACGGGTTGTATCTTCGTTATTGCCGGCGGCTCCTTGGGCAGCCATGATTTTTTCCGGGCGCAGACGGCGCTCTTTTGTCCTGGCGAGCTTGTTTGTGCCGATGGCGGCGCTCGTCACCTCAAAAATCTGGGCATGACACCGCAGGTAATCATCGGCGATATGGATTCCCTGACGCCGGAAATCCTGGCTCACTTTATGGAAAGAGGCAGCCACATCAGGCGCCACCCAAGGGAAAAGAAGGAAACGGACACTCAGCTCGCCCTGGAATATGCCTGGCAGTTGTTGCCCAGAGAAGTAAGAATATACGGAGGCATGGGGGGCAGAATAGATCACACCCTGGCCAACATCTCTCTCCTGGCAGCGGGGGCGAACAAAGGTGTTCCAACCAAGTTGGTCGATGAATGGTGCGAAGTTTCCGTCATTACAAAGAGCACGGTGATTGAAGGTTTGGTCGGCCAAACGGTTTCTCTTTTCCCCCTTGCCTCCCCGGCGACAGGGATAGAACTGGAGGGTTTTACCTATCCCCTTAACGGAGGCAGGATGGAGGTCGGTTTACCCTACGGGATCAGCAATCTGCTGGCCGCAGACCGCGCCGTCGTTTCGGTAGCCAACGGCAGCCTTTTGCTGGTGAAATATCACCAACCGGCCCACTTCCCTGCAGGCGATTAGGATGAAGCCGGTGCGCATCCTATCTATCGCGGGCTCCGATCCAAGCGGCGGGGCGGGGCTTCAGGCCGACGTGAAGACCATTACCATCCTGGGCGGTTTTGCCATGACCGTAATTACGGCCCTGACCGTCCAGAATACGCTGGGCGTACAGGAGATAGTTGCCCTGCCGCCTGACCTCGTGGCCAGGCAGTTTGATGCTTTGGCTGCGGACATTGGTTTTGATGCGATAAAAACCGGGATGCTGCCGAACCTGGCAGTTTTGGAAACAGTGGTCGCCAGGATCAGAACCTACGGACTCGCCAGGATCATTATAGACCCGGTATTGGCGGCCAAACGGGGGGAGTCGCTCATGGATGCGGACGCGATCCCCCTGCTGAAGGAAGAATTGCTGCCCCTTGCCCAGTTGGTTACACCCAACATCCCCGAGGCAGAGATTTTATCCGGCATCATCATCACCGGCCCGGACGATATGAAGAAGGCGGCCCTGATCATACGTCAAACGGGGGTGGGCAATGTTCTTATCAAGGGCGGGCATCTACCGGGCAGGAATACAGAGGCGCTTGATATTCTTTACGATGGCCGCAACTTTCATGAATACCGAGCGCCACGCATTAACACCAAGAACACCCACGGCACGGGTTGCACCTTTGCCTCAGCCATTGCCACTTTCCTGGCCGCAGGCTATGACATGCCAGAGGCGGTGGCCAGGGCCAAGGACTATGTCACGGAGGCGATCCGGCATGCCTGGCAGTTGGGCAAAGGTCAGGGGCCGCTCAACCATCTGGCTCCCCTCCGGTGCAAAGGATAAGATTGATGCATTCGTAAACATTGCTTTAATATTACTAGGAACGGCAGATTGAGACTGCCGGGAGGATAAAAGATGACCCAACTGGAAATGGCAATAAACGGACAAATCTCGGAAGACATGGAGATCTGCGCCGCGCAGGAAGGAGTATCCCCAGAATTTATCAGGGCCGGCGTGGCGGCTGGCAATATTGTGGTCGTCCGCAACAACCGGCACGCCTCGATTAAGCCGCTGGCCGTGGGCAAGGGAT
>Ga0082335_1001301_pt1 | contig 54431 bp, 49 predicted proteins | sample Subgrocontami58m_FD_72375 | JGI IMG/M metagenome (GOLD analysis project Ga0082335, IMG submission 72375) | Subsurface groundwater microbial communities from S. Glens Falls, New York, USA - GMW37 contaminated, 5.8 m (SPADES assembly) (version 2) ... | reverse complement strand
TTGAACAGATTAGCAAGGCGATACAACAAATGGATCAAGTTGTACAACAGAATGCTGCAAATGCAGAGGAAACGGCGGCAGCCAGCGAGGAATTATCCTCCCAGGCGCAAGGGCTTAATGGCCTGGTTGATAAGATTGCGTCGGAGGTCAATATGGGAGACGACGGAGACGGTAAGGTGGGTAAAGCCGATGCATCAAAAAAAAGAGAGCGCAAACATTTGGAAGAAGGGTTTGTGCCTCTGAAGAAAAAGTTATTGCCCATCCATAAAAAGGCGTCTCATGTTGTAAAAAGGGAAGCCAGGGGCAAAGATTTAGACAAGACTGCGGCCAATACACAGGAAGAAACTTCATCTGAAGGGAACGGAAAGGAAATAGATACGGACGAAGTCAAGGCGTCTCGTTTAATTCCGTTGTCTGACGATGAATTTAAAGACTTTTAATCGGATTAAATTAGGACTTCGGCGACTTTTTCAATGTAGCGCGAACTTTAATTCGCTTACATCCTATGCGAACTGAAGTTCGCGCTACAACTGCAACTTTGAAATTCCTTAACGTAAATTTATAGTTTTTACAGAAAGGAAATCGTATGAAGAAAAAGGTATTGTTTATTTGTACTCATAATGCCGCTCGTTCCCAAATGGCGGAGGGTTTACTCAGGTCATTGTATGGTGACCGTTATGAAGCATACAGCGCCGGTACGCAACCGTCGAGGGTTAACCCTTATGCCATTAAAGTAATGGCTGAGATAGGTATTGATATTTCAACGCATCACTCAAAAAATATCGATGTCTTCCACGGAATGAAATTTGATTACGTAGTGACCGTTTGTAATAAAGCAAAGGAGGCGTGTCCGCTCTTCCTGGGAGGGGAAGAATCCCTCCATAATGACTTTGATGACCCGTCACAATTTAAGGGCAATGAAGATGAAAAGCTGGCGGTTTTCAGAAAGACACGGGATGTCATAAAAGGCTGGATCGAAAAAACCTTCGGTAAGGAGGACAAAACGACTTTGATGTCCCGGTTTTTCCAGAGGACACGAAGGATAAATTGGTGTGCTAACCATTGTACGAACCTGGTTTCTCAGACGTAAGCAGAGTTCCCCCGTAATGCCTTATCCATAATTCTCGCCTGTACGCTACGCTGCTACAACGATGCTGTCTCCATTTCTCTCCATTCTTTGCAATAACCTCACCATTATTACCTTCATGCAAGCTGTGTACATTGCTAAATATTTCTTTTGATTGTAGTTGTTCCGCATTGTAGTATTATCGGCATAATCATTTGGTAACTTTTAGCACAAAATAGATTTACCAGCCGGTAAAAACACGTGAGCATTTACTCATGAAAATTTGGAGGCGGTATTATGAATAATACGAAACAGGAATTTGAAGATGTTAAGGCAGAAATAAATAAAATCATCCAGAAAGTAGAGCAGCTTGCAAAGGAAGCAGGTAAATCAATCAGCCAGGAAGCCGAGAAAATATTTGGCAACATGACAGGTGATTTTAGTAGCCGCATTAATTCTGTCATTCAAGGAAGCAAAGAAGGAGGTAAGAAAGTCGATCAATACGTGAAAGAGAATCCCTGGTTGACTGCTGTAATAGCGCTGTCAATTGGTTTCATTACCGGTCTCCTGGTGAAAGGTAAAAAAAAAGACTGATATGATGAACATCCTTACACAAGCATTAAAAGCGCTGACTCTTTACGCTACTTTACAAGTAAAAATGTATACGCATGAAACCCTGAATCGGGTCAAGAGAATCTCTCTTGGAACATTTTTCGTCGTGGTAAGTTTTGTGTTTTGGCTCATAGGTTTCATATTATTATTTTTTGCCCTCTTTTTTTATTTTGCCGGGAAGCCAGATTTTGTGCTCCCGGGGGTGTGGACGGCTTTAATCGGTATGGGAGTAGGGCTGGTGATTACAATCTCAGGAGTCTGGATCATGAAAAAGAAATCACATCAACCTGCAAACATACCAGAGGATGGCGCTGAAAAGCAAAGTGGCAAGGAATTCGGTGAGACATTCACCAGCGAAACAGAAAAATTGATTAATACTATGGCAGCAGAATTCAAAAAGAGCATAGATTCTGTCTTTCAGGGAGGAAAGGAAGATGGCAAAAAGGACGATCAAAAAGGGAGTTCATGGTTCAATGCGTTGTTAATATTTGTGATTGGTTTCATCGCGGGAATTATTGTAAGTAGTATAAAAAGGGCAACAGATAAATCTGGAAATATACCTGAGGCCCACAGTGACGACAAACCCAATGGCGCCGCCAAGCAGTAAAATTCTTTCAAGTTTTTATCAGCGTAACGTCATAGGGAATATAAATAATGGGTTTATAGTGAACGCAATAAGAAAGTTGTCATTGCAAGCACATTCGATTCCCTCAGTGTAAACTCCGCGAAGCAATCCAACCCTCATCGCTGGTTCAATCGTCCACGATTGAACCGAAACATTTGCCTTTTTTCATGGCTGAAACTTATTTAAAAGCCATACTCCAGTTCAAAACATCTGGTTCCATCTACAAGATTAAACCAGTCGCAAGCCCGGAGTGATTACAAACCAAACAACACAAGCCGGGAAGAAGAGAACATACCTCAAGATAAGAATTTATAAACCTGCCATATTTTACCTCTCAATTTTACACAAAATTCATTATTCCTTTATTTTCCCTTAACATTCATCGTTCATAATACTTCCACAATTAAATCAGTTACTAAAAGGATATATTCAATGAAAGGAGGTGGGTGCAGAGCATGTTCAATAGTTATGTTTCATGGGAATTTATTTTATGGTGAAGTTTTTCAGGAGGTAAAAAATGTTTATACAGACTTTTTATAAAAAGATGTCTTATATATTTGTGCCGGCAATTCTGGCAACGATGGTTAACACGGGTCTTGCGGCAACAGGCCCAAGGAGTTCTCATGACCCTTATTTAACCCCTCGCATGTCAGGTGTAGATTTTACATCGATTCTAACGGTAGGCGATTCAGTGAACGATAAATCTGATGGTACACCGTATGTTATGGTGGGTCTTGCGGACGGTTTAGGCGCCTATGATAACAAAGACGGCACATTTACCATTCTAATAAATCATGAACTGAAAAATACTCAAGGAATCCCGCGTGAACACAACAGTACCGATTCCGATGGAAAGGGTGCGTTTGTTTCAAAATGGACTGTGAATAAAAGTGATTTCACGGTGACCCACGGTGAAGACTTAATCAAGAAGGTAAAACTCTGGGATGGTACAAGTGAAACCTTTATAGATTCGACAAATGCCGTATTTAACCGGTTTTGTTCAGCAGACCTTCCCGATCAGAAGGCATTATTCAATAAAAAAGCAAAAACGGGATACGACGGTTATATCTTCTTGAATGGTGAAGAAACGAACGGTGGGCGTGCATTCGCTCATATTATAAATGGTTCGGAAGCCGGAACAAGCTATGAGTTACCTTCTTTGGGTAAAATAAGCTGGGAAAATGCAGTGGCATGCACTTACATGCAAGATAAAACTATTGTTATCGGCCTGGACGACGGAGAAGGTGTTGGTAAAGTGCTTGTGTATGTTGGCACGAAACAGAATACAGGAAATCCTGTTGAAAAGGCAGGACTTCATGGCGGTGAATTGTATGGCATCAAGGTTGAAAACACCGCAAATGAAGACAGAGACACGGGTATCACCGGAAGTACCTTTACCCTCTATTCCTATGGTGATGCGAGAGACTTGTCCGACGACGACATACAGACGATAGGCAACGCAAATGGCGTTACCAATTTTCTTCGTCCAGAAGACGGCGCATGGGATACAAGAAATTCTCATCGGTTCTATTTTGTAACAACAGACCGGTATGATCAGGTCAAAGATGGTGTTGGCACACAGGTAGGCCGTCCTCGTTTATGGAGGTTGACTTTCAATGATATAACGCAGCCGGAACTTGGCGGTACAATAGAGATGTTGCTTGATGGAACAGGACCATATCAGATGTTTGACAATATTACCGTGGATGCTGATGGTAACGTCTTCCTTCAGGAAGACCCGGGCAATCAAGCCTACAACGCAAAGATTTGGATTTACAACCCCGATTCTATATGGTTATCACAAATTGCGAGGCATGATATTTCCAGGTTTGGCGATCTTTCTATTTCTGCCACGTCTCCTTTTAGCTCAGACGAAGAATCTTCTGGTGTTATTGATGTTACCGGACTTTTTAAAAAGGAAGATGGCTACGATACGAAAAAGTATCGTTATTACTTATTAACTGATCAGGCGCACAAGACCGATGCACCGTATAATACTACGGAAATTGTGGAAGGCGGTCAATTGCTCCTCATGCAGGTTTTAAAATAACACGCCCATCATTGCGCTGTGAGAAAACTCTCCTCCAGGCACAGCGGGTTATTCCGCTGTGCCTTTTTCTTTTTATGTCTTCATTTGGTGCACTTTCAAGTATTAATGAATAAAATCTGCAGGACGTTCTTTCCGTATTTTTCATAATCATCACGACAATGGCAAACCCTGAGGTTACGAATGAAATTCTCCCTTAGTAAAGTTTAACATACAATTAATATATTCTTAACATTTCCTTAATATTTGCATTTTAAAATATCTCCAGTCGTATAGAGTTTCCTTTTTCAAAGTATTGTTTATGACAATTGCATCATTACTAAAAAGGAAAGTTTATTTCATGCAATTAGGAAATGCAGGAATAAAGGAGAAATGAAATGAGTTATTATTTCCATGGTGTACCGGGGAGATTAAGGATCAAGTCGCCTTTTGTGAAGGGTGTGAACAATGATGATTTGGTGGGGCTTAAAGGATTTCTTCATTCAATAAGCGGCATAAAGTCATTTGATATTAATACCATGACGGGCAGTATTGTAATCAATTATCAAACAAAGGTGATTACTGAAAAGGAAATAGTCACGAGACTTCGAATGGCCGGATATTTTGACCCTTCCAGGGCGATAACGAACGATCACTACATACATACCGCAGTCTCAAGTATAAGTCATACTATTTTATCGTTTGCAACTGTGCTGATATAGAATTCCTGGTGCGGCGTAGCCGCAACCAAAAAGAGTTACTTGGTAGTTGAATAAGAAATACTGTCGTTTGTTTTTTAGCAAATTCGAAATAAATTCTAATATCAAATGACAGAAATGGGAAATGAGGTTTGAAACATTTGAATTTGTAATTTTGAAATTGTTTCTAATTTCGGACTTCGTGCTTCGGATTTAGCGGTTTTTAATGAACAAAAACTTGCACAAAAAAGAAGTTTTTACAAAGTAATACTATAATGGCTGAGAAAAAAAGATTATCCATTTTTGAAAAATACCTGACACTCTGGGTGTTGTTGTGTATCGGCGCTGGCATTGTTTTAGGGAAATTAGCGCCGGAGGTTGCCGTAAAGTTAGATGCTTTTACAGTATATCAAGTTTCTATACCTATTGCTATTTGCCTGTTTTTTATGATGTATCCCATTATGGTTAAGATCGATTTTGCAGAGGTAGTGAAGGCTGCAAAAACCCCAAAACCCGTGGCATTGACGTTATTCATCAATTGGGCGATCAAGCCCTTTACCATGTATCTGATAGCTTCATTCTTTCTGGGATATCTGTTCAAAGAATTCTTACCGGGAACGGAAGTTGTCAAATCCGGACAGGAAGTTGAGCTGTGGAGAAGCTATATTTCAGGGGCAATCCTCTTAGGTGTTGCCCCGTGCACTGCAATGGTATTAATGTGGGGTTCCCTGGCAAAAGGCAACGAAGGCCTTACCCTGGTAATGGTTGCCATAAACTCCCTTACCATGCTGATACTTTATGCACCTCTCGGTGGGTTCTTGCTGGGTGTAAACGCCATGCCTATTCCGTGGCAGACGATTCTGTTTTCCGTGTTGATTTATGTAGCCTTGCCTCTGATAGCTGGTTATTTTTCTCGAAAGTGGCTCATCAAATTTAAGGGACGTGAATGGTTTAATACACAGTTCTTGCAATGGCTTACCCCTGTGAGCATCATTGCCCTCCTTTCAACATTGGTACTTTTGTTTTCTTTTAAAGGGGAGATTATCCTGAAATATCCCCTGACGATAGTATGGATAGCCATTCCACTTTTTGTCCAAACAATATTTATCTTCTTCCTGGGATATGGTTTGGCTCGATTATTGAGGCTCTCATATGAAGATGCTGCCCCTGCCTCAATGATAGGAGCCTCCAATCATTTTGAGGTGGCAATAGCAACATCAGCGATGCTTTTTGGACTAAATTCGGGCGCTTCCCTTGCAACAGTTGTGGGTGTCCTGATCGAAGTGCCGATAATGCTTATGCTGGTTTCGGTATGCAAGAGAACATGTCATTTATTTACGGGATGCAACTTAGATTTGCCTCAGTGTAAGACCAGGTACCACAATGCCAAAGAAGGGGTTATTGTATGAAGAAAAAAGTATTATTTATTTGTACGCACAATTCCACTCGTTCGCAGATGGCAGAGGGATTGCTCAGGGCATTCTACGGGGACTGTTATGAAGCATATAGTGCCGGTACTCAACCGTCGAAAGTGAATTCTTACGCAATAAGGGTGATGGTAGAAATTGGTATTGACATATCCTCGCACCAGTCAAAAAATGTGGATGTTTTTCATGGAATGAAATTTGACTATGTGGTTACCGTCTGTAATCAGGCAAAAGAGAAGTGTCCTTTCTTCCGTGGAGGGGATGAGTACTTGCATCGTGATTTTGACGACCCTTCCCAGTTTAAAGGAAGTGTAGAACAAAAACTTGCTGTTTTCAGGCAGGTAAGAGATGTCATCAAAGGCTGGATCGAAAAAACGTTTGGCGGAGAACATAAAAGGCCCATGATATCTCGGATTTTTTCAAGGACAAGAAGAATAAACTACTGCATGAGTCCTTATGGGCATCTAGCTCCTAAATGGTATGAAAGAAGCTTATTCATTTTCTAAGAAGAAGTATTTATAGGTCTCAGCCCCGCCTGAATCAATAGACCTTAATATGGATTTCTTTTTTGGTGAGAGATTACGATTTATGATTTAAATCCTAAATTGTAAATCTAAATATTTATTTCCAGACTTTTTTGGGTTAGGAGTTGAGTATGGCATTATTGAAGGGTAAGAATGTAATCATTGGTCTTGCTATAGGTATTGGGGTGGCGGTTATAGCACCGGTAGTTGTCCCTATTATTGCTGCGGCCGCGAAGCCATTAGCAAAGGCAGCCATAAAGGGCGGGATAAAGGCTTATAGAAAATGCCGGGAGATGATGGCGGAATTCAAGGAGGTTGCCGAAGACGTGGTGGCTGAAGCAAAGGCTGAAGCCTCTGAAGTACAGCAAGAACAGGAAATTGTTACTCCACCAGGAGAAGGGGGTAAATAATGATCCCTGATGCCTATTTGAGTCATCAGAGTTTCCGACGTCTGCGGATAAAAGTGCCTTCAAAGCGTGCAGACAAGCCATATTTCACCCATGTGTGTGAAAAATTTAAAAAATACACAGGCATAGAAACACTTGAAATTAATGCTGTTACGGGAAGTATCCTTTTTATCCATTCGGTAGACATCGAATCAATTAAGCGCTATGCCGAAAAAAACAAACTCTTTCTCTTGAAAAATGATGCATCAATACCACTGTTCAATAGAATTTCATCTCAATTCTCTACTCTGGATGAAAAGGTGAAGAAGGTTACCGGTAAGGAATTAAATATTACAAGTATTGTAGTTATAGCACTTGTGGTACATGCTATCATACAAATCAGAAAGGGAAACTTGCGGGCTGTTCCCTGGGACGCAGCCATCTGGTACGCACTGAACATATTTTGGAAAAAACCTGCACGATAAGTAGCATACAAAACATGATAAAGTATCAATGTGAAAGTTAATTATGAAAAATACAAAATTATAGGAGGGTAAAATGTCGAATAATGAAGCCGCTGACAATACATGTGGTAAAGAACGGGGACTTGGCAAGGTGGGAACACAAGTTAAGGATGGCATCATAGGTTGCTTAAAAGGTATCAATGAGATCGAAGCAGAAATTGTGACCCTGGTGAGAAGCACAGTTTCAAATACCTTTAAGGCAACAGGGGAGATGACAAGCGAGAGTGTTAATGTTACAAAGGACGTACTAAAGGGAGCTATGGAAGCTACCTCAGAGGTGGGGGCTGGTCTCATGGTGAGTACAAAGAGCGTAGCAAAAGGTGTTGTTATGGGTATAAACGACATCGGTGGTGACGTCCTGACGGCTACAGAACTAACAGTAAGGGGTGCAGTAAAAGGTGCTTCTGAGACGGGGGCCGATGTGGCGTTAGTGGCACGAAGGGCTGTGGATGGCGTTATTGAAGCAACCAAAGAGATTGGTGGAAATGTCGAAGAGACGGCAAGGGTGGCTGTTACTGAGGCGATTGAGGCTGCAGGTGCTATTGGAAACACGGCTGTGAAATCAGTTAAGGGTATCCTTATCGGTGTCGTGGAAGGAGTAAAAGAAGTTGCAGGTTCTGCCCTTCCTAAGAAAAGAGGACGCTCCGAACCTTCCGAAACTCAAGAAGAATAGCATTCCCTGTTTCGAATATCTTTCCCGATAATCAGAAAAGGAAAACTATGCAAAAAACTCTGGTGCAGCCTATCCACACGTCAGTTAATGGAAGGGCACGGTTTAAAGTAGGCGGCCTCTATGATTCTGAGCGTATGAAAAAACACCTCGAATCAAGATTTTCGAACCATGATAGAATCAAAGGTTTTTCCGTAAGTATATTAACCGGAAACATCCTTATATTTTACAACTCCACCAGTACTAGTTATGCAGTTGCAACGTTCATTGAAGGTGTTGTAATTGAGTACAAAAAGAAAAACGGTAATCACCCGTTCGAGATTAGAGATCAAAAAAAACGAAAAGGGAGGTTCCTGACTCCTGACAGAAGACGCTCAGGAACGAGCGCTCTCGATGTCCGCAAGATAAAAAACCTCAGGAAATGCATTGTCGATACCGAAGGCCAAATGATAGAACCCTGGCATCTCAAGAGTGTCGATTATGTTTTAAATCGTTTCATGACCGATAAAGATATGGGATTATCCCGTGACGTTACCGATATGCGTTTAAAGAAATACGGTCTTAATATCCTGCCTGAGTCACCACCCAGGTCATGGTTTAGCATCGTGTTAGAACAGTTCAAATCTCTTCCTGTTCTCGTTCTTCTGTTTGCCGCTGGTCTTTCGATATTTACGGGCGGGGTGGTTGATGCCCTGGTTATTCTCAGTGTCGTTACCATTAACGCAACAATCGGTTGCATAACAGAAAATCAGGCAGAGAGAATTATTAACTCCCTGAAGAAGTTAATCAAACCATCTTCTCATGTACTCAGGGGTGGAGTTATAAAAGAAATTCGTGCGGAAGAGGTTGTTTTAGGAGACATTCTGACCCTCAGGGCCGGGGTATATATAACAGCAGATTGCAGGGTTATTGATGCAAGTCTTCTGACCGTTGACGAGGCTGCACTCACCGGTGAAAGCCTCCCGGTTATGAAGACGACGGAGACTCTCGTAATGGACTCAATACGCAAAGACATCCCTATTGCGGACAGAATTAATACGGTCTACGCAGGAACCATGGTCACCGGAGGACAAGGGTATGCAATAGTAGTTGCAACCGGACGGTTCACAGAGATCGGTAAGATACAAATCCTTGTGGGAGAAGCAAAGCCTCCTGACACCCCTTTGGAGAAGCAGTTAAACAAAATGGGCAGTCAACTGGTTGCCATGGGGGGTGGTGTATGTGGAATAGTTTTTCTCATGGGTCTCTTGAGGGGTTACGGAGTGCTTGAAATGCTTAAAACATCCATATCTCTTGCAGTTGCCGCGATCCCTGAAGGGTTGCCGACAGTAGCGACAACAACCCTTACCCTCGGCATTATGAATATGAGGAAACGCAACGTCATTATTCGCCATCTTGACGCAGTTGAATCCCTTGGTGCAATGCAGACCATCTGTCTTGATAAGACGGGAACTATTACGATGAATAGAATGACCGTGGTTGAGATATATGCTGGCATGAAAAGGTTGAAAGTAACCGACGGTAAGTTCTTAAACGACGATGAACCGGTAAATCCATATGCCTGTAAAGAACTCTTGAAACTCATACATGTAACTACCCTATGCAATGAGACCGAGGTTTGCATTCAAAACGGAGAGTACACATTAAAGGGATCGCCAACTGAGAGCGCCTTTATTACTATGGCAATGAACTCAGGGATCGATATTGTAGCGCTGAGGGAAAAATTTCCTCTTTTAAGAATAAACCATCGCGCCGAAAAACGTAATTTCATGGCTACTGTCCATCAGTCTCATAAAAACAGAAAATTTGCAGCCTTGAAAGGAAGCCCCATAGAAGTTCAGTCAATGTGCAAGTGGCAAATAAGGAATGGTAAAAATGTTCCTATTACGGATGAAGATCGAGTTATTATTATGACAGAGAATGAACGTATGGCTGGTGACGCCCTGAGAGTACTGGGCGTTGCATATCAGCATACGGAAGACGATCAGGAGGAACCAGATTTACAAAACGGCTTTACCTGGCTTGGACTTATTGGTATGGCAGATCCGGTAAGGAAGGGAGTGAAGGAGTTAATCAATGAGCTCCACGTTGCCGGTATTGATACGGTTATGATAACCGGAGATCAGACGCCGACGGCATATGCAATAGGAAAGGAGCTTAACCTGAGTGGAGGGGGTGAGTTTAAAATCCTCGAATCAACCCACCTTGAGAGTATCGATCCAGAGGTATTGAAGGCACTCTGTGCGAATGTCCATGTGTTTGCAAGGGTTAGTCCTGCGCACAAGTTACAGATCGTTCAGGCCCTCCAGCGAGCTGGTAAGGTCGTGGCAATGACAGGCGACGGAATAAATGACGGGCCGGCGTTAAAGGCCGCTGATATTGGGATTGCAATGGGACATTCGGGAACAGATGTTGCCAGAGAGGTGGCGGATATTGTTCTCGAAGACGACAATCTTGAAACTCTGGTCACTGCCGTAAGTCATGGAAGGACAATCTATAGTAATATCAGGAAATCGCTCCATTTCCTGCTATCCACAAACATGAGCGAGATAATCGTCACATTTGGCGCCATTGCCGGGGGTATTGGACAGCCCCTGAATTCTATGCAACTTCTCTGGATAAACCTTATGTCAGACGTATTCCCTGCCATTGCCCTTTCGCTTGAGCCACCGGAGCCTAACGTGATGAATAAACCACCCAGGAATCCAGATGAACATATTATCAAGAGATCGGACTTTAAGAGAATAACCTTTGAATCGTCTACCATCTCAGCGAGTGCTCTTGGCGCTTATATTTATGGCATTATGAGATATGGCATGGGACCAAGGGCTTGCACCATGGCCTTCATGAGCCTTACAACAGCCCAACTCCTTCACGCAATAAGCTGCCGCTCGGAGACTCACAGCATTTTTAATAGATTGAGTAACCGTCCGTCGTTACCGCCCAATAAATATCTGAACATCGCACTTGGGGGCTCCTTGTTTTTGCAGGCATTAACTCTTGTCGTTCCAGGGTTAAGAAATATACTGAGACTTTCACCCATCGGCATCCTTGATTGTATAGTTGTTGGAGGCAGCGCTATCTTACCACTCATCATAAATGAGGGTACTAAAAAAGGCGAGGAAAGGGGAATGTTACCATGAAAAAGGATTTCATCTTTACATCTGAATCCGTAACAGAAGGACATCCGGATAAACTTTGTGATTTGATAAGTGATGCAATAGTAGACCACTTTCTGCAACAGAATCCTTTATCGATGATAATTGCCGAATGTGCTGTTTCTACTTCTATCATATTCATAGCGGCGAGGTTTGTCTCTAATGTGATTGCGGATTTCCCTCATATAGCTCGTCAGGTCATTAATCAGGTCGGTTATGAGCAGCATTCCTTTAATGGAAAGACCTGCGGCATTGTGACGAGTCTCAAAGAAATGTCACAAGATGAGTATCGTTGTTTTGACGAAAGAATGCTGTCGGATGAGGAAATTGAAAAAATTCCTGTAAGGAACCAGGTAACAGCCTTCGGTTTTGCTTGCAAACAGACGCCGGCATTCATGCCGCTACCCATATGGCTTGCCCATAGACTTGCGAGAAAACTCACCTCTGCAAGGCTTCAAAAAATACTTCCGTATCTTGAACCTGATGGTAAGACACAGGTAGGGATAGAATACAGGGATAGAAAACCTTTCAGGATCCACAGCATAACAGTCATAGCAAGCCAGAAGAGGTCTGAAGAGCCGACACAACAGAAACTGGCAAGTGATATAAGAGAGGCCGTGGTTGAGTCTGTCTTTCGCGATGAACCTATTAAACCCGACGACAGAACGAGGATTTTCGTTAACCCTGACGGTCCCTTCCTTCTTGGTGGTCCATCCGTTCATTCTGGACTTACGGGAAGAAAAAATGCCATAGATACGTATGGAGAATATGCGAGGCACAGTGGGGCAGCCCTCAGCGGCAAGGACCCGACGAGGATTGACAGGGTAGGTGCATATGCCGCCCGGTATGCAGCAAAAAATGTGGTTGCCGCCGGTCTTGCTGATGAATGTGAGGTTCAACTCAGTTACTCAATAGGCCTGTCAAGACCGGTGAGCATTCAAGTCGAAACGTTTGGTACGGGTAAAATATCCGATGACGAAATTGCCAGACTCGTTGAAAGACACTTCGATTTCCGCCTTGCGAGTATTGTCAAACAGTTTAATCTCAGATATCTGCCATCACTGGTGAGGGGCGGGTTTTACAAGAAGCTTGCGGCCTATGGTCACGTGGGCAGGATGGATATCGGGCTGCCATGGGAATTAATCGATAAAGTTAATCTCTTGAAGTACATATAATTTAACGTATAGGAAATTCAACGTTTTTCGCTGTCATTCCCACGAAAGTGGGAATCCAGACATTCCACTTTATATACATAAAACACACTAATTTTATGTCAAAAGAAAAAATCCTTGTTGTAGATGATGAACAAGACCTTGTAAAACTAGTAAGGTACAACCTCGAAAAAGACGGATACAAGGTAGTAACCGCTTATAATGGCGAAGATGCGTTGTTTCTGGCAAGAAAAGTACGCCCGGAACTTGTCATATTAGACCTTATGTTGCCAGGCATTGACGGCCTCGAAGTATGCAAAAAATTAAAGGCAGATCCGGAACTTGCCAACATTGCCATCGTAATGTTGACTGCAAAGGGTGAAGAAGTCGATATAACCGTAGGTTTGAAATTGGGTGCTGACGATTATGTGACAAAGCCCTTTAGCCCAAGAGAACTCGTTGCACGCGTACGGGCGGTGCTCAGACGATCAAAAAGTACTTCGACAACAAAAGATTATATTAAAATAGACACCCTTACAATAGATTTGTATAAACATGAGGTAACTATAAATAATGAACCCATTCAACTGACGCTTACAGAATTCAAGCTTCTTCACCAGCTCGTCAGTAAACCAGGACGCGTTTTTACAAGGGATCAACTGCTCGACGCAGTTTCAGGGTCTGAAACGTTTGTCATTGACCGGACGGTGGATGTTCATATTGCTTCATTGAGGAAAAAATTAAAAGCCTATGCGAACCGTATAGTTACGATCCGTGGAATCGGCTATAAATTTAAGGAATAACTTGATGGATACGACCCCATTACATGATACAGCCGGAAGTCATCTGGTAACGCAGGTTCCGAGAGCTTACGCTACTGATACCGTAGGTTCTGTGCTTTCTGCGCTGCCTGGTAAGTTCTATGATTCAACAGATGCTATTTATATCGTGGATGATGCGGAAATATTGCTGGGATTGGTTCGATTTTCACAGCTACTGGCGTCTCACGGCGAAGTGAAGATGGGTGACCTTATGATACGAAACCTGCCCATGGTTAATCCTGACGACGATCAGGAGCAGGTGGCAATACTGGCAATGAAATACGATATTACTTCTATTCCAGTGGTTGATGTGCAAAAAAGGCTTTTAGGTGTTGTACCGCCGCAAGCCTTGTTTGAAATTCTAAGACGGGAACATATTGAAGACCTTAACCGGCTTGTCGGTATTTGGAAGGAAAATAACAGGGCACTCAGTGCGATAGAAGCCTCTCCTACGCAACGAGTAAGGGACCGTCTTCCGTGGCTTCTCCTTGGTCTTATGGGTAGTATGGTTGCAGGTTCCGTGGTTGCAAGATTTGAACATACGCTGGAAACCCGCATATCGGTAGCTTTTTTTATGCCGATCATTGTTTATCTGGCGGATGCTATAGGAACGCAAACAGAGGCAGTTGCTGTGAGAGGGTTGTCGTTGAGCCGTACACCGATAAAATACCTTCTTGCCGGAGAGCTAAGGACTGGGCTACTCATGGGATTGTTACTTGGTGTTCTTATTTTCCCTTATGTTTTTTTAACTTCCGGGGATACCCATTTAGCACTTGCCGTTGCACTGGCAGTGGTCGCTGCAGGTGGGTTTGCAACAACCATCGGGTTCCTCTTGCCCTGGTTACTGTTCTGTATGGGGAAGGATCCTGCATTTGGGAGCGGTCCTGTTGCCACGATTATTCAGGATGTACTGAGTCTTTTGATTTATTTTCTTGTTGTCAACGTATTGGTCATGTAGCGATTTTATAGATATAAGAATTTCCTGCATAGGACTAACGTTATTGTATTGGCGCTAAAATACCATTCATCCAAACCCTCTCCCGCAGGGGATGAGGAAACTTTCCCTCCCTTGACTTCGTCGTGAGCTCAGTCGAACGATGGGAGGGATTAAGGGAGGGTGATATATTTTCATGCCCTTTTGTTAGCCTTCGGCTCATGAATGTTTACCTTGTAAAACTTCTTTTTAGCAAAATTTTTACCTCCCCCCCAGTCCCCTCCTTGCGAAGGAGGGGAAACAAGGGTGGTTGTCTTGGTTGCAGATATGCTACGCTATGAATTCTACACTCTTATATAAAAACGAGACAGAAGAAAAACTTCATCGAAATGCCATTCAAACTCTTGTCAGGGAAACAAGGATGCCTGAAGATAGTGTATGTTCGCTGTACGAATCGGTATTTGCAAGATTAAAACACCATGCAAAAATCAAAGAATTTTTGCCTATTTTTGTAAGCAGGGAAGTAAAAGATATACTATTACAGAGAGTAAATTTAAGTCTGATGGAGTATCAAAATGATTACCTATGATATCGTTCACCACATTGATGGCCGCATAAGATTAAAGGTGCCTTTCATAAGAAAACTTATAGGTGTTAGAAACGTACCTGAACATATTAAAAACCTATCGTTTATTTCTGTACCATCGGGAATAAAAGATATCAGGGCAAACCCATTTGCAGGAAGTCTTGTGATTATCTATGAGCCGGAAGAAGTGGATGTTATAGAATTCATTAAAACCACCTTTGATTCTATTTCTTCCAATGCCGAGATACAGAAAATTGTGAGGGAATTAAACCAGAATTATTCACGAGCTCCGTATTTTTTTTAGTAATAGTGCAGCCCCCTCCCCTAACCCCTCCCACCAGGGGAGGGGAAAGCGTTTCCTCCCCCTTGACTTCGTCGTGAGTCTTCGGCGTGAGCTCAGACGAACGCTCAGTCGAACGATGGGGGAAGGTTAGGGTGGGGGTGCTGAACTGTTACGAATACATGTATTCAATATGACCTTGAAAAATCTTCTTCCCTTTATTGAACTTCCTCTTATTGCTGCATTAATAGGCTGGCTCACCAACTGGGTGGCCATTAAAATGCTGTTTCATCCGAAGAAAAGAATCAAGATTGGTATTCTTAAGATTCAAGGTATATTTCCCAAACGGCAAAAGATTTTTGCTGAAAAATTAGGAATGGTTGTAGCCCATGAACTGTTTTCTTCACATGATATAAAAGAAAAAATCAACCAATCAAACATTGATAAAGAAATAAAAGCATTAATAGATAAACATATTAATACCTTTTTAAATACAAAATTAAAAGAAGCTTATCCACAAATTGTAATGTTCATCTATAACTACATTATCCGTCAATTCAAAGACGTTACCATGAAAGAAATCGAGACGCTTCTTCCCCTTGTCTTAAATGCGTATAAACAAAATATAGAAAAATCACTGGATATAGTGGATATAGAAGGTACCGTTGCCAGCAAAGTTGCCAATTTCTCCTCTGACAAGCTGGAAGAAATACTATACTCCATTATGAAAAAAGAGTTCAGATTTGTAGAAATATTAGGTGGTGTACTGGGATTCATAATAGGACTCATACAGGTGATATTGGTACGCTTGTAAGGTAGTTTATTACGATCCTTGTCAAACAGATTGAATCCTTAAATAGCATCTCATTTCGACCAAAGGGAGAATCATGAAACAACTGCTTCCGTTTTTCTCCTCCCACAAAATGGTGCAATGAATAGCATATTCATTGCACCCACCCCTGATGTGAATTTCCACCAAAGATTCGACTTTTAAATTTAATACAAAATTAACCATGTCTTCATACTGTTTTAATATTCAAAGGTTATCTTCATTACGGTGTTAACTTCAAAGGTAACAATTTAACTCTTTGAAAAAGGTAGCGCCGATCCCTTGTGGTCGGCACTGTGCGGGGGATAAACCACCCGCGCTACTGATTCTGTTTTTTGTGGATTGCATGTAAACGTATGGATTTTTCAAAGAGCTAAGTTTTTACAAAAAACAAACTTGTTACCCCGATGTAATTTGCGATGCCTTTTATTTTTTTTAAATATTCTTACGGACTGTAAGAAGGAGGGTTTTCTATGCAGACAGTACTGAAAAAAGAGAGAAATTCTAATCTGTCAGAAACTACATCTCATGGAGGTATACATTTAGCTTTTGCACTGGGTAATAAAGAGTATGGCATAGAAATATTGAACGTAAGAAAAATTATAGGCATCATAAACCTGATGCCTCTACCATTAATAAGCAGGTATGTAAATGGCGGTGATTACCCGGATCATTTTCCCAAGGAAGTTATGCCTAAGAGAAACAGTTATGTAAAAGGGATACTGCAATTTATGGGGCAACGGATTCCTCTTATCGACCTGAGGTTAAAACTGGGACTTCGGGAAGCGGCATATACTATAGAGACGTGTATTATCATTGTAAAAATAGAACATACGCTCAAAGGAGTTATCGTTGATAAGATATTGGATGTGTTTGACATAAGAGGGAAAAAAATAGAAGCTGCACCACTTTTTGAAGATGGTGTAAATACCGAAGTCTCACTTGGAGTGGTAACTGTAAAAGATACTGCGAGAATACTTCTTGATTTTGATAAGGTTTTAGATATTGAAGAAATCAATAAAGAACTGAAAAAAAATAAAGGTAACTGCTTGTAAAAACATGTTGCTTTGTGAATAGAGGCGCTTTTCTCAATCCAAGCAAAGATGTGGGTGCAAAAATCCGATCTTTGTGGGATTGATACTCCTTATTGTACAGGCGTAATGTGCACTATGAGGATATTGACTATTAAATACTCCTTCAGCATTCACCACCCATAATTGATTGTTAAACTTAACACAAAATTAATAATTCCTTCACATTCCTTTAATATTACATGAGTATAGTATTTTCATAATTTATATAGGGTGTTGCTTTACAGCTCTATAGAGTAATTCGTAAATTCAGCGAAACAAAGGAGGCTAAATATGAGAATGAGTACCTTTTTCTTATGTCCTAATTGTGGCAATGATAAAGAATTTAAGATATTTACCGGTAGTTTTCAGGCTATTAGACAATCACCTGAATCAGGAGCGCGAACAGAGGCAAGTGGTATGTTACCCAATTTAAGGCAAAAAGACAACTATGTTGAATGTCAATTGTGTTTGAAAAGTTTTGATTACGACAGTGCAGCAATTATTGGTAAGAACTATATACAAACAATCATGAAACTTCAAAATAAACAATATGCCGATGCTTGATAATAAATTCATTTTTCAAATTATAGCAGGTAAAAGGATGTAAATTAAGGAGGTGAATTATGGAACGGATCGCTTCCAGAACCGTGAAAGTAAGAGACGGTGAGATTATCATACAGGAGGACACGTGGCCATATTATGCCTATATTTTGAAAGAAGGCAAGGCCAGGGTGCTAAAAAACGTTGATGGTAAGCAAGTGTTAATTGGTTTATTAACTGAAGGGGATATATTTGGAGAAATTGCCTTCCTTGGGAAGACGAAAAGGGCCGCATCGGTAACAGCAGACGGTGACGTGATCGTGGAAATGATTGCAAGGGATACCGTTATGGATTTTATTGGTAAATTACCCCGGAATGTACAAACAAGGCTGTGCACAATGGCGAGTGACCTTACGAGCATTACCGAGATTTACAGTCGTTTGGTAGTTTTATTGAAAAACAGGAACGCTGAAACAAAAATAATTAATATGAAAACCTTTGAAACCGAAAAGATTCCGGAGTTCATGCGTCGTGTAGTCATTACGATGGAAAGACGCCACAGTGTAGTAGTAGAGGGGCTCAATATACTTTCGTCCCAACTCGAAAAGAAGCAGACAAGGCTGTTGAATAATTAGAGTTTCACCTTCTGGTAAAAAACAATGTCCTGAAAATTCCGCCACCCCGGCGTAATTTTCAGGATTTCAGCTAATGACTTTATTCCATTCAAGATCACCTTTCGGATTGTGAACACAAGGACTAAAAATAAATGAAAGGAAAGGAGGTGCGGGGGCTCAAGGAGACCAGATTTGAATAAAATGGGGGCGGACTGAAAGAAAGGTCCGTTAAGGTTACAAGGAAAGAGTAAAGGAGAATATATCTTGAAAAACATGAGAAAAACAGTATTAGGGGTCATGGTGGCCCTTTTCATGGCCGGCACTGCCAGTGCGGCCACGGTGAAGGTAGAGAAAAATATTACCGCTTCCACGACGTGGACTGCGGACAACGTGTACAGGCTGGAGAAGCAGATATACGTTCTGTCAGGCGCGACTTTGACCATCGAGGCAGGTACGGTTGTCGCGAGTACTACCGATGCCGGTGGTAGTTTGGCTGTGGCACGCGGCGCTAAAATCTTTGTGAACGGCACCAAAGACAACCCTGTTGTTATGACTTCCACCGATGATGTGGCGACCTGGACACCCAACGCTGGCCACCCCAGCGGCGGCGACCCCAAAACCGGGACGTGGCACGTGGGCGCCAATGAGTGGGGCAATCTGACGATCATGGGTAAAGGATTGATTTCCGCTTCTCATTACGGGGGCCTTCAGGTGAGTGACAACACGAAGGACCCTTCGGGTTTAAATGAGAAGCAGATGGAAGGTTTGACGGATGCTGATTACGCGCTGTACGGAGGTAACGATGACAATGACGACAGCGGTTCAATCAGCTATCTGTCGCTGCGTTACGGCGGTAAGGTGATCGGCCTCGCCAACGAACTCAACGGTCTGTCGCTGGGTGCTATCGGTCGCGAAACCGACATCGACCACGTTGAGATCATGAACAACGTGGATGATGGTATTGAAATCTGGGGCGGTACGGTCAACCTGAAATATATCAGCATCTGGAACGTCGGTGACGACAGCTTTGACGTTGACGAAGGCTGGCGCGGCAAAGCCCAGTTCATTTTTATCGTTCAGGGCTACAGTGTCGATGCCAAACAGGGTTCCGGTGTGGGTGACAACTGTTTCGAAACCGACGGCGCGGAAGATTCCGACGCGCAGCCGGTGACCACGTCCGCGATCTATAATGCCACCATCATTGGTAATCCTATTGACGGGGATGGTGGAACAGTCTGGCGTGACAACGCCCGTGTCCAGTATCGCAACTGCATCTTTATGGATCTGGGTGAAAAACTTGTCAGACCTGACGGCGACGACGGTGACGGCGCCAGTGGTTATGGTTACAACGGCACACTGTCGTTTGCGGATACGTGGACGACAGATTACACGGTTACTTCGACGGTTAATGCTTGCATCGGGTGCTCGGTTGGTAACTTCAACTACGCTGATACGCTCTACACGGTTCAGACTTCCGGCAAACTCGCAGAAATCACGGACAGTGTGTTCTTCAGCAACCTTCACGCTGACGCCTACACCGATTCGGATACGTATGGCGTAACTGTAGGTGGTGCCAGTAATCCGGCCAAGAACAATGTGGTCATTTCCGGCTCTGCTTCGGCAGACGCTCCGATTGTGAGCATTACCCGCGGCTCGCTGTTTACTTCTACAGAAGGTAAGGGTGTCCTTCCTGTTGAAAAAATAGACCCACGTCCTGCCAATGAGGCACTTACCAGTGCCGATACGGCTATTTCCGACGGGTTCTTCACACCGGCTCAGTATCGCGGCGCTTTCAGCGCCAGTGAAAATTGGCTGGAAAGCTGGACGGCTGCTGATGCCTACGGCATGATTGTTGCCGCTCCAGTGGCAAGTCCTACACCAACCCCAACGCCGACATTGCCTCCGCCGCCAACACAGACACCACCACCAACGGTAACACCGACACCAATACAAACAGTGACTCCTGAGTCGATAACGGTGTCGCCGTCAAAATTAAAGCTGAAAGTGAAAAACAGTGATGATGTAACAGTAACACTAACAGATGCAGATGGCAATGGTGTTGAAGGCTATACGGTTACCGTGAAGCTAAATACGGTGAGTAAAAGACGCATAAATATCTCTTCGCAGAGTGAGGTAACGGACGAGAATGGTGAGGCGGTATTTACCGTTACTGCAAAGAAAAAAGGTAACGCAATAATAACGTTTGAGGCAGATGGATTGAGCACAGAGATGAAGGTTACAGTGAGGAAATAATTATTTTCTGACAGTATGACATTATGAAGGCAGCGGCGCTACGCCGCTGCCTTCTTTTTTTAAATTTAACACAAAATTAACAAATTCTTAACAATTCCCTAACAAAGAAATTTTATTATGACGATCAGTGTGTTTTAGATAAAGTTTTTTTTAATCAACACTGGGAGTATAGGATGATAGTAAAATTAAGATTTTTCCTTTTGTTGGCCGGTTCCACGCTGTTTTTGTTCACTGCCGGTTGCGGCAAACAGGACAGAACAGATGCTGTGGCACAAAACAAGTCCGGCATGGTTGGGTTCTTAACGGATAAGCCGCTCGCGGCTTATCAGAACGAATTGCTCGACCTCGCTTTTGAAACGGCCGCGGCGATTCCAGTTAAACCACACATCAAAGACCGGTCGCTGTCGCAGGAGAAGGTCGTTGCGGCATCTCTTGAACTTGATCAACCGCTGCGGGCGCTTAGTCTTATTGAAAAAATCGACAACTGGCGTCGTGGCTCAGGTTATGGCGACCTCGCTTTTTATTGTGCCAGGCACGGCTACGCCGGCGAAGTGCAGCAATACTTAGATCTTGCCGTTCAGATTTCCGAGTCTGCCGAAGGCTGGCGCAGAGACCAAATCAGAGTGAAAATTGCCAATACGTACACCTGGCTGGGACAGACCCAACAGGCTGATCAGTTTGAAACGGGTGTAGTAGATTCTGAATCGGGCAAAGTAGCCAGAGTGAAGGCAATGATTGCCGGTGAAGATTATTTTGACGAGCAAATGAATGCGCTGGACGCATTAACTGCGCCGGGTAATTTTGACATCGTGGAAAATGCGCTGAAGGCGTGCGCCAATCTCTTTAACCGTTTTTATGACGATGCATGGCGGCGTTTGCTGACGGAAGAAAAAATTAAAACTTCGTGGGACAAATTGCCTATTTTTAAACGAGTCGAACTGCTGACAGAATTAGCCGGGTTTGCGCTGGATCATGCGGATCAAGCCAAGTCGCTTGATCTGGTTAACGAAGCACAGCTCTTTATGGATGGCGCCCAATGGCGTCCGGAACACCGCATTCCTATGATATCGAAATTGGTCCAGTTGCGCTTCCGGGCCGGCGATAGGCAAAAGGCCCGAACCGATGCGGACGCTCTGCTCGCTCTCTTTGATTCGCAACGGAATAAGATTGTGAACATTTACCGGGCGGGAGCGCTTCGCCCCCTTGCGGAGGCGTATCAGTCGATGGGCGACACGACGGCCGCACTGGCGGTTTATAAACGGGCCGTTGAAGAAGGCGTTGAAAACCCCAATTCCAGACCTCGCGCAGAAGATTTGTCCGCTACCTGCCTCTCGATGGCCTTGCTTGGGGTAGAACCTGACGCTGAACTATGGACCAGAATTCGCCAGATTAACGAGGGATTGGGAGACCCGTGGTAAATATGAAAAATCCTCTGCCCATTCTTTACACACTTGCAGTTCTTCTGTTGGCTTCAACAGAAGGTTGGTGTGCTGACTTGCAGAAGGGTTGGGATGCGTTCAATAACGGAAACTATACGGCAGCTTTTCGGGAATGGAAACCGCTTGCCGAACAAGGGGATGCCAAAGCTCAATTCCTTGTAGGTACGATATATTCCAATGGATTAGGGATTCCTCATGACCAAAAAGAAGCAGTCAGGTGGTACCGTCTTGCTGCCGAACAGGCATACGCCTTGGCACAGAATAATCTGGGGTTGATATACTACGAAGGACAAGGGGTAATTCAGGACTATACCGTAGCAAGGAAGTGGTTGCAGCTTTCTGCCGAGCAGGATGTTCCCGAAGCCCAGTTCCTTCTGGGTTGGATGTATTACAAAGGACAAGGCGTTCCTTATAACTACAAGGAAGCTGCTACGTGGTTACGGCTTGCCGCAGATCAGGGGCTTGCCGTTGCGCAGACCAACTTGGGCCTGATGTATCTTAGAGGACAAGGCATTCCTCAAGACCATAAGGAAGCGTTCAAGTGGTTCAGGCATGCTGCCGAACAGGGGGATGGTACTGCGCAGACCAATCTTGGTTTGATGTATCTCAAAGGGCAAGGTGTTCCTCAAGACCATACGGAAGCAGCTAATTGGTACTGGTTTGCTGCCGATCAGTGGGTACCCTCTGCACAGATCAGACTGGGTATGATGTATGAATACGGACGCGGGGTTCTTCAGGATTATGTCTCTGCCTATATGTGGTACAGCCTTGGTGCACTACAAGGACATAAGATTGCGAGGGAGTATCGCGACATCATTAAGAAAAAGATGCCCCCTTCTCAGATAGATAAAGCGCAACAAATTACCAGAGAATGGCTGGAGAAACACAGAGGGGTTGAGACTTCTTTTAGATACCAGAAAGATGCTTCACTTCGTTCAGCATGACAAAAAGTAGGGGCTGAAGATTTTCAGCCCCTACGTTGAAATGTTTTTTTCAAAAAAGTCGCAGCAGGTCTAATTTAAATGATGAAATATGGGATGTGGTTACGGCGCAAATTAAAATATTTTTTAACCAGGTAATGTGCTTTTATTAATAAAATACATGATCGTATTTGAGCTTCTGATAATCTATGTTAGGGCATATGGCTATAGCCGTTAAGAGGTATAGCTGTATATTTCTCGTTATGATGCTTTTCTCTACAAAGATGGCTTTGGCGCAGCAAGCGGGTTCTATTCGCGGTATTGTGTATGACAAGGATTTTGATGTGCCGCTGGCCGCCGCGCAGGTCTCTATTGCGGAAACGGGCGATAAAATAACCGCTACGGATGAGGGCAACTTTGTTTTCGGTCAAGTGCCGCCGGGAAGCTACACGCTTGTTTTTTCGAAAGATGGCTACACCCGGCAGGTGCAAGCCAATGTGGTGGTTTCACCGGGAAAGATGACGGACGTGGAGGCTTCGCTGTCCGGCGAGTTCACGGAGATGGAGGAGTTTGTTGTCCAGGATCTTCAGATCGGAGGGACGGAAGCCGGCCTGCTGATGCTTCGTGTCGAAAGCCCGGCGCTTTTGGACTCGGTCAGTTCTGAATGGTTAAGACAAGCGGGGGCCACTGATGCGGCCAGCGCGTTGAATCTGGTAGCGGGCGCTACGGTGCAGGACGGCAAATACGCGGTGGTTCGCGGGCTACCGGATCGGTACGTCAATTCACAGATGAATGGCGTACGCCTGCCGTCAGCAGATCCGGATAAGCGCGCCGTGCAGCTCGACCAGTTTCCTACAGAGGTCATCGACAGCGTTCAGGTCAGCAAAACCTTTACGCCGGATCAGCAGGGCGATGCCTCCGGCGGAGCCGTGAATGTGAAACTCAAAGGCATTCCGGATAAGAATGTATTCCAATTTAAGAGCGGAACTGAATATAACACGCAGGTGACGGGTAATGACCGTTTCCTCACATATAAGGGGGGTGGAGTGAATTTTTTGGGAATAGATGACGGACTTCGGGATATCCCGTCTGATGGCTATTTTACCGATCCCCTGGGAGTTTCCCGTGATGATGCGCCGATTGATTATAATATGTCGATGACCGCCGGCGGGAAACATGAATTCAATAACGGAATCAAGGTCGGTGGCCTTCTTAGCCCATATTACAAACGGGACAGCTCCTATTATGACAACGGAGTTAATGATTCATTATGGATTGATACTAAGGATCCCAAACATGGGCTGACCCCACAATACGGAAATCCAGACCAACCGCCGATACCGCCGGTACCGGCTGTAGGAGAAGATTTCAAAACGGCGCTTTTTGATGTCACTGAGGGGAGCGAAGAGGTGCAATGGGGCGTGCTGGCCGCGGTGGGTGCGGAAATCGAAGACCACTCGCTGGATGTACTCTATATGCATACCCGGCTTACTGAGGATAAGGTGATTCTTGCCGAAGATACCCGGGGCAAGGCATATTATTTTCCTGGCTATGACCCCAATGATCCGAAGGGACTGGGCAATGCACACGACAATCTGAATGCGGCGCCCTACCTTAGGTCAGAAACGCTGAAGTATACCGAGCGGACAACAGATACGCTGCAATTCAACGGAGAGCACACACTGTCCATTTCTGAAATTGGATTCGAAGGTTTCTTCACGACTCTCCCTCCCGAAATCGACTGGACCATTGCCCTCAGCTCTTCCGATTTAAATGAACCTGACGAGCGGCAGTTTGGTTCGGTTTGGTATGCGGAATCTTATGACAAAGGAAATCCCGGCTATGGTATTCCGTCCTCCACTGACCCGGCATACTATGGGCCATACACACCGTCCGCAAATTTTCTCCTGGGGAATGTTTCGCGAATCTGGGAAGAGATTTCAGAAAAAAGCGGGCAATATTTTGTGAACTGGAAGTTTCCCTTTGAACAATGGAGCGGTGATAAAGGGTATGTGAAACTCGGCGTATTTAATGATCAGGTAGACCGCACGTTTGATCAGGATTCTTTTGGTAACTACAGACAAACCGGAGAGGGCGCCGCTCCTACGTATGAAGGCTCCTGGGAGGATTATTCTTATAGCGAAGAATTTCTGGATCTGGGCGGCCCTACGATAAAAGATGGACCACCTTTTGTGGACGTGGATTATGAGGGCAAACAGGATATTTCAGCCTGGTATTACATGGCGGACTTACCCCTATGGTCTTTCGTGAAATTGATCGGGGGCGCCCGTTATGAAACCACCACACTCAGCATCATCAATGACCCTGAAAAGGATGCGAAATGGGTTACGACCGACGAGGATGGGAACCGTTTGTACACCGATCTGCTTCCCGGCGACGCTGATGTTTCGTTTGATCAGGCTGATGTGCTGCCTTCGCTCGGGTTTGTATTGACACCGATCAAGAAGATTACACTTCGTGGTGCCTACAATGAAACCGTGGCCCGCCCGACTTTTAAAGAACTTACACCCATTCAGCAACAGGAATTTCTCGGCGACGATATCTTTATCGGGAATTCTGAACTGCAGATGAGCGCCTTGGAAAATTACGACCTGCGCCTTGATTATACGCCCTATAACGGCGGATTGATATCAGTCTCCTGGTTCCATAAAGACATCGAGGGTCCTATTGAATATGTGCAGGATCTGGTTAACGCATTTTCCTTTACGACGCCGCTGAATTTTCCGGAAGGCAAGTTGAGCGGTTTTGAATTCGAAACGCGGCACCAACTGGGGCATTTCTGGGATGCGATGAAGGGCTTTTCGACAGGGGGCAATGCAACGTTTATTGACTCAGAGGTGACGCTCCCTGAGAGTGAAAGGAAAAACCTTGCCAATGCCGGGGTTGAGACGACTACCCGCGATATGACAAATGCGCCCAAATACCTCTACAATATTTATATGATGTACGATTATGAGCCCTTTGACACGCAAATCGGGCTTTTTTATACGGTGAAAGGCGATACCCTGGTGACTGGCGCAGGGAATAGAAATGGCAATTACGTGCCGGACGTCTATGCAACTGAGTATGGCACACTCAATCTGAGTGTATCCAAAAAACTCGGAAAGCACTTTGATCTGACGTTTAAGGCCAGGAACCTGCTCAACCCGGAAATTGAGGAGGTCTACCGCCCCCCCGATTATCTTGGTGACGAAGCGGTTAGAACCTCCTATACAAAGGGCATCGATTTCTCGTTTTACATAAGCGGGACATGGTAATATCTTTCAAAAATAATTTTAACATTTTTAGCAAAAATTCAGGAAAAAATTCGAATATCGAATTCCGAAATTCAAAACAAATCCTAAATTCGAATATTCGAATGCCCAAAACACTTTGTATTTTGAATTTTGTTCATTTGAACTTGTTTCGGATTTTGTCTCTTCCGACTTGTTCGGGTTAGGACATTCCGTTAACGGAAGTCTAAGAAAGGATAAGGTGAGTATGAAAATAAATCATAAATCAAAGATCAGAAGTCGTAAATCGGATAACGTACGTCAGCGGTCAGCGATCGGGGCGCTTTTGCTGACCTCTGCCATCTGTCTGTTGTCCTCTGGAGTCCTATCTGCCGGGACGAGCGCCGGCGATGTGGACAAAATCTCCGCCCCGCCGACGCTCGAAGAGACCCGTCTGAAAATGGACAAGTGGCTTGAAACCCAGCAAATCATTTCCAAGGAGCGCAAAGACTGGCAACAGGGCAAAGAGATACTGCTCGGCCGGCTGGAAGTGGTCAAAAAGGAGATCGCCACCCTCGAGGAAAAAACCAAGCAGGCCGAGTCCAGCGTTGCCGAGGCCAACAAGAAACGCAGCGAACTACTTGCTGAAAACGACCAGCTCACGGCCGCTGGCGCGCAGTTGACCGGGGCCGTCGCCGGTATGGAAGGCGAAATCCGCCAGATGTTCAAACAACTCCCGGAGCCGATCCAGACGAAACTTCAACCCCTGTATCAACGGGTACCGGAAAATCCGTCCAAGACCCGAGTCGCCGCCGCCGAGCGGTTCCAAAACGTTCTCGGCATCCTTAACGAACTCAACAAGGCCAACAACGAGGTGACTGTCAGCTATGAAGTCCACAACCTCGCTGACGGCAAACCCTCCGAGGTCAAAGCCCTTTATGTCGGTCTTGCGCAAGCCTACTACGTCAGCGCCCGCGGCGAAGCCGGCATCGGTCGCCCCACCGCCGACGGTTGGAAGTGGGAACCATCCAAAGCCGTCGCACGTGACGTCCTGATGGCGCTGGAAATCCTCGAGGGTAAACAAAGCCCGGCCTTCGTGCCATTACCGGTGACACTCAAATGAAAACACTCATGAAAACACTCAGCATCATGTTTTGCATTTTCTTTCTGGCCGTCAGCAGCTTTGCCGAACAGCCGGCCGCCAACGAGACGATGAAGCAACTGTCCCTCTCGGCGGGGCAGGAACTGGCCAAGACCATTCAGGAACTCAATCAATTGCGCGAGCAGATCGCGACCGAAAAACTGCCGCTTGCGCAAGAACTCACGACCCTGGAGGAGAAACTCGCTCAACTCCGGCGCGATCATGAAAAGGTTACGCGCCTGGTGGATGCCGGCAACCTTGAGATCATCACCATCAAGGCCGAGATGAAAGCCCGGCAGGATGAACTGGCGTACATCGGCAATTTGCTCGACGAGTATGCGCGCACGTTCGAATCGAAGATCAACGTCAGCGAACTCCAGTATTGCGGCGAAGCCATCGAGACTGCCAAACAGGCGACGGAAAACACCACGTTGTCCATGCCGGAAAAGTTCACCCGGCAGATCGCCTTCGTCAATGTCTCGCTGAAGCGGTTGTTCGACGCCATCGGAGGGATGCGTTTCCCCGGTGTTGGCGTGGATTTTCAGGGCACGGTGGCGGACGGTCAGTTCGCCATCATCGGTCCGGTGGCCTTGTTCTACGCTAAGACCGGCGGCGCGGCCGGCCTCGCTATCCCACAGTCTGGTTCGACCAAACCGTTGATTCGTCCGCTGGAAGGCAAGCTGCAATCGGGCATTGCGGCCTTGGTGGAAACTGGTGAAGGACTGATGCCTCTCGATCCGTCGCGCGGTGGCGCACTCAAGGCTCTCGTGCAGAAGACCAGCATAACCCACATCTTTAAAAAAGGCGGGCCCATTATGTGGCCATTGTTACTCGCCGCGATCTTGGCGCTGGGCACGGTCTTGGAGCGCGTTTTCTTCTTGATTAATGAGCAGCGCAAACGAAATCCGCAAGAGATGGAGACATTCTTCGCGGCGGTCGGCCAGGGCGATACAGCGCTCGCGATCCGTATTAGCAATGTGTCGAAATACCACGTCGTACGCACGTTGGGCTACGCGCTAACGCACAAAGAGAAATCGCTCGAGAGTGCGCTGCTGTATGCGCAGGAGCAGGAACTGAAACGCTTCCGGCGCGGCATTCCGATTCTGGACACGGTTATCACGCTCGCCCCGTTGCTCGGGTTGCTCGGCACGGTCACCGGCATGATGGGGTCGTTCTCGCTCATCGGCGGCGAACTCAGCGCACCCGGCGCGATCACGGGCGGCATCGCCGAGGCGCTCATTGCCACGGCGTTCGGGTTGGGAATCGCTATCACATCGCTGATTCCATTCAACTTCCTCAACACCAAGATGGAAGAGGCCCGCCTTGAGATCGAATTAGCGGCCACGCAGTTGGAGCTGATGATGCATCCACAAGAGAGCCAGGTTGGTGCGGCTGTCCAAACTACTCATCATGGACAACTCCTGATGGAGGAATTATCATGATACCCATAGCGTACGGTCAGTTGGTAAAATGAAATAGCCAACGATGAGGGAACTATAGTATTACTCTGCAAAACTTTTTTTGTAAGTTTTTAGAAATAGTGTCGAATGGCGAGTGACGAGAAAAAAACGTCACCCGTGACCTGCTACTCGCCACTTAGCTTATCGTTCGACTGAGCTCACGACGAAGTCTGCACTACTTTGGTTGCGGCTACGCTGCTCTAGGGAATATGCAGGAGTAAATTATCACAAGCAGTATCGTTATAGTGAACGCAATAAGAAAGTTGTCATCGCGAGCGACAGCGAAGCAATCTAAACATTTGAGATTGCTTCGGGCTATCGCCCTCGCAATGACATTTGCATGTAACCATATTTATTACGTTTACTATATATGGATATGGCAATAGGTATAAACTGGCGTCCAGTGGCGCTTATTAAATAATAGCCGAATAGAATCGGTTGATTTTTAACAGAGGAGTAACCATGCACAGTTCATCTGGCGGCTACGGCAAAAAACGAGCGCGGATCGAAATCATCCCGCTCATTGATATCATCTTCTTTCTTCTGGCGACGTTTATCATGGTATCGCTCTCGATGACGAAAAACCAGGGTGTGCAGGTGGCATTGCCGACCGCCTCCAGCGCCGCATCGCTCGGCGACCAGCAAGTGATGGAAAAAGCCGTCACGCTCAGCGTCACCGCTAAAGGTGACTTGTTTTACAACAAAGAGAAAATCACCATCGCGCAGTTGCCGATGAAACTCCAGACGCTCAAGTCTACTGCCAAAGACCCGAAGGTCATCATCAACAGCGATGGCGGCGCTGATTTCAAACACGTGGTTGCTGTCCTCGATGAGGTCCGCAAGATCGGCATCAGTAAGGTCGGCATCAACACGGATAAGAAATGAAGATCAATCTATCCTTCGGCATCGCCTGCGCCATCGTGTTGCACGTCGGCTTCATCTTGTTCGGCGGATTGCTGTTCATCAGCCACAAGAAGGACCACGGCACACTGCAACAGGTGGAGTTGTTGAGCGAGGAAGATATCGCTGCCGAAAAGGAAAAACCTAAGGAGCCTGAGCCAGAGCCCGAGATGAGCGAGGAGATGGAAACAGAAACCGAAAACCCCCCTGACGCCGCTGAGATGATGCGCAACCTCGAACTGTCCGCCGCTGCCAACGCGCCCGAACTGGAAGCCGCAAGCCTCAGCGCGATCGAGGCGGCGCTCAGCGGACAAGCCGGCGGTGGTGGTGATTTCTCCGAGGCGCTCAGCTTTTCGTCCGGTGGCCGCATCGGTGGCATGGGCAAAGCCGGCGTGCTGGATGAAAGTCTTGAAAAGGCGTTCAGTCTGGCCGATATCGACCAGAAGCCGCGCGCGATTTTTCAGGCGGCGCCGGTCTATCCCGCCGGGAAGCGTGCTCTCGAAGTCGTCGTTAGCGTCGTCTTTGTTGTGGATTCGACCGGCAAGGTCACCAATCCGAGTGTCGAGAAATCCACGGACCCCGCATTCGAGAAACCGGCCATCGACGCCGTGAAACAATGGAAGTTCGAGCCGGCCATCAAGGCCGGCCAGCGCGTATCATGCAAAATGCGCGTGCCAATCCGTTTTCAACCGAGGTAACGATTATGATTAGAAAATATTTGAAGTATGTTAGGAATTTCTCCGCCGCAGGAATGCCGCCGTCCCGTCGGTTCTGGGCGGGGTTGCGACTGTCGGTGACGGTAACCTTTCTTTCCTGTCTCCTGGTTTTTGCCTTCGCCGGCATTTATCGCGCCGACAGTCAGAGCGACGTTGCCGCCATGGGAAATGATTTAATATCCCGGAAACAGATCATTGCCGGCAACGGCATCAACCCGGAAATAGAATCCAGCTTCCCACCCGAGGACGTTACGATGCCCGAAAAACTCAGCGTCAAGTTTAAGGCGCTCTTGCAGGAGACCAGCCTGATCCACATCTTTAAGAAGGGCGGGCCGATCATGTGGCCGTTGTTATTCGCTTCGATCCTGGCGCTGGGTACGGTCATCGAGCGTATCATCTTCCTGATTGGCGAGCAGCGCAAGCGCGATCCAAAAGTCACGAAGACATTCTTCGCGGCGGTCGGTCAGGGTGACACGAAGCACGCGATTCAAATCAGTAAGGAGTCGGGGTTCTATGTCGTGCGCACGTTGGGCTACGCGCTGACGCACAGGGAGAAATCGCTCGCTAGCGCGCTGCTGTACGCGCAGGAGCAGGAACTGAAACGCTTCCGGCGCGGCATTCCGATTTTGGACATGGTGATCACGCTCGCACCGTTGCTCGGGTTGCTCGGCACGGTCACCGGCATGATGGGGTCGTTTTCGCTCATTGGCGGTGAACTCAGCACACCCGGCGCGATCACAGGCGGCATCGCCGAGGCGCTCATTGCCACGGCGTTCGGGTTGGGTATCGCGATCACGGCGCTGATTCCGTTCAATATCCTCAACACCCGGATGGAAAAAGCCCGTCTTGAAATCGAATCAGCGGCCATGCAATTGGAGTTGCTGATGCATCCACCGGCAAGCACGGCGACAGCGGTCGCAAAAGCCGCTCATCCCGGCCAACCTGTAAAGGGGAAATTTGAACCAAGGAAACGGAACGGTCTGGCCGTGCGGTCCCGTATGCGTGTGCCCATCAGCTTACCAAAAGGATAAAAACCATGAAAGAATTAAAATTGCAGATTCCAGATTCCAGATTTCTCTCCATCGCTCTTTTTCTTCTGACCTTTGGAATAACTGTCTGTGCCTTTACGCAGACATGGGCGTCTCAGTTGAGTCAATCGGAACTGGAGATATGGAACGATCCGGTCTTCCGGAAACAGTTCGTTGCTTATTACGGCATTAACGCCGAGGTCGAACCGCGCATTACGCCCGAGGAAGTCGCGATCCTCGAAAAGGTCCGGCCCCTGATGGGGGAGGACCTGCCCAAGGCCGAGGGAACGCTCAAGAGTCGGATGAAGCCGGATTGTTCCGCGATTCTGGATTTCACTCTGGGCGGTATTCAGTTCCAACAGGACAAGATGACTGAGGCGCTCAGCAACTATCAAAAGGCCGTGGCGAAATTCCCAAGTTTCCGCCGTGCCTGGCGCAACATCGGGCTGATCTACGTCCGCGACGGCAAGAACGACGACGCAATCAGCGCGTTTACCCGGATGATCGAACTCGGCGGCGGTGACGCCTATTCGTACGGCCTGCTCGGATTCGCCTACGCCGCCAAACAGGATTATCAGGCCGCTGAGGTTGCGTACCGCAATGCCCTGCTGCTCCAGCCTGAAAACACCGAGTGGAGGCTTGGCATCACCCGCTGCGTTTTCAAACAACAGAAGTTCGAGGACGTTGTCACTCTGCTGGAGGTGCTCATCGGGCGCTACCCGGACAAGACCGATTTCTGGCTGTTGCAAGCCCAGGCATACCTCGGCATGAAACAACCGCTCAAGGCTGCCGTAAACCTTGAAGCCGTGGACTGCCTCGGCAAATCGACCGTGGACAGTCTCCACACACTCGGTGACATTTATGTCAGCGAAAACTTGACGGACCTCGCCGCGAGCGCCTATCGGCGAGCAATTGACGTGGATGCAAAACAATCGCACGCCCGACCGCTGCAGTCTGCCGAGTTGTTAGCCGCGCGCGGTGCGCTTACTCAAGCCCGGCAGGTCGCTACGCACATCCGCGAGGTTTGGGATAAGCAGCTCGGGGAGGCAGACCGCCGGAAACTGCTCAAGCTCGAAGCGCGCCTGAGCATGGCTGAAGGTGCCGGCAGCGCTGAGACGGTCAGCGTGTTGGAAGAGATCGTGAAGCTCGACCCGCTCGACGGCGAAGCGTTGATGCTGCTCGGCCAGCACTATTCCGGGCAGAACGAACCCGATCGGGCCATCTTCTATTACGAACGCGCCGAGAGCCTCGACGCCTTCGAAGTCAGAGCCAAAATCCGTCACGCGCAGGCGCTGGTGGGCATGGGACGGTACAACGAAGCCATCCCGCTGCTGCGCCGCGCGCAGGAAGTCAAACCGCTCGATGACATCGCCCGCTACCTCGAACAGGTCGAGCGCATCGCCAAAACGCGGCGCTGACCGCTTAAGGGCACTGCTCAAACCCATTATCGCGATGACGTCCAGAAATACCTGGAGCAGGTCGAGCACTTCGCCAAAGCCCTGTAGAAGTTCTCGGAACGAAATGAGGAGTACAAAAATGAATAAAATAACCAGAAATCAGAAATCAAAGATCAGAGGCCGTAAATCGGATATCGTACGTCAGCGGTCAGTGATCGGGACGCTTTTGCTGACATCTGCCATCTGTCTGTTGTCCTCCGGAGCCATATTTGCCGGCATGACCGATGGCGATGTGGATACAACACGCGCGGCGCTTGAAAAATGGGTCGAAACCCGACGCATCATTTCACAGGAGAAACGCGACTTTGAACTTGGCAGGGAGATGCTCACCGAGCGAATCGAACTCGTGCAGCGCGAAATTGAATCACTGCGCGGCAAAATCGGCGAGGCCGAAAAAAGCATCACCGAGGCGGATAAGAAACGAACTGGACTGCTTGAGGAAAATGAAAAACTCAAAGAAGCCTCAGCTTCACTCAGCGGTACGGTGATCAAACTGGAAGCCCGAACCAGGGAGTTCCTGAAACGGCTGCCGGATCCGATCCGCGAGCGCGTCAAACCGCTCAGTCAACGGTTCCCGGAAAATCCGGATGAGACTAAGCTATCTCTGGGGGAACGCTTTCAGAACATCGTGGGGGTCCTTAACGAAGTGAACAAATTCAACCGCGAGATCACCGTCACCAGCGAAGTGCGCAAGCTGCCCGATGGAACCTCTGCTGAAGTCACCGCGCTTTATATCGGAATCGGCCAGGCGTATTACGTCAACGGCAAGAGAGACGTGGCGGGCATCGGAACCGCTTCGCCTGAGGGGTGGGTCTGGGCGCCGGCTAACAAAGCGGCTGCCGGGATCGCCAAAGCCATAGCCATTTTGAAAAACGAAACCGCGGCAGCCTTTGTACAATTGCCGATCGAAATTCAATAACCGGGAAAGACAGCTATTATGAAAACAAAAAACATTTTAGTCCTTATTCTTCTCCTTGCCGGTTCACGGCTTGTCTATGCTGAGAATCCCCCGGAAGAGACCGGAGGCTCCTTCAGCCGCGCTGCTGCCACCGTGCAGCAGCAGCTCGAGGAAGGCCTCACTGAACTCAGCAAGCTGCGCGAGCAGATAGCCGAGAAAATAATCCCACTCAGCCGCAAGCTCAGCGATCTTGAGGGAGAACTGGTCAAAGTCCGGCTCGACTATCAGCAGACGTCCCGTTTGCTCGACAGCCGCGCACTTGACTTGAGCAACCTGCGCTCCGAAATCAATTCGCGCCGGGAGGAGGCAACCTATATTTCCAACCTGCTTGGTGAATACATCCGTAACTTTGAAGCTCGCCTGCACATTGCGGAAATTCAACGCTACCGTGAACCTCTCGCAACCTCCAAACTGGCGCCCGAAAACAGCAACCTTTCCAAACAGGAGGTCTATCATGCGCAGACCGCGCTGGTGGACGTGTCGCTGGAACGCTTGAACGACGCTCTCGGCGGCACCCGCTTTGAGGGAACCTCGGTGGTTGCCAGCGGACTGGTCAAGCATGGCACCTTTGTCCTCGTCGGCCCGGCCTCGCTTTTCCGGTCGGAGGACGGGAAAGACATTGGAACCGCCGAGCAGCTCTTGGGTTCGCTTGAGCCTGCCGTCGTCGGTTTTCAAAACCCTGGCGATACAGACGCGGCGGCGCAAATCATCACCGACACCCGCGGTTATTTCCCGCTCGATCTAACGCTTGGGAGCGCGCACAAAATTGAGGCCACCAAAGAAACGCTTTGGGAACACATCAAACTGGGTGGTCCGGTTATGGTGCCGATCTTGTTGCTGGCGGGAGCCGCGCTGCTTTTGGCGCTTTATAAATGGATTAGTATGCGTTCCCTGCGCAACCCGTCCAGGGAACAAATCAACGCGTTGCTGCTCGCTGTTGCCCGGTATGATCAAAATGCGGCTATGCAGGCGGCCAACGCCATCTGCGGGCCGGCCGGCAAAATGCTTGCTGTTGGTGTGGAGTATCTCCGGGAGCCGCGCGAACTGATCGAAGAGGTCATGTACGAAACGGTTCTGGCTACGCGCCTCAAAATTCAGAGCCTGCTGCCGTTTGTTGCCATGAGCGCCACGTGTGCGCCGCTGCTCGGGCTGCTGGGAACAGTCACCGGCATCATCAGAACCTTTAAGCTGATTACCGTTTTCGGTTCCGGCGATGTCAAAACCCTCTCCGGCGGTATTTCCGAGGCGCTCATCACCACCGAGTTCGGTCTGATTGTGGCGATTCCCTCGCTGCTGCTGCACGCCATTCTTTCACGCAAAGCGCGCGGCGTAATCGATCAGATGGAAAAAGCCGCTATCGCTTTTATCAACCAGGTCAGCAAAACCCCGTATGAGCGCATCAACAAAGAAGCAGAGAGCGATACGGCAACGAACGATACATGATGAACGGAATTATAAAATGGATGCGATGATCGAACATTTAAAAACTTTGTGGGAGCAGGCTTACGACATCTGGCTTTCCGGCGGGTCGTGCATGCCGGCGATAGCGGTGAATGCGCTGGTGATGTTTGCGCTAGGAATACATGTGCATCTTAAACTGCGCAAGAAGGGCTTTCAGTCTGTGCCTGAAAATACCTGGCGCCACTGGATTGACCATTCCGCCGAACGGAAAGGCCCGATCGGCAATCTGCTTGATTTTGTAACCGACGGCACTTCGCTCAAAGAGACCGGCGTCTTATTCCAGGAACTGCGTGCGACCGAACTTGTCCCATTCGAGCGGGATCTACGCGTTATGAAAGTTTGCATCACTACGGCTCCGTTGCTGGGACTGCTCGGTACGGTGACCGGTATGCTCACCACTTTCGGAGCCCTCGCGTCCGGATCCGGAGGTGAAAAGACCATGGGGCTCATAGCCGAGGGTATTTCCGAAGCCTTGATCACGACCGAAACCGGGCTGGTTATTGCGCTGCCGGGACTCCTTTTCCAGTATCTGTTGGCACGTGAGCACGAACGGTACAAAACTTTTATGGCCCATCTCGAAACAGTCTGCACCCAGAAACTTTACAAAAAACTACGTAAACATAAGGAGGTGTCATGAAAAAGGAGGAACCACATGGGACGATTTCGTGGAACGACAGCAGATGACTCAAGCGATGCCGGCGGGATTGATCTGACCCCGATAATTGACTGTGTATTCAATCTACTTATCTTCTTTATCGTGACCACTACGTTTGTTGAAGAGACCGGCGTTCAAGTGGATAAGCCGCAGGCAGCCTCAGGCGTCCGGCTGGAAAAAACCAGCATTCTGATCGCACTGACAGCAAAGGGCCAGGTGGTCTATGGCGGGCACGAAATCGGCATGAGCGGCGTGCAGCCGCTCGTCCGGCGGGAGCTTCAGAAAGAGGATATCCCCGTCATTATTCAGGCCGACAGCGCCGCGCCGTCCGGTCTGCTGGTTCGCGTTATTGATGAAGCCAAGCTGGCCGGGGCCAAAAAAGTGAGCCTTGCCACAAGTAAACCCAAAAATTGAGCAGGTGGACTATGAAAACGTATGAAGAAGATTCTGTTTACAATGAATTGAGCACAGTCAAAGAAATTTCTATTGACGAAGAATTGAGCATCGATAAAGAAATTTCTATTCACAGAGAATTGAGCATAGGTAAAGAAGTTACTATAGCCGGAGAGCTTCGTCATCGCCTGTGGGTCGTTTCAGGCGCGGTGGCGCTGACGCTTATTTTCTTCCTCGCGCTGCCGCTTCTGCAGGCCATCACCAAGCCGCCGTCTACTGATCTGGTGCTTCAGACCGTGGATACGGCCAACGTCCCGCCTCCGCCTCCGCCACTGGAAGCGGAGCCGGAGAAGGAGCCTGAGCCGCAGGAGAAGCCGCCCGAGCTGATGGAGGCGGCGCCGCCGCTCGATCTTGCGCAGCTTGAAGTGGCGCTCAATCCCAATCTCTGGGCCAGCGAAGGCTGGACGGCTGGCGACTTTGTCGTCAAGCTCAACACCGTTGCCTCCGGCGGCGCAGGCGCCGGCGAGGATGTTGATGCGCTGTTTTCGATGGCCGATCTTGACCAGACGCCGCGCGTCATCTACCAGCCAGGCCCGATACTCAACAATGAGGTGCGCAAAAAAGCGCCCGGCACGGTCTATGTTCTTTTCATCGTTCACCAGAGCGGTCGTGTAGAGAATCCCGTAGTGCAGAAATCGAGCGATCCTGTCTTTGAAAATCCGGCGCTGACCGCCGTTAAACAGTGGAAATTTGAACCGGGCAAACGGAATGGCAAGGCCGTGCGGTTCCGTATGCGTGTGCCCATCAGCTTCCCGAAAGGATAATAACTATGAAAAAATTAAGATTGCAGATTACAAATTATAAACGTATCTCCTTCGTCCTATTTCTTCTGACCTTTGGAATAACCGTCTGTGCCTCAACGCAGACGAGCGCGGCTCCTCCCGTGCCATCCCAGGTGTCCAGTTTGAGTCAATCGGAACTGGAGATATGGAACGATCCGGCGTTCAAAAAACGGTTTGCCGAGAGCTACATGGCCGAGACTGAAATCGAGCCGCGCGTTACCACAGACGAACGTGACAAGGTGCAAAAAGTGCTCGAGCTCATCTCGTCCGACCAAATGGACAAAGCCGCCAGCCTGCTCGAAAAAAGCCGGGGTGACGCGGCCAACGCCCTTTATGATTTCATGCTGGCCAACATTTTTTTCCAGCAGGAAAAACTTGATCAGGCGGCCAATATCTATCAAATCGCCGTCGAAAAATATCCCAAATTCCGCCGCGCCTGGCGCAACCTCGGCCTGATCTACGTCCGTAAGAGCGAATTCGAAAAAGCGCTGCCTGCGCTCACCCGCGTGATTGAACTCGGCGGCGGCGATGCGCTCACCTACGGACTGCTTGGCTTTGCCTATTCCTCTGTCGAAAATCACCTTTCCGCAGAGTCTGCCTTTCGCATGGCTCTCCTGCTCGACCCCGCAACGATGGATTGGAAAATGGGTCTCGCACGCAGCCTCTTCAAACAGGAGCGCTATGCTGAAGCGGCCGCTCTCTGCGGCCGCCTGATTGCCGACCAACCCGACCGCGCCGATCTCTGGCTGCTGCAGGCCAATGCCTATATCGGGCTCAACCGGCCGCTCAAAGCCGCCGAAAATTATGAATTTGTCGATCGCCTCGGTAAATCCACCGTCGGCAGCCTCAACATGCTGGGCGACATTTACATCAATGAAGGACTCTACGAAATGGCTGTCAACTCTTACATTCGCGCCATGGAAAAAAATCCGCAGCACAATGCCGGGCGCGCCACTCGCGCCGCTAAAGTGCTGACGGCCCGCGGCGCGCTCAAAGAGGCCCGGCAACTGATTGAGCGCATAGAAGCCCTGCACGGCGATCAGCTTGGAACCGATGACCACAAAGACTTGCTTAAACTCCGCGCCCGTCTTGCTGTTGCCGAAGGGTCCGGCGATGAGGAGGCCCGCGTGCTCGAGGAAATTGTCGCGCTCGATCCGCTGGACGGCGAGGCGCTCATCCTGCTCGGTCAGCATAGCAGTCGCGCCGGCGAGACCGAAAAAGCAGTCTTTTACTACGAGCGGGCCGCCAGCATCGAAAAATATGAAGCGGATGCCAGGGTGCGCCACGCCCAACTGCTGGTAGGAAAAGGTAAATACGACGAGTCGCTGCCGCTGCTCCGCAGGGCCCAACTGCTTAAGCCGCGCGACGACGTCCAGAAATACCTGGAGCAGGTCGAACACATTGCCAAATCCCGCTAGTATAGTAATTTATAGATAAGAAGATACTGAAAACCAGGGGAGATGATAAAAAATTGATTTGTTTAGTTTACGGGAATAGTATTATTCAGTAATAGGGTCATAAATTATGGCTGAAAATCTTGAAAACTTATTGAACCGTATTCAAAAAGAAGGTGTTGAAAAAGCCGAGACGGAGGCCGCGAGAATTATTGAAAAGGCCAGAGAGCAGGCTGCACAGATTTTAAAAGAATCTGAAGCTAAGACAAAGGAGAACCTTGGGAAAGCAGAGCAGGAGGCAAAGATATTTACCGAACATAGCATCAAGACGATAGAGCAGGCAGGAAGAGACTTGATTATTACCATTGGCAATAGAATTGAAAGCCTTTTGCAGGATATCGTCTTTCATTCTGTTGGTGAGGCGCTTTCTCCTGAGACAATGATGCAGATGATGATAAAACTTGTCTCAGCATATGAGAAAAAGGGGTTTTCAGAAGGCAGGATCAATGTGTTGCTTAGCCCTGAAGATCAAAAAACAGTAGTCAAATTGTTTATGGAAAAGTACAGAGAAAAATTTCGGAAAGGTATAGAAATATATGCAGATGAAAATATAACCAGAGGGTTTAAGGTGTCATTTAAATCGGATAATGTTTTTCATGATTTTACACAGGAATCAATAGCAGAATCACTCTGCTTTTTCTTGAAGCCCCATTTAGCGGAGATTATTCATCGCGTTGCGAATAGCCTTGTTAAGGAGGATTGAATGACTTATTATTATCTGGTGGCAAGCCTTGTTCCGCTTACTTTAGATGGTGATGTTTCATCCACTCCTGAGGGATTTTTTGAGTTATGTAAAAACATGCTAACATCTCAGGACAGGAAGGATCTTGAATATGTAATAAACGGCCAACCGGAATATGCCCGGCATCCATTTGTCAGGAAATGGCTTAGAAGTGAAAATCAGTTGAAAAATGCCATTGTTGTGGCAAGAACTGCGAGATTAAACATCGATTCGCATCAATTCTTACGGGGCAACGAGGAGATTGATATAAAAGATGCAAAAGCGATTACAGGGGCGCTCAACAAACAATATCCCCTCGAGAAAGAGCTTGCTTTGGATAAATATCGGTGGAAACTTCTTGATGAAATGGCAAACGATGATTTTTTTGGTATGCCGTCGATTTTTTCATACGTGCTTAAGTTAAAATTGATAATGCGGTGGAAATCATTGAATGATGAAAAGGGGCGTGATGTGTTAGAAAAACTTTTCGAGAGAAAGTCTAAGGAAATATGCTATGGGATGTAAATGCGGAAGTATTGAAAGTGCGAATTGCCATTGTGGAAGAATTGTAGGAATAAACGGCAACATGTTAGCGGTAGAATTTTTCGGCTCAGTAAAACAAAACGAAGTTGCCCATGTAATTCTTGGCGATACACATTTAAAGGCCGAGGTTATCCGTACAAGAGGCCGTTATGCCGACTTGCAGATTTTAGAAGAACCAAGGGGGTTGAAAGTAGGAGGGCATGTTGATTTTACCGGAAAACTGCTAGAAGTAGAGTTAGGTCCTGGTTTGCTTACACAAATTTTTGACGGGTTTCAAAATCCTCTTCCCGATCTCGCCAAACAATGCGGTTTCTTCTTAAAACGCGGTGTGTATCTGGACGCACTTCCGAGAGATAAAGAATGGGAATTTACACCTGCTGTAAAAAAAGGTGATACTTTGAGTGCCGGTGACACTATTGGAACCGTACCAGAAGGGATTTTTACCCATCGTATCATGGTACCCTTTTCGTTAAAGGGAAGATATTATGTTGAATGGGTTGCAACGCATGGTTCATATCGGGTTAGCGAGATAATTGCAGAGCTAAAAGATGAGAAGGGTTCCCTTGTTAAGGTATCTATGGTTCAGAAATGGCCCGTAAAAATACCTCTGAAATGTTACAGTGAACGGTTTATGCCAACTGACACTCTTATAACAAAAATTAGAATTGTTGATACTTTTTATCCGGTTGCGAGAGGGGGGACATTTTGTGTTCCCGGTCCGTTTGGTGCTGGTAAAACAGTGTTGCAACAACTTATAAGCAAGAATGCAGACGTGGATATTGTTGTCATTGCCGCGTGTGGCGAAAGGGCGGGAGAAGTGGTGGGAACACTCCGTGAATTTCCTGAACTTATTGATCCAAGAACAGGGAAAAGTCTTATGGAACGAACGATAATTATTTGCAACACCAGTTCCATGCCTGTGGCAGCCCGTGAAGCGTCAGTATATACTGCAGTGACATTGGCAGAATATTACCGTCAGATGGGGTTGCATGTATTGTTATTGGTGGATTCCACGTCGCGTTGGGCGCAGGCGCTTCGCGAGGTATCGGGACGCCTTGAAGAAATACCCGGTGATGAAGCATTCCCTGCCTATCTTGAGTCGGTTATTGCAGCGTTTTATGAGCGTGCTGCAATTGTGAAACTGCATGACGGAACTGTGGGATCTGTTACCATTGGCGGCACGGTAAGTCCCGCTGGCGGAAATTTTGATGAGCCGGTTACTCGGGCGACGCTCAAAGTAGTGGGTGCATTTCTTGGATTGTCCAGAGAACGTTCAGACGCAAGAAGATATCCTGCCATTCATCCGCTCGATAGCTGGAGCAAGTATTGTAGCATGGTAAAATTAGAAGACCTGAAACTGGCGCAAATAATTCTCAGGGATGGTAATGACATTGCGCAGATGATGAAGGTGGTCGGTGAAGAAGGTACGTCGATCGATGATTTTACTACGTACCTGAAAAACGAATATCTTGATGCTGCATATATGCAGCAAAACGCATTACATGCAGTCGATGGATCTGTTTCGGAGGAAAGACAAAGATATACATTTAACAAGATTGTAAAAACACTTGGAACGAAAATGGCGTTTGATAGTAATGACGCGGCGAGGGCTTTTTTCCAGACTTTAACACAAAAAACTAAAGATTGGAATTATATCGCTATGGAGTCGGGTGAATTTCAGGCGATAGAAGCTGAATTAGACAAAATGATCGGGGAGGTTGCGAAGAGTGCGCAGAGTATACAAGAAAATTGAACAAATCCTAGGGAACGTTGTTACCGTCATTGCCGAGGAGGTATCTTATGGAGAGTTGGCAAAAATAACAACACCTGAAGGCAGTTCTCTTGCCCAGGTTATCAGGCTTGAAGGAGATAGAGTATCGTTACAAGTCCTGGCGGGAACGAAGGGAATATCCACAAACGCTGAGATTCGATTTTTGGGTCATTCAATGCAAACGCCATTTTCAAAATCACTGCTCGGACGCATTTTTACCGGCAGTGGTGAACCGCGTGATAAAGGGCCGGCAGTTACTGAAAATCTGATAGATATTGGCGGGCCTTCAGTAAATCCTGTAAAACGCGTGACTCCAAGGAATATGATACAAACAGGAATTCCTATGATTGACGTATTTAATACCCTGGTAGAATCGCAGAAGATTCCGATTTTTTCCGTTGCAGGTGAGCCATACAATCCTTTGCTTGCGAGGATTGCGATACAGGCAAAAGTGGATATCATTATTCTTGGCGGCATCGGGCTTAAACATGATGATTATCTTTTCTTCAGAGATGTTCTGGAGAAAAATGGTGCTATTACACGATCGATACTTTTTATTCACACAGCGGCTGACCCCACAGTTGAATGCATCCTTGTGCCTGATTTGTGCCTTGCGGTTGCGGAACAGTTTGCTTTACAGGGAAAACGCGTGCTGGTTTTGCTGACTGATATGACAAATTTTGCCGATGCTATTAAGGAAATCGCAAATACCATGGAACAGATACCCTCAAACCGCGGTTATCCGGGAGATCTCTACAGCCAGCTTTCATCTCGTTACGAAAAAGCCGTTGACTTTGAAGGTGCAGGGTCAATTACCATTCTTGCGGTGACGACCATGCCGGGTGACGACGTTACGCATCCGATACCGGATAATACCGGTTACATTACTGAAGGACAGTTTTATCTGAGGAATAGAAGGATAGAGCCTTTTGGCTCGTTGAGCCGTCTCAAACAATATGTTAATAATAAAACACGTGAAGATCATCGTGCGATTATGGACTCCATGATACAGCTTTATGCTATGAATAAGGAAAGCATTGAAAAACAGTCCATGGGATTTCGAATGAGCGCCTGGGATAACAAGTTACTAAAATATGGAGAACGTTTTGAACGTGAAATGATGGATTTGCATGTAAATATCCCTCTGGAACAAGCTCTTGATCTTGGGTGGCAGATACTAGCGGATTGCTTTCAACCTGCCGAAACAGGAATTACGACAAAATTGATTGAGAAGTTTTGGCCAAGCAATGCACGCATTAGTATTTCATAAAAAGAATCTCTATTTTGCAAAGAGATGTTCAATTGTGAAAAAAGAAGGAAAATAAATATTCAAGACTAATTGCGTAAGGGTATATGCTACGAGTTAACCATAACCATTTAATGAACTGTCAATAATTATGCCAAAGGTAAAATTTACCAAAAACGAATTAAAGGCCCAGCGTGACGTGTTACAGCGCTATAAACGTTATCTTCCAACCCTGGAATTGAAAAAAATGCAGGTTCAGATAGAGGTCAGGAAGATAGACCATCTTATATCAGAAAAGAAGAAAGAGGAGAAATATATACGGGAAGGTCTTAATGCATGGACACGTTTGTTTTCAGAAGATATTGATATCGGTTCTTATGTCAGAGTTAAAGAGGTGAAACGGAGTATTGGTAATATTGCCGGAGTAAACTTTCCCGTATTTGAAAACGTGGAATTTGAGCGCAGTCCTGTAGATTATTATGCCACTCCTCCATGGGTTGATGATGGAATTGAGGTGCTGGAACGTTTGATTAAACTTTGTATTGAAATTACTATTTATGAACGGCAAAGAGAACTCTTGTCAGATGAACTTCGTGTGACCTCGCAACGCGTTAATCTTTTTGAAAAGGTGAAAATCCCCGAATGTATCGAAAATATAAGGAAAATCCGGATTTATCTTGCGGACGAACAAACAGCGGCAGTAGTACGGGCAAAAATAGCTAAGGGGAAATTCCTGGAGGTAAAGGCAGGCACATGATAGTGCCGATGAAAAAAATTACTCTTTTATGCATGAAAGAAGACCAGGAAATGGTGCTTCATACGTTACATGAAATGGGAGTATTGCATGTTACTCATAGTAAACAGCCAGTTTGCAATAAACTGGAAAATAAAAAAGAATATTACGACAGGCTACAGAAAGCATTTGATACATTGCCGCTGAATTCAGAGAGAAAGACAACGGCTGATACGCTAGATGTTACATTGGAAAAAGTGGAGAAACTTGTTCAACGCAGGAAGGAACTGGAAGATGTATGTGAAAAATTGAACTATGAAAGACAAAGGGTGCAACCGTATGGAAATTTTAATCCAGTACGCCTTTCATCTCTGGCGAAAGGTGGGATAAACGTCAGTCTTTACCGTTCCCCCGCAAGTCATCCTGTCGTTGCACCGGAGAACAGTACGTTATTCATTACAAATAAAGATAAAAATTATAACTATTTTGTAATTATAGGAAACGGGGATTACACGTGCGATTATGAAGAATTTCAAATTCCTGAACAATCTCTAGCGGAAATAGAAGCAAGTCTTTTCAATATTGAAAGAGAGTTGAAATCAATCTCTGAGAAATTCGATCTTTTAAGCGGTGAAAAGGATGTAATAAACGAAGCGCTTTTGAAGGCAAAAGAAAAGATCAGGTTTCTGGAAGTGAAAGCTGGCATGGGGAGTGCTGAAAATATTGTATATCTTCAGGGATTTTGTCCTGCGGACAAGGTTGATGAAATTCTGAAAGCCCCTTCGTTGCAAGGTTGTGGATCAATTATTACCGATCCTTCCACGGAAGATGGCGTGCCTACCCTTATACGAAACCCAAAGTGGGTACAGCCTATTAAGACAATATTCGACATGATTAATATTCTGCCTGGTTATACCGAAAAGGATATTAGTGGTGTTTTTCTGATCTTTTTTAGTGTTTTTTCAGCTATATTGATAGGAGATGCCGGATACGGTGCCTTCTTTTTATTAATAACAATGGTATCGAGAAAGGTATTTTCTAAAGAGCCATCAGCGCCTTTTTTCTTATTTGGCATCCTCTGTGTATGTACAATGGTGTGGGGAATTTTAACGGGAAATTATTTTGGAATAAACGATATACCGGCACCATTCAAAGCGTTGCGTGTGGAATGGCTTAATAATGAAAAGAATATAATGCACCTCTGTTTTTTGATTGGTTCAATCCACTTAACGGTTGCGCACGCATGGAATGCGATAAGAATGATTAACAGCACAAGGGCTGTTGCTCAGATTGGCTGGATATGCATGACATGGATGATGTATATTACCGCGCGTGCCATGATCCTTGACGAAACGTTTCCTGCATGGGGTTATTATTTGTTGTTTGTGGCTTTAGGCTGTGTGGTTATGTTTACCACTACACCCGGCCAAATAAAAAAAGACTGGCAGTATCTTATGATGTTTCCACTGAACATAATCAGTAATTTCGTTGATGTTGTTTCTTACATTCGTCTTTTTGCTATTGGCAGCGCGTCGCTCGCCGTAGCAATGAGTTTTAACGAAATGGCACTGGAAAAAGGAATTAACAATATTTTTACCGGATTAATCGCGGCAATGATTCTTTTTCTGGGGCATGGTCTTAATATTGCGCTTATGGCGTTGGCTATTCTGGTGCATGGCGTACGGTTGAATACGTTGGAATTTTCTGGTCACGTGGGAGTGCAATGGAAAGGTATTCCCTATCATCCATTTTCAAAAAGTCAAAAAATAAAATACTAAAGCGTTTGTAAACAGGCAAGAAAGGAGTGCGTATGGCAGTAGATCCGAAAATAATTGATTCCATTGGTAAATTGGGTGCGGTAGTGGCGCTGATATTGTCGGCAATAGGTTCCTGTCTTGGTACGGGAGTGGCAGGGGCCGCGGCTATCGGAGGATGGAAAAAGTGTTACGCGCAGAATAAGTCCGCTCCGTTTATGCTGGTCGCATTTGTCGGGGCACCATTATCTCAAACCATTTACGGGATGATTTTAATGGAAAACATAATGAAGGCTGCTGTAACAGGTGTGGCATTTCCCGTGCTGCTAGGGGCTGGATTTATGGGTGGTTTCGCGATGGGACTCTCTGCATGGATTCAGGGTCGTGCCGGTGCCTGGGCGTCTGACGCGCTGGCAGAAACAGGACAGGGATTCGGTAACTATCTTATGGCCATTGGTGTTATTGAGACGGTTGCTTTATTTGTACTGGTTTTTATAGGCAAAACTCTCTCTTAAGGTGTATGTTTTTAAGCGGAGAGTTGTTTTATTTTAACAAATCCTTAGCGTCCTCTGTCTTTCCCAACCTGTCAGCAGGAAAGAAGATAGACAGGGGGTAGATGTATGAAAGCGATTTTATTTCGAAAAAGGCAATAAAACAAATAAACTGACGCTGTTTTTATGGATAATTTTTTGCATGTGCAATGCTCGCTTCTATCTATGACCCATCTTATGATACAATTTCGCATCTGCTTGAAAAGGATGCCTTCTATATGATTATCACATCTTAATGTAAAATTGTTGATTCCTTAATTATTTCTTAACAAAAGAAAGATATAAGTTTATGTATAGGAATTTTCATTTTATTTATGCGGCTCAGGAGATAGTGGATATAAAAATCCCCCTTAATAAAGGGGGCTAGGGGGTTGTAAAATAACCCCGGGAAAAACACAACCCCCTGATTCCCCCTTTTCTAAGGGGGATTAACTCGACGTATAGGAATTTCAAACTTGTATGATTCCCCTCTAAAAAGAGGGGATAAAGGGGTGTGTAAGTTCGCCGTAACACACCCCCAGCCCCTCTTTTTAGAGGGGAGCTTAAAAGCCGCTGCCGCAGGCCAAATTTATAATAAAAGTATCGTTGCATCGTATAACCTCAACAGAGGCAAATATCATGAATGCAAAAGTAAGAACGAAGAGGAAAAACAATAAGAAGTATGTTTCTTTATCACCTTACTCCAGCAAGATCGGACAAAAGAGTGTCATTGAATTCAGGAATAACCATTCTGTTCCTCTCTGTTTTCAACCCATCTTTTCGGTAAGAGAAGGCAAAATCTACGGGTATGAATTATCAATTGCATCTAAAAATAATCCCACCGGTAAAATGCACGCATCGCCCTTAAATAACAAACGCATGAATACCCCGATTCCCCTTAAATATCTCTGTACAGAAGAAATCACACATTGGATTATGAACTGTAAAGACGTTTCCCTGTTTTTCAAAGTAAGTATGCAAACTTTTATAAGCCACTCGCCTCTTACCGGCTTATTAAACAAACTTTCAGAAAGATGGGAAATACCAAAGAAACAGATGGTTTTTGAAATAACGGGGAAAACTCTTATCCCTGATTATGACATATTCAAACAAATAGTCGCTTATTATCAGGAGGACGGTTACCGGATTGCCATTGATAACTTTGACGCAGGATATAACGGCTTAAAACTGCTTTCCATTATCGAACCGGACTTTATAAAAATCGGTGCGCATTGTTTATCGAAGGCAGATCAATCCTCTGCAAACGTAAATCTTTTCGATCGTGTCATTACTACCTGCCGTAAAGTAGGAATACAGGTAATCGCTGCACAGATAGAAGAAGAGGAAGATATTGAGAGAATCCTGGGTATGGATATCGAATTGCTCCAGGGGAATTATCTCCGTGAATTATCTTCCCGATAGAGTTGTAGTATCTTCCCAAAATTATTTTGACACTTCCCCGTTTTCACGAGGACAAGTTTAGCAAAAATTTACGATTTGAGACTTCGTCGTGATGGTTCGACAAGCTCACCATGCACGGAACTGCACCCTGAGCCTGTCGAAGGGTCAGTCGAACGATTGAAAAAGACCAAATAACCCCGCTTGTTTAAAAGCACACACATATAATTTCTTTTCCCCTCTAGCAAGAGGGGATCAAGGGGTGTGTAATAATGCAGGTAACACCCCCACTCTGCCTGTGCGTGTCCGCACGCAGACAGGTCTTTTTAGAGGGAGCTTTTAAAAATCGCTGCCAAAGGCAGCCTAATTCGAGGAGGTAATAAAAGTATGAGAAAATTTAACAGAAAGTTTTTGAATTTACTTTTTACAACGGTTGTGGCTTACATGCCATTTTGTGCTGTTTCGCAAATGACAGTATCCCATGCTGCTGAACCATCACAGGCCGGGTCATCAAGGGAAATCGCGTATAAGGAAATCGAAAAGGAAGGAAGGTTGTATGTCTTTGCTTCATCCACCCGGAAGGCAGACTTTGAAAAATCCGGGGAATTGGGAACGGGTATCATCAAGATAGGATACGGGGTGAATGGTGAAACGATCGTCTTTGATTCAGATAATGCTGTAAGGGAATATGATAATCGCCGTTCCCAAAAACAGGCCAAAAAATAAGTCGACTTCTCTAATAAATTTGATAAGGAGGAAAGAGTTCTATGGTAAAAAGTACATGGTTTTTGATACCAATTTTAAGTTTGAGCCTCTCTGGTATGACTCTGGCAGGTGAATCAGTTGACGCAAGGATTAAACAGTATACCAAAGTGGGTGGGGTTGCTGGAAACCTGAATAGTATAGGTTCAGATACGATGAATAACCTCATGACTTATTGGGCTGAAGGATTTAACAGGTTGTATCCCAATGTAAAGATTCAGATAGAAGGAAAGGGGTCTACCACTGCCCCGCCTGCATTGATTTCCAGCACTGCGCAGATAGGTCCGATGAGCAGGGCAATGAAGCCCACAGAAATTGATGCCTTTGAGAAGAAATATGGATATAAACCCACGGAGATAAAAACATCGCTGGATGCCCTTGCAGTATATGTAAATAAGGATAATCCGATAAAAGGTTTGAGTTTCCCTCAAATAGATGCCATCTTTTCAAAGACGCGCAAAGGTGGATACAAGACGGATGTTACGACATGGGGACAGCTTGGTCTAACAGGAGATTGGGCAACCAGGCCAATGAGTCTCTATGGCCGTAATTCTGCCTCAGGGACCTATGGGTATTTCAAGGAACATGCTCTTTTTAAGGGAGATTATAAGAATGAGGTAAAGGAGCAACCGGGCTCAGCCTCGGTGGTGCATGGCGCTACTGAGGATCGGTATGCTATCGGTTACAGTGGTATTGGTTATAGGACGTCTGGTGTCCGTGCTCTACCTCTTTCATTTAAGGAAGGGGAACCTTATAAAGAGGCTGAGATGGAAAACGTGCTCAATGGTTCTTACCCGCTGGCAAGGTTTCTTTATGTGTATATAAATAAACAGCCCGGAAAGCCGCTGGATCCTCTGGTCGGGGAGTTTGTAAAATTCATTCTGAGCAAAGAAGGCCAGGAAGTAGTTATAAAGGATGGGTACATGCCTTTACCTGCATCTGTGGTTGATGCGGAACTCAAGAAAATAGAATAATAGATAATACATGAAGGGTCTGAAAAAGAGAATAAACACAGATAAGGCCGCACACTGGGTGATAACACTCGGTGGTGCGGCCACAATTTTTGTTATCCTTGCATTATTTGTATTTATCTTTATTGAGGTTTATCCGCTTTTCAAGGGCGCAAAGGTAACAAAGCACGGTTCTTTCCCGCTCCGTGGTGAGGCAGTCTCCATTGGTGTTGATGAACATCAGGAAATGGCGTATGTCATTTATAATAACGGCAGTATAGAGTTTATTGCTTTAACGAATGGCGAGGTCTTAAAATCCTCTACTATAGAAGGGCTGAAAAGCCCATCCAAAGCATTGCAGAATAAGATAACCTGTGCCAGCAAAGATGATAACCGTCTGGTCCTAGGAACTGACGATGGAAGGATAGTAACCGTTTATATCCATTTTTCGGAATTATTTGAAAATGGGAAAAGGATCATTTCCCCGGAAATATCTGAAGGGGAGACTGTCTGGAGTAACGACAAAGGAGAGGACATCTTTTGTATCACGTCAAAGGGAAATGAAAACAAGACAGTTACCGTCGTTTGTACAAAGAGCGGCAAATTAGTCCTCCTTTCGGAAGAAACTACAAGCACGCTTCTTGGCGGAACTGAAACGAAGAAAATTATAAAGGATATTACGGGGCTTATTCGAATTCCAGAATCAGAAAACAAATTTGAGGTAACGGCGATAGCGTTAGATAGTTTCGTGGAAAACCTTTACGTGGGAACGTCTTCAGGAGATATATTTCATATTAATGTGAGAGAAAGCAAAAATCCTTTTTTGCACGAAAGGGTGAAGGCATCGTATGCGGCTATTACTGCGTTAGGCTTTTTGCTTGGTGACGTTTCGCTCGTAGTCGGCGATAACGGCGGAGGTGTAAATACGTGGATGCAGGTGAGGGATGAATTGTCACCTTTTGGATGGTCTCTTAAAAAGATTCACATCCTGGAACCCCACAATGCCCCTGTGATAGCAGTCACCACCTCGCTAAGGGACAAAGGTTTTGTAACTGCTGCATCCAACGGAACGATTCACCTCAAGCACTCGACTTCTGAACAGACACTTTTACACCTCGAAACGAAATCCCTTCCAACTGCGATCTCCTTTACTCCAAAGGCAAATGGTGTCTTTGTATCAGACAAGAATGGAATCTTATTTCAATGGGGTATTTCAAATCCCCATCCGGAGGTTACCCTTAAGAGCTTGTTTGGCTCGGTGTGGTACGAAGGGTATGAAACGCCAGAATTTATCTGGCAATCTACCGGGGGAACAGACGATTTTGAACCGAAGCTGAGCCTTGTGCCGTTAATCTTCGGCACTATTAAGGGTACCTTTTATGCCATGCTTATTGCAGTGCCTATCGGCATTTTTGCAGCGCTCTACACCTCTCAATTCCTCCACAATTCTTTAAAAATAATAAAGCCCGTTATTGAAATTATGGCGGCTCTCCCGAGTGTTATTTTGGGGTTTCTTGCAGGTTTGGTGCTCGCTCCGCTTATAGAGAGGATATTTCCGGCTCTTGTAATTATGCCGTTTTTAATAACACTTTCTATAGCAGCGGCGCTTTTTGCCTGGAAGGTATTGCCCGTTTTTGGAAAAGGTTTGTATAAATATGGCATAGAGGCGCTGTTTCTAATACCCTTTGTGATTTTGGCTGTGTATGTGTCCATCATGCTCGGCGGTTCATTTGAATCATTATTCTTTAGGGGGGATTACAGAGACTGGCTCTTCAATATCCTGGGGTTACAATACGATCAGAGAAATGCAGTTGTCGTTGGCTTTGTAATGGGTTTTGCTGTGATACCGCTTATCTTTACCATATCAGAAGATGCCATGAGCAATGTCCCTGGCAGCCTTAAATCTGCCTCGCTGGCGCTTGGAGCAACACCCTGGCAGACAGCCGTAAGGATCGTGCTGCCAGCCGCAAGCCCCGGCATATTTTCGGCTATTATGATTGGTTTTGGGAGGGCAGTGGGTGAAACAATGATTGTGCTTATGGCGACAGGCAACACACCTATCATGGACTGGAATTTATTTAACGGTTTCCGTGCTCTTTCCGCAAATATAGCCGTAGAGATACCTGAGGCGCCGTTTGGGGGTACGCTCTATCGTGTACTTTTCCTGGCAGCCCTGCTCCTTTTTGTGACCACCTTTATTGTCAATACCGCTGCAGAACTGGTAAGGCAAAAAATGAGAGTGAGGTATAGTAAACTGTGAAGAAGTTTTTCAGGACAGGACAACCTTATATATGGTTAACCGCCGGGACGCTCACCATTTGCCTTTTGATGATCTGCGGATTGATCGTACTCATTATGGCGAATGGATTCGGCATGTTCTTGCCCCGCAAGATTGTCAAACTAACACTACAGGATAATACTACCGTCTTAGGGGAAATTATGAAAAGGGAGCCTATTCCGCACCTCCAGGATTCATACAGAATGAAGATGAAGGTGGGTAACAGGGATGTGTATGGCCTGGACTTCAGGTGGATAGACGATAGTGATATTGTTTCGCAGGAATATCCTGTGACGGCGCTTGCTTTAGAAAGACGTGAGTGGGGCAATATGTATTGTTTTCTGAAAGGACTGAAACAGGGTGGCGATGTTAAGCCGATAAGTAAGGAGGAACTTGCTGCACTGGTTAAGGAAAATAAAGCGCTTTTCCGAAAAATAAGGCGCATCGGGAAAAAGGAAATCGGCGATATTAATTATAAAATGGAAAAATGCCGCCTTGAATTGAAACGTTTAGCCTCACTGCAATATTCAGAAAAAGTTCAGGAAAGAATTTTTAAAGCAGAATTAAAGATGGGCAGTCTTGAAAAGGAGTTTCTTGAAAAGGAAGAGACGCTTCAACACCTCTATACAACAGCGAGTGAGAAAGAGGCTGTGCTTGTTCTTGCCGATAACCGGGAAAAGATACTGCCGGTTTTTCAAATAGTCCGTCTTTGCGCCCCTAATGAAATGGGGGTATTTGCAAAAATCGGTTTTTATACAGCTAAAGTCTGGGAATTCATTTCGGGCGAGCCGAGGGAGGCAAATACCGAAGGGGGGATATTCCCCGCCATTTTTGGGACGGTTATGATGGTCTTGATTATGAGTATTGCCGTTGTCCCGCTCGGGGTGATAACAGCCGTATATTTGAGGGAATATTCAAGTGACAACATTATTGCGAGAATTGTAAGAATATCGGTAAGCAACCTTGCGGGTGTTCCTTCCATCGTCTTCGGAGTTTTTGGTCTTGGTTTCTTCATCTACTTTATCGGTGGTGGTATAGATAAACTTTTTTTCCCAGAGGCTTTGCCTACCCCCACTTTTGGAACCGGAGGTATTTTATGGGCGTCACTTACTCTGGCGCTTCTGACGGTACCGGTAGTTGTTGTGGCAACAGAAGAGGGATTATCTTCTGTGCCTATATCCATAAGAGAGGCCTCTTATGCACTTGGGGCGACTAAATTTGAGACGCTCTGGAAGGTGGTGCTCCCACAGGCAACACCGGGAATACTTACGGGCACTATTTTAGCCATGTCAAGGGCGGCAGGCGAGGTTGCGCCATTGATGATCACAGGCGTTGTAAAGCTTGCGCCTTCACTGCCGATAGACGGCCATTTTCCCTTTATACATCTGGAAAGAAAATTCATGCATCTGGGATTCCATATATACGACGTTGGATTCCAATCCCCCAATGTGGAGGCAGCCATTCCCATGGTATACACCACTACCCTTGTATTGCTTTTTATTGTCCTGGTATTAAACCTTGCAGCTATCATAGTGAGAAACAAATTGAAAAGGTGGTATAGCGCAACAACATTATAGAAAATGAATATCCCTAAGCCGATAGTTACTATTGTGAATTTAAGCTTGTATTACGGTAAAACAAAGGCTTTGAAGGAAATCAATCTGGATATTGCAGAAAAAAAGATTACCTCTTTTATCGGGCCGTCTGGGTGCGGAAAGTCAACGCTGATAAGGTGCTTAAACCGCATGAATGACCTCATAGAAGGAGTAAAGATTGAAGGGAATATTATGATAGACGGCATGGATATATATGCCCCTTCTATTAATGTTACAGAGCTCAGGAGGAAGGTTGGCATGGTGTTCCAAAAACCGAATCCCTTCCCGAAAAGCATCTATGAAAATGTAGTATATGGGCCACGCGTGCTCGGTATTAACAGAAAAACTACCCTGGATGAACTCTGTGAAAAGTCACTGAGAAGGGCTGCTCTGTGGGATGAGGTAAAGGAGAGGCTTCACAAGAATGCCCTTGATCTTTCCGGCGGCCAGCAGCAGCGTCTCTGCATTGCACGGGCGATAGTCATGGAGCCCGAAATACTCCTTTTGGATGAGCCATGTTCCGCCTTAGACCCTATTGCCTCAGCAAAGATAGAAGACATGCTGGTCGAACTCAAAAAAGATTTTACCGTCATTAGTGTCACACATAATATGCAGCAGGCGGCAAGGATATCAGATAATACGGGTTTCTTTATGCTCGGCGAGCTCGTGGAGTTTAATATTACCACAGAGCTATTTACAAACCCGAGGGTACAACAGACAGAAGACTATATCACGGGTAGATTTGGATAAATCTAAGGAAATACCAAATTACAAAGTTATTTACAACCCCCTTTATCCCATACGTGTTAAGTTAAGAAATGAAAAACGGACAAACTCAGCCTAACCGTATTTGCAATGATAGCCCCAAAGGGGCGCAATACGACAGCCCAGGGCAGCGCCCTGGGTTTGGCATTATTAGCAAAACAAGCCCTGAAGGGGCGACATAAGGTATAAAATAACGGTTCATTTTGTATTACGCCCTTTCAGGGCTTGATGGTTTTGTCTTGTTCCCAGGGCGTTGCCCTGGGCTATTCTATTTAGCCCATTCAGGGCTAGTAGAAACAAGGGTTTGGTGGTAATTACAGGTTCCTTAACTTAACACGTATGCCCTTTATCCCCCTTTTCTAAGCTTATTGTTGGACAATTTTTGGCTGGACAAGTCTAAGACAGGAAATGCCTTATTATTCAAGGGTTTTGGCGTATACTTCACAAAAAACGTCTTGTTAAAAACATTGTATTAATTTGGTCTTTTAAAAAATTTATCAATTATGAGCTCCGTCAGGAGCAACCTGTTTG
>Ga0082335_1001300_pt1 | contig 54449 bp, 46 predicted proteins | sample Subgrocontami58m_FD_72375 | JGI IMG/M metagenome (GOLD analysis project Ga0082335, IMG submission 72375) | Subsurface groundwater microbial communities from S. Glens Falls, New York, USA - GMW37 contaminated, 5.8 m (SPADES assembly) (version 2) ... | reverse complement strand
TTGCTCCAGTTCCACCGCGATCCGCGGATCGACAGCCGGCTCGCGCTCGATAACTGGTCGTCCACGCGCGCGAGGAAGCTCTTCTGGCCGTTCTTGTAGGGCACCGTGAAGCTCTGGCCCGGCAGGCTCGACGGGCGGCTGAAGTACGTCGCCGGCTCGCGCTCGTACTCGTACGAGGCGAAGAAGTGCAGCTTGTCCTTGATGATCGGGCCGCCGAAGGTGCCGCCGAGCTGCTGGTTCGAGTAGGGCAGCACCTTCTTGGCGACCGCATCGGCCGCGTTGAACCTGTCGCTGCGGAAGAACCCGTAGAAGCTGCCGCCGTAGATGTTCGTGCCCGACTTCGTGATCGCCTGCACCTGAATGCCGGCCGACCGTCCCTGCGTGATGTCGAACATGTTCGTCACGATCTGGAACTCGGCGATCGCCTCGCGGCTGAACCGCGGCTGGCCGAAGCCCGACCCGGCGATCTTCTGCGTGATCTGCTGGCCGTCCAGGTTCAGTTGGAACATGTCGTCGCTGCCCACACCCGGCGTGTTCAACACGTCGTTGGCCGTGATCCCTTTCACCAGCTTCGACAGCTCCATCCAGTTGCGACCCTGCAGCGGAAGCTCTTCCATCTGACGCCGATCGACGTTGCCCGCCACCTGCGACGAGGAGAGGTCGACCAGCGGCGACTCGGCCGTCACGGTCAGCGTTTCGCTGACTTGGGCCAGCTTCATGACGAACGGCACGGTCGCGTTCTGACCGACGAGCAGTTCCACCGATGCCAGGACGACGGTCGAGAAGCCGGACAGCTCCGCCTGCAGCTTGTACTTGCCCGGAAGCAGGTTCAGCAGCCGGTATTCCCCACGCCCATCGGTCGTGACAACCGACTGTCCACCGCTGGCGAGGTTGGTCGCCGTGACGGTGACGCCAGGCACCACCGCCTTCGACTCATCGGTCGCAACCCCCATCACGGAGGCTTGCTGGGCGTGAGCCACCGAGCCAAAGACACAGACCAGAGCGGCCAGGACCGAGATGCGTGATCTATTCAAGGGCCACCTTCTTTCGACGCGAGCAGTTGCACGGGACCGAACCGAACGCAAAATGAAAACGCGACGATTGCGGCGATGGTAACGAGTCGCCCGCGCGCGCGCAACGACCAATGCGACACGGGAGGCAGAGAGCGCCCCACCACGGTCGGCGTCCTGGACGGGGTGCCGTCCTTGAGCAGCTGTCCCATCTCCCAGACGCGACCGTTCGCGATCACGCGGCGAACCTTGTGCGCGTTCGCGATGTTCGCGAGCGGGTCGCCGTCCACCATGACCAGGTCGGCGAGCTTCCCCGCCTCGATCGTCCCGGCGTCGAGCCCGAGCGCCTGCGCCGGGTTCACGGTCGCCGCTTTGAGCGCCTCGAAGGTCGTCATCCCGGCCATCGTGTACGCCATCAGCTCGCCGTGCAGGTTGATCGCGTTGGGCGTGTCGGTGCCGGCGACGACGAGCCCGCCGGCGCGCATGACGTCCAGCACCATCTTGCCGCTGCCGCCGGTCGGGTCGCCGCCGCCGCCGGCATTCGCGGTCACCGGCTGCTGCGCCACCTGCGCCTGGATCCAGGCCGGGTACAGCGTGAAGCGCGGGTCGCGCTTCAGATCGGGCTCGCCCTCGAAGAGCTTCCGGACGCCGGCCCCCGAGATCATCGGGCAGAAGATCCGCTGGCTCTTCCCGAACAGCTGGATGACGTCCTCGTAGCTGCGGCTGAGCGTCGCCATCTTCGGCGAGTAGCCGCGGCGGCTCGTGGCCGACGTGTGCTCGGTGTTGTCCGCGCCGACCAGTGCGGCCGGATAGATTTCGTGGGTCGCGACGGGCACGCCGATGCTGTGCGCGAACTCGACCATCCGCTTCTGCTGCAGATCGGGCAGCCGCACGTAGCTCTTGATCAGATCGTGCTGCAGCACCTTCGCGCGCTGCAGCTCCATCTCGAACTGCCCTACGCTGGAGATCGCGATCCCCATCTTGTAGTACACGCGCTGCCACTCCATCAGGTAGCCGGTGCCGTACACGCGCGGACCGGGACGGACGCCCGCCTCGTTCGCCTCGCGCTCCTCGACCGCTTCGTACGGCGTGTTCCCGGGGCTGCGCACCGTGGTGACCCCGAACGCCAGCCACGCGCGCCCCTGCGACTCGCCAAAGTCCGGCTGCAGATGCGAGTGGAACTCGACGAGCCCCGGCATCACCGTCAGGCTCGACGCGTCGACCACCGGGCCGCCGGCGTGATTGGCCTCGGCGTGCGGCCCGACGCTCACGATCGTGTTGCCCGCGATGACGATGTCCACGTTCGAGCGCGCCGCCGGACTCTTCATGTCCACGAGCTTCCCGGCGTGAACGACGGTACGGGTGGTCGGGACGGCGGGCGTGTACTTCAGATCGAGCGGGACGGTGCGGGCCTCGCCCGACTCGATGTCGATGATGCGCAGCTTGTCCATCGACTGATAGAGAATGTGCCGCGAGTCGCCCATCCAGCTGGGCGCATGCGCGCTCTCGGTGGTGACGTGGCGCGGCGGCCCGAGCGGCTCGCCCGACGAGGCGACCGGCCACACCGCGAGCACGCCTTCGTAGATCGCCGCCATCTTGGTCCCGTCGGGCGACCACACGGGCCCGCAGCCGCCGCGCGAGTCGATCGACAGCAGCGGCTCGGGCGCGAACCATCTATCGCCCTCATCGGTCCGGCTGAAGCCGGACACCACCGAAGACGGGTCCTCGGTCCGGCTGAAGCCGGACACCACCGAAGACGGAGTACGTGGCGTCCGGCTTGAGCCGGACCCCGCGATCGGGGCCGGTGTCGCCGAAATCGTCAACACCTGATTGGTGCCCTCGCGGAAGCGGCGCGTGAACGGCGCCACCCCGGCGAGCGCGATCCGCGTGCCGTCGGGCGACCAGGTCGGCGTCCCGGGCTGCGCGAGCGTGTCGTGCACCTTCGTCACGGTTCCGCTCGCGACGTCGAGCACCGACATCTCGGCGACGCGCCACATGCCGTCGACGTTGAAGAACGCGATCCGCGTGCCGTCGGGCGACCAGCTCGCGCCCTGCGGCTGCGTCGTCATGTGTGTGATCTGGCGGCTCCGGCCCGTGCGCATGTCGCGGACCCAGAGCTGCAGGTGCTCGCTGTTCTTGTCCGACGAGTAGACGAGCTCGGTGCCGTCGGGCGACCAGGCGGGATCGGTGTCGAGCGCCTCGTCCGTCGTGATGTTGACCGGCTTGCCGCCGACCGGCATGACGTAGATATCGCCGACGGCCGCGAACGCAATCTGCTTGCCGTCAGGCGAGATCACCGGACGGACGATGCCGAGCACCTGACGGGGCGTGGCGGACGTGAAATTGCGCTTCCGGTGCGCGTACGCGGTCTGCGCGCGCGTCACCTGCATCGTCGCGCTGAACTCGACCGTCTGCGGACTGCCGGCGTCGGCGCTGCGCTTCCGGATTTTGCCGTCCGACACGTAGAAGAATTCAGTCGTCGACGCCCACATGGCGCGAAACGCGAACACGTTCTCGCCGCCGGTGATCGACTTGCCGGCGATCTCGTAGCGTGAGGCTTCGGGCCCGCCGCCGCCGCGCCCGCCGCCGGTCGTGACGTGATACACGATCTGGCCGCCGGGGCCCCAGGCGGGCGCGTCCACGCGCCCGCCCGCGCTCGACACCTTGCGCTCGGCACCGGTCGCGACGTCGAGGGCCCACACCGACCGGCCGTCCTCGCGCGCCGATGCGAAGGCGATCTCCTTGTCGTCGGGCGACCAGGACGGCATGTAGTCGTCCGACGGCGCCCTGGTCAGCTGGCGGAGCTCGCCCGTGCGCACGTCCAGCGTCCAGATGTTGTAGTCGCTGCCGAGCGGGCCGCCGCGATCGGACGAGAACGCGACGCGCGTGCCGTCGTGCGACCAGATCGGCTCGCGATCGTCGAAGGGCCCCCATGTGAGCTTGTGCTGATTCGATCCGTCTGGCGCGATCGCCCAAACGTCGTACCCGCCGTCGCGATACGCGAAGAAGGTGATCCACTTGCCGTCGGGCGACCAGGTCGGCTGGCGCGCGTCGTTGAAGGGATCGGTGATGCGCGTGGCGGTGCCGCCGGCGGCGGGCAGCGTCCAGATGCTCCCCTGCAGATCGATGGCGAGCGTGCGGCCGTCTGGCGAGACGGCCACCGACATCGACGTGCCTTCGTGCACCGTCACGTCGATGCGCGGCGGCGTGGCGGCGGGCGCCCCCTCGAGCGCAGCAGCCAGAACCAGCACGCCGAACGCGATCCACCTGCGACGCATGGGCTCTCCGGGGGATGAGGATCGAACTGCCTCGTATTCTAGTCCCGCGGCTCGCGCGAGCACGGCGTCTTCTTTTGTCTTGGCGCGCGGGGCGTGCCGGGCCGACAACAAATTGAATCAGCCGCGGCGGGCGATGACTTCGATGATCTTCTCGCCGTGAAAGCGGCCGTTCTCGATGAAGATCGTCCCCGTGTCGACGCCAGCAATGGCGCCACCGGCGACGAAGAGTCCGGGCACGCTGGTCTCGAACGTCTCCGGATCGTGAACCGGCGCCTGGCGGTCGTTGAGGGTCACGCCGGCGCGCACCAGCAGGTCCGTGTCCGCCCGGTAGCCGGTCAGCAGGTAGACCGCATCCGCCGGAATTTCTTCTTCCCCACCCGACCCACCTGGCCCACCTGGCCCACCCGACCCACCCGACCCACCCGACCTCACGATGACCGACGTCGGCCGAATCTCTTTCACGCAGGTGTTGAACCGCGCCGCAATCGACCCTTCCTTCATGCGGTTTTCGAGGTCCGGCCGCAACCAGTACTTGATCGTGGACTTCAGCGTCGGCGCCCGGTGCACGAGTGTCACGTGGGCGCCCGCGCGGAACATCTCCAGCGCCGACTCGGCCGCGGAGTTCCCGCCGCCGACGATGACGACGCGCTGGCGGTAGTGCGGGTGAGGCTCGCCGTAGTAATGATGCACGTGCGGCAGGTCCTCGCCCGGCACGCCGATCAGCACGGGATGGTCGTAGTAGCCAATCGCCATCACGACGTTGCGCGCGTGGCGCACGCGCCGGACACCGCGGCCCGACCGGGTCTCGACCGCGAACACGGTGTCCCCACCCGACCCACCTGCCCCACCTGGCCCACCTGGCTCACCCGACCCATTCGGCTCTCGTTCCACCGACAGCACGGTTTCTGCGTAGGCGATCTGCAGGTCGTACGCATCCACCACCCTGCGGTAGTACTTGAGCGCCTCGGCGCGGGTCGGCTTTTCAAACGGCGAGACGAACGGCAGCCCGCCGATTTCGAGCAGCTCCGGCGTCGTGAAAAACACCATCTGCGGCGGAAAGCGGTAGATCGAGTTGACCAGCACGCCCTGCTCGAGCACCTGGTACTCGAGATCGCGACGCTTGGCGGCAATGGCGGCTGACAATCCAGACGGCCCGGCACCGACGATGATGACGTCTCGAACGGTCATGGATCTATTGTAGATTGCAGATTGCAGATTGCAGATTGGAGTTCGCCATGTTGCGCCGAGCGTCGCTCGCGGTTTTCACCTGCGCCCTCGTGTTCACGGTCACCTCCACGCACGGACAGGGAAAGCGGTTCATCACCGAAAAGGATCTCTTCAAGTTCACGTGGATTGCGGATCCGCAGATCTCGCCCGACGGCTCGACCGTCGCGTTCGTCCGCGTCACCGTCAACGAGAAAGAAAACCGGTACGAGACGTCGCTCTTTGCAGCGCCCGCCACGGGTGCGGAAGCGCCGCGCCCCTCGACCAGCTCGGGGCGGCCTGAGCCGGTCGAAGGCCGCCGGCTGACCTCCGGCATCCGCGACACGGCGCCGCGCTGGGCGCCCGACGGCAAGCGGCTCGCGTTCGTGCGGTCGGCCGAGAAAGACGGCAAAGCGCAGCCGGGGCAAATCTATCTGCTGCAGATGGACGGCGGCGAGGCACGCGCGATCACCGATGTGAAGAGCGGCGCGGGCGCGCCCGCCTGGTCGCCGGACGGGAAGCTCATCGCCTTCAGCAGCCAGACGAGCGTCGAGGATGCCAAGAAGTCGGACGACCCCGCGCCGGCGCCCGAGCACAAGAGCGACGTGCAAGTGGTAACGCGGGCCGTCTATCGCGCAAACGGCAATCCCGGCTACGTCAACAACGAGCGCCATTCGCATATCTTCACGATCTCCGTCCCGGGGTCTGACCAGGGTCAGGATCAGAGTCGGGGACAGAGTACTGTCCCAAAACAGATCACCGACGGCGAGTTCGACGAAGGCGGCTTTGAGTGGGCGCCGGACGGCTCGCGGCTCTACTTCGTGTCGACGCGGGTCGCGGAGCCGTACTACACGGAAGCCGGCGACGAGCTCTACACCGTTCCCGCCGGGGGCGGCGCCATCGTCAAGGTCGCGAGCATCGCGGGCGGGATCGGCAACATCTCCGTCGCGCCCGACGGCAAGCGGATCGCCTTTATCGGCGCGCTCAGGGGCACGCCCATCCGCTCTTACAGCCAGCCGGATCTGTGGGTGGTGGACGTGCCGGGGTCAGGCCCCGTCACGAGCGCAAACCGGGGTCTGACCCCGACACCCAGGAACCTGACCGGGAACTACGACTTCGACATCAACGGCGGCATCGGCGGCGATCAGGCGCCGCCGCGCGGCGGCAACCGCAAGCCGATCGTCTGGTCGAAGGATCAGCAATCGCTGATCGTGGTGGCGGCCGAACACGGCAGCGCGAACCTGAAGCGCGTCAACGTCGCGACCGGCACGGTCGACCCGCTGACCGACCAGCCGCAGGATGTCGTCGCCTACAGCGCGACGCCGGACGCGTCGAAGATCGCCGCGACGATTTCGACGCAGACGAACATCGGCGATCTGTCGATCCTCGATGTCGTCGGCGGCGGCGCCCGCAGCGCACAAATCACGCACGTCAACGACGATCTCTTCAAGGACATCCAGCAGAGCGAGCCGGAAGAAGTCTGGTACAAGAGTTTCGACGGCAAGAACATCCAGGGCTGGATTCTGAAGCCGCCGGACTTCGACGCGTCGAAGAAGTACCCGCTGATTCTCGAGATCCACGGCGGCCCGCACGGCGCCTACGGCAACACGTACACGCACGAGTTCATGTGGATGGCCGCGAAGGGCTACGTCGTGCTGTTCACCAACCCGCGCGGCAGCACGTCGTACGGACAGGACTTCGGGAACATCATCCAGTTCCACTACCCCGGCGACGACTACACAGACCTGATGGCCGGCGTGGACGAAGTGCTGAAGAAGGGCTATGTGGACGCGAACCGCCTCGGCGTCACCGGCGGCAGCGGCGGCGGGCTGCTCACCAACTGGACCATCACGCAGACGCAGCGCTTCAAGGCGGCGGTCGCACAGCGCGACATCGCCGACTGGTACGGCTTCTGGTTCACCGCCGACTTCACGCTGTTCCGGCCAACCTGGTTCCGCAAGGCGCCGTGGGAGGATCCGCAGGATTTCGCCGCACGCTCGCCGATCACACACGTGGCCAACGTCACGACGCCGCTGATGCTCGTGAACGGCGACGCCGACTACCGGACGCCGCCCGCCGACGGGGGCGAGATGATGTTTCGCGCGCTCAAGTACCGGAAGATCCCGACGGTGATGGTGCGCTTCCCGCGCGAGACGCACGAGCTCTCCCGCTCCGGCGAGCCCTGGCACCGCGTCGAACGGCTCCAGCACATCGTCGGCTGGATGGATCAGTGGCTCATGGGCAAGAAGAGCGCGGCGTACGCGACGCCGTAGCAACGGCAGACCTGAAGGCCTGCACGACGGCTGCAGTACCACCACGACTGTAGTAGTGCAGACCTTTAGGTCTGCCTATGGCGCTGCCGTCCCCGCTACGGGTGATAGCGGCGCAGGTCGGGGATGTGCTCGAAGTGGGGATCGGTGGCGCACACCGTAAACCCGCAGCGCTTCGCGAGGGCCGCGATCAGACAGTCGGCGGCCGGGACCGTCACGCCCTTCCAGCGCAGGTGCGCATAGAGGTGAGCGGCCTCGCGGAAGTCTGACGCGGTTTCAGCTTCGTACGACCAGATCGACAGCTCGCGTTCGAGCTTCGCGAACATCTTCTCGTCGCGAGTGCCCTGCAGCAGCTCCTGCTTGACCTGCCCGCAGATCACCACGCGGTCGTCGTCGATCGGTCCGCTCAGTGCGCGGACGATGTGATCGTCGCCGGCGAAGTAGTCGACCCACGCCGACGTGTCGACCAGCACGTTACCGCTTGTGGCCATGCCGCTTTCGCTCCACTCGCTCGGCGTCCTTCATCTCGATGCGCTCCATCTCACGCCAATCGAGGTCGACGATGCGGGATCCCGCAAGACGCTTGAACGCTTCGATCCGTTTCCGCCTCACATGGCCGTGAACGGCTCGCCGGACGGCTTCGGACCGGCTGGCGCCCTTCTCGGCGCGCATCAATTCGTCCATGAGTTTTTCATCAATTGCGATGGTTGCACGCATAACAAATGTCAGTATATGTGAATACAACATGCGTATCAATGCGCGTACTCGCTAACCCTCGCGCTACGTCCCGCTCACGCGATCCGCCCAATCAATTACCCAATTACCCAATTACCCAATTACCCAATTACCCAATTACCAGAATACCCGCTCACCCAATTCACCTGCGGCGCCGCCGTGCCCGCCGGGAGCTGCCCCCACAACCCGAGCCCGAGATACAACCAGCGCCCTTGCCGACCCTCGCTTCCACGAGCGACCCGCGCTTGTCGCCCGGGTTGTCCTGGAACCTGTTGCACGGCACGATGACCGTCCCGCCCTCTTCGGCGTAGTCGAGGAGCCGGCGGTTGTACGCGCGCGGGTCGGCGCGGCGCTCGTGCGCGCGCACGCCGGTGCGAGCGTCGGAGGTGCGCAGCACGCCGATGTCGCGGAAGAGCTCCGGGCCGTTGCGGATTTCAGATTGCAGATTACGGATTGCTGATTCAGCTACGGTCGGAGCAGCGACTGCGGCGACGTCGTCTTGGCGAAGCTGAGACGATCGAGGCCGACGCGACCATTGCTGATGACGAGCAGCGGATCCTGCACCGTCGTCACGTTGTCCAGCGGGTTCTTCTCGACCGCGATCAAATCGGCCTCGTAACCCGGCTCCAGCGCGCCGATCGATGTGTCGAGCCGCAGCATCTCGGCATTGCGGATCGTCGCCGATTGCAGCGCCTCGAGCGGCGTGAAGCCCATCTCCACGAAATGCCCGATCTCCTGGCCGATCCGCGTGAGGCTGTTCGGGCCGTAGCCCGTGTCGCTGCCTGTGACGATTGCGACACCGAGCGTGTGCGCCCGGACGACCGTGTCGCGCAGACGCGGCAGCATGTGCTGACCGCGAATCCGCAGCGCGGGCACGTCGTAGTCGCCGCCCGCATCAACGAGATCGGTCACGGTCGTGTAGGTGGGATCCAGGAAGGTGCCGCGCTGCTTCATCGCCTGCAGCGTCGCGTCGGACAGGTATGTTCCATGTTCGATGCTGCGAACGCCGGCGTTCACCGCCGCCATCGCGCCTTCGTCGCCGTGTGCGTGCGCCTCGACCGGCACGTTCTTCGTCGCGGCCTCCCGCACGATCGCCCGGATCTCGTCCTCGGCATACACCTGCTTGCGAGGATCCGTATCAGCGGTGCCCGCGCGCTCGGTCGCGAGAATTTTGATCCAGTCGACGTTGTGCGACAGGTTCATCTGCACCGCACGCCGCATCGCTGCGATCGTCGTGACGCCGGACATGAGATCCGCGTACGCGGGATCGCTCAAGAACGCCTCCTGCGCGATTTGCGGGCGGACGTGGTAGCCGGTCGCGACGACGTCGGGACCGACCACCGCCCCGCTCTTCACGAGCTCGTGGAAGCCCACGTCCGCGTAGTTCGAGACGCCCGCGCTGCGCACCGTTGTGACGCCCGACTCCAGGGCGCGGCGGAAGGCCGCGAAGTTATCGGCGTGGGTGTGCGCATCGATCAATCCGGGCAGGACGTACTTGCCCTCGAGATCGAGCACCCGGACGCCTGACGGCGCGGCGCCCGATCCGATCGACGCGATCTTTCCGTCGCGCAGCACGAGCGTCGCGTTCGGCGTCACGCGGCCATCGCGGAGGTTGACCACGTTGGCGTTGACGAGCGCGAGCGGCTCGTTGGAGGGAGTCGTCGGGCGCTGCGCACTCAATGAGGCAACCGACGCGAGGACCAACAACCAGCTCATTCGATGCATACAGCCCTGATTCTGCAATCAATCCTGCGATCCTGCCAGCCTGTCATCCTGCCATTTCGGACTTCGTGTGTCGGGTATTGACCGTCCAACGCGCCGGCCGGCCCGTTCAGGCCGCCCATCGACCCGTTGGCTGAAAACGTAATCGAGCAAGCCGTTTCTCGTCTATGCTTTACGGAATTTCTTGGGCCACGGGTCGGCCCATTTGTAGTGCAGGCCTTCAGGCCTGCCAGTAGTGTAGGCCTTGAGAGCCTGTGAAGAAATGCGACGTGTGAACGCAGAGCTCGCAGAGCACGCTGAGAAATCCTTGGGCATTTCTTCTCCGCGGGCTCCGTGGTTTCTGCGTTCAAGCTGATTTGTTCACAATCTCTTCAGGTCTGCCAGGAGAGGAACCCATGCACGCGCCCATCAAGTACTTCGAGAAGGGGCTTTCGATCGCCGCGAATGGCACCTGGACGGTGTTCAACGGCCTGAACCAGATCAACCAGCGTCCGTCGTTCATCCCGAAGTGGTCCGACAAGCCACTCCTGAAGTCGTACGAGAAGACGAAGCCGCCGCTCGGCTGGCCGCGCGAAACCGACTCGCTGTGCCCGACGTGCACGCGCGAGGCGCGGCAGGCGATTCTCGACGGCAAGAAAGACGTGAGCATGCTGCTGACCGAGAAGGTCGGCGAGATCAAGGCGACCATTCTCGAGCGCGACGGCAAGATCCTGATGGTGAAGGACTGCCCGCTGCACGGCCACTTCGAGGACGTGATGGCGATCGACACCGACTTCTTCAAGCACCTCGAAGACGTGTTCCCGGGCCGCGACATCCGCGCGCACAACGACGGGAAGCTGCACAACCATGGCAGCAGCACGGTGCTGCACGGCCGCGGGGCGGTGCTGACCGTCGACCTGACCAACCGCTGCAACATGATGTGCGACCCGTGCTTCATGGACGCGAACCAGGTCGGGTTCGTCCACGAGCTGTCGTGGGACGACATCAAGACCGTGCTCGACAACGCGATCAGCATCAAGCCGCGCCGGCAGATGTCGGTGCAGTTCTCGGGCGGCGAGCCGACGATCTCGCCCTACTTCCTCGACGCGGTCCGCTACGCGCGAAAGGTCGGCTACAACAGCGTGCAGGCGGCGACCAACGGCATCGAGTTCGCGAAGAACCCCGAGTTCGCGAAGGAAGCGGCTGACGCCGGCCTCCGCTACGCGTACCTCCAGTTCGACGGCATCGGCAACGCGGCCAACGCGCACCGTCGCGTCGGCAACCTGTTCGACGTCAAGCTGCGGGCCATCGAGAACCTGCACAGCGCAGGCGTCGACATCGTCCCGGTCATCACGATCGTGAACGGCGTCAACAACGAGCAGGTCGGCCGCATCATCGAGTTCGCGCTCGAGAACCCCAAGACGATCAACTTCCTCTCGTTCCAGCCGGTCTCCTTCACCGGCCGCGACGAAGACGTGACGCCGGAGCGCCGGGCGGCGCAGCGCTACACGCTGTCGCACCTCGCGCACGACGTGAAGAATCAGACCGGCATCGGCGAGCCGATCCGCGACTGGTTCCCGATTTCCTTCATGAGCAGCTTCACCGACTGGGCCGACGTGACGCACGGCGCCGAGAAGGAATTCGGCCAGCTGACCTGCGGCTGCCACCCCAACTGCGGCATCGGCATGGCGGTCATGATCGACAAGGAAACGAAGGAAGCGGTGCCGGTGACGGCGTTCCTGAAGGCCGAGCAGCTCGCGAAGGACGTCGCCGCGGTGAGCGACGCGGGGCGCGGACGCTTCCTCTCGGTCTTCGGCATGGCGCTGGCGCTCGTCCGCAACTACGACTCCTTCAAGTCGCCGACGCACTTCAAGCTGACGGACCTGCTCAAGAAGTTCGACAAGACCTTCGGGGCCACCAAGTCGGCCGAGAAGGGCAAGTACGGCCGCGTGGAAGGCGACCGGACGAAGGACGACATCGCGAAGCGCCGCGCGGACCGCTGGAACTTCCTGTTCATCGCGGGCATGTGGTTCCAGGATCTGTTCAACTACGACTTCCGCCGCACCGAGATGTGCATCATCCCGTATGCGACGCAGCAGGGGGAAATCTCCTTCTGCGCCTACAACACCGGCATCGGCTGGCGCAACATCATCGAGAAGATGCACATGACGGCGACGCTCACCAAGTGGTACGAGGAGCACGGCCGCCACGAGATCTTCGCCGGCGGCAAAGCCGTGCCGCTCAGCTCGACGGCGCACTCGCTGAAGCTGAACGAAGAAGCGGTCCGCGCCGGCGCGCAGACCGACCTCGAGGACCTGGGCATCGCGAAGAACGCGCGCGAAGAGAAGGTCGCGGCGCGCAAGCACAAGACGCCCGAGGATCTCGCGAAAGAAGCCGCGCACAACGCCGAGATGGCCAAGCTGTACGCCCAGCACGTGCTCAAGGAGCAGCCGACGCTGCAGATTCAGGGTCTCGGCGGCAAGAAGAAGGCGTTCGAGCCGGCGGAAGTTCTGCAGAAGCCGATCGTGTAGGGATTCGGGACTCGGGATTCGGGATTCGGGATTCACGCGAAGGGCGCGGCTGCGACAGCGGCCGTGCCCTTTGTGCGTACAGACCAGCAGGGCTGAGGGCTTAGCGCTGAGGGCTGGGAACGACGGCGATGACTTCGATCTCGAGCATGAACTCAGGGCGCGCCAGGTGCACGACCTGCACGAGCGTGCTCGCGGGGGCCGTTTCGCCGAAGTATCTCGCGCGCACCTCACGCACGGCAGGCGCCTTGTCCATGTCCGTGATGTAGGTGTTCATCTTCACCACGTCTGAACACTTCGCCCCGGCCGCCGTCAGCGCGGCCTCGAGGTTCCTGAACACCTGCTCCGCCTGAGCCTTCATGTCGCCCGCGCCTACGACGTTTCCGTCCTTATCGAGCGCGATCTGGCCGGAAATGTAGACCATTTTCGCCGGCCCCGTGACTTCAACGATGTGCGTGTAGCCGGTGGGCTTGGAAAGCGTCGGCGGGTTGGTGCGCTTCACCTGAGGCGCGCGCGCCTGCGCGAACGCGATCGCCGGCAGCAGCAGGAACAGCACGGATACCGAGAAGCGCATCGTGATCTCCAGGCAGGCCTGAAGGCCTGCACTACGTACGACCGACCTACCCGACCTACCCGACCTACCCGACCCACCCGACCCACCCGACCCACCCGACCTACCTGCCCCTGCCAAGCTTCTTCGCCGGCTTGGGCGGTGGCCCCGGCCGATATTCCAGCATCACGTTGCTGACGACAGCGATCGGACGCCCGGGCTGCGAATACATGGCGGCGCCGTCGGCGCGCTCGACGGCCAGCTTCTCGCCGAGAAGGCTCACCTGGTCTTCGCGCTCGGGGATCGCGATGGTGATGGACTCGGAGCCGGTCGGCGCCACTGCTTTCACGCCGCCAGGCCCCGCGCCGCCACCGACACGGTCCACCAGATCGGCCGCGGCGCGGAATTCGTTCTGCACCACCGCCCGGCTGATCAGTGTGTTGTCCAGCGTCAGCACGCCAATCGTGGCCGTGTAGCGCGCGTACGCGCGGTGGGCCTTGATCTGCTCCTCGGAATACAGATGCAGGTTGTGCAGGTCGAAGGTCAGCGTGACCGGGCCCTTGTGAGGCGGGATGGAAATCAGCACGCCGGTGGCCGGATCTCTGCCGGCCATCACTTCGCAAAAACTGATGCGCGTCTTCACGCCGACGCCGAGCGGCGTCGGGCACGTCATCTCCGGCGCTTCCTTCTTGAGCTTCACCACCGGCGGCGGGGCCGGGGCCTTGCGGACCGGCGGCCTGCGAGTCTGCGCGGAAAGCGGCACCGCCACGAAAGCGGCAAGCGCGATGGTCACGGCACGATGCATCGGTTCAGTATAGTACCGCGCGAGTCCCAAGCGGCAGGCCTAAAGAGATTGTGAACACACCAACTTGAACGCAGAGACCGCGGAGCCCGCAGAGAAGAAATGCCCAAGGATTTCTCATCTCAGCGTGCTCTGCGAGCTCTGCGTTCAAACGTCGCATTCTGTCACACGCTCTTCAGGTCTGCCCTCGGTGGCTTGCAGGTGAGCCCTCGGTGGCTCGTGACCGTCCCAGGCTTCAGGTTCGCGTCGAAGAAATCCTCGACAGACCCCAAAGGCGATCGTCGCCGGCGCAAGCGGCACGCCGACCCGCGCCTACTCCCAGAAGCTCACCGAGTGGCCCCGGCGCCGCGCGCCTTCCACCACCATCAGCTTCGGAATCGTCGGTGAGGAAGAAGATGAGAAAGGTGATCAATCGTCGCCGACGCAGGCCAGGCCGGCCGCCGCGGCATCGCGAAGGCCCGGGATGGCGCTGCGCAGCTTGATCAACTCGAGAAACTCCATCCGCGTTCGCGCGCTGTTCCGGAAAGCGCCCAGCATCGCGCTCGTCACGCAGAAGGAATTCTGCTTTTCGACCCCGCGCATCGACATGCACAGGTGCGTCGCCTCCATCACGACCGCGACGCCGAGCGGTGCAATTTTCTCACGGATGACGTCGGCGATCTGATTCGTGAGCCGCTCCTGCACCTGCAGCCGGCGCGCGAAGACGTCGACGAGCCGCGGAATCTTGCTGAGGCCGATGACCTTGTCGGTGGGGATGTAGGCCACGTGGCACTTGCCGAAGAACGGGAGCAGGTGGTGCTCGCACAGGCTGTAGAAGTCGATGTCCTTGACGATCACCATCTCGCTGTAATCGACCGAGAACAGGGCGCCGTTCAGCACGTGATCGATGTCCGCGCTGTACCCGCTGGTCAGAAACTTGTACGCCTTCTCCACCCGCTTCGGCGTGTCGCGCAGCCCTTCGCGGGTCGGATCCTCGCCGAGGTCCGTCAGCAGCTTCCTGATCGCGTCCTGCATCCTTCTATTGTATATCCCGGCTCGCGCGGCTCAAGAGGATCGGGAGTTCAAGAAGCAGACAAGGAGAGATCTGGCAAGACGGAGGGGGGAGGTCTGACGTCTGCGGGCGTCCCGCTCGGCGCCGGCATCGCGCGGCTCGAGCGTCCGCGCAAAGGTGGCGCCCTTCAGCGATGCGACAACACGCGCAGATCGGGGACGAGATCGAAGTGCCGTCGGTTGCCGGTCAGCAGCGCGACGCCTTCCACCATCGCCGACGTGGCGATGAGCAGATCCATGGTCGCGATCGTCCGGCCGCGAGCCTGGAGGGTGGACAGCAGGCCGCCATACACGGCCGCGAACCGTTCATCCGGAAAGGCAATCGCCAGCGTCTTCATCAGCTCCCCCACGCGGCCGCGTTCGCGCTGTGGGTGAGCCGCGCGCGCGGCGCCGGCGTCGAGCTCGCAGCTGACGAAGACCGATGCGCCGAGCGCCTCGTCGGCATGCGCCGAGAGCCAGGCGCCGGCCGCGCCGGCTTTCCGCGACGCCTGCTCGCGCAGCAGATCGACGAGAAACGACGTGTCGAGGTGAATCACAGGCGCGGGACCCTGGCGGGATGCGCGCGACGCGCCTTCACCTGCCGCTCCACCTCGGCAATCGTGTCCTCGCTCACGCGCGCCAGCCCGGCGGCGCGCAGGAGATCGCCGGCGGTGCCGCCGTCCGCGAAGCGCTCCTTGATCACGTCTGAAAACGACTGGCCGCCGCGCTTGCGCCGGGCGAGCGCCTCGTACGCCTCCAGGTCGATGGTGATGGTCTTTACGGCCATGCACTTATCGTGCACTTACACGTGCGCGCCTGTCAACAGCACTGGAGCTCTTGGACGGGTCCGGCTGAAGCCGGACACCACATCTGATCGGTGTGACGTCTGATCGGTGTGGCGTCCGATCGGTGTAGCGTCCGATCGGTGTGGCGTCCGATCGGTGTGGCGTCCGATCGGTGTGGCCTCCGATCGGCGTTTTACGTCTGATAGGCGTAGAACCCGCGGCCTGACTTCCGGCCGAGCCGGCCGGCCAGCACCATGCGCTTCAAGAGCGGCGGCGGCGCATACGCCGGCTCGCGGAACTCCTCGAACATGATGTTGGCGATGTAGTACGTCGTGTCGAGGCCGACGAAATCGAGCAGCGTGAACGGCCCCATCGGGTAGCCGCATCCGAGCTTCATCCCCTTGTCGATGTCCTCGAGCGTTCCAAGGCCGTTCTCGTACGCGCGGATCGCGTCGAGCAGATACGGCACCAGCAGACGGTTGACGATGAAGCCGGGACGATCGGGCGCCGTGATCGGCTCTTTGCCGAGCGACTGCGCGAACGCGAACACGGTCTGATACGTCCCGTCGCTCGTCGTCAGCGCCCGAATCACCTCGACGAGCTTCATCAGCGGAACCGGGTTGAAGAAGTGCAGGCCGCCGAACCGGTCGGGCCGCTTCGTCGCCGCCGCGAGCTCGGTGATGCACAAGGACGAGGTGTTCGACAGGAAGATCGTGTGGTCCTTGACGATCGTCTCGAGCGCGGCGTAGGTCTGCCGCTTCTCCTCGAGGTTCTCGATGATGGCCTCGATGACGAGGTCGCAGTCCTTCAACGCGTCGAGGGTGGTCGTCCCGGAAAGATTGCCGAGCGTCATGTCGCGCGCCTCGGGGGTGACCTTCCCCTTCCCCACGCCGTCTCCGAGGAACTTCGTCACGCGGCCGAGCCCCTTGTCGAGGAACGTCTCGTCCACTTCGCGGACGATCGTCTGGTAGCCGGCCGCCGCCGACACCTGCGCGATGCCCGACCCCATCAACCCGCAGCCCAGCACACCAACGGTTTTGATCTGCATATGTCCTCAAACGGTCCGGCTGAAGCCGGACACCACGTACAGTCCAGCGTCCGTGGTGTCCGGCTTCAGCCGGACCTAGATCGTTTCGACGATCGCGGCGATTCCCTGGCCGCCGCCAATGCATGCGGTCGCCAGACCGCGTTTCTTGCCGCGTCGCCGCAGTTCCAGCAGCAGGGTGAGCAGCAGACGCGTGCCGCTCATGCCGAGCGGATGCCCCAGCGCGATCGCGCCGCCGTTCACGTTGACCTGGTCGCGATTGAGCCCGAGCTCTTTTTCCACCGCCAGATACTGACCGGCGAACGCCTCGTTGACTTCGATCAGGTCGAGGTCGTCGAGCGCGAGGCCGGCCTGCGCGAGTGCTTTCCGCGTGGCGGGCGCCGGCCCCATGCCCATCAGCGATGGCTCGACACCGGTGGCGGCCCATCCGACCAGCCGGCCAAGCGGCTCGAGCTGATGGCGGTCGACGGCGTCGCGCGACGCCAGGATCAGCGCGGCGCCGCCGTCCACGATTCCGCTCGCGTTGCCCGCGGTGACGGTGCCGTCTTTCTTGAACGCCGGCGGCAGCTTCGCGAGAATCTCCATCGTCGTCTCTGGGCGCATGTGATCGTCGCGGTCCACGACTTGCACGCCCTTCCGCGTCTTGATCTCGACCTTGACGACCTCCTCGGCGAAGCGGCCGCCCGTCCACGCCGCCGCGGCGAGCTGCTGGCTCCGGAGCGCGTAGGCGTCCTGCGCCTCCCGGGTGATGCCGTATGTCGCGGCGCAATTCTCCGCGGTGATCGCCATCGTGCACCCGCAGAATGAGTCGAGCAGCGCCTCCCACAGGGAGTCTTCGAGCTTGCCCTGCCCGAGCTTCAGCCCGCCGCGCAGGCCGCGGATGACGTGCGGCGCCTGGCTCATGCTCTCGATGCCGCCGGTGAGCACGAGGCCCGCCTCACCGAGCTGGATCATCTGCGCGCCGCTGACGGCCGCCTGAATGCCCGATCCGCACAGCCGGTTCACCGTGAGCGCCGGCACGTCGACGGGCACGCCGGCTTTCAGCGCGACGTGCCGCGCGCCATAGATGGCGTCGGCGCTGGTCTGCAGCACGTTGCCGAAGACGGCGTGCTCGATCCACTCGGGCTTCACGCCGGTCTTGGCGAAGGCGCCGCGCGCGGCGATGGCGCCAAGATCGATCGCCGAGATGTCGTTGAGCGCGCCAACGTAATCGGTCATCGGCGTGCGCGCGCCGCCAACGATGAGGACCTCAGATTTCATTGTCTTTCACCACCTCAAATGCAACCACGAAAACACGAAGACACGAAGAAAACCAAGAGATCTCTTCATCGTGCCTTCGTGCCTTCGTGGCTACTACTGGGTCTTCGTATGCGTGACGCTATGTAGTCGCCCGTTTCGCGCGTGCCGAGCGAGCCGCCGATGTCCCTGGTGCCGTGCCCGCTGACGACCGCGTCCTGCACGGCCGCTTCGATCGCGGCTGCTTCCCTCTCGAGCCCCAGGTACTCCAGCATCAGCGCCGACGAGAGAATCGCGCCCATCGGGTTCGCGACGTTCCTGCCGGCCAGCGGGGGCGCCGACCCATGCACCGGCTCGAACATCGACGTCCGGCCCGGGTGCAGGTTGCCCGACGCCGCCAACCCGAGCCCGCCCTGGAGCGCCGCGCCGAGGTCGGTGATGATGTCGCCAAACAGGTTGTTGGTCACGATGACGTCGAACTGCGCGGGGTTCTGGACCATCAGCAGCGCGAGGGCGTCGACGTACAGATGACGGGACGCGATCTCCGGGTACTGCGCCGCCTGCTCCTTGAAGACGCGCTGCCACAGCGCATGCCCCTGGGTCATCGCGTTGCTCTTGTCGGCCATGCAGACGCCGAGACGGCCCTTCGCTTTCGCGAACTCGAACGCGTGCTTCACGATCCGATGCACGCCTTTGTAGGTGTTCAGCTCTTCCTGAATCGCCACCTCGTCGTCGGTCCCGGCCTTGAAGCGTCCGCCGATGCCCACATACAGGCCTTCGGTGTTCTCGCGGAAGACGACGAAGTTCACATCCGCCGTGGACCGGTCCTTCAGCGGGCACAGCCGCTCGTGAAGCAGCTTCACCGGCCGGTGGTTGACGAACAGATCGAGCTCGAAGCGCGTGCCGAGCAGGATGTCGCGCGCGTGCCGGTTGTCCGGCACACGCGGATCGCCGAGCGCCCCGATGAACACGGCGTCGAAATCGTCCCGCAGCATCGCGTAGCCGTTGGGCGGAATCGTGACGCCGGTCTGCAGGTAATGATCCGCACTCCAGGGCAGCGTCTCGAGATCGAACGCGCGCCCGAACGCCTCGCCAGCCGCGCGAATCACTTTGACCGCTTCGGCCGTCACGTCGACGCCAATGCCGTCGCCAGGAATGACAGCTATACGCATTGGGTGATTGGGTAATCGGGTAATCGGGTAATTGATTGGGGATTGGCTGATTGGGGATTGGCTGATTGGGGATTGGCCGATCGGGGATTGGCCGATCGGCGCCGCTTCGACTCGCCCATGCGTTTCATATTCACCACAATCGCTTCAATCCGACAATCAATTACCCGATTACGCGATGATCCAATGACTCGACTGTCCAACCATCCATTGTAGGGTGGGTCCTTCCGGATTCGCCAGCGCGCCGGGTCCGCACGGACGCGGCCTACGCTGAGATCGGGGCGGGCCCTGGGAAACCGGCGCCGGGCAGCGACAGCCGGAAGCACGCGCCGCACGCACGCGGCAGCATCGCGAGCGAACCGCCGTGGGCCTTGGCAATGCCGAAGGAGAGCGACAGGCCGAGCCCCGTGCCCGCGCCGACCGACCTCGTCGTGAAGAACGGCTCGAAGATGCGTCCCGCGATTTCCGGCGCGATGCCCGGGCCATCGTCGCACATCTCGACGACGGCCCACTCCCCTTCCATGAAGGTGCGCACCGACAGCACGCCCCGGCCGTTCGCGTCGACCATCGCCTGCTGCGCGTTGATGATCAGATTCAGCACGACCTGCTGGATTTCTTCGCGGTTCGCCAGCACGACCGGCAGGTTCGGCGCGTACTCCTCGCAGACCTTGATGCCCGCCATCTCGAGCTCGTACGCCCGCACGCCGATTGTCGACTGCACGATCTCGTTCAGGCTGGTGAGCAGACGCTCGTCAGGCGACTGGCGGACGAACATGAGCAGGTTGCGGATGATGCGTCCGGCGCGTCCGGCCTCGAGCCGCGCCCGCTCGAGATCCGCGCGGACGGCCGGCTCGTGATTCCCGTCGAGCATGAGCTCCAGCGTGCCGATCACGGATTGCAGCGGGTTGTTGAGCTCGTGCGCGACACTCGACACGAATTCACCGATCGCCGACATCCGCTCGCCCCGCACGAGCTGCTCGCGCAACCGCACTTCCTCGGTGGTGTCCCGGATGACGCTGACGACATGGGTCACGCGTCCGCCGGCGTCGACGATCGGCGCGGCCGCCCAGTCGGCGAGGAACGTGCTCCCATCTCGCCGCCGCATCACTGTGGTCGCCCGCACCGTCTGGCGCGCATGGATTCGGTCGCGCAAGGCCGGGATCGTCTCGCCTGCGTCGGTGGCCACCAGCTGCGCCGGCAGTACCCGCTCGAGCTCCTCTCGCGCGTAGCCGACCGCCCGGCAGAACGCGTCGTTCGCGTATTCGATCCGGCCGTCGCGAAGGATCAGAATCAGCTCGCCCGCCTGCTCGCAGGCGGTGGCCAGGAGACGCACGCCCTGGTTCGCCCGTTCGACCGCGCGCTGCTCGACGCGCAGGCGGATCATGACGAGCGCCGTCCCGCACACCAACGTGACCGCCGTCGCCAGCTCCCGCATCCGATCCACACGCTCGCCGGCCGGCATCAGATACCGCAGGCTGAAGCCGATGATCGGCACGACCAGGATGCCTGCAAACAGCAGCGCGGGCGACGAATGGCGCACGGTCCACGTGACCGCGGACCGCGACTCCGCGGGCGAGCCCGGCGAGCTGGCCGCGGCCCACGCGGCGAACCAGAACGGGAGCATCCAGCCGATGTCCCCAAACGATCCGGTCTGATACGCGCCACGCACGGCGAGGAGCGAGAGGCCCACGAGCGCGACGAACGCGAGGATCATGCCGAGCGCGAGGCGTTTGTACACATCGGCCCACGCGTTGTTGCCGGCGTCGAGGACCGCCCAGCCCAACCCCAGGATGGCCGCGAGCCGGACGAGCGGTCCGATAATGGCGAGCAGGCGCAGCGCGAGCGACGTCTGCGCGGGCTCAGTGCCCGGTGCGACGACCAGCGACCAGTAGAGAAACCCGGTCAGAAACACCAGCACCGCGATGTCGAGCGCCGCGATGGCGGCGGTCTCCGGCGGCTCCCGGCGATGCGGCCACGCGACCAGTGCGATGAGCGGCAACGCCGATGCGCACAGTTGCAGCACGAGGTGCCACCTGAACCACGGCAGCGGCGTCTGCCGCAGGACCTCGTCGATCGCCCAGCCGACCTGGCCGATCAGCCAGAGCGCGGCCCACGTGCCGATGGCCGCCCAGAACACGGCTTGGCGACCGGTCCAGCGCCGGCGGCTCCGCACGATCACCACCATCGGGGCGAGTGGCGGCAGCAGGAGGGCGGCGTTTCCGACCAGCAGGCGTGCGTGGGGGGAGTCCGCGAGCGCCGACATGAGCGCCGCGTACACTCCCGCATACACGAGGCCGACGATGGCCCAGATCATGGAATGCTGCGTGTCCTCTTACAAGTCCGCGGTGTCAATCTGCGCGCGCTGCAGCCGGCCGCTGAAGTCGACGTAAATCGACTTCCATTCCGAGAACACGTCGAGCGCCGCCGTGCCCGCTTCGCGGTGCCCGTTGCCGGTGGCCTTGGTTCCGCCAAACGGCAGATGGACCTCGGCGCCGATCGTCGGCGCGTTGACGTAAAAGAGACCGGTATACATGTCCCGCATGGCCGCAAAGGCCCGATTGACGTCCTGAGTATAGATTGAAGCGGACAGCCCGTAGGAAACACTATTGCCGATCGCGACCGCTTCCTCGAACGACCGGCAGGGGATGACCGACACCACCGGCCCGAAGATCTCCTCCTGCGCGATCCGCATCGAGGGCGCCACGTCGGCGAACACGGTCGGCTCGTGGAAGAATCCTCTGGCCAGGGCACCATGCCTCAGGGCGTGACCGCCGCAGGCGAGCTTCGCGCCTTCCTGCTGCCCGACCTCCACATACTGGCTCACGGTTTCGCGCTGTCCCTCGCTGACCGACGGTCCCATCTGGGTCGCCGGGTCGAGGCCGTCGCCGACACGGAGGGCTTTCGCGCGTGCGACGAACTGCTCGAGAAACGCCTCGTAGACCTGCTCGTGGACCACCACACGGCTGGCCGCCGTGCAGCGCTGGCCGGTGGTCCCGAACCCACCCCACAGGCAGCCTTCGACCGCCAGCTCGAGGCGCGCGTCGTCCATGACCATGATGACGTTCTTGCCGCCCATCTCGAGATGCACCTTCTTGAAGGACGACGCCGCCTTCACCGAGACGGTGCGGCCAACCTCGGTGGACCCGGTGAACGACACGACGCGGACGTCGTCGCTCGCGAGCAGCGCATTCCCCACCTCGCCGCCGCCGCCGGTGACGAAGTTGACCACGCCGCGCGGGATGCCGGCTTCTTCGAGAATCCTGACGAAGCTCAAGGCGGAGAGCGGCGTGAGCGTCGCCGGCTTGAACACGACGGTGTTGCCGCACACCAGCGCCGGAATGATCTTCCACGACGGAATGGCCATCGGGAAATTCCACGGCGTGATGATCGCGGACACGCCGAGCGGCTGGCGGACCGACATGGCGAACTTGTCGCGGAGCTCGGAGGGCACCGTCTGGCCGTATTGCCGGCGCCCTTCTCCCGCCATGAAGAAGGTCATGTCGATGGCTTCCTGGACGTCGCCTCGGGTTTCGTCGAGGACCTTGCCCATCTCCCGCGTCATGTCGCGGGCGAGCGCCTCCTTGCGATCGGCGAGCAGTTGCGCGGCGCGGAAGAGGAGCTCGGCGCGCCGCGGCGCGGGCACGAGCCGCCACCGCTCGTAGGCCAGCCGCGCGGCGTCGATGGCCTGCGCGACGTCCTCGCTCGAGGATTTCTGGAACAGGCCGATAAGATCATCAGTGTTCGCGGGATTTCGGTTCTCGAACACCTCGCCCGAAACCGACGGGATCCAGGCGCCGTCAATGAAGTTGTGATAGGTCGTCGTTTTCCCGGTGGCCATCGTCATAGTCGATGAGAGTGCCGTACAGTGCACACCGGCTGCAACAGGGAGCCAAGAGGTCGTAGACACAGGGGTTTACGAGGCAGGTCCGCCTGGAACCTTTCGGGGTCAGCTGTGGGGGGTTCCTGGGTCCGGTCGCTGAGGCGGCTGGAAATGGCGGGAATCCCGGCCGCCGGCCGTGGCACGAATCCTGTAGTGGGTTCAACTATCCGGGGAGGCGGACGAAGATGACGACCAACGCGACCACCGCCGATTCCTTCCGCCCTGACGGCCACGACGCGGCCTCCACGACCGCCGCCCAGAAGCTGGTGATCGTCAATGGCAGCACGGAGATGCTCGAGTTGCTCGATCCGGCGCTCGACGCCGGTCACTACGACGTCGTCTTCGTGGAATCGAGCGATCACGCGTACTCGCAGATCAAGCGCGTGCAGCCGAACCTCGTCATCCTGTGCGTGCGCATCGACGAGAGCGACGGGTTCCAGGTGCTCTCGATGTTGAAGCTCGACGAGGACACGCGCGGGATTCCCGTGCTGACCTACACGACGGAATACGACGGGCAGGCCGCGGACGAGGACGTCGCGGAGCCGGCCGACACGGAGATCTTCGCGCCGAAGCCCGCCGTCTGGATGAACTGAAAGATGTTATAGTCGCGCCGCATGACCGCCTCCGACAAGCGCGACACGCAGCGGCTTGAAATTCTCGGAGAGCTGCGCGGCGAGGTCATGGTCTTCCAGCCGATGGCGATCAAGGAGATCAGCCATGGCGGCGCGCAGGTCGAAACCGGATTCCCCCTCCAGCTCGATTCCCTTCACGACTTCAGGCTCACTCTGGGCGAGCGCTCCGTGGTCATCAAAGGTCGCGTCGCCCACTGCAGCATCAGCGACGTCGACCAGGACGTTGTGCTTTACCGATCCGGGATCGAGTTCATCGAACCGCCAGACCGGGTCGCGTCCGTCGTCTTTGAGTTCATCGACGCGGTCAAGAACGGGCGCCGCGCGCTCTAGCGCGCCTATCGGCCCGACGTGCTGATCGGGGTGTTCGCACGCGCCGGGGTGACGTACGCGGTCACGAAGCTCTCGTGGCCGGCCGCGTCGACGGCGGCGACGCCGAAGACATGGTCGTCGATCTGCACGTTCGGCAGCACGACGCCGGTGACGTGGCCGACCAGCAGGTCGTGCTGCCAGTCGGGTCCCCATGCCTCCCGCCAGAAAATGCGGTACGCCGCGGCGCCGGGCGCGGCATTCCATTTCAGATCCGCATCGTAGCCTGACGGCGCGCGCGTGATCATCGGCTGTCCGCGCTCGCCGAGCACGCTCGGCGGCGGCGGCGCGAGGGCCAGCGTGGCCGCGGATGCCGCGTTCACCCGGGCGTTCTGCGCCAGGTAGGGCAGCGAGAGGCCCTCGAACGTGTCGCGCACGTCGTGCTGGCGCGTGAAGTTCTCGCGCGACTCGCGGAAGCCGACGGCGGTGAACCCGAGCTGGTTGTACGCCGAGTGATCGCCGCCGCGTCCGAACCGATCGGGGCGCGCCATCGGCCGCACCTTGTGCGACGGCACGTAGCGCCCGCCCCACCGCTCGATGAACCGGGCAAGCGAGCGCGAGGGCGAGTCCTCCGGTCCCTCCGAGTAGACACGAATCGTGGCGCCATCGATGATGCCGTTCCCACCCCGGTCGTTGCCGACGATGTCGTTGTTCAGAACCGCTTCGATCGGAGTCTGCTCGGCGACGGCTTTCTGCGCGTGCAGGCGCGCGCCGACGAGCCCCTGCTCTTCGCCGACGTGGCACATGAACACGAGCGTCGCGTCGAAGTCGATGCCGCTCTGGCTGAAGACGCGCGCGAGCTCAATCGTCAACGCGGTCCCGCTGCCGTCGTCGTTGACGCCGGGCGCGGGGTTGTCGAGTGGCGCGTTCGGGTCGGCGGCCGCTGGTGCCGCGGCAACAGGGTCGCGCGCGGCGCCGCCGGCGTTGCTGGCGCCCTGCCCGCCCGGGCGCGCCACGGTGTCGTAATGGCCGCTGATGTAGATCCGCCGCGGGCTCCGGCCCGGCAGGATCGCCATCACGTTCCGCAGTTCGACGCTGCGCGTGATGCGGCCCTGCGGCGGCACCTGATACGTGTCGAAGCCGACCCGCAGCGTCGGGCTGTAGCTCGTCATCTCGTCGAGGATCCACTGACGCGCCGCGCCGATGCCGCGCGTCGTGGACGTCGTGGACGAGAGCGTGTTGCGCGTTTGGAAGCTCTCGAGCTTCTTCAGGATGACGCCCAGCCGTTCTTCGGAGACCGCACCGACCAGCTTCACGATCCGCGGATCGAGATCGCTGTCCTGAGCAGACGCGGTCCGGCTGAAGCCGGACACCACTGAGACCAGAACGGCCATCATGAGCAGCGCGCGGATGCGCGCCGCACCTCCGCACCTCGCACCCCGCACCCCCGCACCGCACACGCTCACACCTCGCACCTCAGCACTCGCACCCCCGCACCGCACACGCTCACACCTCGCACCTCAGCACTCGCACCCCCGCACCTTCGCACCCCGCACCCTCGCGCCGCCGTATCGTCATCACTTCACCTTGAGATGCTCGAGATAGTCGCCGGATACGATCCGCTGCGCGCGCCCGAGCGGGGCGTTGTAGAAGTACGCCCAGGCCGTGGCGATGTGGCCGTCATCGAACGTGACGGGGGTTTCCACGCGCATGTAGAGGCTCGTGTCGGGTTCGTTGGGGCGGAACCCTTCAATCTCGTCGAGCGCCGGCAGGACGGCGTCGGGGTCGAGCATGCGGTGCACCTCGCCCCAGACGCGGCTGTCCGACGCCGGAATCGCCGCCGGGTAGATGCCGAGGTCGAAAAGCGCGGCCGGGATCCAGCCACGCCCCTCGAGGCGGAGCTTCGCATCGAGGCTCTCGCGCCCCGGGCGTTTGAACCCGCTCATGAGCGTGCCGTAGAAGAACACGAAATTGGTCATTGGCGAGGGCTTGGACGCGCGGGTCTTGCTGGCGAGGAGAGTGTAGGGGCGGAGCCGGAAGGCGTCAAGCAGGCGCTTTCAGGCGGAGACAAACGTTTACGAGATTAGTGGCCTTGCGGCTTCACGGCGCGATTGGCGGCGGCGCCGATGACATCGAACACTTCGGAGGGCACCGTGAAGGAGAGCGCCACCGTTTTCCCGGTGCCGCCGAGCTCCAGCGACTGCATCATCGCCTGGAGCTGGGGTTTGGATCCCGACTGCATCTTGGCGAGCGCCGTGAAGCCGCGCACCACGTCGCGCAGGTTGTTGGCCGCTTCCTCGTCGCGCGCGTCGGCGCGGATGATCCCGCGGATGCCGCCGTTGACGTGACCGCTCACCGAGAACCAGGTGATCGCGGGCAGCCGGCTGGACACGCTGTCCGGCAGATGGGCCTGCGAGCTCAACGCGTCGAACCTCCCCACCGCCCAGGCGTTGTTGCCTGAGTCGAGCGACCGTACCAGGTTCATCAGCTCCTCGTTGCCGGTGACGCTTTCGAAACCGGTCTGCGGGTTCGCACCGCCCTGATGGAGATCGATCGCCAACCGAATCAGCTTCGTGCTGCCGATGGCGGCAAGACCCGATTCCATGAACGACAGCGCAAAGCTGGCGGGATGCCCCTCGGACACCTCGCCGACAATGAGCCGCTTGCCGTTGTGGCTTTCGACGTGCGCGCCGTGCGCCCCCATGAGCGCTTCGATTTTCACTTCGTCAAAGGTGCCGCGCGCGAGCACCATGCCCGCCCCCGGCATATTCGCGCTGTCCCGATCGGGATACAGGCAGGCAATGACGCGGTCGATGTCGGTTTCGAGGTTGATGCCGGTCTGGTCCAGCAGCTCGCGCTGTCCGTCTTCCTGCATCGGGAGCGCGCGGTGCACCTTCTGCCGCAGTTCGGACGTCATGATCTCGTTGACGTTCGCGAACGCGATGACCGTGGCATCGCGGGGGATGAAGGCGAGCTCGTCGGGACCGCCGCGGCCCGCGAAGACGCCAGCCGGGAGCCCGACGTAATACGCGACCAGCCCGGTGCCCAGGCCGACGCCCAGCACCAGAAGCGAAACAATCACGAAATACCGGGTTCTTGTCGTCATGGACAGCGCCTCAAAGTCTTATACGGTCGGGTCTCGCCGACAGTTCCCATTATCGGCTTCCAGCCTCATTGTTCAAGCACATACTCGCGGTCGGCAACCGCTCGACCGGCCATCCACAGCGTCCCCAGGATGATCGCCGTCAAGCACGCCAGGCTGGTGGACACCGACGGCACCTCGCGGAAGACCTGCAGCAGCATGCTGACGGCCGAATCCTGCGGCATCTGGTGCGTGACGAGGCCCTGCAGGTAGTACGCGACCGTGAGCCGCTTGAGGTAGCCCGGGAACAGCAGCACGGCCGGCTCCCACCCGAAGGCAAACACCAGCCCGACGATGAGCGGGCGCTTGAGCCACGTGCCGACCAGGGTGAAGACCGCCCCATAGGCGGTCAACCCGATCGCGAGCATCGCCAGGTCGATCAGCAATGCTGGGAACGCCTCCGCGATGCCGCTGCCACCGGTCGGCACGATCAGGAAGAACACGAGCATCACCGACGGCAGCACGAGGAGCACCGTGCACACCAGGTACGCGAAATACTTGCCGAGCAGGACGGCGCTGCGCGGAACCGGCCGGGTGAACAGATAGGTGATCGTCTTGTCGTCGACCTCGTCGGCGATGAGCGAGGTGCCGTAGAACACGCCCAGCACCGGCACGATGAAGCGGATGTAGAGGAGCCAGATCATCATGCCGAACACCGACGCGCCGGCGGCCTCCGCGCCGTTGACGCGCAATCCCGAGCTGTACAGCACGGTGACGACTCGCAGCGCCACCGCGAGCAGGACCGGCCCGCCGAGCAGGACGCCGAGGAACACGGAACGCCGCGACCAGAGCATCTGGCCGAGCGACAAGTCGAAGACCCTCGCCGCGGACGACAGCAGGCTCGGTGTGGACTGGACGGGCGGCGTCATGATTTCACCAGATATTGGAAGACGGCCTGCAGGTTGTCGTCAGGCGAGGTGACCTCGTGAATCGTGCCCAGCTCGCCGGACGCCGCGAGGTCGGTCAGGCGCGCGTAGAACACGTCCGGCCGCCCGGTCTGAACGACCACGGCATCGTCCTCGAACTTGAGGCTGAGCACGTCGTCCTGGGTCAGGAACTCCCGCGCGAGGGCGCGCGTCTGGTCGGCCTTGATGTAGACGGTGTGCGGATGCTCGTCGATGAGATCACGGATCTGGTGTACGTTGCCTTCGGCCAGGATCCGGCCCTGATTGATCAGGAGGATGTTCGCCGTCATCGACTCGATCTCGTGAAGGATGTGGCTCGAGACGATGACGCCCTTGCCGGCGCGGCCCCAGTCCTTGATCATGCGGATGGTCTTCCTGCGCGCGATCGGATCCATGCCGGCGAGCGGCTCGTCGAGAATCAGCAGCTCGGGATCGTGCACGAGCGCCTGCGCCATCTTCACGCGCTGCCGCATGCCTTTGCTGTAGGCGCCGATCTTCTTGTTCGCGGCGTCGAGGAGCTCCACCATCTCGAGGCTGCGGCGCGCCAAGGCGGCGGCCTCCATCTCGCTGACGCCGTTCAGCCGCACCAGCGCCGTCACCCACTCGAGGCCGGTCATGCGCTCGTAGAACGCGTCCTGTTCGGGACAGAACCCGATGCGCGTGAAGATCCCGGGGTTGTGCCAGATCGGCTCGCCCAGGACGCTGATGCGGCCCTTGCTCGGCTTGAGCTGGCCCGTCATCAGCTTCATGAACGTCGACTTGCCGGCGCCGTTCGGGCCGAGCAGCCCCGTGATGCCGGGCGGCACGGTGACCGACACGTCGTTCAGGCCGATGACCTGGCCGTACCACTTCGAGAGATGGTCCGCGACAACGAGGCCCGCCATTACGCCACGACCTCGACGCCGCGAACCCGCCGTTCGAGGATGAAGGCGGAGAGGGCCACGAGTCCCACGATGACCAGCAGCGACACCGGCCACGGCGTGTCGTATTTGAGCGGCTGGCGGAAGATGACGTTCCCGATCTGCTCGAGGCTCGCCGAGAACGAGATCCACGACAGCGAGCTGTTGCGCGTCACCGCGTAGAGCACGCCGTAGATGGCGGACGAGAAGAAGGTGACCGCCGCGTACAGGATGCCGACGTAGCGGCTGCTCTTCGACAGCGACGACAAGGCCAGCATTGTCGCCGACACGAGGATGACCTCGACGAAAGAGAACACCGTGATGGCCGGGAACAGGAACGCGTTGTTCCTGAAGAACGTGAAGTTGCCCGCGAAGGCGATCTGCACGATGAGGAGCACGATGGCCGGCAGCCAGGTGACGAGCAGCAGGAAGGCCATCAGGATCGCCAGCTTTCCGAAAATATACTCGGTGCGGGTCAGCGGCTTCGACAGATAGATCTGCAGCGCGTTGGCGCGTCGATCGTTCGCAATCAGGCCGGCGCCGACGTAGACGGTGACGAAGAAGACGAACGTCTGCTGCTGGGCGAGGAACTGGCGGAACGTGTCTGGGGTCGGCGCGAGGAACTGCGCCTGGGGCAGATTCGCCGCCGCGTAGATCTGCACGGCGCGCACGAAGAACGGAAACCAGGAAATCAGCAGCAGGCCGAGAAACGCGCGCTTCGCGAAAAACGTGCGGATGCCGGCGCGGGCGATGACGGCCCACCCGGTGCCCTTCCGGGCCTTCTCGCCGCCGTACCGCCGGTAGCCCTGGTCATGAATCGGCATGTCGGTTCAGGGTAGAGGGTTCAGGGTTCAGGGTTCAGGGTTCAGGGTTCGTTCTCGGTTCGGCGTTCCATGGCGCGCCGTTTCGCGGATCGCAGCGCCCTGCACCAGCACGTTGAACCTTGAACGCGGCACCCAGAACCCGATCATTGTTCACCAACCGCGTGCGCGAAGACATCTTCGAGCGTGGGCACGCTCGGACGCAGGTGCCGGACCTGCACGTGCTCCGCCGACGCCAGCGCGAACAGCTCGCGGGCGCCGCCCTCGCCCGGCACGAACACGCGCATCACGTCCTCGTCGGTCGCGTGGCACTCGAGTCCGGCGTGCCGCAGCTGCTCGAGGAACGTCTCGATCTCGCCGGTCGGCGTTTTCACGCGCAGCTCGTAGACGCGGCCGCGCGGCTGCTTGAGCGCCGCAATCGGTCCCGCGGCCGCAATCGCGCCCTTGTCCATGACGACGACATGGTCGCAGGTGTACTCGACGTCGGGCAGCAGGTGCGACGACAGGATCAGGTTGACCCCCTTGTGGTGTGCGAGATCGCGGATGAGCTCGAGCATCTCGTCGCGCCCCTTCGGGTCCATGCCGTTGGTCGGCTCGTCGAGAAACAGCAGGTCGGGGTCGTGGACGAGCGCCTGCGCCAGCTTGATCCGCTGCTTCATGCCGGTCGAGTAGGTCTCGACGTTGCGATAGCGGGCTTCGCCCAGGCCGACGTAGAACAGGACTTCGTGCGCGCGCTGCATCGCGTCGACGCGCGGCAGGCCCGCGAGCTCGCCGCAGTAGCCGACGAAGGAGACCGCGTTCATCCCGGGAATGTGGGCGTCGCTCTCGGGCATGTAGCCGACGCGGGCGCGGATCTCGAGCGGCGCCTCCGCGACGTCGAGCCCGAGCACGCGCATGCGGCCCTGGTCGGGCACGATGAAGCCGAGCAGCGCCTTGATCATCGTGCTCTTGCCGGCGCCGTTCGGTCCGAGCAGCCCCACCGCGCCGCCGGCAAACGACGACGTCACGTCGCGAAGCGCGCGGTTCCTGCCGTAGCTGACGGTCACACGTTCGAGCGTGACGACGGGATCGGCCTCAGCCATTCACCCCTGTTATACGGACGGGCGCGTCAGAGCGTTCCTCGAAGCCCGAGCTCGTCGGCGCGCTCCCGCATGAACGCGATGACGTGGCCGATGTGCTCCTCCAGCGGCAGGCCGAGCAGCGCCGCACCGGCATGCAGATCTTCGCGCTTCACGGCGCGCGCGAACGCCTTGTCCTTCATCCGCCTCACGACCGACGTCGGCTCGAGATCCAGCACGCTCTTGCTCGGCCGGATGAGCGCGGCCGCCGTGACGAACCCCGCCATCTCGTCGCAGGCGAACAGGGTCTTCTCGAGCGGGCTCTCGCGCGTCACGCCGGTGATTTCCGTGGCGTGCGACTGGATCGCGCGAATCAGCCACTCGGGGTAGCCGCGCTCGCGCAGAATCTCGCTGCCCTTGAACGGGTGGTCGCCAAGCGTCGGCCAGCGCTCGTAGTCGAAGTCGTGCAGGAGCGCGGCGATCCCCCACGCCTCCTCGTCCGCGCCGAACTTCCGGGCGTAGCCGCGCACGGCGGCCTCGACGGCGAGCGCGTGCTTCCGCAGGCTGTCGCCCTTCGTGTACTCGGTCAGCAGCGTCCAGGCTTCGTCTCGATTCATGATAGGTTTCAGCATCTTAATGCAGGAGCGCTCGATGGCAAACGGCTCTGGCGCCATGGGACTCGATACCGAGTTCCACCGCGGGCTCGGCCTCTACGACTCGACGATGATCGTGGTCGGCTCCATGATCGGGTCGGGCATCTTCATCGTTTCGCCCGACATGGCGCGGAACATCGGGAGCCCGGGGTGGCTGCTGGGCGCCTGGCTGCTCACGGGCCTGCTGACCGTGGTCGGCGCGCTGTCGTACGGCGAGCTGGCGGCGATGATGCCGCGCGCCGGCGGGCAGTACGTCTACCTGCGCGAGGCGTTTTCGCCGCTCTGGGGATTCCTCTACGGCTGGACGCTGTTCCTGGTCATCCAGACCGGCACGATCGCGGCCGTGTCGGTCGGGTTCGCGCGCTATTTCGGCGCGCTCGTGCCGTGGATCGCGGACGACCAGTACCTCGTCGCGCCGGTCCATCTCTCGGCCGGCTACGCCCTGTCGCTGTCCACGACGCAGTTGGTGGGCATCCTGATGATCGCGCTCCTCACCTGGACCAACACGCGCGGCCTGGAATACGGCAAGATCATCCAGAACGTCTTCACGACGGCCAAGACCGGCGCGCTCGTCGGGCTGATCCTGGTCGGCGTGTTGCTTGGCTGGAATCATGCGGCGGTCGCCGGCAATTTCGGCAATCTGTGGTCGCCGCGCGGCACGGTGGACATCGTGCCGGGGCTCTCCGCGCTGACCGCCTTCGGGCTGTTCGTCGCGATCTCGGTCTCCCAGACGGGGTCGCTGTTCTCGGCCGACGCGTGGAACAACATCACCTTCACGGCCGGCGAGGTGAAAGATCCGCGGCGCAACATCCCCCTCTCGCTCGCGCTCGGCACCTTCATCGTCACCGGGCTGTACCTGCTCGCGAACGTCGCGTACCTGGTGACGCTTCCCTTCGAGCAGATTCAGCATGCGGCGGGCGATCGCGTGGCGACGGCGACGCTGAACGTCATCTTCCCCGGGCTCGGGGCGACGATCATGGCCATCGGGATCATGATCTCGACCTTTGGATGCACCAACGGGCTCATCCTCGCCGGCGCCCGCGCCTACTACGCGATGGCGCGCGACGGCCTCTTCTTCCGCTCGGCCGGCCAGTTGAACCCCGCGAAGGTGCCGGCCTGGGGGCTCGTACTGCAGGGCGTCTGGGCGGTGTTCCTGGTGCTGCCCCGCACCTACGATCCGGTGACGCACGCGTACGGCAATCTCTACAACAACCTGCTCGACTACGTGATTTCGGCGGCGCTGATCTTCTACATCCTGACGATCGCGGGGATCTTCCGGCTGCGGCGCACGCGGCCGAGCGTGGATCGTCCGTACCGCGCGTTCGGCTATCCCGTCATTCCGGCCCTCTACATCGCCGGCGCCGCGACGATCCTGCTGGTGCTGTTCATCTATCGCCCGGCGACGACGTGGCCGGGGCTGGTCATCGTGCTGCTCGGCGTGCCCGTGTACTTCGCGTGGCGACCCAGGGCGCAGGACCGCCAGTAGGCTGTGGTGAACCTCTCCTCAGGTGGTGTCCGCCTTCAGGCGGACCTAAGACCCGGCCGAGAATCGACGTGTGGTCCGGCTGAAGCCGGACACCGCTTGGTCGTACTCATGCGCCTTCCCACCGGAGGCCGCGGGCCTTCTCAATCACCGCGGTCACGCTCGGCGCGACCCGAAAGTCCGGCAGGTCGTCGGCGCCGACCCATCGCACGTCGTCCGCGTCCGAGCCGCACGCCGCCGTCCCGCTTCGGACTCGGCACAGGTAGTCGATGATGACGTAGTGATACTCGGGCCTCGCGGCCGCGTCGTGACGGATGCGGTCGAGGACTTCGACGACCGGCCCGATCTCGACGTCGAGACACGTTTCTTCCCGCACTTCGCGCGCGAGCGCGGCGCCAAGCGACTCGCCGACCTCGACCGCGCCGCCCGGCAGGCTCCACTCGCCCTTCAGGGGTTCGTTGCCGCGCTTCACCAGCAGCACGCGATCGCCGTCGACGATGACCGCGCCGACCGCCACAATCGGCCGATCCGGATACTTCCTCACATCCTCAGGTCCTCAGAGATTGTGAACCATCAACTTGAACGCAGAGACCGCTGAGCCGGCAGAGAAGAAAGCCCAAGGATTTCTCAGCGTGCTCTGCGAACTCTGCGTTCAAAGTTCGCATTCTTTCACAGGCTCTCAGATTCCCATGACTACAGCACAAGCGCAGCATCGGCGTTGAGATCCAGCGACGCGGTGAGCCCGGCGCGGAACTTGCGGAGGCCGGCGGCGGCAATCATCGCCGCGTTGTCGGTCGAGAGCGGCAGGCTCGGGAGAAACGTCGGGATGTCGCGGCGTTCGCCGCGCTCGACCAGCGCGGCGCGCAGTCGGCTGTTGGCGGACACGCCGCCAGCCACGCCGACGCTCTTCGCCTCGTAGCGCCGCGCCGCGTCGAACAGGCGCTCGATGAGCGAGGTCACCACCACGCGCTGAAAGCTCGCGCAGACGTCGGCGATCTCCTGGTCGGTGAGGGCGCCGTCGTGGCCGCGGACATACCGCAACACGGCGGTCTTCAGGCCGCTGAAACTGAAGTCGAGATCGCCTTTCAGCTCCGGCGCGTTCCGGTCGGCGTGCGTCAGGCGCGTCGTCGGAAGCGCGACGGCGCGATCGTTGCCGATCGTCGCGAGCCGATCGATCACCGGGCCGCCCGGATAGCCCAGACCGAGGAGCTTCGCCACCTTGTCGTAGGCCTCGCCCGCCGCGTCGTCGCGCGTCCGGCTCAGGAGCTGATAGCGGCCCGGCCGATCGACGAGATACAAGCTCGTGTGTCCGCCGGAGACGACGAGCACGACCGACGGCAGCGGCAGCTCGCCGTTCTGCAGCACCAGCGACTCGATGTGGCCGGCCAGGTGATGGACCGCAACGAGCGGCAAACCCGACGCGGCGGCCGCGGCCTTGGCGAAGGACACGCCGACCAGGAGCGACCCGACGAGGCCGGGTCCCTGCGTCACGGCCACGGCTCCCAGATCAGGCCACGTGGCCGCGGCGTCGTCCAGCGCGCGCTCGACCACGCCGCAGATGTCGCGGATGTGCTGGCGCGACGCCAGCTCCGGCACGACGCCGCCCCATTCGCGATGGATCGGCACCTGCGAGGCGACCACGTTGGATCGCATCGTCCAGGGCCTCGTCGCGTCACCGGTTTCTTCGACCACGGCGGCCGAGGTTTCGTCGCAGGAGGTTTCGATCCCCAGGATCAGCATCTAGACACGGGCGGTCTCTTGTTCGAACGCGCGCTTCAGCGACTCGGTGAACGGCGCCCGGAAGATCCCGCGTTCGGTGATGATGCCGGCGATGAGGCGGTGCGGTGTCACGTCGAACGCCGGGTTCCAGACGAGCGCGCCCGCCGGCGTCAGCTGCGACGGGCCGACGTGCGTCACCTCGCGGGCGTTGCGCTCTTCAATCGGGATGTGCTCGCCGTCCGGCGTGTTGAGGTCGATGGTCGACAGCGGCGCGGCGACGTAGAACGGAACCTGGTGCTCGCGGGCCAGCACGGCAACGGTGTAGGTGCCGATCTTGTTGGCCGTGTCGCCGTTGGCCGCGATGCGGTCTGCGCCCACGACCACGAAGTTGACCCTGCCCTGCCGCATGAGCGCGCCGCTCATGCTGTCGGTGATCACGGTCGTCTCGATGCCGTCGCGGACCAGCTCCCATGCCGTCAGCCGCGCGCCCTGCAGAAACGGCCGCGTCTCGTCGGCAAACACCGTGACGCGCTTGCCCTGTTCCACGGCGCCGCGGATCACGCCGAGCGCGGTGCCGTATCCGGCGGTCGCCAGCGCGCCGGCGTTGCAGTGCGTCAGGATGTGCGCGTCGGAGGGCACGACCTCGGCGCCAAACGCGCCCATCGCACGGCAGCTCGCGACGTCCTCGTCGTGAATCAACGCCGCTTCCCGGTCGAGGCGATCCTTGATCTGCTCGACCGATTCCCCGGCCTGCACGGCCGCCGCGAACGACCGCTTCATCCGCTCAATCGCCCAGAACAGGTTCACGGCGGTCGGGCGCGTCGAGCCCATCAGCTCGCACGTGTTCTGAAACTCGGTGGCGAACTGTTTCGTGCCCGTTGCCGTGCTCCGGCGCATGCCGAGCGCGATACCCATCGCCGCCGCCACGCCGATGGCCGGCGCGCCGCGGATCACCATCGTCTTGATGGCGCGCGCGACTTCGGGCGCGGTCTTGCAGCGGAGGTAGACTTCCCGCGCGGGAAGCTTGCGCTGGTCGATCATCACGACCGCGTCGCCTTCCCGCGCGATCGTAGGCAGCATCTCTTGATTCTACAGGGAACAGGGTTCGGGGTTCAGCGTTCAGGGTTCAAGGTTCGTTCCGTTCCGCGTTCCGGGCGCGAAGCGCCGAACGAACCTTGAACCCTGAACCCTGAACCCTGAACCCCCTCAGAGGAGCCGCGCGTCGAAGGGCAGGGGCAGCAGGTCCTTCAGGCGGTGAACACCCGTCGATCGGGTGAGGTTCGCGAGCTGGATTTCGAGGTTGCCGCCGAACTCCCACAGAATCTGGCGGCACGCGCCGCACGGCGGCGTCGGCGCGTCGGTGTCGGCGACGATGGCGATGCGCGTGAAGGCGCGGTGGCCCTCCGACAGCGCCTTGAACATCGCGACGCGCTCGGCGCAGATGGTGAGGCCGTAGGTCGCGTTCTCGATGTTGCAGCCGGTGAGCACGTCGCCGTCCACGGTCTCGAGTGCGGCGCCCACCTTGAAGTGCGAGAACGCCGCGTCGGCAAATTCACGCGCGCGGCGGGCGGCGCCGACGAGATCGATATTTTCGGCGAGGCGCGTCCGGCGCGGACCAATGCGTCGATCGCGGTTGGTGCGGCGCTCTCCGCCCGGGTGTCCGACTTCCTTGGTACGGCGATCGAATCCGGTCCGGCGATCGGCCTCCGCACAGGCGCGGCGACCATCGAGCAGCAGGTGCGTCGGCTCCGCCCGGCGAACGCCGTTTACCACGTGCGTGACGCGGGCCATCTGGTGGAGCTTCAGGGTCACCGCCTGCACCTCGGGATCCGCGTGGCAACGCTCGGCCGCGGACACGTCGTTCCAGTGGCGCACGGCATAGAACCGCAACGGCTGCGCCTCGTCGCGAATCATCTCGGCGCGGCCGTAGTTCTTGCGGATGATCAGCGCCTCGAACCGGGTAGAAAGCGCGAAGAACTCCGCTTCCTGGCCGGCCATGACGTCGACGAGGGCCACCGACAGGCGGCGGCCGTCAGAGTTGCTCAAGGATGCCCTCCAGCAGCGCGATGAACTGCCCCCGGATGCGCCGTGCCGTCTCCATCACCTCGGCGTGATTGAGCGGCTGCGGCAGGACGCCGGCCGCCATGTTGGTGATGCACGAGATACCGAGCACATCCATCCCCATGTGGCGCGCGACGATGGCCTCGGGGACCGTGGACATCCCGACCGCGTCCGCGCCGATCGTCCTAAGGTATCGGATCTCCGCGGGCGTTTCATAACTGGGACCAAGCAGACCTGCGTACACACCGTGCGGCAGGGGGAGGTCGATCGCCTTGCCGGCCCGGTCTGCCATTCCGCGCAACCGTGACGAGTAGATCTCGGTCATATCGGGAAATCGCGGGCCAAACCGGTCATCGTTCGGGCCCACCAGGGGGTTGTCGCCCGTCAGGTTGAGGTGATCGTCGATCACCATCAGCGCTCCCTGGGCGAAGCTGGTGTTCACCCCGCCGGCCGCATTGGTCAGGATCAGCGTCTTGACGCCAAGCAGGCCGAGCGCACGGACCGCGAACGTGACCGTGCGGAGGTCGTGCCCTTCGTAGGCGTGGCACCGGCCCGCCAGCGCCGCGACCGTGCGCCCGCGCGACGTCCCGACGACGAGCTTCCCGTCGTGTCCGATGACGCGCGACGCCGGCCAGTAGGGCAGCTGGTCGTACGGGATCGACACGGCGCCGCCGAGCGCGTTCGCGAAATCGCCCAGCCCCGATCCGAGGACGATGCCGATCGACGGGACCTCGGGGACACGCGAACGGATGGCCTCGGCGGCCTCTTTGGCTTGGTCGTAGTCGCTCATCCCACCGCCTGCTTTTCACGAAGCCACGCAAACGCGAAGGTCACGTCTCTACAGCAAGAATCCCGCGATCGTCGCCGTCATGAAATTCGCCAGCGTGCCGGCGAACATCGCGCGGAGGCCGAGACGCGCCAGATCGTGGCGGCGGTTCGGCGCCAGCGCGCCGATGCCGCCGATCTGGATGCCAATCGAGCTGAAGTTGGCGAAGCCGCACAGCGCGAAGGTCGCGATCGTGAACGACTTGGGATCGAGCGACGCCTTCATCGGGCCGAGCTGCGAATACGCGACGAACTCGTTGAGCGCCATGCGCGTGCCGAGCAGGTTGCCGATGGTCGGCGCGTCACGCCACGGCACGCCCATGCTCCACGCGACCGGCGCGAAGACCCACCCGAAGATCTGCTGCAGGCTCAGGTGCGCGTAGCCCAGGAGGTAGTTGACCATCGCGATGAGCGCGAGAAACGAGATGAGCATCGCCCCGACGTTCAGGGCCAGGTGCAGCCCCTCCCCGGTGCCCCGGCCCGCGGCGTCGATGACGTTGACGTCGGTCTGCTCCACCTCCAGGCGCACCGACCCCATCGTCTTCGGCACGTCGGTTTCGGGCACCATCATCTTCGCCATCATGATCGTGCCGGGCGCCGTCATGATCACCGCCGTCAGCAGGTGCTTCGCCTCGATGCCGAACAGGATGTAGGCGGCCATGATCCCACCCGAGATGTGCGCCATGCCCGACGTCATGACCGTCATCAGCTCGGACTCCGTCATCTCCGGCAGGTAGGGGCGGATCGTCAGCGGCGCCTCGGTCTGCCCCATGAAGATGCTGGCGGCGACGTTGAGCGATTCCGCGCCGCTGCACTTCATCACCCGGTGCATCACCAGGGCGAACAGGCGCACGATGAACTGCATCACGCCGTAGTAATAGAGAATCGCGAACAGCGCGGCGATGAAGACGATCGTCGGCAGCACCTGGAACGCGAAGATGACCGCGTAGTTCGCGCCCTCCGGACCAAGCGCGCCGGTCATCGCGCGCCCCCACACACTGCTGTTCCCGAGGGGGCCGAAGACGAACGCGGCGCCGACGCCGGCGAAGCCGAGCAGCTTGTTGATCCCGCGGCCGAGCGTTTCGAACACCGTCTGGCCGACGGCGGTCTTCAGCACGATCAGCGCGAACATCACCTGCAGGCTCAGGCCCCAGGCGACCGTCGTCCAGTTGATCGCGCGCCGGTTGTTCGAGCACGCGACGGCGATCGCGAGAATCACGACCGCGCCGAACAGCGGCTGCAGGATGCCGATCATCAGCGGACCTCTCCGACGATCAAGCGCCTCGGGGCCGGCGGCTCGTCGCCCATGGTGATGGCCTGGCTCGTCAGGCGAATGGCGGTCAACAGCCGCGCCCGATCGCGGTAGTGCAGCTCGAGCACCGGCTGGCCGGCGCGGACCTCGTCGCCCGGTGTGGCGACGACCATGATGCCCACCGCCGGATCGACCGGGTCCTCGACGCGGTCGCGCCCGGCGCCGAGCGCCACCGACGCCCGTCCGACGAGCTCCGCGTCGAGCGCCGTGACGTACCCCGCGCGGCTCGCCGTCACGACGTGGCGCCCGGCGACGTGGGGCAGGCGCTGATAGTCGTCGACGACCCTCGGATCGCCACCCTGGACTTCGATGATCTGCCGGAAGCGATCGAGTCCGGCGCCCGACGCGATCGCCCGACGGACCTGCTGTCGGGCGGCGGCGACATCGTCGGCGACCTTGCCCAGCACGAGCATCCGCGCGGCCAGCTCCACGGAGACGTCAATCAGGTCCTGCGGTCCGCGCCCCTTCAGCACGTCGATGCTCTCGATCACCTCCAGGGCGTTGCCGACCGCGCGGCCGAGCGGCGCGTCCATGGCGGTGATGATCGCTTCCGTCCTGACGCCCGACGCGTTGCCGATCGACACGAGCGATTCGGCGAGCCGGCGCGAATCGGCTTCGGTTTTCATGAAGGCGCCGCGGCCCGTCTTCACGTCGAGGACGAGCGCGTCGATGCCCTCGGCGATCTTCTTGCTCATGATCGACGCGCTGATGAGCGGGATGCTTTCGACCGTGCCGGTCACGTCGCGCAGCGCGTACAGCTTCTTGTCGGCCGGGGCAATCTGCGACGTCTGGCCGATCAGGGCGCAGCCGGTGCGCGCGAGCGCGGCTTTCATCTCCTCGAGCGACAGGTTCACGCGGAACCCGGGAATCGCTTCGAGCTTGTCGAGCGTGCCGCCCGTGTGGCCGAGCCCGCGGCCCGACATCATCGGCACCGGCACGCCGCACGCGGCGGCGAGCGGGGCGAGAATCAGCGACGTCTTGTCGCCCACACCGCCCGTACTGTGCTTGTCGACTTTGACGCCGGGGATGTCGGCGAGATCGACGCGGACGCCCGAGTGGACCATGGCGTCGGTGAGCCAGGCGGTCTCCTCGGCGGTCATGCCGCGCAGCAGGATGGCCATCAGGAGCGAGGACGCCTGATAGTCCGGCAGCGTGCCGGCCGTCACGCCGTCCACGAAGAAGCCGATTTCCTCCCGCGTCAGCGAGAGGCCGTCCCGCTTCTTCATGATGACGTCGACGGCACGCATCCGGGCTGCAGTATATCGGATAGAGACCTCTGGCCCCAGCCTCCAGCCTCCGCCATAATCAGCGGGATGGCCCACGTGTCCCAGCTTTCCCCGGAACTGTCGCGGGGCTTGCTGCAACTGGCCCGCGCCCTTCTGGTGGCGGCCCGCAACTGGACGCTCTATCCGCCCGAGCATCCCGCCGTGGAAGCCACCGTCGAACGCTTGTGCGAGGCCATCAGACAATCGTCGCTGGGCTCGGCGTTCGGCATCGGCATCACGCCGGAGACGCTGCTCATCGACGGCATTGCGCCGGCGCAGACCGATCTGGCGATCGCCGAGGCGGCGGCGATGCTGCACGATCGGGACCTGGTGCACATCACCTTTCTCGGCGACATCTCGTACGACGGCGTCGCCAGGTTGCTGCGTCTCCTGGCGGTCGACGCGGAAGAACGTCGGAGCCGGGGCGGCCCGGCGAAGATCTGGGCGACCGAAGGCCACCCGTCGCTCGTGGTCGAGCAGCTCGATTACGGAAAGATCTTCGCGCAGCGCGAAGGCGACGTGACCGAGCCGGCCAAGCGGGACGACCTCTGGCGTTCCATCGTCAGGGCGATTGCCGGCGGCCAGCAAGCCGTGTTCGACGAGCGCGAGCAGCAGCGGTTGCTGGCGATCGCGGGCAGCGGCGGCGACATCGCCGATCTCGCCACGGCCGTCATGGCGCCGAAGTGCGCCGTCGACGGCTCACCGATGATCACGTCGCAGGCCGCGACGGTGCTGGCCGCGTTCCGTCATCTGACGAGCATCGTCTCGGTCATGTCCCCCGATCGCCTCCCCGAGGTGATGGGCAATCTGGCGGCCGCGGCCGCGCAACTCGATCCGCACGTCGTCATGCAGGTGATGCAGACCCCTGACGAGGCGGACGCCGGTGTCGCGGTCGTCGGCGGGATGACGGCGGCGTTCGACGACGTCAAGGTGGCGCAGTTGCTGGCCACGGCGCTGGCGCTCGAAGGACGCGCGTCCAATCGACTGGCGACGATCTTCAACACCATCGCACCCGACGAGGACCGAAAACGCCGCGTGCTGACGATGACGCGAACCCTGCTGAGCGAAACCGACTTCGGGAAGTCCGGGCAGTTTCAGGTGCTGTGGGCGTCGGCCGAGGAGCTGCTCATCGCCTACAACGATGCGCCGTTCGTGTCGGAGTCGTACAGCGCCGCGCTCGACGGCGTCGGCGGGCGCGCCGACCGGCTGGCGACCGGCGACCTCCCGCCGGAGCTCCCCGCGTGGATGCTGAGCCTCGGCCAGGAGAACGTTCGCACGCTGTCGGTCATGCTGCTCGTCGACCTGCTGACCATCGAGCGCGACGCGGACCGAGCCGGCGAGATCGCGCACGACATGGCGGCGCTGGCCGAGGACCTGCTCATGTCGGGTGCATACGACGATGCACGGGCGGTCTCGCGGGCGCTCGCCGATCGCGCCGCATCGACCGCCATCGGCCACGACGCCTGCCGCCAGGCGCTCGATCGCCTGGGCGAATCGACGGCCATGCGCGATACGGCGCTTCTGCTCGGGGACATCGACGTTCAGACGCTGGAGACGCTGAGCGGCATGGTCGCGACGATCGGTCCGTCGAGCATCGAAGCGCTGAAGTCGGTCCTGGACAGCGAGCAGGAGACCGTCGCGTTCCAGCGCGCCGCCGAGCTGACCGTTCGTTTCGGACGCGCGGCGGTGAGCCGGCTGGCATCCCTGATCGACGACGAGCGGTGGTTCGTCCAGCGGCACGGCGCGCAGCTGCTTGGACAGATTGCGGCGCCTGACGGGGTACCATTGCTGCAGGCGCTGCTCCGGAAGGGCAACCCGCGCGTGACGCGAGCGGCCGTGTCTGCCCTCGCCAGCATCCCGGATCCGTCGGCCGCGCGCGCGATCCACACGATTCTTCGTGCGGCCACCGGCGCGCTGCGGGCGGCCGTCATCGAAGCACTGGTCGCCGATCGCGATACGCGCGTCGTTCCCATCCTCGTGCGCATCGTTGCCGAGAGCCAGGCGCTCGGGACAGATCACGAGGTCGTGCTCGAGACGCTGACGGCGCTCGGCACCGTTGGGAGCGACGACGCGATTCCGTCACTGGTCGCCGCCATCGAGGTGCGCTCGTTCTGGCGGCGCAAGAAGGCGTGGGCGATCAAGGAGCGCGGGGTCAATGCGCTCGGGCGCATCGGCAGCGCGAGAGCCCAGGCCGCGCTGGCCGGCGCGGCGAAGACCGGCGACAGGTCGCTCAGGAAGATCGTCCGGGCCAAAGGGAGGCCGTAAGACGCGCCATGGACCCACGCAAAGCGGAAGACCTGGTTCGACGTCTCGCCACGGTGGTCCGCGGCACCGAGTTGTACTCGCCGACGCATCCGCTCGTGCAGCGCGGCCTCGACGGCCTGATCGCCGCCACGCACGAGGCACTGCAAACGGCAGCGAGCATCGTCGTCGGCTTCATCGATGACGAAATCGTCGTCGACGGCGCGCGGTTGTCGCGCGGCAGCGCCGCGCTCGTCGGCTTCGCGCGGGACGTGCGCGAGCGCGAGATCGAAAAGGTCACGTTTACACGAGGGTTGACGCGCGACGAGATCCGTCAGTTCATCGCGGTGCTCGGCGACCACCAGTCGCACGCTCAGTTGGCCGACCGATTGAGGGTGCGCGGCGTGCGCCACATCGAGCTTGGCAAGGTGATCGTCGAAGACGTGACGGACGATCAGGCGGGCATCGTGGCCGCGAAGCGCGTGTACGGGACCGCCGTCAAGACCGCGGAGACGTTGTGGCAGGCGGCGAAGGCGGGCGACCAGCCCGACCCCGGCGCGGCGCGCAAGATCATCGACGACCTGGCGCGGCTGGTGACGCAGGACCGCACCTCGCTGATGGCGCTGACCGCGCTCAAGAAGTACGACAACTACACGTTCACCCACATGGTGAACGTCTCGGCGCTCGCGATGGCGCAGGCGCGGTCGCTCAACGTCGAAGGCCCGCTGCTGCGCGAGTTCGGGTTCGCCGCGCTGATGCACGACATCGGCAAGGTCAACACGCCGCTCGAGGTGCTGAACAAGCCGGACAAGCTGACCAGGGAGGAGTTCGAGATCATGAAGCGGCATGTCGTGGACGGCGCGCACATCCTGCGGCGGACGCCGGAGATGCCGGCGCTCGCGCCGATCGTCGCCTTCGAGCACCACCTGAAGCAGGATCTGAGCGGCTACCCCGAAAAGATCGGCAGCCGCACACTGAACCTCTGCACGATCATCGTGTCGATCGCCGACGTGTTCGACGCGCTGCGCAGCAACCGCCCCTATCGGCAGGGGCTCGCGACCTCGCGCATCCGCGCCATCATGGACGAGCAGGACAGCCCGGCGTTCAACCAGGTGCTGCTGAAGCGCTTCGTGAACCTGATGGGCCTGTTTCCGGTCGGGAACCTCGTGCGGCTGAACACCGAAGAGCTCGCGGTCGTCACGGCGGAACATCCCACCGATCCGTTCCGCCCGCAGGTGAAGATCATCTCGGACGCGTCCGGGGCCTACCTGGAGGAACCGATGCTGGCCAACACGTGGGATCGCGACGCGCGTGGCGAACATCCGCGCGCCGTGGTCGAAGCCGTGGACCCCGAATCGGTCGGCATTGATCCGTTGAAGTACATATGAACGGCAGGATCGCGGGATTGCAGGATTGCGGGATGGCGGGATGGCGGAACTGACGGCGGCCAATGCACCGGAACCGCTCGCGCCGGCGGACTCCGCACGACTGATCGAGTTCGCGCGGGCGTGCAAGGCGGCGGCGCGCGCGGTCGTGCTCTACCCCCCTGGCCATCCCGCGATTGCCGCCACGCTCGGCCGGATCGCGCAGATCACGTCGGTGGGCACGCTCGCCCGCCCGCTGCGGATCAACGTGCTTCCCGACGGCCTGCTGCTCGAGGAGCGCCCGCCGCTGCGTCCCGATGCGGCGGTCTCCGAGCTGGCCGTGATTCTCCACGGCCATCTCATCGGTCAGCTGATTGTCCACCCCGGCGGCGACGCCGAGGCGTGGCGCGCGTTCCTGCTGCTCCTCGCGCGCGCGCCCGAGGCCATCCGCGCCGACGGCGGCGTCGCCCGCGTCTGGACCACGATGGCGGGCCGGCACATCGAGCTGCGCGAGATCGACTACGCCGAGGTGCTGCGCGAGCGGACGGGCGGCGAAGCGGCGGTCTGGAAGAGCGTGATCACCAGCTGTCTCGAGGGCAGCTCCTTCGAGCTGGATGACGCCGAAATCCACGCCCTGCTCGGCATCGCCGGTGACGCCACGAAGATGGCCGAGCTCATGGCGGGGCTCGACGCCAGCGCGGACGCGTCGGGCAGCGTCGGCGCGAAGACGGCCGCCCTGATGCGGATGCTGCGCGGGATCGTCGACGTCGTGTCGAAGAACCAGCCCGAGCAGCTCGAGCCGGTCCTGCACAACATGGCGGCGGCGGTGGGTCAGCTGTCGCCCGACATGATGCTCGGCCTCCTCGGCCAGCGCGGAGACGAGGAGGGACCCCAGGTGGTACAGGCCGTCGTCAGCCGGATGTCGGACGGCACCATCGCGCGCTTCGTGTCGCGGCACGTGATCGCCGAGGACACGGCGACCGATCGTCTCGCGCTGGCGTTCCAGACGCTCGTGCGCGACGGGGACCAGCAGCAGCGCCTGCTCGCGCTCGCGCGGGACGACGTGGCGGCCTCCCCGCTGGGGAGCACGGAAGGCTTCGAGTCGGTCTGGAATCACGTCGCGCAGAAGCTGCTCACGTCGTATTCCGACGAGTCGTACGTCTCGGACGCCTACGGGCGCGAGTTGTCGGGGGCGCGCACGCGGGCGATCGAGGTCGAGCAGGTCAGCGACGATCCGCCCGAGCGCATGGGCGCGTGGCTGGGCACCATCGCGACGAGCGCCCTGCGCGCGCTCGACCTCACGCTGATGCTCGACCTCCTGCGCATCGAGGAGGACGACGATCGCTGGGGCGAGCTGACGACGCCGCTCGTGGGCCTGCTCGAAGATCTGCTGCTCGTCGGCGACTTCGACGCCGCGCTGGAGCTGATCGCGGTGCTGGTGCGCGAGGCCGGCGGCACCGGCACCAAGGTCCGCCAGCAGCATGCGGTCACCGCGATCGATCTCCTGATCGCCGGGTCGATGATGCGCCACATCTCCACCCACCTGGCCACGCTCGACGAAGCGCAGTTCGAGCGCGTGAAGGCGATGTGCGTGTCGCTCGGCGAAGTGCTCGTCCGCCCGCTGGCCGAGGCGCTGTCGATGGAGGAACGCCCGCGCACGCGCGAGCGCCTGACCTCGATTCTGGTCGCGTTCGGATCGGTGGGACGCCGGACGATCGAGCGGCTGAAGAACGCGCAGAACCCGGCGGTGCGCCGGACCGCCATCCATCTGATGCGCCAGTTCGGCGGCAGCGACGCGCTGCCGGATCTCACCGAGTTGCTCGACGACAGCGAGCCGCAGGTGCAGCGCGAAGCGGTGCGCGCGATTCTCAACATCGGCACCGACGACGCGTATCGCATTCTCGAACAGGCGCTCACGACCGGCACGACGCGCTCGCGCGAGGCGATCATGCAGTCGATCAGCCTCGTCCGCGACGAGCGCGCGACCCCGCTCTTCGCCTATATCCTCGACCACGTCGACCACCGAGGCGCGCTGGCGCCCGTGTACCTGCGCGCGATCGAGTCGCTCGGCGCGCTGCGCGATCCTGCGGGCATCGAGCCGCTCACGCTGGCGCTGTACAAAGGCGAATGGTGGGCGCCGCGGCGGACCGCGGCGCTGCGCGGCGCGGCGGCGGCGGCGCTGGCGCGCATCAACACGCCGGAGGCCCTCGCGGTGCTCGAGCACGCGGTCGAGCAGGCGTCGCGCGGCATTCGCGCGGCGGCCCGCACGCACCTCGCGAACCTCCGCGCGCGGCGGCCGGCCACCTCAGGAGGCACGCCATGACGGCCCCGCGCTTCCAGCTCGCGGACGAGTTGCTTCGCCGCTTCGCCGCGGCGTTGCGCTCGGCGCAGCTCTATTCCAGAGGCCACCCGATCATCACGCGCAACCTCGAGGCGCTGTCGGGCGCGTTTCAGCTGATGCACAGCCTCCAGCCGATCGTCGTCATCGGCGTGGTCGGCGACGAAGTGATCGTCGACGACATGCCGATGGCCAAGGCCGACGCGCTGGGCCCGCTCATGCGGCGCCTCCAGCAGAGCGGTGTCGAGCGCATCACCGTCGAGCGCGGCGTCACGCTCGACGAGGTCGGGTCGTTCATCGAAGCCGTCACGGCGATCGATCCGCTCGAAAGCGCCGAGGGCACGGGCGCCTTTCCGACGATCGCGCACATTCGCGTCGGCCGCGTCAGCGTCGGACAGCGCGCCGCGGGCGACCTGAGCGACATGGCGACCGTCAAACGGCTCTACTCGGAAGCCGTCTCGGCGGCCGGCAGCGTCTGGGACAGCGCGCAGACCGAGGGCCGGCCCGACGCCACGATGGCGCGGACGATGATCGACGGGCTGGCGCAGGCGGTCGCCCAGAACCGCACGGCGCTGCTCGCGCTCACGACGCTCAAGAACTACGACAACTACACGTTCACGCACATGGTGAACGTCTCGATTCTGACGATGGGCCAGGCGCGCGGGCTCGGCATCGACGGCCCGCTGCTGCGCGAGTTCGGGCTCGCCGCGCTGATGCACGACATCGGGAAGGTGAAGACGCCGATCGAAATCCTGAACAAGCCGGACAAGCTCACCGACGCCGAGTTCACGATCATGAAGCACCACCCCGTCGAAGGCGCCGAGATCCTCCGCATGACGCCGGACGTCCCCGCGCTGGCCCCGGTCGTCGCGTTCGAGCATCACCTGCGGATCGACGGGTCGGGCTACCCCGGCACCGTCTCGCGCGCGTCGCTGAACGTGGGCACGATGCTCTGCAGCATTGCCGACGTGTACGACGCGATGCGATCGCAGCGCCGCTACCAGCAGGCGTTTCCGACCGACCGCATCCTGGCAGTGCTCAAGCGCAACGACGGCACGCAGTTCGATCAGCACCTCGTGCGGCGGTTCGTGCAGCTCATCGGAATCTACCCGGCCGGCAATCTGGTCCGGCTGAACACGGGCGAGGTCGCCCTGGTGCGCACGGTGTACGCGCCCGATCCGTATCGCCCCGCAGTCCGCGTCCTCGTCGCCGCCGACGGCACGCGCCTCGAGCTGCCGTACGAATTGAATCTCTGGGACATCAGCGAGGACCCGGCGCGCCCCTCGTCGATCGTGGCACCGGTCGATCCCGCCGAGTACCCATTTGACCCGCTGATGCTGATGTAAGATCCAGAACAAGTGAAGACGCAAACGTGAAAACTCGAAAGTCGATCGTCGCGCTCGGTATCGCCACGGCGCTGCTGTTCGCCTCACGGCCCCACGCCGCTCCCAGTGACCCGCCGAAGCTCGCCGTGATCATCGTCGTCGATCAGATGCGGGCCGACTACGTCGACCACTTCAACGCCGACTGGCAGGGCGGGCTGAAACGCCTGGTCACCGACGGCGCGTGGTTTCAACAGGCCGCGTACCCCTACCTCTCGACGTTCACGTGCGCCGGACACGCCACGATCGCCACCGGCGCGTTCCCACACACGCACGGCGTCTTTCAAAATGCCTGGTGGGATCGCGACGCCCGCAGGCAGATGTCGTGCACCGACGATCCCAAAGCCACCGACCTGGGATACGGCGTCCCGGTCGCGGGCGGCGACAGCGCCTACCGGCTGCAGATCCCGACCTTCACCGACGTGATGCGCACCGAGCGCCACGCCCGCGTCGTCAGTCTGTCGCTCAAGGAGCGAAGCGCGATCATGCTCGCCGGGCGCGGCGGCGACGCCGTCACGTGGCGGAGCAACGCGCTCGACGGCTGGGTCACCTCGTCGGTGTTCGCAGCGGGGCCCGTGCCCGCCGTGAAAGCGTTCGTCGAGGCGAACCCGCCGGGCGCCGATTTCGGGAAGACATGGGACCGCACCCTCCCCGCATCCCGCTACAGCGGCGCGGACGACGGGCTTGGTGAAGCACCCCCGGCAGGCTGGACGCGGACGTTCCCGCACGCGCTCCAAGGCACGACCGGCGCGGCGGACGGGACGTTCCTCGCGCAGTGGGAGCGCAGCCCGTTTGCCGACGCATACCTCGGACGCTTCGCGGCGGCGCTCGTCGAGTCCATGCAGCTGGGCCGGCACGACAGCACCGACGTGCTCGCCGTCAGTTTTTCGAGCCCCGATCTCGTGGGCCACGCGTTCGGTCCGCGCAGCCACGAGGTCCAGGACATGTACGCGCATCTGGACGGCACGCTCGCGACGTTGTTCGAACGCCTCGACACGCTGGTCGGCAAGGACCGCTGGGTGGTGGCCCTCACCGCGGATCACGGCGTGACGCCGATCCCCGAGCAACTCGTGGCGGAGGGGCAGGACGCCGGCCGCGTCAGCGGCGCCGCCATTGCGGACGCGGTCGAACAGGTCCTCGGTCCCGCGCTCGGCGTCGGCCGGCACGTCACGGTGGTCGACGGCAACGATCTGTATTTCGAGCCGGGCGTGTACAACAGAATCCGCAGGTCGTCCGCGCTGCTCAATGCCGTGGTCGCCGCCATCGCCGCCCGACCGGGCATCCAGCGGGTGTTCCAGAGCGAGCAGGTGCGCGGCGCGGCGAAATCGCGCGACCCGTGGCTCCGCGCGGCCGCGCTCAGCTATTTCCCTGGACGCAGCGGCGACTTGATCCTCGCGCTGAAGCCCGGATGGATGATCTCCGCAGCCGGCACCACGCACGGGTCGGCGAGCGCCGACGACCAGCGCGTCCCGCTGCTGTTCATGGGGCCCGGCATCAAGCCCGGGAAGTATCAGCAGCCGGCCTCGCCGGCCGACATGGCCCCGACGCTCGCGGCGCTGTCGGGAATCTCGCTGTCCAAAGCTGAAGGGCGTCCCCTGCCGTGCGTCCAGTGAGGCTCGCCACGCTGGCGATCGCGGCGGTCTCTTTGATCACGGGACCGTCGGGGGGCGCCCTCCGCGCCCAGTCCGCGCCGGCGCCGCCCGCCGCCGTCGCCGCGACGACGCCGGGCAACATGCGGAGCTGGGACGCGGCCGTGGATCGCATGAGCCGTGACGGCGACCTGCGCGTGCGCGCCACGGTCGACGACACGCTGATGCCCGGACGCGTCCACGAGCGGCTGGATCAGTACCACCGCGGCGTGCCGGTTGTCGGCGGTGACATCACGCGTCAGACCGACGGCGGCCTCACCGTGTCGATCTTCGGCACGCTGTATCAGGACATCGCGCTCGAGGTCGAACCGGTGCTCTCGGCCGACGCGGCCAGGGCGATCGTCGAGCGGCTGGCGGGCGTCGAGCTCGGCCCCGCGCGGCGGCCGACGCTCGTCATCCTGCCCGACGGCAACGGCGGATACCGCCTCACCTATCACGCGATCGCGTTCACGCCGAGCGACGGCATCGAGTATTACCTCGACGCGACCAGCGGCGCCGTCGTGCGGCAGTACAGCGCCGCCGAGCGCCAGAGCGCGGTCGGCCGCGGCAAGGGCGTCCTCGGCGACGAGAAGAAAGTAAGCTCGTCGACGAAAGTCAGCGGCGCCTACACCAGCGAAGACTTCCTGCGGCCGCCCGACATCGCGACCTTCGACATGCACGCGAATCTCACCCGCGTGATCCGGATCCTCAACGGCGTCAGCGGCCTGTCGGTGTCGGACCTCGCGACAAGCGGCGACAATGTCTGGACCGACGGCGCGGTGGTCGACGCCCATACGTACGCCGGCCACGTGTACGACTACTACTTCAAGCGCTTCGGCCGGCATGGCCTGAACGACAACAACATCACCGTGCTCAGCCTGGTGCACCCGGTGAACCGCGGCGACGTGCTCACGGCGGCCGACGACGTCGTGGGGCTGTATTACCTGAACGCGTTCTACGCAGGGTCCGGGATGATGGTGTACGGCGAGGGACTGCCGTCGAATCTCGTGACCGTGTCGGGGTCGCTGCGGCAGCACTGGGATTACGTCGCAGGCGCGCTCGACGTCGTCGCGCACGAGCTGACGCACGGCGTCACCGAGTACACGTCCCGGCTCATCTACCGGAACGAATCGGGCGCGCTCAACGAGGCGTTCTCGGACATGATGGGCACCGCCGTGGAGTTCTTCTACCAGCCCGCCGGCGCGGGTCCGCTCAAGGCCGACTACACGATCGGCGAGGATGTGGTGACGCCCGGCGGCCTGCGATCCCTCGCGGACCCCGGCGCCTACGGCGATCCCGACCATTACTCCAAGCGCCATACGGGCACCGCCGACAACGGCAGCATCCACACCAACGCGACGATCGGCACGCACGCCTACTACCTCGCGATTGAGGGCGGCACGAACCGGACGTCGGGTCTGGCCGTGCAGGGCGTCGGCGCGGCGAACCGCGATCAGGTCGAGAAGGTCTTTTACCGGGGGTTCACACAGCTGATGCCATCAAACGCGACATACGCCGTGGCCCGTACGGTGACCATCCAGGCCGCACGCGACCTGTACGGCGCCGGCAGCTCCGCCGAGCGCGCCGTGACGCAGGCGTGGACTGCCGTGGGGGTGCAATAGTGCGGACCGACAGCATGATCAGAATGTCACGTGCGCTGCTGCCGGTGTGCTTCTGCGCCGTGCTGGCTCCCGGCGTGGCGGCTGCGCAGAGCTCGGGCTGGGACGGTCGCGTGCGCGTGAGCGTCAACGGCGGCGTGCAGGCCGGCAACGACACGCTGGCGCAGTCCTTCAGCGTGCCGAAGAACCTCGAAGCCACGCCGATTACCGTCGACATCGACGCCAGGCGCGGCCAGTTGTTCGAGGCCGGCATCGTCGTGCGCCTGAAGGGCGCGTTCGGCGTCGGCGGTGCGGTGTCCTACCTCACCCACGATTCGAACGCGAACGTGACGGCGCAGGTCCCGCACCCGTTCTTCTTCAACCAGCCACGGACCGTCACGGGCACGACGCCGGTGAGCCGGACCGAGATCGTGGGACACCTCGACGCCGTGTACATCGTGCCCGGGCGCAAGCTCGATCTGCTGCTGTCGGGCGGACCGTCCGTCTTCAGCCTCGACCAGACGCTGGCGACCGACATCACCTACGGCGACACGTATCCCTACGACACCGCGTCGTTCCTGTCGGCGACCACGACGCGCGCGACGAAGACGGCGACCGGGTACCACCTCGGCGCCGACGTCACGTGGAAGCTGTCGCGCAATTTCGGGCTGGGGGGCATGATCCGGTACACCCGCGCGTCCGCCACGCTGAGCGCGGGCTCCGACAACACGGTCAAAGACAACGCCGGTGGCCTGCAGGCCGGCGGCGGCATCCGGATCGCCTTCTAAGGGTGTCACGGGGTCGGGAGTCGTTTGCAGAAATTGCCACCTGTCGGGCACAGGTCATCCACAGGACCAATGTCGCAAAAACTGAAAACGACTCCCGACCCCGTTGCATCGTTCGCGTTCCGCGTGCTGGCGGTCGTCCGACGGATTCCGCCGGGCCGCGTCGCCACTTACGGCGAGGTCGCGGCGCTCGCGGGACGCCCCCGCGCGGCGCGCGCGGTCGGCAACATCATGCGGGGGTGCCGCCGTCCCGACGTGCCGTGTCATCGCGTGGTCGCCGCGGGCGGCCGTCTGGGCGGCTTCGGCGGGAGCGAGATCCTGAAGCGATCGCTGCTCGTCGCTGAGGGCATCATGGTGTCCGGCATGCGCATCCGTGAGCTCGACCGGGTTCGCTGGGCGGCGCGTCGGACGCGCCGAGTCTGAACATTCCGGCCTGTTTTTCTCGTCTCTGCTTACGTGGCCGCCCCGAAGCAACGCCCGCCAGTCCCCTTCCCGTCTAAAGAAGTGACGGTGAGCCAGGGTGAAACCCAGATCGACGCATTCGAAAGGCTCTACCGGCAGCACGCGCCGCGCATTTTCAGCCTGGCCTGCCGGATGGCGGGGTCGGCGGAGGACGGTGAAGACCTCCTGCAGGAGATCTTCCTCCAGGCCTACCGGAAACTCGGGAGCTTCAAGGGCGACGCGGCCATCGGCACCTGGCTGTACCGGCTGGCGCTCAACCATTGCCTCGACTACGTGCGAAGCCGGCGGGTCAAGATGAGCAGGCTGACCGAGACGCTCGACGCCGACACCTCGTTCGAGCCGGCCGCACCGCGGGAGACGCCCATCGCCCGGCTCGATCTGGAGCGTGCGCTCGAACGCCTGCCCGATGGCTGCCGCGAGGCCTTCGTGCTGCACGACGTCGAAGGGTTCGATCACAAAGAGGTGGGCAGGCTGCTCGGCGTGGCGGAAGGGACTTCGAAGTCGCAGGTGTTCAAGGCGCGGCTGAAACTGCGCGCCATCCTGGGGCGGCGGAGCTGATATGCATCCGGACGAAAACGTCATCAACGATTACGTCGACGGGGCGCTCGCTCCGCGAGAGCGGGCCGACGTCGGACGTCACCTCGACTCGTGCCCGGCATGCCGGCAGCTCGTCGCGGACCTTCGCGAGGTGACGCGCGCGGCGACCACGCTGGAGCAGCACGAGCCGCCCTCCCGCGCCTGGTCGCGAATCGAGCGGGCGATCGCGCTCGAAGCCGGACGTGCGCCGGGGGTCGCGCGAGCGTCGCGCGCCAGGTGGCTCGCGGTCGCCGCCGCGCTGGTGCTGGCGACCTTCGTCGGTCTCCGGTTCAGCCCGTTCGGCGCCCGGCGCACGACGCCGGACGCGCCCGCCTCGATCGCCGCGGGCAACGCGGTCAACGCGGTCAACGCGGTCAACGCGGCGGATGCGCTCGAAACGGAGATGCGTCAGGCGGAGCAGCACTACGAAAAGGCGATCAAGGGCCTCGAGGAGATTGCCAACGCCGAACAGGGCGCGCTCGATCCGGGCACGGCGGCGACGCTGACGAAGAACCTCGCCGTGATCGATCAGGCGATCGGTGAAAGCCGCGCGGCCGTGCGCTCGCAGCCGGCCAGCGAGCCGGCGCAGCAGAGTCTCATCGAGAACTTCAAGGCGAAGATCGGGCTGCTGCAGGACACGGTGGCGCTCATCAACGAAATGCGCAAAGGCAACGAGACCGGATTGGCGCGCGCCGTCTCCGGACTCAAGTAAGAGGGCGACTGACATGCGACGCACACTTCCGTTCGTGGTGGCCGGCCTGGCGATGGCCATCGTTCCCGCCGGAGCCCAGCCGCAGGACCGGCACCGGACCATCCTGCGCGACACGATTCGCGCCGCGGTCGGGGAGCGCGCCTACCAGGGGCGCACCAGGGGACCCGAACAGACCGAGCGATTCTCGCGCAAGGTGAGAATCGGGCGCGACGGCCGGGTGTCCATCGCGAACGTCGCGGGCGACATCACGGTGACGGCCGGATCCGGCGACGAGGTGTCGATCGAGGCGATCAAGCGGACGCGCGGCGACCGGAGCGAGCTGGCCAACGTCCAGATCACCGTCGACGAGCGCGCCGGCCGCATCGACATCCGCACGGAAGGCGAGCAGCACCGTATCGACCGCCTCTGGCGCAACAACCATGTGTCGGTCGACTACACGGTCGCCGTGCCCGCGTCGGCATCGGTTGAAGTGCATTCGGTCTCCGGCACGGTGAAGGTCACCGGCGTTCACGGGTCGGTGCGGGCCGAGACGATCAGCGGGAACGTCACCACGAGCGACACGCCAAGGCTCGAGATGGCCAAGAGCGTGTCCGGCAACGTGTCGCTGACCGGCGCCGCGGCCGACACTGATTTGACCGCCGCCAGCGTCAGCGGCACCCTCACCGCCAGGGGCGTCAAAGCGCATGGGCTCGACCTGGGCTCGGTCAGCGGCGACATCGTCATCACCGACGTCACCTGCGACCGTCTCACCATCAAGTCGGTGAGCGGCAACGTGGAGTACTCGGGCGCCATCGCCAGGGCGGGCCGCTACGAGATCAACTCGCATTCGGGCACCGTGCGGCTGGTGCTCGCCAATCCGGCCGGGTTCGAGCTGAACGCGAACAGCTTCAGCGGGTCGATCCGCTCCGAGCTGCCGCTCACGATCGGAGGCGACTCCTCGCGCCGCGACCGCGACACCTCCCGCCGCCGCGACAGCATCAACAGCCACAACATGCGCGCCACCTACGGCGACGGCAGCGCGACGTTGATGGTCCGCACCTTCAGCGGCGATATTGTCATCG
>Ga0082335_1001299_pt1 | contig 54479 bp, 43 predicted proteins | sample Subgrocontami58m_FD_72375 | JGI IMG/M metagenome (GOLD analysis project Ga0082335, IMG submission 72375) | Subsurface groundwater microbial communities from S. Glens Falls, New York, USA - GMW37 contaminated, 5.8 m (SPADES assembly) (version 2) ... | reverse complement strand
CCTCGGCGACCGAATCCGCAACCGCCTTGGCGACGCCATGCTGCGCCGGGCCGAACATCTGCACCGCCTGCTTGGCGCCCTTGATCGTCACCTTGTTGAAGAGGATCGTGTTGGGCTTGCAAAGAAGGTTCGGCGCGACGACGGCGAGCAGCGTCGTGAAGCCATCCTTGTTGTTGACGAGCGCATTGGCGAAGGCGAGCTCGGCGGCGGAGCCGCGCGGACCCATGATCAGATCGATATGCGCAACTTCATTGCCGTCGCCGACCAGCGACTCGCCGACCAGCATCTTGTTGATCAAAGCCATGTTTTTCTCCCAGAATTCTGGCGCCGGATTCACGAGCGCCCTACACGAGCCGCACGCGGGGGCGCGGCGATGAGAGCCCACGCACACGGCGCGGACTCAACCATTTTTGCGCGGCCTTGCCAAGGCGCGGGGCCTGGCAAGCGCGCGAGACGTCACACGAGTTCGCGGGCCAACGCGAAAGCGTGACGGAAGTCGAGGCAGAGCGGCTCGTCGGACGTCGCCATCTTCTTGAAGAGACCAGCTTCCGTGCCGTATTTGACGTTGCCGATCGCCAGCGCGCCAATGCCCAGCGCCCCGTGAGACGAAATGACGACGCCATTGTCGTGCAGACCGCAGCCTTCAACGCCCAGAGGCGGCACGGCGTTAACGTCGGCGGCGATCAAGAGATCCTTGGCGGCGGCGAGATCGTCCTTCGAAAGCACCTGGACGCCGGCGCGCGCGGCGCACAGCGCGATTTCATGCTGGCGCAGCAATTCCCGCACTTGTTCTGGAGTGGAGCCGTCGGCAGGCGCCACCTTGATGTTAAAACGCTTGCACATTTCGTCGGCGAGCTTGGCGACGCGCTCGAGGCCGCTATAGCCGACGACGGTGACCTCTGCGCCTTCAAGCGCCGAGATGACGGCGGCGGAATAGCCAACAACGCCCGTCGCCCCGTAGATGACGACTTTCGAGCCCTTGAGCTCGCGCTGTTTCTTCTCCCGCAGAATTTTTTCGACGCAGGCGACCATCGCGCCGGCGGTGGTGAAGGAGCCGTAGGGATCGGCGAAGAGCGACACTTCGAAGGGCTTGAGCAGCGCTTTCTTCGCCGTATCCATCATGTCGAGCGCGAGCACGGCGTCGCGGCCGGCGAAGAAGATGCCAGTGCGCAGCGCCGCCGAAGGGGCGCGCGAAAACATCGCGTCCTGCACGAGCGCGGTGACTTCGTCCAGCGTGACATTGGTGTAGGGAATCGCCGCGTCATAGCCGGCGTCGAGGGCCATGTTCACATCGAAGGGGCTCATATGCTTCAACGTGCTGAGCATGTGCAGAATCGCTTTGGCCATTGAATCTCCCCAACCTTTCCCTCGATTTTCGCGTCTTACGCGGCCAATAGGCGACGCGCGGCGGGAGACAGTCTCCAGCCCCTCGATCTCTCAAAGATACCCGGCTAAAGGAACGGCGCGCGGGCGCGCGCCTCGGCCTCGCCCGGAGCGATGGGAGGCTTAGAACCCAGAACGAAGCCGATGTCCAGAGGCGTGTGCGCCGCAGCGTGCGACCGCAGGGCGGCGGCTGTTGGTTGACGGCGGCCGCGCTTTGCCTCTATAAACCGCGCAAACGAGGCTCGGCGCATCGGCGTCGCGCCTCGCTGTCTTTTTCACCCTCTGCTGGCGATCGCGGGCGACTGACGCCGCGGTCGACGCATGGAAGAATAGAGCGAAAGGAACCGTTATGTCCCGCCGTTGCGAGCTGACCGGAAAGGGCGTGCAGTCCGGCAATCTCGTCAGCCATTCCAATCGGAAGACGAAGACCCGCTTTCTACCCAATCTCGTCAATGTGACGCTCGCCTCAGAGGCGCTGGCGCGTTCGGTGCGGCTGCGCATCTCCGCGGCGGCGCTGCGGTCGGTCGAGCATCGCGGCGGGCTTGACGCCTTCCTCGTGAAGGCGAAGAGCGAAGAACTCTCGCAGAACGCCCGGACGCTCAAGCGCGAAATCGAGAAGAAGCAGGCGGCCGCGAGCGCGTAAAGCTTCGCCTTCTGTTTTGACATTTGGCCCCGTCGCTTGCGGCGGGGCTTTTGTTTTGCGGCGCCCCGAGTTCGCTGAAAAACGCGGGCATCCTTCTCCCTTGGGGAGAAGGTGGCGCGCGAAGCGCGACGGATGAGGGGAAAGCGCCTGACGTGTATGTGGGGATAACCCCTCACCCGACCCGGCTCCGCCGGGCCACCCTCTCCCAAGGGGAGAGGGATTGCGCACCCGGCGTCAGCCCTTGCGATAAAACTAGCCCCGCATATCCGGCGGCGTCGCCTCATCGGACAACAACTTCAACGCCTCCTCGAGCGGAAGCTGCGTCTGCGCCTGCGAACCCAGGCGGCGCATCGAGATCGTGCGCTCGGCCGCCTCTTTCTTGCCGGCGACGAGCAGCACGGGAACCTTCGCCAGCGAATGTTCGCGCACCTTGTAGGTGATCTTCTCGTTGCGCGCGTCGACCTCGACCGCAAGCCCGAGCTTTCGCGCCGCGGCGGCGACCTCATAGGCGTAGTCGTCGGCGTCCTGCGTGATCGTGCAGATGACGATCTGCAGCGGCGACAGCCACAGCGGCAGATGTCCGGCGAAATGCTCGATCAGAATGCCGGTGAAGCGTTCGAGCGAGCCGAAGATCGCGCGATGGATCATCACCGGCGTCTTTTTCTCGCTGTCCGGCCCGATGTAATAGGCGCCAAAGCGCGACGGCAGGTTGAAGTCGACCTGCGTCGTGCCGCATTGCCACTCGCGGCCGATCGCATCGCGCAGCGTATATTCGAACTTCGGGCCGTAGAACGCGCCCTCGCCCGGATTGATGCCCGTTTTGATGCGTCCGCCCGAGCCCGCTTCGATGTCGCTCAAGACCCGCGTCATGATCGCCTCGGCCTCGTCCCAGGCCTCGTCGGAGCCAACGCGCTTTTCAGGACGCGTCGAGAGCTTCACGACCACTTCCTCGAAGCCGAAATCGGCGTAGGTCGAGAGAATGAGATCGTTGATCTTGAGGCATTCTTCAGCCATCTGCGCTTCGGTGCAGAAGACATGCGCGTCATCCTGCGTGAAGGCGCGCACGCGCAACAGGCCATGTAGCGCGCCAGACGGCTCATAGCGATGCACGACGCCGAACTCCGCCATGCGCAGCGGCAGATCGCGGTATGATTTGAGGCCATGTTTGAAGATCTGGATATGGCCAGGACAATTCATCGGCTTGATGGCGTACAGCCGATCTTCGTCCGTCTGTTCGCGCGCGGGCGCTGAGACGAACATGTTCTCGCGAAACCATTCCCAATGGCCGGAGGTCTCCCACAGCGACTTGTCGAGAAGCAGCGGCGCGTTGACTTCCTGGTAGTCGGCCTTCAGGCGCCGGCGCATGTAGGAGATGACGTTCTGGAACAGCGCCCAGCCCTTCGGGTGCCAGAAGATCGCGCCGGGGCCTTCCTCCTGAAAATGGAAGAGGTCCATCTCGCGCCCCAAGCGGCGGTGATCGCGGCGCTCGGCTTCCTCCAGCCGGTGCAGATAGGCGTCGAGTTCCTCTTGCGTCGTCCAGGCCGTGCCGTAGATGCGCGACAGCATCGGCTTCGTCGAATCGCCGCGCCAATAGGCGCCAGCGACCTTCATCAGCTTGAAGGCCGTGCCGACCTTGCCGACGGAAGGCAAATGCGGACCGCGACAGAGATCGAGCCACTGGCCCTGCCGATAGACGCTCAAGGGCTCATCGGACTTGATCGCGTCAATGAGTTCGCCCTTGAAAATCTCGCCCTTGGTCAGAAACCACTGCTTGGCGTCGTCGCGATCCCAGACTTCACGCGTGATCTTGGCGTCGCGCGCGACGATCTCGCGCATCTTCTTTTCGATCGCCGGCAGATCTTCGAGCGTAAACGGCTCGGCGCGGAAGAAATCGTAATAGAAGCCGTTCTCGATGACCGGGCCGATCGTCACCTGCGTGCCGGGATAAAGCTCCTGCACCGCCTCCGCCAGCACATGCGCTGCGTCGTGACGGATGAGCTCCAGCGCGCGGGGATCTTCGCGCGTGACGAACTCGATTCTAGCGTCGCGCGCGACCGGGCTTGCGAGGTCGACGAGCGCGCCGTCGAGCGTCATGGCGACGCTGCGCTTGGCGAGAGAGGGAGAGATGCTCTTGGCGATGTCGACGCCCGACACGCCGGGCTCGAACTGACGGGACGCCCCGTCGGGGAATGTAACCGCTACCATGTTTGCGCTCCTGTCGCGCTCAGTCGCCGATACGAGTCGACGTAAGTCGCTTTGGATGGACGGGCGCATACATAACGTCGGCGGCGCGCCTGCGCAATCGGTGCGCAGCGGCGTTTACATCGACGAAAAAAATAATGGCGCGCCCGAAAGGATTCGAACCTCTGACCCCCAGATTCGTAGTCTGGTGCTCTATCCAGCTGAGCTACGGGCGCCTGCTTCGCCATAGTCCCCGTGCGTTAAACGGGCTAAGGCGACGTGTCGGCTCGTTTACCGGCAAGAGACGCGAATGGCAATAGCGCATTTACTTTCGCCGCGCCGCGGTCTTGCGTCGACGGCGTGAGCATTTAGATAAAAGGCCCTAAGTGAGATTTCTAATGGAAACGTTCCTGTCGGACGGCGTCGAGATAGCCTATGTGGATTTCGAGCCTTTAACGGAAGATCGCGGCGAACCGATCGTCCTCGTGCATGGCTTCGCCTCGACCCATGCCGTGAACTGGCTGTTCACGCAATGGGTCAAGACGCTGACCGAGGACGGGCGGCGCGTCATTGTCTTCGACAACCGCGGCCATGGTCGCTCCGCCAAGCTGTACGATCCGGCGCAATATAGTCTCGACCTGATGGCGGCCGACATCGTGCATCTGCTCGACCATCTGTCGATCCCGCGCGCCGACGTCATGGGCTATTCGCTCGGCGGACGCATCGGCACGGTGCTGGCGCTGGCCGCGCCCGATCGCGTGCGCTCCTTGATCCTCGGCGGCATCGGCGAAAATCTCATCGAGAACTCCGGCCTGCCGCGCGGCCTCGCCGAAGCCATGGAGATTGAGCGCATCGAGGACATCGACGATTCGACGCTCAAGATCTTCCGCGGCTTCGCCGAATCCACCCGCAGCGATCTCGCCGCCCTCGCCGCCTGCGTGCGCGGCGCCCGCAAGTCCGTCGAGCCAGCGTCGCTCGCGCGCATCACCGCGCCGGTGCTGATCTGCGTCGGCACGCGCGATGACGTCGCCGGCGACCCGCTCCCGCTGGCCGAGTTCTTCCCCAACGCCCGCGTGGTCGATATTCCTGGCCGCGACCACAACCGGGCCGTCGGCGACAGGATCTACAAGCAGGCGGTGCTGGAGTTTTTGGATACGCGGCCTTAACGTCGCGGGCGGCGCCCGTGCCATTGTCGAAGCGGCCCGCTATATATTGCCTGACCAAGGAGGGGCGGATGGGCGCCGAAACGCGCGAACAGGGCGCGAAAATCATCGATTTTGCCCAAAACGACCCGCTTTTCGCGCGGCTGCGCGCGGAGGCGGAGGACGTGCTGCGCCGCGAGCCCGAGCTCGGCGGCTTCCTGCATCCGGCGATCCTGTCGCAGAACGGCGTCTTGGGCGTCGTCGCGCATCGCGTGGCGCAGCGCCTCGACCGGCCGGAGGCCCCCTATATCGCGATCCGCCAGGCGTTCGAAGAATGCGCCGCGCGCGAACCTGGACTCGTCGAGGCGTTTCGCGCCGACCTGCTCGCCGTGCTTGAGCGCGACCCCGCCTGCACGAGGCTGATCGAGCCGGCCCTGTATTTCAAAGGTTTCCATGCGCTGCAGACCTACCGGCTGGCGCATTGGCTGTGGAAGAACGGCCGCAGCGACTTCGCGCTGATCCTGCAAAGCCTGTCCTCGCAAACCTTCCAGGTCGACATCCACCCGGCCGCGGTGATCGGCAAGAGCGTCTTCATCGATCACGCGACCGGCGTCGTCATCGGCGCGACCAGCGTCGTCGAAGACGAAGTGTCGATGCTGCACGGCGTGACGTTAGGGGGCACCGGCAAGGCGCGCGGCGACCGCCATCCCAAGGTCAGGCGCGGCGTATTGATCGGCGCCGGCGCGAAAATCCTCGGCAATATCGAAATCGGCCGCTGCGCCATGATCGCCGCGGGATCGGTCGTGCTCGACCCGGTGCCCGCCAACAAGACCGTCGCCGGCGTGCCGGCCCGCATCGTCGGCGACGCGCGCTGCGCCGAGCCGGCGCTTGCCATGGATCAAATGCTGGCCTATCTCGACGCCGGCATGTGACGGCGGGGGTTGACCTTGAGCAGAATTCTACTGGGCCTTGCGCTCGTCGTTGTCGCGGCGTCGTTGCTGTCCCCGCGCGCCGCCACGGCCGCCGGCTGGCATTATTACGATCCCGAGTGTCCGATCAATCTTGGCGGCAATGAACTTGGCGGCAAGGATCTTGGCGGCAAGGATCTTGGCGGCAAGGATCTTGGCGGCAAGTCGATGAAATTCGTCGCCATGCAGCCCAAGAAGAACGTCGACCGGGAATGCATCGCGCTGCCGGACGTGGGCCCGAGCGTCATCGTGCTCGACGCCGCCGACAATGAATTGCGCGACATGAACTGGGACGTTCGCATTTTGCGCGGCAAGGGCCCGAACGGCGACGCCGATCCCGAAGCCGATATCGTCGGCCGCCTGCCCGTGCAGAAATTTCGCAACGGCATGGTGAATTTCGACCAGAATTTTAAAGAGCCCGGCGAATACGTGCTGTATGCGAAGCTGACGAGCGACGACGGCGCCAAGAGTTTTGAGGGCCGGCATCCCTTCTCGGTCGGCCTCGTCACCGACGAAGAATTCTATCTCTATATCGCCTTCGGCGTGTTCGCCGTCGCAGCCGGCGGCGTGGCCTTCACGCTGTGGCGTCAGGGCAAGCTCGGATTCAAGATCCCGGATTTTTCGAAGACGGATTGAGCTTCATGCGGAACGCTTGCGGGAAAGGCGCCCTCCCCAACCCTCCCCCGCGCTTCGCGCAGGAGAGGGAGCAGGTTGCGCGCGTCATGAAGAGTCGTGAATCTTCGACGTAAGCCGCGATGGCGCCGTTCTCCCTTCTCCCGTGAAACGGGGGAAGGTGGCGCGAAGCGCCGGATGGGGGCGAGCGGAGCGAGTGATGGAGCAGACAGCGTCGGACAATCAAGTAGACAAAATGCATCTTAAGAAGGTCTTGCTTGCCGCCATCGCGCTTGGCGCGACGCTGCACAGCCACTCAGCTTTCGCCCGCGACCTTAAGAGCTGCAAGGAGCCGGCGGCGGGCTCGAACGAAGCGCCCTTGATTTCTCCGCCGCGCGGAAATGTCGTGATTGGGACAGGACGGCTGCAATTCTACTCGGCGCCTGGCGTCCGCTGCGCGATGAAGGGAGTTTTTGTCGTGCCGGGCGACCATTTGATCTCCTATGCCCAAACGGACGACGGCTGGGTCTCTGTGATGTATGTGAGCCCGAAAAGCGCAGACAGCGTCACGGGCTGGGTGCGCGGCAATCGCCTGCGCAACACGGGCACTATGGGGCCGACGCAGTAAAACATCGAGACAGTCCCCAACGCCGACTGATTTCACCCAAACCGATTATTCCTCGGAAATCCCCTCGGCGGCAATCGTCCCGCTTCGGCGCGGTGGCCGATCCAGTCCTTGAGTTCCGCCTTGTCGATCGTGAAGACGCGGCTGGAGGCGTCGGTCCAGGTCAGCCCGTCCTTCAGCGCAAAAACCTTCGCGTCCGCGACGCCGCCGTCCTTGTAGCGCTGCATGCGCACGCCCTTGCCGCGCGCCATGCGCGGCGCTTCGCTCAAGGGAAACACCAATAGCTTTCGGTTTTCGCCGATGATGGCGACATGATCGCCCTGCGCCTGCGTCACGATCTTCAATATAGAGGGCGGCTCGACGTTGAGCGCCGCGCGCCCCTTGCGCGTCGACGACAAAAGATCGTCCTCGCTCACGACGAAGCCGCGCCCGTCATTCGTCACGAGCAGCAGCGCGGCGCCCGCGACATGCGGCAGAACGGCGACGACGTCGGCGCCTTCCTCGATCTCGGCGAAAAGCCGGATCGGCTCGCCATGTCCGCGCCCGCCCGGAAGTTTCGACGCATCGAGCGTATAGGCCTTGCCGTTCGACGCGAGCGCCAGGATTTTCGACGTCGTCTGCGCGAAGAAGGTGGCGCCGAGTTCGTCGTCGCCCTTGAACTGCAGGCTCGAGAGATCCTGCACATGACCCTTGAGCGCGCGGATCCAGCCCTTCTTCGACACCACGATCGTTACCGGCTCGCGTTCGATCATCGCCTCGGCGAGGTCGAGATCGATCGCCTCCGGCGCGTCCTCGAAACTCGTGCGCCGCTTGCCCTTCGGCGTCTGCGGGCCATGGGTTTTTTTGAGTTCGCGCACCTGCCAGGCGATGGTCTTCCACTGCTTGTCCTCATCGGCGAGCAGCGACTCGATCTCTTTGCGCTCAGTCGAGAGCTCGCCCAGCTCCTTCTTCAGCTCCATTTCTTCGAGCCGGCGCAGAGCGCGCAGCCGCGTGTCGAGGATGTATTCGACCTGAAGGTCGGTCAGCTTGAACGCCTTTTTCAATTCCCCCTTGGCGTCGTCCTCTTCGCGGATGATGCGGATCACCTCGTCGAGATTGAGGAAGACGATGACCATGCCTTCCAATTGCTCGATGCGTCGAACGATCGCGGCGAGGCGATGGCGCGAGCGGCGTTGCAGCACGGTGCGGCGATGGTCGAGCCATTGCCTTAAGGCCTCATCGAGCGAAACGACGCGGGGCGTCACGCCGTCGACGAGCACATTCATGTTCATCGCGAAACGCGTTTCGAGCTCGGAGAGCTTGAACAACGTCTCCATCATCAGCGCCGGATCGACCGTGCGCGCGCGCGGCTCGAAAACGATGCGCACGTCTTCCGCCGATTCGTCGCGCACGTCCGCGACGAGCGGCAGTTTGCGCTCAGAGATGAGTTCGGCTAGCCGTTCGATGAGGCGCGACTTCTGCACGCCATAGGGGATTTCCGTCACGACGGCGACCCATCCGCCGCGCGGCAGCTCCTCCTTCATCCAGCGCGCGCGCACACGAAAGGAGCCGCGCCCGGTGCGATAGGTCTCGATGATCTCGTCGCGCTTGTCGACGACGATGCCGCCGGTCGGAAAATCCGGCCCCTGCACGAAGGTCAGCAGCTGTTCGGCGGTCGCCTTCCGGTGAGAGATGAGATAGAGCGCCGCGTCGCACAGCTCGGCGAGATTATGCGGCGGAATCGAGGTCGCCATGCCGACGGCGATCCCCTGCGCGCCATTGGCGAGCAGATTGGGCAGCGCCGACGGCAGCACCACCGGCTCCTTCTCCTCGCCGGAATAGTTGGGAATGAAGTCGATCGCGTCTTCGTCGATGCCTTCCAGAAGAGAACGCGCAACCGCCGTCATGCGCGCTTCGGTGTAGCGATAGGCGGCAGCGGAATCGCCGTCGACATTGCCGAAATTGCCTTGCCCATCGACGAGCGGATAGCGGGAGGAGAAATCCTGCGCGAGGCGCACCAGCGCGTCATAGATCGCCTGATCGCCATGCGGGTGGAACGAGCCCATCACGTCGCCGACGATCTTTGCGCATTTCTTGAACGGCGCGCCGGGATCGAGGCGAAGAATATGCATGCCGTAAAGGATGCGGCGGTGCACGGGTTTGAGCCCGTCGCGGGCGTCGGGCAGCGCGCGTCCAGTGATCGTCGACAGCGCGTAACGCAGATAGCGCTCTTCGAGCGCCTCACGCAGATCGACCGGCGCAATCACGCTAACGTCGCTTGCGCTCTTGCCTTTTCCGCTTCCCCCGCCGCCTTTTTGCGCCATTTCAAATACCCGATTCTGCCTTTGTGATCGGTACTATGGCCGCGGGGGCGTCGGCGCAAGCGAAGGATTTCGCTAACTCTGGAAGCGCGTCGCCAACCCATCGACTGCGTTTTGTGCGGCATCGTCGCAAATAAGGTATTGCAGACGCCGCGTTTCGTCCTTTAGAAGGCTTGCGAAGCGATGGCGCGGATCGGCGCGGTCGAATTTTCGCCGGTTTTCCGCGGCTTTCAAAACATGGCGTCCATGAAGAAACTGCTTTCGTCGCTCATCGCCGCGCTGCTCGCAACATCCGCCTCGTTCGCCTTGGATAGATCGCAAATGACGGTCGCCGGCTCGATGGCCGCCGCGCGGGACCGCGCGCCTCAGGCGCGCGACGCTGACGAAGACATGCAGGCCCTCTGCCGCGAGGTGCTGGTCGACATCGACCAGGGCTACGGCGTCAGCAGCCATGAATCGCGTTATATTTGCGGCGACAAGCGCCGCTAGACCAGGTTTCGATAAAGTTGACAGACTTTTTCGAAACCTGCTCCAACATTTTGATTTTGAGTGATTTCCTTATCAATCACATGCTTCCATGTGATCGGGAAACGCTCTAAGCGATCCGCCGCCGAGTCCCCTGTTTTTTCCCTTACGCCACGCGCAAAAGCGCGCCGACGTAAAGTTCGCGCGCCGCCGGCAGCGCGACGCCGCGCGGTTTGAGCACGTCGCGCGTCAGGAAATATCCGGTCAACCGGAATGCGGCGATGAGATCGGCCTGCTCCGCCACAATGCTCTCATGCTGAAGAAAGTCGGGATAGGGCAGGAGTTTGTCGCGCCACGGCGCGCCGGCGGCGCGACTCACCGCGCGGCCCGATTTCGGCGACACATAGGCGAGATCGTCCCTCGCGCCGGTCAGCGCGCAGGCGTTGAGATCGAGCCCGAAGCCGAGCGCGCCGAGCAACGCAAGCTCGAATCGCGCCAACATCGTCGCGGCGCCTTCGGCGGCGCGAATGTCGCCGAAGAGCGCCGCAATGGCGTCGGCCATTTCAAACAATTCCTCATGGGGATCGCGCTCCGGCAGCAGGCGCAGCAGCGCGCAGAGCGAGACGACGCCATGGAGCGCCGCGGCGCGGTCGAGGAAATAGGCGGCGCGGGCGACGAGCGGCTCGACCGTCAAGGCGCCGAGATGGTCCTCAAGACGCGCCCGCCACTGCGCCGCGACGAGATTGCCGGGCTGCAGAATCGGACGGAGCCGGCGCGAGCGACCGCCGCGCACGAGACCAAGATGCCGGCCGTGTCCGCGCGTCATCACCTCGAGGATGACGGAAGTTTCGCCATGCCGACGCGCGCCGAGGATAAGAGCGTCGTCGCGCCATTCCATATCAGGCTCACACTTCGGAAAGCTTCATATCCGGCCTGTAATCTAAGCCTTCGACATCCTTGATCAAAGCCTGGCCGCAAATCACCCGGTTTTGCGTCGGGTCGAAGGTGAGCGACGGCGATCCGTGGAGTCGCCAGCCGAGGCTCAACGCTTCCGTCACGCGATGGCAAAAGGCCGCGTCGTCCGGCCCGGTGAGAAAACGATAGGCGGTCATCGCCTTGCGTTCGTCAGACATTCGATTCTCCAGCGCCGCGCGAATCACCCGACCTTGGCCGATATTATTTGCCCTTGGGGAAATCGAGGCGCATCTCGCGATAGCGCTCTGGGTCATCGGCCCAATTTTCCCGGACCTTCACGAACAGGAAGAGATGCACCGGCTGTTCGGCGGCCTCTGCGATCTCCCGCCGCGCCGCCTGACCGATGGCCTTGATGGTGCGGCCGCCTTCGCCGATGACGATCTTCTTCTGGCTGTCGCGCGCGACAAAGATCGTCTGCTCGATGCGCGCCGAGCCGTCCTTCTGATTGGTCCAGGAGTCCGTCTCGACCGTCGACTGATAGGGCAATTCGTCGTGCAGCCGCTCATAGATCTGCTCGCGGGTGATTTCCGCGGCGAGCAGCCGCAGCGGCGCGTCCGAGAGCTGATCCTCGGGATAGAGCCAGGGCGAGGCCCCCATGCGCTGCGCCAGCGCCTTACGCAAATCGCCGACGCCGTCGCCTTTCAGCGCCGAGATCATGAACGTTTCGTCGAACTTCTGTCGCTCGTTCAGCGTTTGCGCCAGCGCCAGCAGCCTTTCGTGGGGGATGAGATCGATCTTGTTCAGGACGAGGAGCTTGGGCGCCTTGGCGTGCTGAAGCTGCGCCAATATCGCGTCCACTTCCTCGTCGATCCCCTTGCGGGAGTCGATGAGCAGCGCGATCACGTCGGCGTCGGCGGCGCCCGAGAGCGCGCTCGCGACCATGGCGCGATCGAGCCGCCGCTTGGGTTTGAAGATGCCCGGCGTGTCCACAAGGATGATCTGCGCCGCGCCCTCGATGGCGATGCCGCGAACGAGCGCCCGCGTCGTCTGCGCCTTACGCGACACGATCGAGACCTTGGCGCCGACGAGTTGATTAAGCAGCGTCGACTTGCCGGCGTTGGGCGCGCCGACCAGCGCCGCGAAGCCGCAGCGCGTGTCTTCCCGCGCCAATTCGTCGTCGCCGCTCATGTGTCTCCCTTTCCTTTGGCCGCGTCTTCGCGGGCCAGAAACGCCGCCGCAGCGGCCTGTTCTGCGACCCGTTTCGAGGCGCCCGACCCGGGCGCCGCCGCAAATCCCTGCACCTCCACGACGACCTCGAAGAAGGGCGCGTGGTCCGGTCCGCTGCGGGCGACGAGCCGATAGCGGGGCGTGGCGAGGCCGCGCGCCTGAGCCCATTCCTGCACGGCGGTCTTCGCGTCGCGCAAATCCTGGCCGCTCGCCGCCATGCGGTCGCTGAAGGCCTTGCGAACGATATGTTCGGCCGCTGCGGCGCCCCCGTCGAGAAAGGCCGCGCCGATGATCGCCTCGCAAATGTCGCCGAGCAAGGCGCGTTTGCCGCGTCCGCCGGTCTGGGCCTCGCCCTCGCCGAGCCGCATCGCTGCGCCAACGCCCCAGACTTCCGCCACCTCGGCGCAGGTCTCCTTGCGCACCAGCGCCGCGAGGCGGCGCGACAGCTCGCCTTCGCTCTCGTTCGGAAAGGCGTCATAGAGCATGTGCGCCACGGCGAGGCCGAGCACGCGATCGCCCAGAAACTCCAGCCGCTCGTATGAATCGCGCCGGGCGGGCGAGGCGCTGACATGCGTCAGCGCTCGGCGGAGCAGCGCCGGATCGGCGAAGGCATGTCCGATACGCGCCTCGAGACCAGCGAGCCCCTCGTCGTGGCTGCGCGTCATGTCACGCCTGTGCGTCCGATCAATGAACGGGCCGGAACAGCCGGTCCCAACGCACGGACCATGGCCAGCGCCAGAAAGCGAGCGCCGATTCGTCCTTCCTGACCGAGAAGAAGATGATCTCGGCGCGGCCCACGAGATTGACGAAGGGCACGAAGCCGACGCCGCCAAGCTCTGGCGCGATGCGCGAATCGGTGGAGTTGTCGCGATTATCACCCATCATGAAATAGTGATCGGGCGGCACCACGAACAGCTCGGTGTTGTCGTTGATGCCGTGATCGCCCTCGATTTCGATGATCGTATGTTCGACCGCGGGATGATCTCCATTGCCGGGAAGCGTTTCCTCATAGGTCGTCACGGGGACCTCGCGGCCTTCGCGGTTCTCCGTCACCTCTTTTTCGAGCGGGGTGCGGGGCACGATGACGCCGTTGATATAGAGCCGGCCGTCGATAACCTGGATGCGGTCGCCGGGGAGGCCAATGACGCGCTTGATATAGTCGGTCTCATTGTCCCGCGGCAGCTTGAAGACGATGACGTCGCCGCGGTTGGGGGGCGAAGCCAGAATGCGGCCGGAGAAAATGTCGGGGCCGAACGGCATCGAATAATTCGAATAGCCATAGGCGTATTTCGACACGAAAACATAATCGCCGATCAGCAGCGTCGGGATCATCGAGCCCGACGGAATATTGAACGGCTGAAAGAGAAGCGTGCGGATGACAAGCGCGATCGCCAGCGCCTGAAGGATGACCTTGATGGTTTCGAGAAACCCGCCCTCTTCGCGTTTTTCAGCCACCGGAACGTTCCTGCTCAAGCCGACTCACTCCTCATGCATTTGGGCGGCGTCGGCCCGCCCGGCCGCCCGGCTTAACACGCTATAGCTTCCATGAGAACCGTCGCCCGAGCCAAAGAATAGTCCCGGCCCGGCGTCAAATGGATGACCGCCCGCCACCTTAGCGCGCTCGGCGAGCGCGTCTCCGCCCGATCGGGATTAACGCTAACGCCCGTGTCTGTGCTTGCGATCCGCCGCGCCGCGCCCTGGCCCTAGAAGGCTTGCGCCCGGCCCTGCTCCATCGCCTTACGCATCCGCCGGATCGCCTCCGCCAGCCCGACGAATATCGCCTCGCCGATGAGAAAATGGCCGATGTTGAGTTCGACGATCTGCGGCAAGGCGCTCACGCGGCGCGCCGTCTCATAATCGAGGCCGTGCCCGGCGTGAATTTCGAGGCCGAGGGCGGCGCCATAGGCGGCGGCTTCCGCGACCCGCGCAAATTCCGCCTCGGCCCGGCCGATATCGCCAACCTCGACGGCGTGGCACCAGGCGCCCGTATGGAGCTCCACGACCGGCGCCTTGATGGAGACGGCCGCGTCAATCGCCTCTGCCGACGGCTCGATGAACAGCGACACGCGCACGCCCTCTCGGGTGAGCTGATCGACGTAAGGCAGAAGGTAATCGTGCTGGCCGACGACGTCGAGACCGCCTTCGGTCGTGCGCTCGGTGCGCTTTTCCGGCACGAGACAGACGGCGTGCGGCGCCGTCGCGACGGCGATGTCGAGCATCTGCTCGGTCGCCGCCATTTCGAAATTGAGCGGCTTCGAAATCGCCGCCTTCAGCCGCGCCATGTCGTCGTCGTGGATGTGGCGGCGGTCTTCCCGCAGATGCGCGGTGATCCCGTCGGCGCCGGCCTCGATGGCGAGCAGGGCGGCGCGAACCGGGTCGGGCCGCGGACCGCCGCGCGCGTTGCGGACAGTCGCGACATGATCGACATTGACGCCGAGGCGAAGGGGTTTCGTGGTCATGACGCTCTCATAGCGCGCGGGCCGATGGTTTGTCATTGGGCGCGCGGCCGCGCAAAGAGCAATTTCAGTCAAGAAGCCGGTCCCGGCGCTTGCTACGATGCAAGAATGGAGACCAGGACAAGATCAAAGGAACCCGTCTACGCGCGACGCATCAATCGCGTGCTGGATTACATCGACAAGCATCTCGACGAAGAACTTACCATCGACGTGCTGAGCGACGTCGCGAACTTTTCAAAATTCCACTTCCATCGGCAATTCTCCCAACACTGCGGGATCAGCCTCTCGCGCTACATTCAATTCATGAGGCTCAAGAGAGCCTCCTATCGACTGGCGTTCAATCCGACCGCGCCGATCATCGACGTGGCTTTGGATTCGGGGTTCGAGAATCCGGAATCCTTTTCCCGCGCCTTCAAAGCCGCATTTGGCCAGACGCCCAGCGCCTTCCGCAAGACTCCGGACTGGGCGTCATGGAGCGTGCGATCTCGCATAAGCCTCCCACCCAGCGAAAGGACGAAAGACATGGACGTAAAGATCATCGACGTCGAACCAATACTGGTCGCAGCGCTTGAACATCGCGGCGCGCCGGCGCTGCTCAACGACTCAGTGCAGCGCTTTATCGCCTGGCGGAAGTCATCAGGACTTTCTCCGGTCAGCCAATGCGAGACCTATGGCGTGCCCTATAATGATCCCAATACAACGCCGCCGGAGGAGTTTCGCTTCGACATTTGCGGATCGGCGCCGGCGCCGGTTCCCGCCAATGCGCACGGCGTCGTCGCCAAGACGATCCCCGGCGGGCGCTGCGCCATGACTATCCATGCCGGCTCGCGCGACCGCATCGACGAGACCGTCTATGCGCTCTATCGCGACTGGCTGCCGGACTCGGGAGAGGAACTGCGGGATTTCCCGGTCTATTTCCACTATCTGAACCTCGATCACGATACGCCCGAGCATCGCCATCTGACCGAGATCTATCTGCCGCTGAAGTAGGGTCGGGCGGGCAATACCGATGTGTTGCATTTGTCAACACACATTGATATGTTACCGAAATGACTGCTCGCCCCCGCCAATCCGCCGAAGTCAATATTCACCTGCGCGCTCGCGCGCGGGACAAGAAGCTGATCGACCAGGCTGCGGAACTGGTGGGGTCGAACCGTTCGCAATTCATGATGGCCTCGGCGCTCAAAGAGGCCAAAAACATTCTGCTCGACCAATCGACCATCTACGCAGATGCGAAAACTTTCAAAAAAATCATGGACTGGATGGATGCCGAAGCGACGCCCGACGAGGCGGCAGGCATGAAGCGCATCCTTCAATCCAAAGCCCCGTGGCAGACGAATTCCGTTTGATCCGTTCGCTTGGAGCGCGTCATTCCCGGCAGGCCGGAGGCCTGACCGGGAATCCAGAGCCAATCCAAGAATGCTGGTCTTGCTCTGGATTCCCGATCGCGCGCGTTGCGCGCGTCGAGAATGACATCCGATCCGTTCAAACGAATGTCGTATGACTGAAGCAACGCCGTTATTCAGCCCGCCCGCTTTATTGAGGCAAGCGCATGACACGGCGTCTTTCGATTGTGGCGAACCCGTGCTCGATGACTGGCTGCGCAACCGCGCATGGGACAATCTGCAAGTCGCGGCCAGCCGCACCTATGTGATCTGCCCGGCCGGGTCGGGCCGGATCGTCGGCTATTTTGCGCTGAGCATGGGGCAAATCCTCGCGCAGGACGTCAAAGGCTCCATGCGCCGGAACATGCCTAGACAGATTCCGGCGGTGACGCTCGGGCGTCTGGCGATCGATCGCGCGTGGCAGGGGAAGGGATTGGGGCGCGCGCTGCTATCCGATGTGGTGCGGCGGTCGCTGCGGGCGGCGGCGGAGGTCTCGGCGCGGCTGGTGATCGTCCATGCGATCTCGCCCGCCGCCGAAGCCTTTTATCTGCATCACGGCTTCACCCGCCTGCCGGGGGAGGCCCCGACTCTCGCCCTCGACTTGATTAAGCTGCAAAAGCTGACGAAGGCGTAACGCTGCCGGCCGTCAAAAAAGCAGCACCCCGTCTGATCGGCACGCTTTAACGGATGCAACGAAGAGCGTCGCTAGGTGCAGGCGAGATCATCACAGCCACATTTCACATTGTAGACGGCGGTGCGGCGATCGACTCGCTTACTTTCTAGGCTATAGCTCAACGTGGAGAAATGCGCTGACCGGAACAGCCCGTCGCGTCGCACTCCCAGATTTCGACCCCCGGTGGGATAAGATGGCCGTAGTTGCGTAAATAATACTCAGCAAGCGACTGATTGCTCCGGACGCTCCGGAGCACCAGAAGTATTTTCCTGTACCGATCGGGCACGATATGAAAGTACAGCATCGACTCATTCCAAACAGTAATTTTTGCGCTTGGAATGTTGCCACCCTGCGTCCAGTTGTGTGATTTGCACTCCACAACGACAGCTGGATCGCTCGATCCCAGATCGAACTTTCTGATTTTTTTCTTGGAAAAGCCTACTTCCACGCCAAAGTTGCTATTCAAGTCGATGCCTTGGCGGGCAAAAAACAACTGCGCCGCTTGCTCGAACTCCCTTCCTGCATTCGCATTGCTGATGGAACCGACACGCTGAAAATTGTTGACGTCCATTTTAATCTCCAACTACCCAATCATCCGCTCGACCTTGCTGACCAAAGCGCTCGCGCGCAGCCGCGTGACGACGCCGTTCAGATGTTTCAGATCGGCGACTTCGAGATCGAAGGTCATTTCCCGAAAATCCGGCGAATGCGCCTTGAAGCTGATGTTGTCGATATTGGCGCCGGTCTCGCCGATGAGCGTCGCCAGCGCGCCGAGCGAACCGGGCTCGTTGATCGCCGTCACGACGATGCGGACGGGAAACAGCGCCGAAGAGCCGGCTTCGATATCCCAGCGCACATCGAGCCAGCGTTCCGGCTGGTCGTCGAAGGCGGTGAGCGACGGCGACTGGATCGGATAGATGGTGATGCCTTCGCCCGGCGTGAAAATGCCGACGATGCGGTCGCCCGGCACGGCGCCGCCGTCCGGCGCGAAACGCACCGGCGCGTCGCCGCGCAGCCCGCGAATCGGAATCGCGCCGCTGCCCTCTTTCGCGCCGGGCGCTTTAAAGACCACATTGGCGTTCGCCTTGACGCCGAACCAGCCCGGCTCCCCAGGACCGATGGCGGTGGGCGCGGCTTTGCGCTCTTCGCTGAAATCCGGATAGACCGCTTTGACGACGTCGCCCGAATAGATTTCGCCTCGGCCCACGGCGGCGAGCGCGTCCTCGACCGATGGCCGCGCGAGCCTGGTCAGCGCCGACTTCAGCTTCTCTTCGCTCCAGACGCGGCCGGCGCGCTCGAAGGCGCGTTCGACGATCTGGCGGCCGAGCCCGGCATATTGCTGACGCACCGCGTCGCGCGTCGCGCGTCGGATCGCGGCGCGCGCCTTGCCGGTCGCCACCGCGCCCTCCCAGGCAGCGGGGGGCACATGCCCTTCGGCACGGATGATCTCGACCTCGTCGCCGTTTTTCAGCTGCGACAACACCGGGGCGACACGTCCGTTGATCTTCGCGCCAACGGCTGAATCGCCGAGCTTCGTGTGCACGGCGTAGGCGAAATCGATCGGCGTCGCGCCGCGCGGCAGCGCGATCAATCCGCCCTTCGGCGTGAAGCAGAACACCTGATCCTGAAACAGTTCGAGGCGCGTATGCTCAAGAAATTCCTCGGGATTGTCGCCATGCGCGAGGAGATCGAGCGTTTCCTGCAGCCAGCGGAAGGCGCGGCTTTCCTTGGCGAGCTGCTCGCGGCCATGCGCGCCGACGGCATCCTTGTAGAGCGCGTGCGCGGCGATGCCGAAGCGCGCGATCTCATGCATTTCGGCGGTGCGAATCTGAAGTTCGACGCGCTGGTGGCCAGGACCGATCACCGTTGTATGGATCGAACGATAGTCGTTCTGTTTCGGCGTCGAGATGTAATCCTTGAAGCGGCCGGGGACGTTGGGCCACTTGGTATGCACGACGCCGAGCGCGCGATAGCAATCCTCCACCGCCCCGACGATGATCCGAAAGCCGAAAATGTCGGAGAGCTGCTCGAAGGAGATCGACTTGCGCTCCATCTTGCGCCACACGGAAAAGGTCGTCTTCTGGCGTCCGGTCACCGCCGCGGTGATGCCGCGCGCCTCAAACTCCTTGGTGAGTTCGTCCTCGATGCGCTTGATGATGCGTCCGTTCTTCGCGCGCAGATCGTGCAGCCGCTGCTCGATGGTCTGATGCGCTTCCGGCATCAAATGCCGAAAGGCGAGGCCCTCGAGCTCCTCGCGCAGGCGCTGCATGCCCATGCGGCCGGCGAGCGGCGCATAGATGTCGAGCGTCTCCTGTGCGATGCGCGCGCGCTTTTCCTGCGGGACGAAATGCAGCGTGCGCATATTGTGCAGGCGGTCGGCGAGCTTGACGAGCAGCACGCGCACGTCTTCGGCGACGGCGAGCAGCAATTTGCGGAAATTCTCGCCCTGCCGCGCCTGCTTGGTGACCAGATCGAGCTTCTCGATCTTGGTCAGGCCCTCGACGAGTTTGCCGATCTGTTCGCCAAACAGCCGGTCGATCTCTTCGCGCGTGGCGTCGGTGTCTTCGAGCGTATCGTGCAGAACGGCCGCCACGATCGTCGCGTCGTCGAGCTTCAGATCGGTGAGGATCGCCGCGACTTCGAGCGGGTGGGAGAAATAAGGGTCGCCGGAGGCGCGGGTTTGCGCCCCATGCGCCTTCATCGCGTAGACATAGGCCCGGTTTAGCAAATCCTCGTCGACGCGCGGGTTATATTTCCGCACGCGTTCGACAAGCTCGTACTGACGCATCATGCGCGTGGCGCCAAAGACCGGTTATGCGCCGACCCGGCCGCCGCCCGAGCGTAAGTTCCACGCAACGGGCAAGCGAGCGGCGCCGGAGCGGCGAGTGTGTCGAGCGAGAATAGCGCAGGCCGGCCGCCATGACCAACGGCGGCGATGACCAAGGCGGCGATGACCAAGGCCGCGATGCGAAGGCGCGGCTCTGGCGGAGGCGTCGCGGTGGAGACGTATCGCGAACGCCCCGCCAGCGGGGATCGGGCCGACCCTACTCCGCTTCGTCCTCGACCTCGGCGGGCGGAACCAGCCCTTCGAGACCGCGCAGCAGGTCTTCTTCCGTCATCCGGTCGAACTGGCCTTCGACTTCGAGTTCGCCGGCGACCGCAGGGGTCAAGGCCGGCGCCGCTTCGGCCTCCGGCTCGTCGACCTCGACGTGATGCTGCAGCGAGTGGATGAAATCCTCGGAAAGGTCTTCCGGCGCGAGCGCCGATTCAGCGATCTCGCGCAGGGCGACCACAGGATTTTTGTCGCGGTCGCGATCCACGAGGATCGGCTGACCAGACGAGATGTTCCGCGCCCGATGCGCCGCGAGGAGGACGAGGTCGAAGCGATTTTCGATCTTGTCGACGCAATCTTCGACAGTAACGCGCGCCATCTGCTGTCAAGCTCCATTCGGTTCGGGAGTAGCGCTGATACGCCAATTAGAAAAATTAGGCAATAATCTCTTGGCTCTAGACGCCCGGGCGGTTTTTTTTGACGCTGCCTGGGGGATTTTTTCTAGAAAATGCCCAATCATCGCCCCGTAAAAAAACGCAGTTCCTCTTGACGCTGTGACATGGAGAGGCGATGTATTTGCTTGAGATGTGTGCGGCGCTTTTCAGAGATGGCTGTGAATAGCCGGCGAATGCAGCGAGAACGGCGCAATCGCAATTTGTTGATTGGGGCGCCGGACATTAGACGATTGAGCGAAACGCCGAACTGCGGGTTGACGGCGTTAGCCGGCGACGCCCGCGTTTAACACTTAACCCGACCGCGAGACTAAGATGGCAGATATCGAACGAACTGCGTTGTTTATTGACGGCGCGAACTTGTACGCGACCGCGAAATCGCTTGGATTCGATATTGATTATAAGCGCTTGCTCCGCGAATTTCAGGGCAAGGGCCGTCTGATCCGCGCATTCTACTACACTGCGTTGATCGAGGATCAAGAGTATTCATCAATCCGTCCTCTGATCGATTGGTTGGACTACAACGGCTATGCGGTCGTGACCAAGCCGACGAAGGAGTTCGTCGATTCGCTCGGCCGTCGCAAAGTTAAAGGCAATATGGACATCGAGCTGGCGGTCGACGCCATGGAAATGGCCGGACATATCGACCACATGGTCCTGTTCTCGGGCGACGGCGACTTCCGGTCGCTGGTCGAGTCCGTGCAGCGGCGCGGCGTTCGGGTTTCGGTCATTTCGACGATCACCACCCAACCGCCGATGATCGCTGACGAATTGCGTCGCCAGGCCGACGAATTCATCGACCTTATTCATCTTGTGGGTAAGATCGGCCGCGATCCGGGCGAACGCGCAGAGCGCATGCAGCGGTATCAGGAGCGTCCTCGCACCACGCCGCAAGCGGCTCACGCCGAAGAAGAAGACGGCGAGTGACGGCGCGGTCCTGGCTGAAAACCAAATGGTCGGGGCCCCGACTTCAGGGGGCCGAACTTTTATAGGTCGGGGTCAGCCGCGCGCGCGCAACAGCCGGCCTTTTTCGCGGTTCCAGTCGCGCTTCTTTTCGACTTCACGTTTGTCATGCAGCTTCTTGCCCCTTCCTAGGGCGATTTGCAGCTTGGCCCTGCCCTTGGCGTTGAAATAGAGCTTCAGCGGCACGATCGTCATGCCCTCGCGCTCAATAGCCTGCGACAGCTTGGCGATCTCCCGCGACTTGAGCAGCAGTTTGCGCGGCCGCTTCGGCGGATGGTTGAAGCGGTTGCCGGCGAGATATTCGGGAATGTTGGCGTTGACGAGCCATGCCTCGCCTTGCCGATCGACATGGGCGTAGCTTTCGGCGATCGTCGCCTTGCCCGTGCGCAGCGACTTCACCTCGGTGCCGGTCAGCGCCAGCCCCGCTTCGAAAATTTCGCCGATTTCGTAATTGTAGCGCGCCTTGCGATTGTCGGCGACGACCTTGAAATTCGGATCCGGCTTTGCGGCCACTGATTTTCCTCAAAGCGTCTCGACAAGGAAAGACGCGAAACTGCCGCCTTAGGCGGGGAGCACGCCGGCGTGGATCATCGCCGCGCGTATGCGATCCTTAGTCGGTTGCGTGCACGGCACCAGAGGAAGACGCACCTCTTCTTCAGCCTTGCCGAGAAGCGACAACCCATATTTCGCGCCCGTGACGCCGGCCTCGAGAAAAGTCGCGACATGCAGCGGCGTCAGCCTGTCCTGGATCTCCAGCGCTTTGGCGAAGTCGCCGGCGAGACAGGCGTTCTGCAAATCGGCGCAAAGCCGCGGCGCGATGTTGGCGACCACCGAGATGCAGCCATGCGCGCCCGCCGCCATGCAGGCGAGCGCCGTGAGATCGTCGCCCGAAAGCTGGATGAACTCCGGCCCCATCGCCTCACGTTGGAGCGAAATGCGGCCGATGTTGCCGGTCGCGTCTTTCACGCCGACGACATTCTTCAACTCGGCGCAGCGCTTCATGGTCTCGACGCTCATGTCGATGACCGAGCGCGGCGGGATATTGTAGATGATGATGGGAATAGAGACGGCGTCGTTGATCGCCTTGAAGTGCAGATAGAGCCCTTCCTGATTGGGCTTATTATAATAAGGCGTGACGATGAGGAGCCCGTCGGCGCCGGCGCGTTCCGCATGGCCGGCGATGGCGATCGCCTCGCGGGTATTGTTCGAGCCCGCGCCGGCGACGACCGGCGCCCGCCCCCGCGCGGCGCGGATCGTCTCGGTGATGACCCGCCCATGCTCCTCATGGCTCAGCGTCGGGCTCTCGCCCGTCGTGCCAACAGGAACGAGGCCATGCGTTCCATTTTCGATCTGCCAATCGATCAGCCCGCGCAGTGCGTCATAATCGACCTCTCCATGGGAAAACGGCGTGACCAGGGCCGTCATCGACCCATGAAAAATCGGCTTTACGCTCATAGAATCAAAGCTTTCCCTACGCCTCAGAGCCGCCGTAATCGCGTCGCTAAGATTGATCGCCCTTCATAGCCGTTGGGTTGCGTCGAGGAAAGCCCCACGCTGTGCTATAAAGCCCCACGCTATAATGGGAGACGCCAGAGCTCGAAGACAGCCGGCGCGCGAAGTTGACCCTTCGTAAACCAAATGAGCGCAGCTTTCTTAGACCAGTAGGGAAACGCGGTGATGATGTTGCCTCGACGCGTCGCGACGCGGTTCAAACTGACGGTCGGCATCGCCGCCCTCCTGATCGCCGCGCCTGCTTTCACCGGCCTTGACCGTCTTGGCGACGGAGAGGCGAAACGCAAGGCCTCCTGGCGCTGGACGCCATCGATTCCTTTCAGTCTCGGCGCTTGGCGCTCGCGGGTCGGCACGTTGCAGGAGACTGTGCGCGAGTTCGTCGACCGCAAACACGCTGACGACGAGGCGGCGCATCCTCTGGAAAATTCCCTCTTTGCCGCCGACGAAGGCGCGCTGCCGCCGATCGTCGCCTACGCTCCTGCGCAGAGCTGGCTTAATGGCGCCGCCGCAAAGGCGAATCTCGCCGCGCTGCTGGGCGACGACACGGACGGCTTCATACAAGCGGTCGCCTTGTATAAAGCCGGCGATTTCGCTCAAGGCGACGAGGCCGCGTCGCGGCTCCGTACGCCGCTTGCCGACGCCGCGCGATGGACCGGCCTTCGGCTGCATCCCCATGAAGCCGGGTTCAGGCGCATCGCCGAATTCCTTGCGGCTCACCCGGACTGGCCCGCCGGCGACTGGTTGCGCCGTCGCGCCGAGCAGGCGCTCGTCGCCGAGCGCCACGTCGACAAGAGCGTGCTGGCCTGGTTCGCGGAAAACAAGCCGCTCACCGGCTTTGGCAAATATGCCCTGGCGCGGGCGATCGCACGCGAAGGCGATTTCGAATCGGCGGCGGCGCTGGCGCGCGACGCTTGGCGCAATGACGATATCGGACAGGGGTTCGACACGATCTTCAATAAGGAGCTCGGCGAGTTACTAACCCCGGCCGATCACAAATTCCGCGCCGATCGTATGCTCTATGCCGGAAAGAATACGCTCGCTTTGCGCAGCGCCGAGCTCGCCGGCAAGGACGTCGCGCTGCTCGCCCGCGCGCGCATTTCCGGCGTCGATAAGTTGGCGGCCGCTTTGCCGGCGTCTGTGCAGAACGATCCCGGACTGCTTTACGGACGCGTGCACAAGCTGCGCAACGACAAGAAATTCGCTGAAGCGGGCGCGCTGCTGCGCAATGCGCCGCGCGACATCGAGAAGGTCGTCGACGGCGACGCCTGGTGGGAGGAGCGGCGCATCGTCGCCCGCAAGCTGCTCGACCAGGGAGATCCGCAGACCGCTTACACGCTATGCGCGGATCACGCCGCCGCCAAGACCAGCAACAAGGTCGACGCCGAATTCAACGCCGGCTGGATTGCGCTGCGGTTCTTGAACGAGCCGATCAAGGCCGAGCGCCATTTCGCGCGGCTCGCACAGATCGCCGAAACTCCGCTGCAAAAGTCTCGCGCGTATTATTGGCTGGGACGCGCGGCGGAAGCCGCGCACGCCGAGGATGACTCCAAAGCGCGCAATTTCTATCTGCAGGCGGCTGCGCATTCCACGACCTTCTACGGGCAGCTCGCCAATTCCCGCCTCGGCGCCGATGAGCGTCCGCTTCGCCCGCCGCCGACAGCCGCCTCCGGCGACAACCGAGCCGAAGCGGTTCGCGTCGCGGAGTTGCTGTTCGCCTTGGGCGAGAAGGACGTCGCGGCGCCGCTGGCGCTCGACGGCGCAAAATACTTGCAGGACGAGGCGCAGGTCGCGGCGCTCGGAGAGGTCATCGCGCGCCAGGGCGACGCGAAACTCTCGCTCATTTACGGCAAGGCCGCCTCCTATAGGGGAATCGCGCTCGACGACGTCGCCTTCCCCGCCTATGGCGTTCCGAATTTCAACGCGCTTCCAGGCTCCGCGTCCCGTTCGATCGTCTTCGCCGTGGCACGCCAGGAAAGCGCCTTCGATCCCAAGGCCGTCTCCTCCGCCGGCGCCATGGGCCTGATGCAGATGATCGCCTCGACGGCGCGGCACACCGCCTATATGCGCGGCGTCAGCTTCGACATGTCGCGGATGCTGAGCGACCCGCCCTTCAACGCCCAGCTCGGCGCGGCGCATCTCGGCATTTTGCTGGGCGAATATCGGGGCGCCTATCTTCTCACCTTCGCCGCCTACAACGCTGGCGGCGGTCGGGTGAAGCAATGGATCGACGCCTATGGCGATCCACGCAAGCCCAATGTCGATCCGATCGACTGGGTCGAGCGGATTCCGATCACCGAAACACGCAATTACGTGCAGCGGGTGATGGAGAATTTCGTCGTCTATCGGGCGAAGTTCGAGGATACGGGAACGCGGTCGCCACAAGTCGAACTGGCCCGCGCCGGCGAGAGCCTGTGATCTAGCAGGGAAAGCGGTTATGATAACCGAGCAGGTCGCCAAGCGGCCAGCTGTGGCGCAACTCCGCTAACGGCGAGGCGAAATATTGGCTGCTGCCCGAATAGGGATAGCCGAAATCGCAGCCGGACGTCTGGGTGACCCTAGACGACATGAACACAAGCTCTAAGGTCGCGACGAAAAAACGCCTCTTGTCGATGGCGATGCGCGTCCAGCTTGGATCGTCGCGCAAGATTTTGACTTCCGTCCCCGCTGGCGCGGTCGTGATCGCCGCATAATTTTCCTCCGGACCCGCGCGCAGCACCGCCGGGTAGGCGAGCGTCAGCTTTATCGCCGCCGCCTGCTGACCGCAGGAGAGCGCGCCGAAAAGAACAAAGGCAAATAGCGACCGACGCATGCCGACTTCCCTGGTTTTGATGTGCGCTCGCGCAATCCCCAGACGCAGAACCTAGCCTAAAAGATATTCCCGCCGGCTCCAAATGGCGCCGGTCAAACAAGCGCATGGGACAGCGGCATGGACGAATCGTCGGCGCAACGAGAGGCGCGTGGCTCTCGACTCAGGCGCGGCGCGCGGCCTATGCTTGACTCCAGCGGCGGCGCGGCCTTTCCGGCAAGTCCGCCGCTGGCTTACGGTGCGCTCATGCGGCGGATCGCGTTTTCTCTTGTCGCCGCCTTTGCGGCGTATTTTGCGCAGCCGTTGTGGCGCGCCACGCAGAACGCAATCGCCGAGACAAGAGCCAAACCAAGCTCGATCAGCATGACGCCAGGCGAGTTGGCGGCGGATCGCGACGGCGCGAGCCTCATCGCCGCGCCGGCGCCAGGCCGCTATTCGATTCGTGCAAAAAGTCCCACCGGCGCGCGCATTGAACTCGTCGACATGATCGCCGGCCCCCTTGACTCAAGCGGCGCGCCCGGACTGCGCGACGGACGCATCGACGCGTTGCTCGACAAGGGCGTCTACAAGCTACGGGTTTTCGGCGTGAAAGGCGCGAGCGGCAAGATCGCGCTCTCCGCGCAGGCGTTCGTCGAAGCCAGCCCGTCGAAGCCGACGCTCGCGCCAGGGCGCATCCAAAGCGGGGAACTCGGCGATCTGCAGCAACGCTCCTATTCCTTCGACGTCGGCGCCGAGGGTCGCGTGAGTCTTGAAGCGATCGGCCGGGCGCTCAGCGACCTGCGCGTCTGGCGTAGCGACGGCGAACTCGTCGATCTCGCCTTCGAGCAGGAGACGGTCGAAACAAAGCCGGGCCGCGCGATGAATCGGCTGCGTGTTGAAGGCGCGCTGGAGCCCGGGCGCTATGTCGTCACCGCCTATGGCGGCGAAAAGCTGGTCTGGGCGCAAGGCGATGCGGCCCAGCCCTTCCTGCTGCGGCTCGAAGAGCCGGCTCTGCTCGCGGCGGGCGTCGCCGAGGGCGTGATCGGCCCCTTCGGAGCCGCGCGCTTTGACGCGCCGGCGAGCTATGACGCCTTCCGTCTCGATCTCGCGCAGACGACGCCGGCGCGGCTTGAAGCGCGGCGCAACGAAGCGAAAGAGATTGCGACGATTTCGAAGAACAGCCGCACGCCGTCCGCAAACGTAAGGCTCGCGTCCGACGGCAAGACAAATGCGCGTTTTGAAGTCTCCGGCTACGAGGGCCAGGCGTTCAGGCTGCGTGGGCTACGCCAATCGGATCGCGAAACATTCGAAGCGTCGGGACCGCATCTTGTCGGCGTCGATCTTGCTGGCGACGGCGGCGACGAAGCCCCTGCCACGGCGCTCTTCGCGCGCATAGAGAAGGACGGCAAGACGCAGGTGATCGCCTCGGACGCGCCGCGCCTCGGCGCCGGAAAGGCGTGGCGGGGAAAGTTCAATCTCTTCGGGCCGACGTCGATTCTCTTCGAGGCGACGCGCGACGGGCTCGTCGCGATCGATGCGAAAGGCGTCAAGGTCGACGCGTCGATCGAACCGGCGCTTGGCGCGCTGGCGCCGCGCACAGATGGAAAGAACCCGGCGCGCTACGATCTCCAGGCGGGCTATTATTTTCTCAAGCTCGAGCCGAAGGGCGACTCAGCCGGCGTTATCGACGTGACGCTCGGCTCGCCCAGGCTCTCTGTATCAGCGCCCGCGGCGGCGCCTTCGCGCTCCACAATTTCCTTCGGGACGCAGACTCTCGAAAGGGACGGCTCCTATCTCATCCTGACGAATGTCGCGCCGCAACTCTTAACCGGGCCACGCGTCGTCGCGCTTCCCGTTGAACTCGACAAGGCGCCATTGGCGCTCTGGCAGGACGCAGGCAAGGACGTCGCGTTGCCGGTGCGGCTTCCCAAGATGGGCAAGGTCATTGCGCGCGATTGGCATGGCGCCGACGTCGCGCTGACCCTCGGCGATCAAAAGGAAGAGAATGAGCAGCGTCTGGCGACATTAAAGATCGCGGCCGCGGAAAAACCGCGCGCGCTGGGCCTCATCTTCATTCCCGAACCGACGCCGGCCAAATCCGAGGAGCCCGGCAAGCCCGCGCCAACGGCGCTTTCCGCAGCCGTCGCGCGCCCGGCCTTCTTCGATCTTGCGCGCGACGAAACGAAGCGTCTGCGCTTCGACGTCGCGCAAGGCGGCCTTTACCGGGTCGAAACGCTGGGGCGCATGAAGACCGCGCTGCGCGTCGGCGCAAATGTTTCGCCGCGGCTTGGCGAAGGCGATGCGAATGGTCCCGGCGACAACGCGCTTGTGACGGCGTTTCTGCGCGCCGGCGGCTATCGCGCGGCTGTCACCGCGAAGGACTCCGCCGGCCATCTCGGCCTTGCCGTTTCATCTGCGACTCTCGCGCCGACGGCGAAACTTGTCGACGCGGGAATCGCGCGCGCGACGCTCGATTCCGGCAAGGGCGCGATCGTGCCGATCGAGATCACCCGCGACGGCGAATATCGCATCGAGCTTCTCGGCTTAAAGCAGAAATGGCGCGCGAGATTGGAGGACGCCGACGGATGGCCGCTCGCGGCGCCGGGCGAAATGCAGCGCGTCACGCGGCGATTCGAGAAGGGCTCCTATCGGCTGGTCGTCATGCCGAAAGACGTCGAAGCGCGCATGGCGGCGCGACTGACGCCGATCGTCGCCGCGAAGGCGCTGGAAGGGCATGGTCCGCATCCCCTGCCCTTCGGCAAAGCCCAGAGGCTGCAATGGCGCGAACCGCAGGCGCGCGATGCGCCGCGCGCGCCCGACGTCTGGCGCTTTGCGCTCCATGGCGACGCCGAGATCGATCTTTCGATCGGCGACGGCATGGTCGGCGAAATCTTCAAAGGCGAGACGGACAGCGTTGGCAAAATTGCGGCGGGCAGGCCGTTCAAGTCGAAGCTGACGGCAGGCGATTATCGGGTCGAGGCGCGAAGCCTCGCCCATGACGATCGCCTCGATTACGAAGTTTCGCTCGACTCAAAGGAATTGCAGCCAGATGCGCGGCGCGCGGTTCAGCCGCCGACGCACGTTGATTTCTCGCTGGCGAAGGACAGCGTCGTCGACCTTTCGAGCTTCGGGGACATCGAAACGATCGGCGCGCTGAAAGACGGCAGGGGCGATGTGATCGAGCGCCTGCAGCCGCGCGCCGATGATTGGAACGTCGCATTGTCGCGACGCCTGCCTGCCGGAAATTACCGGCTCGAACTCGAACCGCTTGGCGCTGCGCCGAGCGCCCCTGTGGAATCTCTGCAAGAGCCGAGCGAAGAGACCGAAGAATCCTCGAATGAAGAACAGGTCGCGGAAAATGAAGAAGCGCCTCTAAGCGGCGTCGAGCTTCGCTTGTCGCTTCTTGAGGAGAAGAATGACGGCGCGCTGACGCTCTCTGGCGAAAAGACGCTGAACGGCGCCGGCGCGCATATCCTTTCTCTGCCGCTCGCTCCCTCGGCGAGTCTCGCGCTGATCGCGGCGCGCGCCGAAAGCGAGGTCGCCATCTCAATCGAGCGGCGCGACACTGGCGGCCAATGGCGCGCGATCGGCGTCGAGCGCGGGCGCACGCCCGTCGCGGCCTGGCCTGCAGCCGGCGAAGGCGAAACGCGCGCGGTCGTCTGGACGATCGGCGGCGAAAACGCGCCAATTTCGCTCGCCGCGCGCGCCGTCGAACGCCGTCCGCGCCGACTGGGCGAAATCGCGCTTGATCCGGTCGACGGCGTCGCCGGAGTCTGCGTCGCCAAGGTTGCAACGCCCGACGCGGCCCTCGTGACGCTGGCGACGCAAGAGAATATCGCCGCCGGCTCGATGGCGGGATCGTTGTTGCGCGCGGCGCGCTCCGGACCGCTCGCGCCGCAAGCGCAGGAACTGTGGCTGATGGAGCGCGGCGACTGCGCCTCCCGGGTCGGCGTGGCCGCTTTCGACTGGAAGGGCGCCGAGATTTCGCTCGACGTTGGCGAAGGCGAGCGCGCTCATCTCGTTCCGCTCGCGCCAGCCGCCGGCAAATTGCGGCTGTGGCTCGCGCGCTCGGCCTTTGCGCAGCCGGCGCTCGACGGCGGACGCGGCGTCGGCGTGGCAAAGGGCGCGGCGCTGGCGCTCACTGGCGACGCTCCGCTTGAACTTTGGAACGCTGAAGGAGTCGCGCCGATGCGCGTCGCGCTGAGCGCGATCGACGTCGAGACGCTGCCGGCGGTGAAAGGCGGCGCGCTGTTTTCGGGAATCGTCCCGCCGATGAGCGCGCAGCCTGTTGACATGGATGACGCAGCAGGGCCGCTCGCGCTCGACCTCGCCGGAGGGCTCGGCGCTTTTGCGCAGCCGCGCGTCGTCTTCAGCGACGGCGCCGCCACGTCGCGCATTCTGCACGGCGTCAAATCGCGCGTGCTTCTCGTCAATCTGACGCAGGCGGCGCTGCCGGCGCGTATCGCGCGCGAGACTGGCGAGAGCAGACGGCTCGACGCAACGCGCGCATTCACGCGGTTCTTCGCCAATGCAGGACAAATCTCGCTGCCGCTCGACGCGCAGCAAAACGACAGGCTGATCGTCAGCGGCGCGCGGGCGACGGTGATATCGAACAGCGGCCGTGTTTCACGCGGCGAGAACATTGCGCTTGATGGGGCGGGCGAAGCGATCATCGAGCATCGACCCGGGCTCGTCGCCTTCTGGATCGAGCGCGCCGGCGCATCGCCATGGCCTGCGGCCTCGGCGCGCGCGCTCAATCCGCCGCAGCGCGTGGCGCTGGAGGGCGCGGCGATGCGCTTTTCGATCAGGAGCGATAAGCCCGCGCTGTTCAGAGCGACGGGCGGCGCGCCGGCGATCGTCGGTTTCACGCAAAATGGCAGGCGAGAGACGCTCGCTTTCGCGAATGGCGTCGATCTTCATCGCTACATGACGCCGGGCGAAGCGACGCTCGACATTTACGCGCCCTACGAAGGCGCGCTGTCCGGCATGCTCGATATTTCGACGCAGCCCGTTACTGAGGCGCATGAAGGCGTGAACGACGCGGTGGCGGTTTCGCCCGGCGCAAGCGCGCTGTTCAGCTTCGAGGTGAAGGAAGCGCGCAACATCGGCCTCGGCGTGCGCGCGGAGCCCGACAGAGTCAACGCGCGGCTCATGGATGCAAAAGGCAACACGCTTGGCGAAGGCGTCGCGCAAACGATGACGCTTTCGCCCGGCCGGTATTTTATCGAGGCGCGCACGCCCGCCGACGCGCAGGCGACGACAATCCGTGCAGCGATCGTCGGGCTGTCGCCGCCTGTGAACGCGCCGCCCGCGGAGATCGTCGCGGAGCTGCTCGACAAGGCCGGCATGAAGAAAAGCAAGGCGCAATGATTTCGAAAGGCGCGGCGATGAAAAACATTCTGCTTCTCTCTCTTTGCGCGTTTCTTTGCGCAGCGACGCCGCTGTGCGCCGAGACTCCGCCCGTGTTCGATCGCGCGCAACGCGCCGATGGCGCGCGCGTCGCGCCGGATAGGTTTTTGCGCGCTTATGATCCGGTGACGGTTTTCTTCGCTAGCGACACGGGGCCGAAGGCCGGCGGAGCGGAAGACACGCCGCAAAAATATATGACGATGACCCCGCAGCCTGCCGGCGAATGGCGCTGGCTCGGTCCGCGCGCGCTGCAGTTTCGTCCCGCCGACGCCTGGAAGCCACTGTCGCGCGTCGACGTGAAGCTCGGCGCGGCGGAGACCAGACTCGTCGCGCTGCTGCCGACGCCGCGTTCCACCAATCCCGCCGAGGGCGCCGATCCGCAACTCGAACTGACGCAGATCGCCCTCACATTCGCCGAGCCGGTCGACGTCGCCGCGCTGGCGCGGCTGCTGACCATCGAAATTCGTCCCTCGCCCGGCGTTTCGCCGCAGGGCGGACAAATGCTCAGCGCTTCGGCCTATGAGATCCGCGCGCTGGAGCGGGGCGAGCGCGCCGAGGAACAGACCTACGTCATCCGTTTCCGCGAACGGATCGCCGACGGCCGCGTCGCGATCCTGCGGCTACGGCTTTCCGACGAAGTGGGGCTTAACGACCAGACCTATGAATTGCGGCTGCGCACCGCCCCGCCCTTCGCGGCGATGGAGGCGAGCTGTGGCCGCGGCTGGAGCGACGACCGCGCCGAAAACGTGTTGCGCTGCGCGTCCTATCTCATGTCGCCGGAAAGCGGCGAAGAGGAAGGCGGCGACACCGGCATTCCTTATGCGCCGGCGAGCAAGCGGCAGCTCACGCTCTCCTTTAATGCGACGCCCGAGACGATCGACATTCTGCGCGCGCGCGAGGCGCTGCGGATCACGCCGCCCGTCGACGATCTTGCCATCGAAACCGACGGCAGGCGACTGCGCATGGTCGCGAAATTCCTGTCGGACCAGATTTACGAACTCTCCATCGCCGAAGGCGCGCTGAAAGACTCGCAAGGACGCGCGCTGGCGAGCGCCTTCTCGCAGCGCTTCGCCTTCACCCGCGACGCGCCAGCGCTGCAATGGGACGCGGGCTATGGCGTCGCCGAGCGGTTCGGCCCGCAACTTCTGCCGCTGCGCGGGCGCGGCTATGACCGCGCGGACGTCCGCATCCACGCCATCGATCCGCTGTCGCGCGACTTCTTCCCCTTCCCGGCGCATGGCGTCGAAACCAGCGATTCCGACGCGCCGCCCTTGCCCGGCAACGAGCCGAAGTCGTGGAGCGAGACCGCAAACATCGAGGCTGAGGCGATCAAGCAGCGCATCAAATCGCTTGGATCTCCCGCGGTGTCGCGGCTCGTCGATCTGCCGATCCGCCGCAACGGCCCCGACGCAAAATTCGGCGTCGACCTCAAGGAGGATTTCGCCAAAGTCAGCGGCCGCGCTCAGCCGGGAACCTATCTCGTCGGCCTGCGCGCGGTCGATGACGACAAGCGCCGCTGGCTGCGCGTGCAGATCACTGATCTCTCGCTGTCCGCCATCGAAGAGCCGACGCGGGTGCGTTTCGCCGTCACGTCGCTGTCGACGACGCAGCCTGTCAATGGCGTGCAAATCCGCGTCGAAGGGATCAAGGACGAAAAATTCGTCACGCTCGCGAGCGGAACGACCGACGCTTCGGGCTTTTTTACCTGGACGCCCGACAAGCGCGGCGCCGGCGAAGCGCGCCGCATCGTGGCGAACAAGGGACTCGACACGCTCGTCATCGACCCCAACAGCGCGCCTTCGGAATATTCGCGCGAAATCTGGTCGAAGCCCGAGTCGGAATGGCTCGCCTGGACAAGCGAGGCGGACCAGCCGCGCGCCGAAAAGCCGCGCACGCTCTGCCATCTCTTCTCGGAGCGGCCCATCTATCGGCCGGAAGAATTCGCGCACATCAAGGGCTTCGTGCGCAGCTACCGCGGCGGCGCGCTGAGCCTCACCAAGACCGGCGGAACGCTTGTCGTGACAGGCCCCGCCAATCAGGAATGGCGCATTCCGGTGAAGCTCGACGCGAGCGGCGGCTTCTATCACAAATTCGACGCGCAAACCCAGGCGACCGGCGACTATTCGGCGCGGTTCGAACCGGATACGCCGAAAAAGGCGAAGAAGGCCGAGGCGCAGAAGACCGAAGCGGAGGAAGCCGCCGAGGGAGAGAGCGAAGCGGCCGAGCCCGCTCAGGACATTTCCTGCGGCCAGTTCACGTTCAAGAAAGAAGCCTATCGACTGCCGACCTTTGAAGTCGTGCTCAACGCGCCGCAGACCGTTGCGCTCGACGGAACCTTCGACGTCGATCTCCTTGCCCGCTATTTCGCTGGCGGACTTGCGGCGGAGCGCCCCGTCAAATGGCGGGCCGCGCAATTTCCGCATGTCTTCACGCCGCCAGGGCGCGAAGGCTTTCTCTTTTCGACCGACGCGCGTTTCTCGGGCGACGGCAAGTTCAAGTCGACCGCGGTGCTTGAGCGCGATCAACGCACCGACGCCGGCGGCGCCGCGCGCATGACCTTCGACACCGCGATCGAGCCGACGGCGCAGCCGCGCCGCTACTCCATCGAAGCGACGGTGACCGGCGACGACGGCATAGAAGTGCGCAATGTGCAGAACGTCATTGCGCTGCCGCCTTTCGTGCTCGGCGTGAAGACGCCCCGCTATGTCGAGCGCCCCGGCGCGGTGACGCCGGAGCTCATCGCGATCGACGGCAAGGGCGAGCCGGTCGTCGGGCTCGAGATGACGCTGCGGCTCATCAAGCGCAACTGGATTTCGACGCTGCAGGCGTCCGACTTCGCCCAGGGAGCGGCGAAATATGTCACGCAGGCGCAGGACGACGTTCTCCTCGAACGCAAGGTGACGAGCGCCAAGGAGGCGCAGAAAGTGGAATTGGCGACGCGCGACGCCGGCGTCTATGTCGTGCAGCTTGAGGCCTATGACAGGCTCAAGCGCCGGCAGCAGGTGAGCGTCGACTTCTTCGTCGGCGGCGACACGCCCGTCACATTCGCGCGGCCGCCCGCCGAATCCGCGACGATCACGACCGACAAGGACAAATATGCGCCGGGCGAGGTTGCGACGCTCGTCATCCAGTCGCCGTTCCAGAACGCGCGCGCGCTCGCCATCGTCGAACAGCCGAGCGGCGTCTACGATTATGAATTCGTCGACATCGCCAACGGCTTCGGCCGTTACGCCCTTCCGGTCAGGAAAGAGCAGACGCCAAAGCTCGCCGCGCATTTCCTGATCATGCGCGGACGCCTGAAGGATGCGCCGCCGCAACCGACGGCGAGTTTCGACCAAGGCAAGCCCGTCACCATCGCGGCGACGAAATGGATTGAGGTGACGCCGGTCAAGAACATCGTCACTGTGAAGATCGAACATCCGGCGAAAGCGCGCCCGGGCGACGCGATCGAGGTCGCGCTACGGCTGTCCGACGACGCTGGCAAGCCGCTGTCCGGCGAAGCGACCTTCTGGATGGTCGATCAGGCGGTGCTGTCGCTTGCCAAGGAACGCCCGCTCGATCCCCTGCCCGACTTTATCGTCGAGCGCGAAACGAAAATGGCGGCGCGCGACACGCGCAACATGGCCTTCGGCGTCATTCCCTTAGAGGAGATCGCCGGCGGCGACGGCGACGAACTGCAGGAATGGGGCGCTGAGAACAATATTTCCGTGCGCAAGAATTTCACGCCCGTCCCGATCTATCTGCCAAGCGTGAAGATCGGCCCCGATGGCGTCGCGAAAATTAAGGTGCAGCTTCCCGATACGCTGACCGTGTTCAAGCTGCGCGCCAAAGCGGTGAGCGGGCCGGATCGCTTCGGCGCCGCGGGCGGCGAAATTCTGATTCGGCAGGCGCTCGTCGCGCAGCCGGCGCTGCCGCGCTTCATTCGGCCGGGCGACAGTTTCGATATCGGCCTTGTCGCGCGGATCGTCGAAGGACCCGGCGGCGCCGGCAAGGCGTCGATCGCGGCGCCGGCGCTGACGCTCTCGGGAGAGACGAGCCGGAAGATCGAATGGACGCAGAACAGACCAGTGCGCGTCGATCTGCGCGCACAGGCGCCGGCTGGGCTTTCAGGCGACGCGACGCTCGGCTTTCGCATCGAGCGCGACGCCGACCATGCGAAAGACGCGGTCGAGATCGCCCTGCCGGTGAAAGAGGATCGCGAGGCGACGCGACGTTTCGAATTGGTCGAGATCGCCCCCGGCGAAACAAAATCGCTCCCTCCCAGTAGCGAGCAGGCGCGGCCGGGCAGTTTCTCGCGCGAAGCGATCGTCGCCGCCGACCCCTCGCTCGTGAGGCTCGTCGCCGGATTGAATGCGCTCGTGGAATATCCTTACGGCTGCACCGAGCAACGCCTGTCGCTCGCGCGCGGCGGGCTGGCGCTGAAGAGCTTCGGGCCGATTCTTGCGGCCGCGGGGCTGGAGGATCGCGTCTCCGCCAATGTGAAATCGACGGCGCAGATCATCGATCAATCGATCGACTCGGATGGGCTCGTCGCTTTCTGGCCGCGCGCGCGCGGCACGGTCTCGCTGACCGCCTGGGCCTATGATTTTCTCGCGCGCGCGGAGCGCGCCGGCGAGCCGATCGACAAGACCCTTTCGGATCGCCTCGCCAATATCCTCAAATTGTCATTGCGCTCCGATTATCCGCGACTGCTGTCGGGCGATGAATTGCGCGAGCGCGTCGAAACGCTTTCGGCGCTGGCTGAAGGCGGCAAGCTCGACGACTCCTATGTCGCGGAATTTTCGCGGCGCGCCGATTTCCTGCCCAATATCAGCGTCGCGCAGATGGCCACCGCCGCCGCGCGTCTCCCCAATGTTGATCAGCGGGCGGTCGCCGCGCTGATCGATACGATGTGGAGCCGCGTGAAGTTCGCGAGCCGCAACGGCGTGCAGGTCTATGCGGGACAGGCGGCTGAGAGCGCCTCGCCGATTATTCTGCCTTCCGAGACCCGCAGCCTCGCCGAAATGGTGCGCGCCGCGGCGCTGACGGCCTCCGGTGATCCCCGCGCCAATGCGCTGCGCGACGCGCTGTTGCGGCTTGGCGAAGGCGACGGCTGGGGAACGACCAACGCCGACGCCGCCGCCATCGAAGCGCTGGCCGAGGGGTGGCGGCGACCCACCGCGTCGATCGGCGTGACCTTCAATGATGGCGGACAGGATCGCGTGCTGACGCTCGACGCCAACACGCCGGTCGTGCGCCATGTCTCCAGCAGCGACGCGCCGCTGAAGATCGCCAACGGCTCCAACGCGCCGCTCGTCGCGATGATCGAGACAAGCTACATGCCGGCGGAGCCGGGCGCAAAGGCGCAAGCGACGAGCGACGGCTTTACGATCACGCGCCAGGGCTGGCGCATCGAAAGCGGCAAGGCGCCGGAAAAGATCGACATTCGCGACGGCGTTTTGCAGGTGAAGCAGGGCGACCTCATCGAAGAGACGGCGGAAGTGGTCAATCCCGAGGATCGCACCCATATCGCCATTTCGATTCCGCTCGCAGCGGGCTTCGAGCCGCTCAATCCCAATCTCGCCACGGCGCCCGCCGAAGCGCAACCCTCAACTGCGCCGACGCTGCCACCGAGCTGGGTCGCCTTTGGCGATGACCGGGTGTTCTACGCCTACGATTCTCTTCCCAAAGGAACCTATCGCTTCGCCTTTCGCCTCCGCGCGCAAACGGCGGGCGCCTATACGCAGCCGCCGGCGCTTGTCGAGGCGATGTACAAGAAGGGCCTTCGCGCGACGAGCGCGGGGGCGAGAGTGGAGATCGGGAAGTAACGCGCGCAACGCTCTTTGGATTGTGGGAGTTACGCACGCAACCGTCTCCTGTTTGAGAAGCACGCGCGTAACCCTCTCTCCTGGGGAGAGGGTGGCCCCGCGAAGCGGGGTCGGGTGAGGGGAAACAATCTGCGCAGGTTCGACGCGACCGCATGACAGCAAATATCGTAACCCCTCACCCGGCTGCTCCGCAGCCACCCTCTCCCAAAAGGAGAGGGTTGGCGCGCGCAATCTTTCTCGCTCTCATTGCGGCGTTCATCGCTTGCGCCGCTTGGCTCTCGCATGAGGCGCTGTCGCGCGCCGAGCTTATTTCTCCGCGCGCCAGCGCCATCGTCTACGATCGCAGCGGCGCCTTTCTCACGCAGATCGGCGAGAAGACGCGCGATCCTGCGACCAAAACCCCGCGCGTCGATTACGGCTATTGGCCGCTCGCCTCAATTCCGCAGCGCATGGCGCGCGCGACGCTCGCTCTCGAAGACCGCCGCTTTTACGATCATCCCGGCGTTGACGTCCGCGCGCTTCTGCGCGCCGCATGGCGCAATCTGACGACGCGCGGCAGACGCGAAGGCGCCTCGACGATCGCCATGCAGGTCGCGCGGATGCAGAGCGAGAGGCCGCGCTCATTCGCAGAAAAGCTGATGCAGGCGGCGACGGCGCTCGCGATCGTCGCGCGCCACGGCCATGAAGCGACGCTCGCGCATTATCTGCGCCTCGCGCCTTACGGATTGAACGGCCATGGCGTCGCCCATGCCGCGCGCTTTTATTTCGACAAGCCTGTCGAAGACCTCTCCTGGGCGCAGGCGGCGCTGCTCGCCGCCATTCCGCAATCGCCGGGACGGATGAACATCACACGCGAGAGCGGTCTGACGCTGGCGGCGGCGCGCGCGCGGCATGCTATCGCGCGGCTCGAAGAAGAAGGCGCGCTCGACGCCGCGCAAGCGGCGCTGGCGCGGGCGGAACTCGACCATATGCGGCCGCTCGACGCCAAGCGCCGCCCCGAAACATTGCATCTGGCGCTGCGCTACGAAACGCTCGCGCGCGACGGCTTGGCGCGGCCGATCGCAGAGGGCGACCGACGCATCAATGCGACGATCGATTTGGCGGTCGAACAGGACGTGCTGCGGCTCGCCCGCCGCTATCTTTCGAATTTCCGCCGCCGCGGCGCACGGCAGGTCGCGGTGATGGTCATTGAGCGGGGAACCAACGCCGTCATCGCCGATGTCGGCTCCTCCGACTACAACGACCCGCAGGCCGGGGCCTTCGATTTCACCCGCGTGCGGCGTTCTCCCGGCTCGACGTTGAAGCCCTTCATCTATGCGCTGGCGTTCGAGCGCGGCGTTCTCAAAACGACGGATCTTTTGAATGACATTCCCGAAGGCGCCTCGGGCGTATCGAACGCCGACGGACTCTATCTTGGGCCGCTGACGCCGCGTCAGGCGCTCGCCAATTCGCGCAACGTGCCGGCGACAAATCTGCTGCGGCGCGTGGGGCTTGAGGCGAATTTCAATTTTCTTCGCGACCTCGGCCTGCACGATCTCGAAACGCCGGCGGAGAGTTTCGGAATCTCGATTGCGATCGGCGCCTTGCCGGCGCGGCTTGAAGATGTGATGCGCGCCTATGCCGCGCTCGCGGACGACGGGATCATGCGCGACCTTGCGTTCACGCGCGACGAATCGCGACGTCCGGCGCGGCGCGTATTGTCGGTCGACAGCGCGCGGCTGATCGCCTCGATGCTCTCCGACCCGCAGGCGCGGCTTCCCTCTTTTCCGCGCTACGGGCCGCTCGAATATCCCTTCGCCGTCGCCGTGAAGACCGGCACGTCGCAAGCCTATCGGGACGCCTGGACGATCGCCTTCTCGCATAAATTCATCGTCGGCGTGTGGCTCGGGCGCGGCGACGCTGGCGCGATGCGCGCAATGACCGGCGTTTCATCGGCGGCGCGGCTCGCCCACGCCGTGCTCGCAAAGCTGCATGACGCGAAGCCCGGCGACATCGCGCCGGAAGCTTTTGCGCCGCCGCCGGGACGCATCGCCATCGATCTCTGTCGCGCCGACGGCGGCGCCGACTGCGCGCAGACGCTGCGCGAATGGGTGAAGCCGGCCGAGGGGAAAGAGGCCGAGACCTATGATGCGAGTCCTGCACAGGGCGAGAGCATGGCTTCCGCGCCGGACTCTCAGGCGACAGTCGCCACGCCGCTCGTGATCGCGACGCCGGAGCACAACACGCATATCTGGCGCAACCCGGAGCAGCCCCAGCGCTTCAACCGACTCGCGTTGAAGCTCGCGCCAACAGGCGCGGATTCGCAGATCGTCTGGACGGTCGACGGCGAACCTTTCGCCACGGCGCAAGCGAACGAGACCGTGTTCTGGCCGATGACGCCCGGCAGACATCGCATTCAGGCGCGGCTGGCGCTCGCCCCTGTCGCGTCGCGCGCGGTGAAGGTTGTGATCGAGTGAACCGACATACCAGGGACCTGTCGTTTCACCCTGCAGGCGCAAAATCGCCAAATGCGTGAATCGAAGTAGATGCTTCTCAGTTGCAGCGCTAGATTGATGGCGAATTAGCGATTGAAAATTGACTGGTGCGCCATGGACAACAAAGTCGTGAGCATTATGGCCGGGCTCGTCATAGCCTTCGTTGTGCTTGCAGCGTCTTCCATGGCTCAGGTTGTGTTCGAGCCGGTGATCTTTGCGATATTCATCATCGCGCTGACATGGCCGCTGCAGAAAGCGCTCGCGTCCAGAATGCCAAAAGCTTTGGCGCTCCTGATCACCATTGTCTTGACGCTTGGCGTCGTTGTCGCGCTGACGTCGATGATCGTCTGGGGCGCCGGCGAAATCGCGGACTGGATTCGTCACAATCTCGTGAGGATTGGAGCGACATTCCGCAACTCCACGACGTGGCTGGAGGATCACGACATATTCGTCATGTCGCAAGTCACGGAAAATTTCGATGCCGCGTGGTTGATTGGTTTTCTGAGAGCAGTCGCGTCAAGGGTCAACGTTCTTATTGGTTTCTCTCTTCTGGTCTTCATCTTCTTGATCATGGGCCTTGTCGAAACAGAAGATTTTCAAAATCATATTGCGAAGCTGAAAGACCAAGAAACAAGCCGTCGTTTGTTGATGGCGAGCCAGTCGATTGCGCGGAAATTCCGCAAATATATGATTGTGCGCACAATTGCGAGCATCGTTACGGGCGTCGCGGTCGGCGGTTTTGCTCTGCTGACGGGACTTGAGCTTGCGGCCGCCTGGGGAATCTTAGCCTTCGCGCTTAACTATTTACCGTATATCGGGGCGTTGATCGTTACCGTTTTTCCGGCATTATTTGCTCTTGTTCAATTCGAATCCTGGCAAACCGCGATGCTCGTGTTCGTGGCTCTCGCTGTGATTCAATTTGTCATTGGAAGCTATCTCGAGCCGCTGATTTCGGGTTCGGCGTTGGCGATTTCACCATCCGTCGTGACATTTGCCGTCGTTCTCTGGACTTTTCTGTGGGGCCTGCCGGGAGCCTTCATCGGGGTCCCGCTGGCGATCGCTTTTCTCACGCTCTGCGCGCAGTTTCCGTCAACTCAGTGGATCGCCACCATGTTCTCGGGAGCATCGCGAACGCGGTCGCTGCCGGACTGAGCAACCTCGATTCAAGAGAATCGATTGAGTTCGAAGGCCCCGAACGAAATGCTACGCCCCTCACCCCGCCGCGGTGATGCGCTCGATTTCCGCGCCGCAGCCGCGCAGCTTCTTCTCCAGGCGCTCGAAACCGCGATCGAGATGATAGACTCGGTTGATGGTCGTCTCGCCGCGCGCGGCGAGCGCCGCAATAACAAGCGAGACGGAGGCGCGCAGATCTGTCGCCATTACCGGCGCGCCATCGAGGTGATCGGCGCCCGTGACAATCGCGGTGTCGCCTTCGAGCTTGATACGGGCGCCAAGCCGCGCCAGCTCCTGCACATGCATGAAGCGGTTCTCGAAAATCGTCTCGGTGATGCGCGAAACGCCCTCGGCGCGAGTCATCAGCGCCATGAACTGCGCCTGCAGATCGGTCGGGAAGGCCGGGAACGGCGCCGTCGTGACATCGACCGGCGAAATGCCGGCGCCGTTACGCGTCACCCGCAGTCCTTCATTCGTCTCGGTGACGCTGGCGCCTGCCTGCACGAGGACGTCGAGCCCCGCCTGCAGAAGATCGGCGCGCGCGCCGGCGAGCAGAACGTCGCCTCCGGTCATCGCCACCGCCATGGCGTAAGTGCCGGCCTCGATGCGGTCGGGCATCACGGCGTGTCTTGCCCCGAAAAGCGAACCCACGCCCTCGATCTCGATCGTCGACTGGCCGGCGCCCTTGATGCGCGCCCCCATTTTTATGAGGCAGTCGGCAAGATCGACGACTTCGGGTTCGCGCGCGGCGTTGCGCAGCACGGTGGTTCCGCGCGCGAGCGACGCCGCCATCAGCGCCGTATGCGTGCCGCCGACCGTGACTTTGGGAAAGTCGATCTCGGCGCCGACCAGACCGTTCTTCGCCGAGGCGACGACGTAACCATTTTCGATGTCGAGTTTGGCGCCGAGCTTTTCCAGCGCCATGAGCAGCAGATCGACTGGCCGCGTGCCGATGGCGCAGCCGCCCGGTAGCGACACGCGCGCCTCTCCGCACCGCGCGACGAGCGGCGCGAGCACCCAAAAGCTGGCGCGCATGCGCGAGACGAGATCATAGGGCGCGGTGGTGTCGACGATTTCACGCGCGGTGAGATGAACGGTGCGGCCGGCGTCGACGGATTCGCCGGTGCGCTTGCCGGCAATGGCGTAATCCACGCCATGATTGCCGAGGATGCGCTCGAGAAGCATCACATCCGCGAGGAGCGGCATGTTGGCGAGCGTCACGGTTTCACGCGTCAGGAGCGATGCGATCATCAACGGCAAGGCGGCGTTCTTCGCGCCGGAGATCGGGATCACGCCATGGAGCCTGGTCCCGCCGACGATCTTGATCTTATCCATCACCCCTCGCTGTCGGTTTTCGAGTTCCCGCCGTGTTTCGCTGGCGCCTGGTCCCGCAGCGCGCGTTCGCGCGCCTTGCGACGGACAAGATTGGCGCGCAAGGCGGCGGCAAGCGCCGCCTTCTTCTTCGGCTCGCCGTTAGACTTCGGGCTAAAATCCGCCCCTTTTGGGGCGCCGCTCCCGCCCTCCTCGTCGTTCGCTGTCATCGCGGTCGATTGCTCCCTTTGCAAAACTACTGCGATTCTAGGGCCCTACCCGATCAAGTCATCGCCCGCACGGCGAGCGTGGCGTTGATTCCGCCAAAGGCGAAAGAATTCGAGAGCGCGACGCGAATCGGCATTTGCCGCGCGACATTGGGAATGGCGTCGACCGCGCATTTGGGGTCAGGCTCAAGAAAATTGATCGTCGGCGGCGCGATCTGATCGCGCAGCGCGGAAACCGTCACGACGAGCTCCAGCCCGCCGCTTGCGCCGAGCGCATGGCCGTGCACGGGTTTCGTTGACGAAACCGGCGGCGGCGCGTCGCCGAAAACGGCGCGCATCGCCTGCGACTCGGTGATGTCGTTGGCGTAGGTCGCGGTGCCATGGGCGTTGAGATAGTCCACGTCGCCGGGCTCCAATCCGGCGCTTTCGAGCGCAAGCCGCATGCAGCGCGACGGGCCTTCGACATCTGCGCGCAGCGGATCGAAAGCGTCGCTCGTCGTGCCATAGCCGGCGAGTTCGCAGAGCGGCGTCGCGCCGCGCGCCAGCGCGCCTTCCAGCGTTTCAAGGATGACGACAGCGGCGCCTTCGCCAAGCGTCATGCCGTTGCGCTTGAGCGAAAACGGGCGGCAGAGATCCGGAGTGAGAACGCGCAGCGCCTCCCAGGAGCGAATCGAACCATTGATCACGCAGGCTTCGGCGCCGCCGGCGATGGCCCGGTCGGCGCGGCCGGCGCGCAGCATTTCAAAGGCTTCGCCGATGGCCTGCGCCGCCGAGGAACAGGCGGAGGCGAGCGCGAAGGTCGGTCCCTTGGCGCCGTAGCGCATGCCGAGAGTCGTCGGCGCGGCGCTCGGTATCAGGCGCGGCACGGTCAACGTATCCGGACGGCCGTCGAGCTTATATTCGAGATAGGCGTTGTTATCGATGGTCGTGGCGCCGCCGATGCCGGTGCCGATGATGACCGCGGTGCGCGGCCCGCCGACTTGCTTGCGCTCGAACCCCGCCTGCGCCAGCGCCTCGTCGGCGGCGACAATGGAAAATTGGGTAAAAGGATCGCAATAGGGAAGCAGTTCGGCTTCGATATGCGCCGCCGGATTGAAATCCGGCACCTGCGCGGCGATCTTGATTCGCCCCACATAGGGGCGCTCCGATCTCAGCGTGCGCACGCAAGACACGCCGTCGCGCGCCGCGCGCCACAGCAGCGTCGCGCCAACGCCGGCGGCCGACACCGCGCCCATTCCGGTAATGACGATTCTGCGCGCGGCGCCTTGTTGCGGCATCAGTGTTCAATCCTTTGCTTGATTTCAACCACGCGCGGCGACGCGCCGATCTTAAGAATCGTTTGAAGGTTTAATGACTCGCGCGCCGGCGTCAAACGAGGGACCGCGCCGCAGACAAGAGCCGCAGTTCGCTCAAGGCGAGCATAAACCACTGTCTTTTTTGGATATACACTCTAATCGAGCATCTTCTTCAGCTCGGCGCGCAGGCCCTCCGCGACGTCCGGCCGCGCCAGGCCAAAGGCCACATTGGCCGCGAGAAATCCAAGCTTCGAGCCCGTGTCATAGGTCCGCCCGTCGAAGCGTACCGCGTGGAAGGGCCGCGTCTTCGCAAGATGGATCATGGCGTCGGTGAGCTGAATTTCGCCGCCAGCGCCTTTTTCATGCTTTTCGAGCAGCGCGAAAATTTCCGGCTCCAGAATATAGCGACCGGAAATGATGAAATTGCTGGGCGCGGTCCCCTGCGGCGGCTTTTCGACCATCCCTGTGATTTCGAACGTCGCCCCGTAGTCCTTGCCGCGCGCGACGATGCCGTATTGATGCGTCTCTTCCGGCTTTACTTCCTCGACCGCGATGATATTGCCGCCATGTGTTTCGTACGCCGCGACCGCCTCGGCGAGACAGCGCGCGCTTTTGCCTCGCGCAGGAAGCGTGATCATGTCGGGCAGCAGCACTGCGAAGGGCTCATCGCCGATAATGTCGCGCGCGCACCACACGGCGTGACCGAGGCCAAGCGGCGCCTGCTGGCGGGTGAAGCTCGTCGCGCCCGCGGCTGGCAGGTCTGACATCAGCGCTTCATATTCCTTGGACTTGTTGCGGCGGCGCAGCGTATCCTCAAGCTCATAAGCCATGTCGAAGTGATCTTCGATGGCCCCCTTGCCGCGCCCGGTGACGAAAATGAAATGCTCGATTCCGGCTTCTCGCGCCTCGTCCACGACATGCTGCACGACCGGGCGGTCGACGACGGTCAGCATCTCCTTCGGCACGGCCTTGGTGGCGGGCAGAAAGCGCGTGCCGAGACCGGCGACGGGGAAAACAGCCTTGCGAATGCGTTTGCTCATGGAGGGGCCCATTGAGAGGTGAGACGGCGAAGGGGGTGATAGCGGTGAATCGCTCCGGAAGCGACTCGCCGCGGGACCGAGGGAAGGCGTATTGAAACCGGGCCGTTTAGCACGATTTGGCTCGATCGTAGAGTTCGTGACGCGAACGGCGCAAAAGACATGAGGCGTCAGGACTGCGGCGTTAACTTCAGTCGAAGATACGAGAGGAAGGTTGTGGCATGACGGTTCTGGTTACGGGCGGCGCCGGCTATATCGGCAGTCATACGGTTCTCGAACTGCTCGACGCCGGCGAACCTCCGCCCGTCGTGCTCGACGATCTCTCGACCGGCTTCCGCTGGTCGGTTCCCGAGGGGACGCCGCTCGTGGTCGGCGATTTTGGCGATACGGATCTCGTCACCGATTTGATCGAGCGCTATGCCATTGATGAGATCATCCATTTCGCCGCAAAGATCGTCGTTCCCGATTCCGTCGCCGATCCTCTCGGCTATTATCTCAACAATACGGCGAAAGCGCGCACGCTGCTCGCGACGTCGGTGGCGCGTCGCGTCAAACGCTTCATCTTTTCTTCGACCGCCGCCGTCTACGGCGATCCTCTGCATAATCCGGTGACCGAGGACGAGCCGCTAAAGCCGGTTTCGCCCTATGGGCGATCGAAGCTCATGGTCGAGTGGATGCTGGAGGATACGGCGCGCGCGCACGGCCTTGCCTATGTCGCCTTGCGCTATTTCAACGTCGCCGGCGCGGATCCCAAGGGCCGTTCGGGGCAGTCCACGCCGAACGCTACGCATCTCATCAAGGTCGCCGTGCAGACGGCGCTCGGCCTGCGCCCAAAACTGCAGGTCTTCGGCGACGATTACCCGACGCCGGACGGCACATGCGTGCGGGATTATATTCAGGTCACCGATCTCTCGCACGCCCATCTCGACGCCTTGCGCTATCTGCGCGACGGGGGCGCGAACCTGACGGCCAATTGCGGCTATGAGCGCGGCTTTTCCGTTCTCGAAGTGATCGAATCGGTGAAACGGGTTTCGGGCGTCGATTTCGCCGTCGAAATTGCCCCGCGCCGTCCAGGCGACCCTGCCGCGATCGTTGCGGCGAACGAAAGAATCCGCCGGACGCTCGGTTGGACGCCGCAGCATGACGATCTCGACGAGATCGTTCGCCAGGCCCTGGAGTGGGAAAAGCGCCTGATGGCGCGCAGCAGCTGATGCGTCCATTAAAAACTTAAGCGATTGATGAAGTTTTTCTTGTCTTCGCGCCTCCGGAACGATACTTAAGCATATGCCTAAGCGTTCTGAGAGCCTCGATCGCATGTTCTCGGCGCTCGCCGATCCGACGCGACGCGCCATGGTCGAGCGCCTTGCACGCGGACCGGCGAATGTCAGCGACTTGGCCAAGCCGCTCAACATGTCGCTTCCAGCGGTCATGCAGCATCTCCAGACTCTGGAGCGGAGCGGGCTTGTGACGAGCCGCAAGATCGGGCGCGTGCGCACCTGCCGCATCCAGCCAAAAAGATTCGACGCCGCGCAGGCGTGGCTCGCGCGGCAACGCGCGCATTGGGAGGCGCGCTTCGATCGTTTGGACGCGTTCCTGGAGAAAAGCGAGGATTGAGGATGGGCGATCAAAAACTGGATCTTGAAATTTCCCGCTTCGTGGCCGTCCCCCGCGCGCGCGTCTGGAGGGCATGGACCGACCCTGAGATCCTTAAAGAATGGTGGTGTCCGCGGCCCTGGAAAACCGAGGTTCGCGCCTTCGACTTCCGCCCCGGCGGCGGCTTCCACACGTTCATGAGCGGGCCGGATGGCGGAGAAAGCGACAATCCCGGCTGCTTTCTCGACATTACGCCTCAGGAGCGCATCGTCTTCACCTCGATGCTGGTCGGCGGCTGGCGTCCCGCCTCGCCCTGGCTCGCATTTACGGCGATTCTGACCATGGCCGACGAGGGCCCCGGCACGCGCTACATTGCGCGCGTCATGCACAAGGACGACGCCGAACGCCGACGCCATGAAGAGCTGGGATTCTACGATGGCTGGGGCGTATGCATTACCCAGCTCGAGGACGTGGCGCGGAATATTTCCTGAGGAGGAATGCCACCCAGGCGCCGGCCGGCGCGCACGGAATTTTTTTAAAACGCGCGCCGTGCTAAAGAAGCTCGCACGGTCCCGTAGCTCAGCAGGATAGAGCAGCGGTTTCCTAAACCGAAGGTCAGGGGTTCGAATCCCTTCGGGACCGCCAACACGTCAATGGATCTGCGGCGATTTCGGCGGAACGCCGACGCCGCCGAATCAGATCACCCGCGCCGCGCCAGGAATCGCTTGCGCCGCGCCAGGAATCGCTTGCGCCACCAGGACGCTCGGTCGTCGTCTTCGACTTTCTTGCGTTTGGCTTCCAAGGCCAGCCCCATCTGCATCATTCGGTCGACATAAAAATCATCGAACACGTTGGGCGGAACAGCAAAATGCCGTTGCAGGTCGGCGTGTTCGCGGGCGATATAAAAGCGGTTGAGTCCATCGAAGTAGGCAAACACATAATCGGACCGCAAAATATGCGGTTCCCACGAACTGTGTGACTGTGTCCTGGCGGCGCCCGGCGCCACAGATTCAACCAGTATGATCCACGGCCGAAACCGGCCAAGGTCGAACTCTACGATGACATCTCTCTCAGATCCTTCGCAGTCGATCTTGAGAAAATGCACTGTCGACGGCGCCTGCTCCTCAAAAATACTATTGAGTGTGCGCACCTCTACTTGCATCTCCTCCTGTTCGAAGCCGAGCGGGACATGCGATGCCGCCACATTGGCGTCGAGGCTGGACATTCCGGTATCGTGGACCAACGTCATGGTCGCCTGACCCGCTCGCGCGCCGACCGCGACCGATAGATTGACGTCGCGCGGACGCCGCTCCCGTAGTCGCCTGAAGTAATAAGGGTTCGGCTCGATATTGACCCCACGCCAAGCACGTTCATAGAAATGCCGCGTCACGGATTCCAGGTCCGGGTCCCATGCGCCAACATCAACATAGAAGCCTTCCGCCAGATCCGCGAAGGCGCGCTCAAGCATGACGTCTTCAAAATTTTGTGCGTAGGAGATCCACATGTCGGCGCCCTTCAACTCTCGGTGCTATTCGCTTTGTGCGCGCGAATGTGAGCGGCGCCAGCTGAATCGTTAATTGGCGAACCACGTTTAGTTCTCATGGCTGCTGTGGGTGGAGTCTTTTGCACGAGCCAGGGATAATTGGAAAGGGCTTTTGATAAACGGAAAAGGCGAAACAACAATTAGTCCGGCCAAAACGCCTCGCCGCAGCATTCGCATCGCCGCTAACTACATTGTGATCCTCGTAGTTTGCTCATCGTGGAAGCCGATTTCACTCTTTACTATTTTCTGAGTGAAGAAAAACTTGTCAGCCCGCAAATGCGCGAAGAAATCCGTTCGAATACGTTCGTGGCGCACAATGACGTCGAAGAGAAACGTCAAGTGCCGCTCCAAGGACACTGTTTACCCTCACCCCTATTTGACCAACGTTCATGCGGATAATCCGTCCGAACAGGCCGACATTGTTTATGTCAAATTCTGAATTTTCGCAGGAGACCGACAAGTTCCGCATCATGGTGAGCGGCGGATCGGTGGCCGCCATGTTTGGCAATTGAAGATCAAGGGCCGCAAGCGTCACATCGTCACGGACGCGTAGGAAACCTCGTCGGCCACGTCGTGCATGCAGCCGACGTTCAGGATCGCGACGGAGCGCCGCGCGTGCTCGCTGCGATCCGTCCGCTTTATCCTGGGTTGCGTCATGTCTTCGCCGACGGCGGCTATGCAGGCGACAAGCTGCGCGCCGCGCTGAAAGGTAAAGGCTCGTGGACGTTGGAGATCATTAAACGTTCGGACATCGCCAATGGCTTCGAGGCGGCAATCGCCAGCGCCGTCGCCTGTTCGTCGCGCATATCCGAACGCTCACGCGACGAATCGCAAGGACTTAAAACGAAATGAAAACATTTCGAGTCCGACTCTAAATGGCTTGATGACTTCGCGCGGACTCTCTGCATTCTCGATCGCCTTTGAGCTTGTGACCGATGGCGGCAACGCTGTTCGAATCACGCGATCGATTGGCTCGATGTAACGCTCCCAAGCCCGTCGGAGGTTCTGAAATAACAGAGAGGATATAGAAGTTTGTCTTCGACATCGCGCTCGCTTTGTAGCGCGGCAAGATCAGACTTTTCGAACTTCATTTTGTTCCCAAATTCCGAAATACTCCTAAACCGAACGGGACAACAAGAAAGTCAGATGTCCTAGCTCGCCAGCGCGAATTTCTCCGCCTGTTCGAGATCGACGGAGACGAGCTGCGAGATGCCGCGCTCGGCTTGCGTCACGCCGAACAGCCGGTCCATGCGCGCCATGGTGATCGGATTATGGGTGATGGTGACGAAGCGCGTGTCGGTCTTCTTGCGCATCTCCTCCAAGAGATCGCAGAAGCGCTCGACATTGCTGTCGTCGAGCGGCGCGTCGACCTCGTCGAGCACGCAGATCGGCGACGGATTGGTCAGGAACACCGCGAAAATGAGCGACATGGCGGTCAGCGCCTGCTCGCCGCCCGAAAGCAGCGTCATCGTCGTCGGCTTCTTGCCGGGTGGTCGCGCGAGAATGTCGAGGCCGGCCTCAAGCGGATCATCGCTTTCGACAAGCTGCAATTCCGCCGCGCCGCCGTCGAACAGCAGCGTGAACAGCTCCTTGAAGTGTTCGTTGACCTTATCGAAGGCGGCGAGCATGCGCTCGCGCCCCTCCTTGTTGAGGCTGGCGATCGCGGCGCGCAATTTCTTGATGGCTTCCGAAAGATCGTCGCGCTCGGCGATCATCTTTTCGCGCTGCGCCTCGACCTCGGTGAGTTCGTCCTCGGCGCGCAGATTGACGGCGCCGAGCCGTTCGCGGTCGGCGCGTAAATTCTCAAGCCGCCGTTCGATGTCAGCGATCTCCGGCAGATCGTCGCCGTCCTTGACCTCGGCGAGTTGGGCGAGCGCCTGCGGCGTCGATTCGAGATCATGCGCGATGGCGCGCTCGACATCGGCGACGCGCTGGCGCGCGGCGTCGAGCTGCGCTTCGCTGCGCGCCATGTCCTCGCGCGCGGCGCTCATCGCCTCAAGGGCGGCGCGGGCGGCGCGGTCGGTTTCGGCGAGACACGTTTCGGCGCTGGCGCGCGCGTCGGACGCGTCGCGGCGCGCGGCCTCGGCCGTTTCAAGCGCATTCATCAGCGCGCGGCGCTGGCCGATGAAAGCGTCGGGCGCGTCGCCTAAGCGTGCGTGTTCCTCTTGCGCCGTCGCCAGCCGCTCTTCCAGTTCGCCGATCCGGTCCTGCGCGCGATCGCGACGCTCGGCCCATGACGAGGTTTCGCGCGCGATCGCCGAGAGCCGTGACGCGCGCGCCGCTCTTTCGTGGCGCAGGGAGGCGACCGCGGCCCGCGCCTCGCCAGCCTGGGCGCGCTCGGCCAAAGCGCGGCCGCGCAAATTCTCCAAAGCGCCGGCGAGAAAGGCCGGCTCCTCAAGCTGGTCGAGCGCCTGCGTCACGCTTGCGCGCTTCTGCGCGGCCTCGTCGCGATTGGCGAGCGTGTGCGCCTTGGCTTCCTGCAGCGCCGACAGGCGCTGGGCGATTTGCGCCTGACGGCGTTCCGCCGTCGAATGGCGTTCGCGCGCTTCCTCCAGGCGGACGCGGGCGCGGCGATGCGCGTCGCGCGCCTCCGCTTCGGCCTGGGCGGCCGCTCGCGCGGCCTCGCGCGCGGCGTTCAGCGCTTCGGTCAGCGAATCGGCCGCGGCGCGCGCGGCCGCGGCTTCGACGCGCAGATCGGCGAGCCGGTTCTTTTCGGCGAGGCGGCGCGCGGCGGCGGTCGGCGCCTCGGCGGCCTGGGTGAAGCCGTCCCAGCGCCACAGGTCACCCTCTTTCGAGACGAGCCGCTGGCCGGGTTTCAAAAGCCTGCGCAGGCTCTCGCCCTCAGTGCGCAGCACGACGCCGATCTGCGCGAGGCGACGGCGTAGCGGCGGCGGGGCGTCGACAAGCGCGGCGAGCGCGCGCACGCCATTGGGCAGGGCCGGATCGCCCTCCCCGGACGTCACGGACCAATGCGCCGGCGCCGAATCGTCGGCCGAGGCGTCAAGATCGTCGCCGAGCGCCGCGCCCAGCGCGGTCTCATAGCCCTTCTCGACGGTCATGCTCTCGACCACCGGCGCCCAGAGGCCGCCGGAGCCCGTTTGCAGCAGATGTTCGAGCGTGCGGATTTCGGTCTCGAGCCGTTGCGCGCGCAGCGCCGCCGGCTCCAGCGGCGTGCGGGCGGCGGTCTCGGCGTCGCGCGTTCGCCGCGTGGCGGCCTCGGCCTCATGCGCCGCCTCTTCGGCGGCGTGCGAGTCCTGCGCCGCCTGTTCGAAAGCCTGGGCGAGACGCTCGACCTCGTCGGCGCCGCCGCCCTGCCCCGCGATCAGCGCAAATTCCGTCTCGATGCGGGTGAGCTCCGCCTCGAAGCGCGCGACCCGCTGATTTTCGTCGCGCAGCGCCGCCTCAAGCGCCGCCCGCTTGGCGTTGACGCCGGCGAGTTGCTCCTGCGCGCTCGACAACTCGGCCTCGGTCGCCGCCAGCGCCGCTTCGATGTCGATCAGCCGCGCTTGCGCCTGGGTCTCGCGGCCGGCGTCGCGGGCGTCGCCGCCTTGCAGCTCGGCGCGCTCGTCCTCAAGCCGCTGCGCGACCTCAGCCGCATCGAGGATCAGCGCGCGCTCGCGCTCGAGATCGCGGCCGAATTGTTCGATATGGCGCTGAAGTTCGGCGATTCGCTGCTTGGCGCGCTGCTCGTCGGCCTCGAGCGCCTGACGCGCCACGACCAGCCGATGCAGCGCCGCGCCGGCCTCCGCCTCCTTCTCGCGCAGCGGCGGCAGCTCATGCGCGGCGACCGCCTGGAATTTCGCCGCCTCCGCCTGCTCCAGCGTGCGGTCCTGCACGCTGCGCCGGCCGGCGTCGAGCTTCTCCGCGGCGCCCTGCAGCTGCTGTGCGGCGAGCTGATAGGCGAGAAGCGCGGCCAGCGCCTCATTCTTGCGGATTTGCGCCGCAAGCCCGCGGTATTTTGTGGCCTGGCGCGCCTGGCGCTTCAAGCTGTCGGCCTGGCTGTCGACTTGCTTCAGCACGTCTTCGAGGCGCGTGAGATTTTCGGATGCGGCGTTGAGGCGCAGCTCGGCCTCGTGCCGGCGCGAATGCAGCCCGGCGACGCCGGCGGCGTCTTCGAGGATGCGGCGGCGCGCCTGCGGCTTCGCCGAAATGATCTCGCCGATCTGGCCCTGGCGTACCAGCGAAGGCGAGCGCGCGCCGGTGGCGGCGTCGGCGAAGAGAAGCTGCACGTCGCGGGCGCGCACTTCACGGCCGTTGATCCGGTAGGTGGAGCCCTGCTCGCGCTCGATTCGGCGCGTCACCTCGATCGCGTCGGCGTCGTTGAAGGCCGCCGGCGCGGTGCGCGACGAATTGTCGAGCACCAGGCCGACCTCGGCCAGATTGCGCGCCGGGCGTGAGCCGCCGCCAGAGAAAATCACGTCGTCCATACCGGACGCGCGCATGTTTTTGTAGGAGTTCTCGCCCATCACCCAGCGCAGGGCTTCGACGAGATTCGACTTGCCGCAGCCATTGGGGCCGACGACGCCGGTCAAGCCCGGCTCGATGAGGAAATCGGTCGGCTCGCAGAAGCTCTTGAAGCCCAGAAGGCGCAGGCGCTCGAATTTCATTGCCTAAAGACCGCCACAAACTGCAGGGGAAAGCAAGAAAACCGACGCGATATGTTGTGGGTAGGCTCTACCGAAGTGCGCTCCCGAGACGGAGGCGCATCGCATTTCGCCACCGAATCACATTTTCATTGCATCGCAGGATTGCGGCGGAAAAAATAGGCGGCAAGACGCTGGGCTTCTAGTAAACGACGGCCACCCTCTCCCTCATGCTGAGGAGCGCCTGAAAGGCGCGTCTCGAAGCACGAGGGAGAGCCCTAAGTGGCGCGATGAAGGTTCCCTCGTCCTTCGAGACGCCTGCTCCGATCTCGGGTTTACCCGAGATCGGCATTTGGAGCCCAAGTCGGGCAAGCCCGACTTGGGGACAGGCTCCTCAGGATGAGGAAACCTTCAGTCGAGCACTGCGATCTTTGACCGAAACCGCGAGGCTTAAAAGGCGAAGAATGGGTTCAGCCAGTCCGCGGGACGAAGATTTCTGGGTGTTCGGCTACGGGTCGCTGATGTGGCGGCCGGGCTTCGACTTCGTCGACAGCGCGCTCGCCTGGGTGCACGGCTATCACCGCGCGCTGTGCATCTTCTCGCATGTCCATCGCGGCACGCCGGAGCGGCCGGGACTGGTGCTGGGGCTCGATCGCGGCGGCTGCTGCCAGGGCGTCGCCTTCAAGGTCGCGGGACGCGACCGCGCCGAAACGATTCGCTATCTGCGCGAACGCGAACTCGTCACCTCGGTCTATCTGGAGAAAACGCTCGGCGTGCGATTCGTCGACGGCGGCGGCGCCAAGGCCCTCGCCTATGTCGTCGACCGCACGCATATCCAATACGCCGGGCGGCTGCCGGAAGACGAGATGATTCGCCTGATCGCCGAGGGCGTCGGCCTCAATGGCGACAATCCCGCCTATGTGCGCAACACCTACGAACATTTGCTGCGGCTCGACATCCATGACGCCGAACTCGCCGAAATCGTCCGCCGGCTCGATCATCAGTCATGCAGAGCCGCCGCCGGGCCCGCGACCGGCGGCGCCGGCGATGAGCCGACGCCGCTTTGACGCGACGCCATACGCAACGCTTTTGCGCAACGACGCAACGCTAACGCGCACGAACGCGCGCGACGCAACGCTTACGCTACAGACAGGTCCGCCTGATCAGTTGAGCAGCGACGCGGAAAGATCGCGCAGCGACGCGGCGTCGGCGCAAAAATGCACATGCCATTCGGCGACGCCGAGCTCCCGCGCGATCTCGCGCAGCCCGCGGCGGTCGCGTTCCTGCGCGAGAAAGGCGCAGACCGGCCGCGTCGTGGCGCCCTCCCGCGCGACGCCGATGACGACGCCATTCGTCACATCGGCGACGAAAGAGTCCTCGCCCGACTGAAACACCGAGCACACATAGCGGCGGCCGGAAGCGCCTCGCCAGGAAAAGAACCGGCTGCGCAGCGAATCCGTCTCGGCGAGCGATTGAAGCGCCTGGCCGCGCGGCGCGGAATCTTCAAGCGTTTGCCCCAAGACGCTGCTAGAGGCGCTGCGAGAGACGCTGCGAGAGATGCTGAAAGACGGATAACGAGGCTGATACATGGCACGATCCGCTAACGAGGATGAACACGGAACATGACTAGAACAAAACCGGCACACCGTCAAGAAGCGCGCGCCCGTCCATGTCTCTTGGGTTCCTGGCAAAAGACAGGACAGGCGCGCACGCGCCGCTACTCGCCAACGGCGCAAGACGGTTTCCCGTCTCGCGCTTAGTGATGCATGGCGATGATCGTGAAAGATGTGCGCCAACGCGCATGACAAACGCAGATACTGCTTACGAGGTGGGCGCCGTCTTGATTTGTCGCAAGGGCTGCGGCGCGACGCCGCAGCCCTTCGCAGAACGCGCGCGAGCGAAACAGCTTCGTTCTGCGTTCGCCGACAGAAGCGACTACACGCTCGATCGATCCGGAACCTACCGCTTACAGTGGACGGTGCGCACGGCGCCCGTCGCCTGATAGGTTAGGTTGGCGTCCTTATTCGATTCATAGGGAGGCGGCTCCGGCGTGCAATTCACATATTGGCTCCCAAAAACGGCCGAGAAATAGACCGTATAGGGCGTGCCGTCGGTCATCCCCGCCACCGGAAGTTTAACGCACCCCGTCTGCCCGATATTGAACTTGTTAGAGTCTGACTCGAAATGATCCTGTTTGCTGTCAAGTCCTTGCGATGCGTCGCGTGAGAGTGCGGACATGTGCGACGAGGACCCATGCGACCGCGCTGGCGATTGTGGCCTCGAAGTCC
>Ga0082335_1001298_pt1 | contig 54487 bp, 48 predicted proteins | sample Subgrocontami58m_FD_72375 | JGI IMG/M metagenome (GOLD analysis project Ga0082335, IMG submission 72375) | Subsurface groundwater microbial communities from S. Glens Falls, New York, USA - GMW37 contaminated, 5.8 m (SPADES assembly) (version 2) ... | reverse complement strand
AACCGAAGAGTAATTGTCTTTGACATAAATACCTCTATGAATGTTTATAGTTCCTTTGCATTCTAATGTATTCATATCCATCGAAATATTCAATATCATTCTTATGGTAAAAGGTATAACGACGTTGCGTTTAAGCGGACGCCACGAAGTGTCCGCTACTAATAATTTGATTTATTGATTATAAAACTCACTTACACAAATACAGAACAAACTAACTTAACTATAACGACAAATGTTACGATCTACTACAGCGTTCCGCTTGAGACGCTTGTTATACCGTAATTAAAAAAGCATCAGTTTTGTGGCGGTGGCGGAACCATACATTGCACTGCAAAAGCGAACCATTCATTATTCTGCTTATGATATACTGCCAAGCATAAACCTTTCATAGGACCGACATCTGTTCCATCCGGCATTCTGAGTCCCGTTAAAATAAAAGACGCTTCTTCTACCGCAACATTACTCGCGGGAAATCGTATGACCTCCGGAGTTAATTTAATCTGTGTCCCTTTCATCGGGCCAGCAAAAGATTCAATTAATCCTTTCTCAACTTCTATACGGCCCCGATTAATAATTCCATTTGCATAGGTATGGGATCCATTGATATCATAAATAGCCGCGACCGCCTTTGCATCACCTCTGTTAAAGGCATTTTCGTATTCTTGAACTCGAGCTCGTATTTCAGCTTCGTTTTGTCCTTGCGAAATACAAATAGCGGGATAGAAAACAATCAAGCAGAAGAAAAGAATTACATAAATTTTACTTGCCATTTTTTCTCTCATTTCATTCTCCTTTTTTTTGATGGACTTGCGATTTTTTTTCACAATAGAATGAATTAATCTAGCTAATGCCAGCAATGAGAATATTCACAATAAAACAGAATTTCAATCCTAATGAACGGTATAACGGCGTTGCCGATAAGCGGCGCCCCAGAACAAGAACGCCGAACAATACCAACAACTTTTTATTTATAAAAAATTTATATAACAGAACAACTTTACAAAGCAACATTACACGGTAGAACAAAACCAATAATTACACAAATGCCAAATGCGAAAACGGCGTCCGCTTGATTGGCTGGTTATATGGCATTTAGAATAAGCCAAATTTATTTAATTCAATTATTCTATCTTTTTCATTCTGAGTAGTTGATCTTAATACTTTTTGCGATAGCGAAATAATAAATTGTTTTTCTTTTTCAAAAGCTTCATCTGAATAAATATATCCGCCACTGCGTATATTATTAAGCGTTGACATTACGTAACTAAGGAATTTGGCTGGAATGATTAGATCGGATATATCTTGCCATCCAGTAGAAAATCCTCTATCTCTGAACTGAGCTTCCACAGTTCGATCACATTCGCCTTTACAGACACAGTAAATATCTTCGACAAAAGATTGACCATCTTCATATCTATGTGCAATTACTAGATTTGCTTTATAATCTTCTTCATAAAGTGAGAGCAAAAGATCTTTCCCACAAGTATGGCAAAGAATCGGCTCATAATTTGACAAAACTAATTGAATTGGTTTGACTTCTCTATAAGATGACGGGAAATATCTTTGAAGGATTTCTGAATAACCAATGCGAATTAAATATGACTCAATAATTTTATGGTCAAAAATTTTAAAATCTTTAATTTCTTTTTCAGTTCGGAGTTGATTTAGTCTTGTATTTAAACCAGATGATGAAATAGTTGAATAAAAACCAATAAATCCATCCGCTTTAAATGATTTAACTCTTTCAAGGATGTTTTGTTCATCAGATTCAGAAACAGAACGATCACTTACTGCAAAATGTTTACAACTAACCAACCATCTAAACCTATACTTATTCAAATTCCCATTTAAATCTTCAGAGATAAGCATATCTTTTCCGCCATCAGGTCCACGATCAGGATTACTTTCAATGAAGAAACCTTGTTCTATAAAAAAGTCTCTCGAAAATAATTCCCAATCTTCTGGCGATTTAATTTCTTTAAAGTCTATCATAATATTTTGCCATATAACTATTACTTATACTGCATGAAATTATTAGTTAAAGAACGTAGATATGCATGCAGTTGCATATCTACGTTCCAATTTTCCACAAAACAATCTAAATTGCCATCATTTAAAAATAGTGTGTGCATATCTATAATCCTCACCCTCAGTAATCTAAAGGGCTCTTTACTCCAATCCCCCTATTCAATACATGTGTGTAAATCATTGTCGTCTTAACCGATTGATGTCCCAACAATTCTTGTATGGTTCTAATATCAGAGCCGTTCTCCAATAGATGAGTCGCAAATGAATGACGGAATGTGTGCGGGCTTCCTGGTTTAATCACTCCGGATTTTTTAATTGCCTCTTTAACAGTTCTTTGAATAGTTGTCTCATGCACATGATATCTAAAAACTAAACCACTCTCTTTTTCTTTTATAAATTTATCTGCAGGAAATACATACTGCCAGCCAAATTCTTTACCCGCATTTGGATATTTTTTCTTTAGTGCATATGGCAGAATAGTTTCGCCCTTGCCAGTTGCTAAATCTCTTTTGTGTTGTTTAAATATGTTATTTAAATGTTTCTTAAGATCTGCGATTATTGACATTGGAAGAATTGTATGCCTGTCCTTCTCTCCCTTTCCGTCTCTGACTATTATCTGTTTATAATCGAAATCAATATCCTTTACTCTCAAGTTAAGACCTTCAGCTAAACGCAATCCGCCTCCATACAAAAGAGAAACAACTAACTTTGGAATTCCTTCAAGATGCTCAAATATTTTTATTACTTCTCTTTTCGAAAATACAACCGGTAAATGCTTCACTCTTGTTGCATGCTTAATATCTTCTATCCACCCTACCTCTTTCTTTAATACATTTTTATATAAATATAGAACTCCTTGCAATGCCTGATTCTGAGTTGATGAAGAAACATGTCTGCTTACAGCAAGATAATTAATAAAATTTTTTATCTCTTCGGCGCCTAAATTATCCGGGTGAATTTTATTATTGAAAATGATGAATCGTTTGATCCAGCTTGTATAGCTTTCTTCTGTTTTCTGGCTATAGTGGTTCGTGCGAAGTGTAATTCGAACTTGATCAAGAAGCTTTGGTTTTCGCAAAGATATTTTTACTGCTGTTTCCAAAAGCCATCCCCAACTTTGAACTCAACTTAATTAATACAATTGCATTTGGCAATTAAAAAGAGCAAGATCAAGAGCATGATCATGTATATTTAACTGACAACTGACCACCGATAACCGACAACCGACAACCAATCACGCTCTTTGATTTATAAGGTGTGAAAGAATTTCATTGAAAAGATTGAATGATTTCTTTGTTGTTTCGCAGCAAACGGTTAACTACAGTTCCGGCATCCGTTTTTTTACGTCTTGCATATTTATTCACAAATTCTGCTATATCTTCATCAAGGTAAATAGGCAAATTCAGCCGGGTATTTGGACGATAAAATTTTCCCCTTACCCCTTTTGAAAAATCATATTCTTTCTTCATAGAATCACCCTTGAAAATATTGTTTAGCTTCTTTCTTTGTTGCTTTGCGGACAGAAATAATTCTAATTGTACTTGAACCCGAATCTAATTCCTTAAATGTATGAACCACGACCAAAGCGACATTGCCTCTATCTGATCCGATTGTTATCCAACGATCTTCAACTGAGCTGTGTATATCGTCATAAATTGAAAGCGCGAGCGGATCAATAAATATTTCAGCAGCTCTTTCAAACGAGACTTTATGTTTTTCAAGATTCGATTTGGCTTTCTTCGGATCCCATTCGAAATTGTATTGCATAGACTCGCTAATGTTTACAAATCTATTATACGATTTTTTCGGTTTGATTGAAAGTACCAATCACCATGCTTCGACAAGCTCAGCATTATAACGTAATTAGCCACACAAACTTTGCAAGGATTGCAAAATCTTTCGATCTCAAACTCCCATCCGTAGAAAGAAGCTGGTTGATCACAAGATAAAAATCGCTTCCTATTTTCGGCTTCCAGTTAATGCGGTAATTCAGATTAACTTCATTGTCTTCATTATTCCATTGCGCAAAAATTGAAGAAACAACTCTAGTGGAAAAATTATAAGTAAAACGCGAACCGATTTCATGCGTGTTTATATTGTTATTGTTTATTGAAATACGGTTGTAAGAATAATCTCCTGAAACAGAAAAATGCTGATTAACAGTAAGAGAAATTCTCGACGAAGTAGATTTTCTGGTTCCGTTATAATACCCGCCCCAGGCATAATCGGCTTCGAAAGAAATATTTCTTGATGAGGACGTTTCAACTCCAACGCCGTAAGTAGTGTACCAATATTCACCGGCAAGTACTTGTGTGCCGTTAAATATTTCAAAATCTTCATCGGGTCTATCGAATATTCTGCGCATTCCAAACTTAAATTGATCGCCGCTCTCCATTTCTATATCCAGCGGACTCATAGCAAATTGAGCAGATTGAAGATTGCCGTTATTATCAAAATACATATTCGATTGAAACACTTCGAAATCAAGTTTCTTTATTCCATATTTATTAATGCGCGGGGATATATCCAGGTTATAAACAAGCTGTTGATAACCTTTGCGCGCAATAAAACCCATCGCAGGATTAAATCCGGATTGGACGAATCTGTAGCCGAGATAAGTATCAATAAGATCGTTTGGAAAATCCACAAAGAAATTACCCGCCCATGAATTTTTAGCCCCGTCTTTTTCATCCGTCTTTGCAACCGCAGCGCGTACAATTAAGTTTTGATTACCAAGAAAATCATTGAAAGCAAAATTGAGATCGCCGCCAAAAGAGCGGTTATAGCCCGATGAAGATAATTTGTTTGTAACAAGAAAACCAACAGAAGAAGAATTTAACAGATCATATTTGAAACGCGCAGTACCGTAGTTGGTTGTTGGTTCATCGCCCTTTGCAGCCGTTTGCATATCAATTGCGCCAATTTCAAAATTGCCTAACCGCCCTACAAGTTTGGCTCCTGCAATAATTGGAATTTGAATTCCGTCTTTAATTCCAATTCTTCGTGTGTAGAATAAATTATTATTATCGCCTAAACTAAAATCAAAAGTTTTTTTTCCTTCCAAAAAGAATTCTCTTTTTTCAGGAAAGAATAACGGAAAGCGGGAAAGATTAATTTTAGATCGGTCGCTTTCAACTTGCGCAAAATCCGTATTGATAGTTGCATCGAGTGAAAGTGTTTCGGTTATTCCGTATTTGATATCAAGCCCCGGCTCGTATATATATTTTTTATCGCCGTTAATAAATTGTGCGCCTGCAGTAAAATATGGTTTAAGATAAATCGGATTCCCCCGCTCTATATTTTCTATTCCTGTAAGACTGCCCGCTTCTGCAATTTTGATTAGGCCTAAATTTTTCCCGATCGAAGTCCATATCACTGTTTCGTTTTTTCTGCGGATAGTCCGCTCAATGTTAAATCCCCAAACTTGTTTCTCTTTATTATAGAATTTGAAAGTAGAAAACGGAAACCGGAATTCAGCACTCCAGCCGTTATCAAGAATTTTGCATTCAACATCCCATACACCGTTCCAGTCCTCGTTAAAATCTTTCATTTCAAAACCGGTAAGAAGTGCATCATCTTGCGCACCCAGTGCATTTGTTCCAAACCAATAAGCTGTACGGTTATCATCGAAGGTATCAAAGATCAATTTAATGTTATCATCATTGCTTATCCTTCCGTCCCATTTCATTTCGCGTGCAATAATTTTATCGGGTTCATTATCATAACACATCACACAGATGTAAAGATAGTCGTCATCATAAATTATTTTTACTTCGGTTAACAAAGATGGTTGTGTACCGGCAATCGGTTCCTGTTGAAGGAAATCTTTTATTGGAAATGCATTCTTCCAGACAGCATCATCAAGCACGCCGTCAATCCTTGGTGAGGCACTAGTACGTATTGCGTTTATGCTTTTTGATTGTGCCGCTATAAAATTAAAAGTACAAAAGAATAAAAACAGAATTAATAATTTTTTGATTTGAGAAAAGTAACTGAAAGATGAATTCATAGAAATTACCAATTTTTGAAAACTGTGGTTAGAAAAATAGAAAAGTATTTTTTAGTCAGGTAGTTAAATTCTGTTAAAGTGAAAATAACTTATAAGAACCATGCGTAATGGATTCTGAATCTTTTTAACCTGATGAAAGATGTTTGTTGGTAAATTATACAAATAGCCAGCCACCAAAAACTAATTACCAATCACTTTTTTATAAACTCAAGTTTTCCCGCTCCCGGATAACGAATTACAATTGTGCTGCCTGATTCAAATTTGCTCATAAGTAATTCTGCAGAGAGCGGATTGATTATAAATTTTTGTACGGTACGTTTCAGCGGTCGTGCGCCGTATGTTACATCATATCCGCGCTGAAGCAGAAAATCTTTTACATCTTCATCAACTTCAAGACCGATATTTTTTTCCGCGAGCATTTTAGCAACACGCTGAAGCTGAATATCAATTATCTGCTTGAGCTCGTTCTTTAACAATGGTTTGAAAAATACTATTTCATCAATTCGATTTAAGAACTCAGGTCGGATGGTTCTTCGTAAAAGTTCAGAAAGCGAAACACGAAGTTCACCCAATATGTTTTCGAAATTGGTTTCATTAATCTCAGAAAGTTTTTCCTGAATCAAATGTGAACAGAGATTAGATGTCATAATAATAATTGTATTTTTGAAATCAACCGTTCTGCCCTGGTTGTCTGTTAATCTGCCGTCATCTAAAACTTGAAGAAGTATATTAAAAACATCGGTATGAGCTTTTTCAATTTCATCAAGTAGAACAACTGAATAAGGTCTTCTGCGAACCGCTTCAGTTAATTGTCCGCCTTCATCGTATCCTACATATCCTGGAGGAGCACCAATTAATCGAGAGACTGAGAACTTTTCCATGTACTCACTCATATCAATTCTAATCATAGCGTGTTCGTCATCGAACAAAAATTCTGCAAGTGCACGAGCAAGCTCTGTCTTCCCCACTCCGGTTGTCCCAATAAAAATGAATGAACCGATCGGACGGTTGGAATCTTGTAAACCTGCACGCGATCTTCTAATTGCATTTGCAACAGCAGCAACAGCGTCATCCTGCCCAATAACTCTTTTATGAAGTTCTTCTTCCAATCGCAAAAGTTTTGCGCGTTCGCTTTCAAGCATTCTGCTTACCGGAATGCCTGTCCACTTAGCCACAACTTCCGCAACATCTTCTGCATCAACTTCTTCTTTCAGCATTTTATTATTTTTTTGAATTACCGCAAGCTCTTCGGTCTCCTTCTTCATTTTGCGTTCAAATCCATTTATTACACCGTAACGCAACTCTGCAACCTTTCCTAGATTACCTTCACGCTCAAAACGTTCTGCATCAACTTTTGCTTTTTCAATTTCGCTTTTCATTGTACGGATCTTTTGAATTTTTTCTTTCTCAAGCTGCCAATGCCCTTTTAATTTATTTCGTTCCTCCTGTAATTCACTTAATTCTTTCTGCAATTCACCAAGACGCGATGCGGAATCTGAATCCTTTTCTCTTTTTAACGCTTCTTTTTCGATCTCAAGCTGTTTTATTTTTCGCTCAATAGCATCAAGTTCTTCCGGCATAGAGTCAATTTCAATTCTAAGTTTGGATGCGGATTCATCAATCAGATCAATAGCTTTATCAGGAAGAAAGCGATCTGTGATATAACGGTTGGAAAGTTGAACTGCTGCAACAATTGCCCCGTCCGTTATTCTTACACCATGATGAACTTCATAACGTTCTTTTAATCCGCGCAAAATTGAAATAGAATCTTCTTCATTTGGTTCGGTTACCAAAACCGGCTGGAATCTTCTTTCGAGTGCGGCATCTTTTTCAATGTACTTTCTAAATTCATCAAGTGTTGTAGCACCAATTGCGTGAAGCTCTCCGCGTGCAAGCGCCGGCTTCAAAATGTTTGCCGCATCCATTGATCCGTCTGTTCTTCCAGCACCAACAAGTAAATGCAATTCATCTATAAATAAAATTATTTCACCTTCTGAATCCTGTACTTCTTTAATAACGGCTTTGAGGCGCTCTTCAAATTGTCCTCTAAATTGTGTTCCCGCAACCAATGCACCCATATCAAGCGCAACTATTCTTTTGGTTTTTAGAGTTTCCGGAACATCACCCGAAACTATTCTATGAGCAATGCCCTCAGCAATAGCAGTTTTACCAACACCGGGTTCGCCAATTAACACAGGATTGTTTTTTGTTCTGCGAGATAGAACCTGAAGCACTCTTCGGATCTCTTCATCACGCCCAATTACCGGATCGAGTTTGTTAGAATGCGCAAGATCATTCAGGTTGCGTCCGTATTTTTGTAATGCTTGGTATGTGTCTTCGGGGTTCTGTGAAGTTACTCTTTGATTTCCACGGATATCTTTAAGAGACAAGTAAATTATTTTTTTATTGATTCCCGCTTCATTTAATATTTTTCCGGCGGGACCTTTATCTTCACTTAGCGCAAGAAGAATATGTTCATTCGAAACATATTCGTCTTTTAGAACTTTCGCTTCTTCAGAGGCGGCATCAAATAATTTTGCAGAGTTTGTTGAAAGCTGTTGGTTTCCAATTCCGCTTCCCGATACTTTTGGCAATTTCTCTAATAACTCTCCAATCTTTATTCTTATATGATTGATATTCACTCCGGATTTCTGAATAATTGAAACCACCACGTTGGAAGAATCCTGAAGCATTGCAGCAAGAAGATGTTCTGGCTCAACAATTTGATTATTATAATTCTGCGCAATCTCGATTGCACTTTGAACAGTCTCTTGAGCTTTCACAGTAAATTTGTTGAAGTTAAAAGCCATTGTTATAACTCACATTATTTCTAATACTAATTTACCGCTCATACAAATTATATACTAAAACAATAACGAGTTCGTAATAATATATTACGGGTTAGTTATTATTGAACTAGTAATAATATTTTACCTCCGGTTATTACACAGTCTGTTTATTGAGTGTAATCGCTAATTGTTTTAATTTAGTGCCCCCGTTTCTCAAACTCTTTAATAAATTATTCCGGAACGAAATGAATTTTGAAGATGACACAATAGTAGCTTTAGCAACACCGGCGGGAGTTGGCGCTGTTTCGGTAATACGAATTAGCGGTCCGTGTAGCATTTCTTCAGTTGATAAGATCTTTGAAGGTAAACATAAATTATCTAGTAGTTCAACTCACACAATTCATTACGGAAAGATTTTTGATGAAAATAAAGAATTGATAGATGATGTACTGATTTCTATTTTCAAGAAACCAAATTCTTATACTGGTGAGGAATCGGTTGAAATCAACACTCATGGAAGTTCTCTAATAACACAGAAAATAATTCAAACACTGTTAAAACATAATATCCGTTTAGCAGAACCGGGCGAATTTACGAAACGCGCTTTTTTGAATGGCAGAATTGATCTTGCCCAGGCTGAAGCAGTCGCAGATTTAATTAACTCTAGAACCGAAGCTTCTTTTCGAGGAGCCAGAAATCAACTTGATGGACTACTTTCTAAAAAAATTGATGCTCTTAGAAATAAATTGATAACTGCATCGTCGCTTATAGAACTAGAACTGGATTTTGCAGAAGAAGATCTAGAATTCGTTTCTAAGAATGAGGTAATTAAATTAATTGATGAAATAATTTTTGAAATTGATCAACTATTAAAAACTTATAGATTTGGCAAAGTTTTAAGAGATGGTGTAAATGTTGCTATCGTTGGCAAACCAAATGTAGGAAAATCATCTCTTCTAAATTATATTTTGAAAGAATCTCGGGCTATTGTAAGCCATATTCCCGGAACTACACGAGATATTATCCGCGAAGAAGTTTCAATTGATGGAATTTTATTCCGTTTGTTTGATACAGCGGGAATAAGAAATTCATATGATGAAATAGAAAAAGAGGGAATCTCTCGTAGCCAAAAAGCAATCAAAGAGGCGGATATTGTAATTTTTTTAAATGATATTACAGAGAATTTTTCTGTGGATTTATTTAATCAATTATTACAACTCACATCTAAAGACAGAATATTAATAGTACTGAATAAAGTTGATCTAAATCATGTAGAATCTAGTATTGGAGATATAAAAATATCAGCATTAAATGGTATAGGTATTACTGATTTATTTAATTTACTTAAAGAAAAAGCAGTAGGTTCAGGCAACTATACTGAAAAATCTGCCATTATTTCATCAATCCGTCATTATGAAGCACTAGTTAAAGCAACAGTGCAACTTAGAAATGCCAGAACATCAGTCGAGAATAAAATGAGCGGTGAATTCATATCAACAGATTTGAGAAGTGCAGAGGATTCCCTTGGAGAAATCATCGGAATTGTGTCTTCTGAAGACATATTGAACAATATTTTCGCAAAATTTTGCATCGGAAAATAATTAGTTTCACGGGAAACTGATTATGACTTATCTGGATAAATAAAATCGTTCCATGTGAAACAGAAAGGTTTAATGAGAAATTTTGATATTATAGTCATTGGCGGGGGTCATGCAGGGATTGAGGCCTCTATCTCAGCGGCTCAAATGGGTTGCTCTGTCGGACTTGTAACTATGGATAAAAATGCTATTGGTAGAATGTCGTGTAATCCTGCAATCGGTGGGAGTGCAAAAGGGCATTTAGTACACGAAATTGATGCGCTTGGTGGATTCATGGGTATAATAGCCGATAAAACCGGAATTCAATTTCGAGTTCTTAATAAATCAAAAGGCCCGGCTGTTTGGGCTGGCAGATGTCAGTCAGATAGAAATTTATATTCGAAAGAAGCTGTAAATTTAATAACGTCTTTTAATAATCTAGAAATCATTGAAGATTCAATTCTTGAGATTTTTGAGGAAAATAAGAGAATCTCGTATGTAAAAACTATTTCGGGAGATGAGTTAAAATGTAAAGCATTAATAATTTGTTCTGGAACTTTCTTGAACGGATTAATGCACACAGGCCTAACGTCATTAAAAGGTGGGCGGTATGGCGAAAAACCGGCATTAGGATTAACCGAATCGCTAATAAATATGGGTTTTTCATCGGGCAGATTAAAAACCGGAACTCCTCCGCGATTAACGAAAGATTCTATCAACTGGGAAATTCTGGAAGAACAAAAGGGAGATGAAAAACCTAATCCTTTTTCACTTCGAACTTCTAAAAAACAGTTCCCTTTTCTTCCACAAGTTAGTTGCCATATAACATATACAGATAGAGTAGTCCATAGTATTCTTGAAAAAGGATTTAATCAATCACCAATGTTTACCGGGCTAATTGAGGGTGTTGGTCCTCGGTATTGTCCATCTATTGAAGATAAAATTGTTAGATTTTCGGATAAACTTCGCCATCAACTTTTTTTAGAGCCGGAAGGTTTAGACTCAGATCAGATTTATCTTAATGGATTTTCAACTTCATTACCAGCAGAAATACAATATGAAGCAATACAAAAAATTAAGGGACTCGAAAATGCAGAAATGGTCCGCCCTGGATATGCTGTTGAATATGATTATTTTCCACCGTATCAAGTAGATCTCACTCTAGAAACTAAGTTAATAAAGGGACTTTTTTTTGCAGGACAAATTAATGGAACTTCGGGATATGAAGAAGCCGCAGGACAAGGAGTTATAGCAGGCATTAATGCAGCGCTCCAAACACAAAAAAGACCGGAGTTTATTTTAAAAAGAAGTGAAGCTTATATTGGAGTTTTAATAGACGATTTGGTTTCGAAATCAACTAGTGAACCTTATAGAATGTTTACTTCTAGAGCTGAACATAGACTTCTTTTAAGACAAGATAATGTTGACAGAAGACTTCTAAAATATGGGTATGAATTTGGATTAATATCTAAAGAATTATTTGATGAAATGAAAGAAAGAGAAGTATTAATCGTTGCAGGAAAAGAATTGTTGTCGAAAACAAAAATACAACCTAAACAAATAAATATACTACTTGAGACAAAAAATCTTTCCGAGATTGAAAACTCTGAATCAATTGATAAGTTAGTTAAAAGACCAGAACTGTCATTAAAAGAAATATTAAATATGTTAAACTCAGAGGATTCAGTTATGTATAGTAATTTGTTTAATAAGGAAGAATTATTAGAGCAGTTAGAGATTGAAATTAAATATGAGGGATACATTAAAAGACAGGAAGATTTAGTTGTAAAAACAGAAAAATTAGAAAAAATGTTAATACCATTAAATTTCAATTATAATAATTTAAAGACTATTTCTACTGAGGGAAGAGAAAAATTGGCTAAAATAAAGCCCCATTCGATAGGACAAGCCTCTAGAATCTCTGGAGTGACACCTTCAGATATTTCCGTTTTATTAGTATATTTAAAAAGTTAATTCAGAGGATTTTGTTGGATCTTCAAGAACAGTATTTGCGGGAACTAAAAAAGCTTTTTTGGGAAAATAGTCTTAGTCCGGATGAATATCAGTTAGAAAGACTTGCACACTTTGCACATCTTGTTTCACAAAAAAACACAAAACTTAACCTTATCTCCCGTCGAGATGTTTTACAAATAATAGAAAGTCATATTTTTATTTCTTCATATATAGCAGAATTTCTTCCAAATAAAATTTCTAAATTTTTAGATGTTGGTACCGGCGGAGGATTTCCTGGAATTCCTTTGGCGATAACTCGTCCAGCAATGCGAGGAGTTCTTGTAGATTCAACTACAAAAAAAATTGAGGCAGTAAAAGAATTTATTAGTAAACTTAAACTGAATAATATTATTGCAGAAAATTCAAGAGTTGAAAGTGAAGAGTTTAAACATAAATATTCTGATTCTTTTGATTTAGTATTAAGCCGCGCAACGGTTCCGTTAATTATTCTTCTTCGTTATTCGCTGCCTTTAATTAAAGAGAAAGCTTACATTGCTACAATTAAAGGGGGAGATTTGATAGATGAATTTAAGACGGCGGAACTGAAGTACAAAGCACACATTAAAAAGTCCACCGTTTTCGAGTTGTCATATAAACCTTCCAATTCAAGAAATGAAAAAGGAAAGAAGTTGATTTTATTAGAGATCAACAAGTAAATTGTTTTTGATCTAAGAATACCCTCCTCTTTTTTTAATGAACGGTTTCAAGAATAAAGTTATATTTGTTCGTCTGTATTAATTGATAATGATTTAACTAATTTAATCCCTTATTTCGCCCTTAAAAAATAAAGGTGAGATGGCTATCTAATAAGATGAATCTTGTTGAAAAATTTTTAAGATATTCTGCAAATAGAGATGTCGTTTTTGTTTTGGGCGCAGGAGCTTCTCACCCCGATGGAGTTCCGTTGCAAAGAGATATGTTGCCAATGATCATCTCGGGTGGAATAAACGAGATAGAGAATTCAGAGATAGGTAAAATTGTAGCAGAGTTTATTAAAGATAATTTTGAATTTAATCCATCTACAAATCAATATCCCCAGTTAGAAGCAGTGTTTGGTTTCATTGATTATTTTATTCAGCAGAATGAGAGTCTTAATTCAAAATATACAAATGAAAAAATTAGAGATATCAAAGAATATCTAATTAAGTTAATTCACTACGTTGTTAATATTCAGACCGATAAACGAAGTCATTTCTATCATCTTTTTTGGAAAGCAATTCAAAAAAATAATTCAAATACTTCAATCATTACATTAAACTATGACACTTTGCTTGAACAAGCATTTGATTTTTTGTTTAAGAATCACGGGTACATTGATTATTGTATCCATTTAATGAATTACGAGCGCTTACCGGAATTACAAAATTTTAATTTTTGGATTAATCCGCGAGAGCCTATATTAGTAGATAAAAATGATGATCCAATTCCTTTTAAAATAATAAAATTACACGGAAGCTTAAACTGGAAATATTGTAAATGCTGTAATCAGACTTTACTTACTCCATGGGATAGAATGATAGATTTGAACAAAGGAAAATTTTTGGGTTATACATATCCAGAGAATAAAGAATATGAGGTCTTGTGCCCAATTGATGGAACAGAATTTCAGACGCTTATTATGCCCCCGACATATCTCAAAACAATCCACCACCCATTAATTTCACAGTTAATGACAGAAGCATCGCGCGAAATACGAGCAACAAAAAAAATTGTGTTCATCGGTTATTCGCTTTCTAACTCAGATGTACATATTAAAGCATTATTTAAAAAACAAATGACTCCGGAAAAAGAAATTATAGTTATTAATCCCAAACGGAAAGAATCTTTAGAACTGAACTTCAAATCACTCACTACTAATGTACGATTCATTTATTCTTCCTTCGAGGAATTCGTTAATGACGAAAATGAAATAAAATCAATCTTTTCTTAAAAATTTATTGACACAATCAAAATCTCGCTCTATTTTAATACTACTTTATTAAAGTAGTGGAATTATTACAATGTTATCAAAATTAGCGACATTAATTTTAGGCATTTTGTCCGAAAGAGAGCGAAATCCTTACGAGATAACTAAAATGCTTGAACGATTAAATACACGCAAATGGCTGCCTCTGGCAGATTCGACAGTATATGCAACAATTAATAACTTGAAAAAAAACGGACTTATATTAGGACGGCAAGAGAGAAATGGAAATCTTCCTGAAAAAACAATTTATAATATCACACCCGAGGGTGAATTTGAATTACATACTTCTATAACAAGTTTTTTAGAGGATGATTCGACCGGACCATCAAATTTTGATATTGGAATTTTGTTAATGTACAATCTTAGCAAACCGGAAATAATGATTAAACTTAAAAAAAAATTAGAGCGGCTTGAAAATTTTTCTTATAACATCAGAAAACAAATTTTAAATTTCGAAATGGAACCCTCTAAAGTTGCATTTACTGGTTTGGCTATGCTGAAACATAAGATGCATTTAACAGAAGCTGAAATGAAAACAATTCGCGAGTTGATCAAAGAATTAAATGTAAGACATACTGTTTCTGATATATCTCCATTTGATATGAGAATGATGTAAGACTTATCGAGATAAATAATTTTAATAATAACTATTGAAACAATGACTTCCTTTTCTAAAACACATTCATTCGCAAATCAAAATTTCTTATCGTTTAATTATTAAATCAACATTGTATTCATCTAACTTAATTAAGTTCGCAGATTTTGGATATGGATTTAATGATTTTAGAATTATTCGATATCCGCCAAAATTAATTTCTCTTGGAAATAATGCAGTATGAAGAAAAGTATGCAATTGCCCTTTATCGTCTGAAAGTTTTAAGCCAACACCTCCATCACCAGCCCAGACGCATATTACATCCATCGGACACCGTGAATCGTTAACATCATCAAATTTGATTGTAATATTGTTCTCAATAAATGCTTCCTGTCCATAATTTATCTTTACCGAAACAGAATCAATTATTTTATTTATAACAACAGCCGGTGTATTTGGCGAAGTTGAATCTGCATTTTCTGTACAGCCAATGACACTAATAATAAAAAGAATAGCAAAGAGAATTTTAATTTTTGTCAAGTAGAACTCATTTTATTAACAGTATTAATTTTATAAAATTGATTGAGAAAATAAAGGGAATAATCGTTGTTACTCTGCATTAAACCTTTAGTATAAAAATAACTGTCTATAGTATAGAAGCATAAATATTTATAGAAAGAAGCATAATAGAATTAAACAATGATCTCCCCCGCACAAGTGACTCATACATACCCCCTAAATCCGCTCTATTAAGTTTTGTAGAGCGGATTTTTTTATTTATTTAAGCAGCGTAATAAAATTGATGATTTAATTTTTCATTTCATTTGGTGAAATTGAATCTTATCTTGCTACGAATAAAACATCAAGATAAATAAGAAACGATAAACTCAATCTTTCTAAATAACTTTAGAATAATATTTAAAATCTATATGAGATCAAGAATAATTACATGACCCGTCCTGAAAAATTATCTGTTGAATTATACAACTCTGTTTTCGGCGATCCATGGCACGGTATCTGTCTAAAAGATATTCTTGAAAGCATTTCTTTTGAACAAGTAAATAAAAAATCAATTCCCTCCGCTCATAATATTATTGAATTAATCCTACATCTTGATGCATGGACTGAAGAAGTTCTAAACCGTTTTAACGGTAACGTTTCCGCCGAACCTTTAATGGGGGATTGGCCCGCACCGCTATTTCAGACTGTAGAATATTGGCAAGCAGTAAAACAAAAACTGTTTGCAGATACAAATAAATTAATTGCTGTAATCAAAAAGTTTCCAGAAGATAGACTTGATGAAATTAATGGCGGAGAGCGAAATGCTCAGCTTGGAACGGGTTTTTCTTTTGAGGGATTAATAATCGGGTTGGTCCAGCATAATGCATATCACTCCGGACAAATAGCATTATTAAATAAAACTGTTTGATACGGCAACATAGTTGATGAAGAAACGTCTAATTAAAAGTCCGATACAATAATTTTTATTATGTTTCGTTTACAATCTTAGCAACACTTAATTGTCTTTTTCATTCATCCATTAACCTTAGGGGGTTAAGATGAGTACTAAAGTTATATCTCTATTCTTATTATTTCTTTTTGCTTCAATTTCATTTTCACAGCAAGATCAATCATTAATAAAAGAAGGCGCTCCCAACATTTATATTGATTGCGGTTACTGCGATCTGAATTTTATCAAGGAACAAATACCTATTGTAAATTATGTGCGGGACCGTAAAGAGGCAGATATTCACATTCTCTTTTCCTATCAGACTACTGGTTCGGGTGGAATGGAAACTTCCCTTTTTTATATTGGACAAGGGATGTTTGCCGGTTTAAACGACACTGTGAAATTCTCGACTATTCAATCGGAGAGTAAAGATGAGCAAAGAGCTAAACTTGTAAAAACAATTAAACTTGGTTTAGCCCGATATATTGGTAAATCCAAAATTGCAGATCAAATGACCATCTCTTATACTAAACCTCAAGCAAAAACTGAAACACAAAATGATGATTGGGATTTTTGGCTCTTCAGAACAAGCTTAAATACTTATTTTTATGGACAAGAATCTACCGGATATTTGTATCTCAACGGTTCGATTTCAGCGAGTCGTGTTACCGAAGAGTTAAAACTAAGTTTTTCTTTATCGAATAGTTATCGTGAAAACTCCTATAGTTATAATAATAATGATTTTATTAGCCTTTCAAGAAGTACTAGTCTTAATGCATCTATAATAAAATCATTTACTGATAAATGGTCTTGGGGTATCTGGACAGGAGCTTACAAATCAACTTATTCCAATATTGATCTAAGCTATAGTGTTTCTCCGGGCATTGAATATAATTTCTTCCCATATAGCGAATCGAACAGAAGACAATTAAGAGCAGGTTATAAAATATCGTACATACAAAATAAATATATAAAGGAAACAGCTTACTTTAAAACAGAAGAGACTCTATGGAGTCAAACTGCTAACGTAACGTTATCTTTAATTGAACAATGGGGATCATTAAGCTTCAGTTTATATGGGGAAAATTTTTTACACGACTTTAATAAGTATGGAATTGGAGTTGATAGCCAATGTTCCTTAAACCTTGTTAAAGGATTATCATTAAATTTATATGGCAGCTATTCAAAGATCAGAAACCAAATTACACTTCCGCGAGCGGGCGCAACACTTGAGGAAGTTTTGCTTCAAAGAACACAATTAGAAACCGGTTATTATTTTTACGGATCAATAGGATTTTCATATTCGTTTGGTTCGATCTATAACAATATTGTAAATCCGCGGTTTGGAAACAGCGCCGGCGGATATTGGTCTACTGTTAGTAATTAAAAACTTAATCAGAGTTACTTCGGTTTGTTGTTGAGTTAATTATGAACTCAACTTCAACAATACTTATTTTAATTTACATTTTTCACCATTAATATATCATCGCTTAAAACTCTTGGAGATTAATTAAAAAAAGCTCCGAGAGTTTATCTTGATTGCCACTACGACCAAAGATACATCAAAGAACAGATTCCGTTTTTGAATTATTAATCTAAAACTTTCCTATTTTCCATTCGTAAAGTTTTGAGATTGTAATTTGTTTAATAAAAACTTTTTTGCGATTAATTTTTTGCTTTCCATCTTCTTTGTCTCCATCAACTATACTCAAACGACAAACTTTGGTTTCTACTACGTTTCGGGTTCCGGCAATCATGGGATTTATATTGCCGAAAAAGATCAGCTCGGTAATTGGAAAAGAGGAAAGAAAATTTTATTAGATGGTCAATTCAACGGCAATGCTGTTGATCCGGATGTTATCAAGCTTGATGACGGCAGATACAGATTATTTTACTATAAAGGATATTTCGTTACGCCGCCGCCGCCAAATTATACTGCTCATGAAATCTACAGTGCAATTTCAAATGATGGTGTTAATTTTACCGTTGAAGGAAAAGTATTTGAATCAGATAATATTACCGATCCAACGGTTATAAAATTAAATGACGGTTCATACCTTATGGCTTGCGTTCGGGGCAGTCTGGATATTTTTGCTAAAAGTGTTGATGGAAAAACTTTTCAAGCAACCGGTGTAACTATTCAAAACGGGGGAATACCTGAATTAGTAAAACTTGATGATGGTTCTATCAGATTATTTTATAATGGTCCCGGTGGAATTATCAGCAGCAGATCTACAGACGGCGGTTTAACCTGGATCAAAGAAAACGGCGTTCGATTATCTTTCAGCGGCGGAATTGCAGATCCGAGTGTTATTAAACGTGCTGATGGAAAATGGTATTTAATTGTGAAAGGATTTAATAATACCGGCGCACAAAATCCGGCGGGGCATAATGTTCGGCTATCCGAAAGTAATGATTGTTACACCTTCAATTTTATAAATGGAGTTTTATTAGATAGCGCAAGTGTTCCGGATGGAGTAGTATTGAATCAATCAACAGATGTCTTAGAAAAAAATGAAAAGTATTTACAAAGTGATTTTATTCTTTATCAAAATTATCCGAATCCATTCAACAAGGAATCGGTTATTAGTTATCAGTTATCGTTTGCTGGTTATGTAATACTGAAAATTTATGATGTTTTAGGTAGAGAGATTACTACACTCGTTAACGATTTTAAACAACCAGGTTTTTATAATTTTCAATTCGCAATTCTCAATTATCAATTCCCGAGTGGTATTTATTATTACAAACTTACCGTCAACGGTTTTTCTCAAACAAAAAAACTGGTTTTATTAAAATGAAGTCAGTTGAAGAAGTAATTAACGAGCTTAAAAGACATTACAGCCCGCGCAACATTGAAGGAATGAAGCGATACGGAATAAAAGCTGATAAAGCTTTCGGGCTTAACGCACCAACGATGTATGCAATTGCAAAACGGATCGGCAAAAATCACGAACTTGCTCTTGAGCTGTGGGAAACCGGTTATCACGAAGCCCGGCATATAGCTGCAATGATTGACGATCCGAAGCTCGTTACAAAATCTCAAATGAATAAATGGGTAAAAGATTTTAACTCGTGGGATATCTGTGACGGCACGTGCAGTAATCTTTTTAGAAATACGCCGTATGCTTTAGAAAAGATTCATCAATGGGCAAAGAGTAAGAAAGAATTTGTAAGACGAGCCGGTTTTGCTTTGCTTGCTTTTGTTGCCGTACATCATAAAAAAAGAAACGACAAAGATTTTCTGCAATTTTTTCCGTTGATAAAAAAACATTCTTTTGATGAAAGAAATTTTGTGAAGAAAGCTGTTAACTGGGCGTTGAGACAAATCGGGAAACGAAGTAAGTTCTTAAACAAAGAAGCACTTAAACTTGCAAAAGAAATTCAAACATTCGAATCCAAATCCGCACGGTGGATTGCAAACGATGCAATCCGCGAATTGACCAATCCTAAAATTTTAGCACGGGTCAAAAAATAAATGGAGAGACGACCGGTTCGGTCCTCTCATTAAAAAGCATATGCTATATAAAAATAAATACCGGATAGAATCAGCACGGTTAAAAGAATTCGATTATTCATCGTCGGCGTGGTATTATGTTACAATCTGCACAGACAAAATGCGACCGTGGTTTGGAAATGTTAAGGAAGAAAATGTTGAATTATTTTCAATTGGTAAAATAGTTTTAGAAGAGTGGATCAAAACAAAAGAAATAAGAACCGCTGTTGATCTAGATGAATTTGTAATAATGCCAAATCATTTACATGGGATTATTATTATAATTGAAGCTGTAGAGACGCAGGGCCCTGCGTCTCTACCAAGAATAACGCAAAATTTATCTAACATTATTAAAGGATTTAAATCTTCAACGACGTTTCGGATTAGAAAAGAATGCAACAAAAATTTTTCCTGGCAGCCGCGATTTTACGATCATGTGATTAGAAATCAAAAATCTTTGGATAATATTAGAAACTACATTCGCTTAAATCCGTTGAAATGGGAAATAGACGAATATTACAAAGAATAAACGTAGAGACGCATGGCACTTGCCCGTTCCGAAAGCGGGATGCGTCTCAATAATAGTTTATAAACGAGACGATGAGCCCATCGTCTCTACAGTAACCGACTCTTTTTATTTGTCTTCCCGCCACTAAAAATATTTCTTGACAAAACAAAAAAGAATCCGTTTATTTGTAGTGTATGAGTTATCTAATACACTAAGGCAGAGGGGAATATGATAAAAATTTCAAACCTGAGTTTCGGTTACAAGAAGAAAAATATTCTTTTTAATAACCTCGATCTTACACTTTCATATGGAAACATCTACGGATTGCTCGGCAAGAACGGCGCAGGCAAAACCACACTGCTTAAATTAATTTCCGGTCTGCTCTTTCCGCATAACGGTAGTTGTACTTTGGATGAAGCAAAAACAATTGCACGCGATCCCGATTTGTTGAAAGAAATATTCTTTCTTCCCGAGAACAGCTTTTTACCGGCTGTGAAGGTTCGTGAATATTTGGAAATCTATACTCCGTTCTATCCAAAGTTTAATAAGGAAAAGTTTTTTCAATATCTCAAAGATTTGGAAATAGAGACAAATGGTAAGATCACAAATTTTTCTTACGGACAGAAGAAAAAATTTTCCGTTGCATTTGCGCTTGCCGCAGATACAAAAGTAATTCTTCTTGACGAGCCGACAAATGGCTTAGATATTCCCGCAAAAAGTGTTTTTAGAAAGCTTGTTGCATCTTCAATTGATGAAGACAAAATATTTGTTATATCAACACACCAAGTGCGGGATATGAAACATTTGATAGACCCGATTATAATTTTAGACAACGGCGAAGTAATCTTTAACCGGCAGATTGCTGAGATAGAACAGAAGTTGTCGTTAACACTTCAACGGGTAGAACCGGAAGAAGATGAAACTTTATACTTTGAAAATACTTTGGGTGGTTATGCCGTTCTTTCGGAGAACCACGATGGAGAAGACAACGATATTGATATTGAGTTATTATTTAACGCGGTTGTTGCAAAGAATGAAAAAGTAAAAACTCTTTTTAATGCCGGGGTGATTGTATGAAAAATATTTTTAATGCAAAGAGATTTTTTCAAACATTTTGGAAAGAAATAGCATTTAATAAAATCAATATTTTAATAATGCTTGCCTCTTTAACTTTTTTGAATTTGCTTCTAAGCTATATATCACAAAGACCGTATTTCCCGCGAATGGGTTGGCTTACAGCCGGAGGGTTCCCGGTAATTGCTCTTGTTTACTGTGTGATCATCACAAGCAGTTCATTCTCTGAATTAAATACTGCTGACAGAAAAATTGATTTCCTAATGCTTCCCTCTTCTATTGTTGAAAAATTTATTGTGAAGTTTATTTATACAACAGTTGGGTTTTTACTTTTGAGCTATGTTGCGCTTTCTTTATCTGCAATGATTGTGGAAATATACCGATACCTTTTTCCCAACGCCGGTCTTTTCAAAAGGATGTTTCATACTTATTCTCATTTTAATTTCGGCGGATTCCTTCAAATCTATTTTGCTCTTCATTCACTTTTCTTTTTCGGGGCAATCTACTTTAAGAAGCTGGAACTTGGAAAAACATTTATTGCCTTCGGCGGATTGTTTGCAGCACTTAACATTTATCTTAGCTTGATCAGTCTTCTTCCATTTTTTGAAAATGTAAACACGCCTCTCGAAATTTTGAACATTCCGCTTCAGATAAATGTAAACGCAGAACTATCTATACAATCATTGCAGAAGATTACCGCACTCAATAGCACTGTAAAAGAAATTGTTTTATTCGCTCTGATTTATTTTATGCCGGTATTCTTATGGGCGCTTAGTTTTATAAGACTCCAGGAAAACGAGGTTGCTGATGGAGTTTAATGACAGCCAGGCGATCTATTTGCAGATAGCGGATTATATCTGCGAAAAAATCCTTTCCGAAGAATGGAAAGAGGGAGATAGAATTCCTTCCGTTAGAGAGCTTGCAATTGATGTTGAAGTAAATCCCAATACTGTGATGCGGACATTTACATATCTGCAAGAGAAAGGAATTATATCCAACCAAAGGGGGGTTGGTTTTTTTGTTGCCGATGACGGCTACAAACAAACCAGGAATTATATGTCCAAACATTTTGTTAAGACCGATTTGAAATATGTTTTTAAGATGATGGATTTGCTTGGCATCAGCTTTACCGAACTAAAAGATCTTTACAACAACCATAAATCCAACAAGTGAGGGGAGTATGAAACTTACCAATAAAATTCTTTTCGTCTTTTTGATCTTGCTTGTTTTATCTGTAACTGCTTACAAAATAGTATTCGATAGTAAAGTGGAGTTGATACCGAATCCTTTTGACGAAAAAACTTACTACGTAGCTAAAGTTTTTAACATAGAAGATAAAGTGCCGGACACATTTGAATTGAAAGGAAGGTTTATCGTTTATTTAATTCACACCGATACTTTGTTTGTCAGAATTGAGGGTCCCGATAATTTGATTAACAAATATATGTCTGTTGAGCGGCAAGGAAATAGATTTTCAATCGCTTCTAAAATTGATTTGTCAAAGTATTCTCAGTTCATAAAAATCTTCTGCTTTGTTAATGATTTAAGATCAGTGAAGGCAAGTGGTGGAGCTATGGTTTCTTTGCGAGAATTTACTGGCGACATACTTGATGTAACAGCTGAAGATTCTTCAATTGTGAAGACAAGCAGCAGTAAGTACCGAAATGTAAATATTCTGGGAAGAGATAATGCGACAGTTATGATAAATAAAACTAAAAACGCAACGATTAATCTTTACAACTCTAGCAATCTCTTATTAACTCTGGACGGCGGAGAAGTAAGCGGAACTATTGAGGCCGATACAGATTTCGGATTGGATGGAATGGTTAAGAAGAATAACGTTGAAAGAGTGAGAAGCAATTCTAGACAGCGGGGAGAACTAAAATGAAAAATAAATTCTGGGTTTTTAAAATAGCGTTATCTATACTCTGTCTGATAGTGATTCTTCACGGATGCAGTTCCAAAACCGCAATAGAAAAGATGATTGACAATGGAAACGTAAAATTTGAGAATGCAGATTTTGCCGGTGCCGCAGAAATATTTACTGAAGTAATAAAGGATGAACCGGGAAATTTGAAGGCATATTTCAAACTTGCCAGCGCGAATCTTTGCTTAGATAGTGATATAGATAATTTCTGGAAGACAATAAATAGAATAACGGTATGGGATCCTACACTTTATGATCTTATTAAAGACCCGGTAATGTACTACTCCGACTTTAATACAGATATACAAAAGAAGTTGAATGATCGAAAAGAAACATTAATAAAAATATCCGACGAGATTTCCGCATTTACAAATGCAATAAATAAAAATCCGGATAATGCAAAATTATACTTCGGAAGAGGATGTTGGTATTTTTTCCTTAACGACATGGGGGAAGCGATCAACGATTTTTCTTCGGCAATTAAGTTGGATAAAAACTTTGAGAAAGCATTTATTATGCGGGGAAATTGTTATAGAAACGGTTTTAGAGACTACACCACTCACAATTATATAGATTATTTCGAACAAAGATATAGAACCGAGTATAATTTTCGCAGGGCTCATCAGATAAATCCGAAGAACGTGAGGACTATGTATGAAATTATGTTTGCCGATGATGGGGAAGAAAGACCCAAGGAAAAAATGGAAATTCTTTCAAATATTATTTCAATAGACTCAACTAATCGAGATGCATTGTTCAGTAGAGCCCTGCTTAGAATAAACATGAAAGACTACAAAGGGGCTATGCATGATTATGCTTTGCTTGTTAAAAATTTTCCGGAAGAGAGCAGCTACTGGGTTGGATTGGGACTTCAAAAAATAAATCTTGGAATGAAGCAGGAAGGATTGAAAGACTTAAGAAAGGCGTTGACTATTTGTAAAGACAAATATTACATGAAAGTAATTCAAGGAATGATAGAAAAAAATTCGTCTGCTAAATAATATTTTAGAATAAATTCACGATAATAAACCGGAATGAATAATAAGTGTAGAGAAGCTCGGCTGAGCGTCTCAATAATAGTTTGCAAACGAGACGATGAGCCCATCGTCCCTACGTTAACCGGAAGATATTATATAACAATCAAATTATTTAAGAGGGGCTATGAAAATTAAAATTATTTCTCTCGCACTTTTTCTTTTATCAACAATTTCTTTTGCGCAGAATAAAAAAGTAGATTCTCTTTTCTCTGCCATGAAAGAACACAACCGCAAAGGAATGGAGCTGATCAAAAGCGGCGATAAGAAAGCCGGGCTAAAAGAATTGTATCAATCCGTAGAGAATTTTAGAGATTATGATTATGAAATAGCCGATAAAAGAGATTCTGTTAAAGTAGTGCTTAAAAATCTTTTAGAAGCCAATCCTGCAAACATCGTATATAATTATATATACGGAGTAATTATATCGCTTACTCAAAGAGACTCTGCCGGATTTGCTAAAGTTAAAGAGTATTATGAAAAAACAATCAGTATAGAACCGGAATTTCGATCGGCGTATAATTCGCTTGCTAGCGTAGCCCAACAGCAAGGTGATAACGAAGAAGCTATTAGGCAGTACAACAATGCCATTAAAGTAGACTCAACTTATTATCCGGCATATCTTAGACTTGCTTCAATTTATAAACGAGCGGAAATGTTTGACAAAGCAAATGTTCTATGGCAGAAAATTATTAAAGCGGATTCTTCTTCCGAGTCAAGCACGTGGGCAATGCTGGATATATTTGATACGAAAAAAACATTCGATGAAAAATATTCCATTTTACAAACAGCGCTTCGATTAACAAAAGATTTGAAAATAACTGTAAGCCAGCGCCTGCTGTATTTATTAGGGTATGATAAAAACGCTCCGGATTCCGCTGAGATTTTGATAAGAAAAATTATTTCGGGCGAGAATGGTAAACTGCGCGAGATAAAACAACGGGGGTTATCTAGTGTCTTTAATATTATAAGCAAAAATAACCGGAACAGGATGCCAGCATTTGCAGAAGAAATTTATAATGAACAAAATCCTTTATTACTGTTACAAGCGGGGTCCTTCATTGCAGACTCTCTAAATAATATAACACTTGGTTTGAAATACCTTGAGAAAGCATATGAAGTAACAACTCCGGAAAACGTGTATGAAACTATTGCATTTGGTAAATACGATCTTAAATGGCTTAATGGAACTGCCGAAAGACATAAATACGGCAGTGTTGCTTTGGCATTAGGCGATAAGTATTACAGACAGAAAGATTATGATAGAGCTCTTAAATATCTTTTAAAATCTGCACAGGTAAACGAAAAATACAAATATCCCCAAGCTCATTATCTTCTTGGATACGTTTACAAAGATCTAAGCAAGAAGGAAGATGCCGTTAAATGGCTTGTGAAAGGATTGGTCATTAAAAATGATGTAAAGGCAAGACAAGCTCTTGAAAAATTAATTAGTGAATTGAATGCAGGTGTAACAGATGAATCGGCAATCAACAAAATAATTGAAAAATTACTACGTCAAGAGCGCATGGAAAATTCAACACTTGCAATAGACTTTACTTTACCAAATCTTAATAACTCTAAAGTTCAGCTTTCAAGCTTAAAAGGTAAAGTTGTGATTCTTGATTTCTGGGCTACGTGGTGCGGCCCGTGTATTGGAGAATTACCAAAACTTGTAAAGCTGTATGAGGAATATTCGAAGAATCCTAATGTTGTATTCTATAATATTGATGTTGATGAACAGCCAAAAATTATCCAGGAGTTTATGACAAAGAAGGGATATTCATTTAATGTTCTGCTTGCTTCTGGAACCGATGTACAAAAACAATACGGCGTTGAAGCGATTCCAACTAAATTCTTGATTGATAAGAAAGGTAGAATTCAGTACAAACATATAGGTGCAGATCCAAAGGAAGATATTGTTGCGCAATTAAGTAAAGAGATTGATGAACTATTAGAGCTTGATGATTAATTCTGTTATTAAAATTAATTTAATGTTGAGACGACCGGTCCGGTCGTCTCAATAATAGTTTGCAAACGAGACGCGATATATCTCGTCTCTACTGAAATTATTTCTCTTACCCTGCACTTACCCACAGCAGTCTATTTCATATTCCGTTCATAGCTAAAAGCACGGACTACATTTTTTTCTTGCTCTTGCTCATGATCTTATTCTTGATCTGCTTTAAAAGATAAGATCATGAGCAAGATTAAGATCAAGAGTTTACCCGTCGTCTTTTGGGCGGGCAAGACTAACATTGTCAGAATATCTGCATTTTGGTGTTGCATAATTATGCATAATCTTGTATAATTATTCCCCAAATTAATTTCTTTTATTCCCTCTCCTTTGGAGAGGGTAAGGGAGAGGCTTTTTTAAATGATAAATGTTGGCATAGTAGGAGCGGCGGGTTATTCCGGAGTTGAATTAATAAAACTTCTCCTTAATCACGACGAGGTAATTATTACAAAACTATTCGGCAATACTTCAGCCGGAAGTTTAATAGAAGAAACTCATCCGTCTCTACGCGGAATGATCTCTCTTCAAGTCGAGCAATTCAAACCGGAAGCACTAGAAGAATTAGACTTGTTGTTTGTTGCAATGCCTTCGGGACAATCAATGCAAGTTGTTAAAGAAGCACTTAGTGCAAATGTTAAAGTGATAGACATCGGCGGAGATTTTAGATTAAAAGACGCCGCAGTTTATACCAAATATTATAATCACGAGCACACAGAGACGGAGCTTTTAAGTAGTGCTGTATATGGTTTAAGCGAGTGGAATGAAGAAGCGATATCAAGCGCAAAATTAGTTGCAAATCCCGGGTGCTATCCAACAAGTATTTTGATGGCACTTATTCCACTGTTGAAAGAAAATTTAATTGAATCAAAGAATATTGGAATTACATCTTACAGCGGAACGTCCGGTGCGGGAAAATCTGTTACAGCAAATATGATCTTCAGCGAAGTGAACGAAAGCGTTCGCGCATACAAAGTCGGTGATCATCAGCATATTCCGGAAATCAAACAATACCTGGAACATTTTAGCGGTGTTGAAATAAATTTTACTTTTGTGCCCCATCTTCTTCCGGCAACTCGAGGAATATATACAACGATACACGCGTTATTAAAAAACAACATAACCGAAAAAGAAGTTATAAATGTGTTTAAGCATAATTATTCATCAGCACCGTTTATTCGATTTATCGGAACAGAGATACCGGAAATGAAAAATGTTGTTAACACAAATTTTTGCGATATCGGATTTAGAATTTATGAGAACGGCACGTTGGTTCTCTTTTCTACTATTGATAATCTAGTTAAAGGTGCAGCAGGACAAGCAATTCAAAACATGAACATCATGTTCGGTTTTCAACAAACAGAAGGATTATTAAAATGCAGTGGAAATCCATCCCTATGGGGCAAGAAGCAATCGTTGCAGATAAAATAAAAGACGGAATTACTGCGCCAAAAGGATTTCGCTCGGCAGGAATTCATTGCGGAATAAAAAAATCCAGAAAAGATCTTGCGTTAATTGTATCTGATCTTCCCGCTACTGCCGCAGCAGTTTTTACACTTAATAAAGTTCAGGCAGCGCCGGTGCTTGTCTGCAAAAATCATTTGAATGAAAGCGAAACTTTCAAAGCAATCATTGTGAACAGCGGAAATGCAAATGCATGTACAGGTGAACGCGGATATCAAGATGCAGTAACGATGGCAAACGAAACAGCAAAAGTACTCGGCATTAAACCAAAAGAAGTTTTTGTCTCTTCAACTGGTGTTATTGGAGAACCGCTTCCAATCGTAAAAATTATTAATGGAATTCATCAGATAGCAAAACAAATTGATGAAAACGAACACATGAGCACAGCCGAAGCAATCATGACTACCGATACTTTTGTTAAATCTACTTCATCAACATTTATAATTGACGGAAAGATTGTGAGCATTGGGGGAATCGCAAAAGGATCAGGAATGATTCATCCCAACATGGCAACTATGCTTGCGTTTATCACAACGGATGCATCAATCGAAAAAAATGTTTTTCAAGGATTATTAAAAAATGTAACGGATAAAACTTTTAATAGAATTGTTGTTGATGGAGATACAAGCACAAACGATATGGTAATAGCACTTGCGAACGGCGCTTCGGGGATAGAACCGCTGCAGCCGCAAATGGAATCTTATAAAATATTTGAAGAACATTTATATGAAGTACTTAAAAAATTATCTATAGATATTGTAATTGACGGCGAAGGAGCTACAAAGTTAATCGAGATTACAATTGAAGGCGCATTAAGTGATGAAGATGCAACAAAAGCCGCACGAACAATTGCGCTTTCTCCACTCGTTAAAACGGCTATTCACGGAGAGGATGCAAACTGGGGAAGAATTATTGCGGCTGTCGGTTATTCGGGAATTGATTTCAATCCGGACAAGTTTGAAATAATTATCAATGGTGTTCCGATTCTAAAACAAAATTATTTTGTTACACTGCCCAATGCTGAAGCCAACAAGACATTAAAACCAAGAAACATAAATCTGAAGATTAAATTAAATATGGGAAGCGGAACATCAACTGTTTGGACATGTGATTTTTCCGAAGAGTACGTAAGAATTAACGGGAGCTACAGAACTTGACGAATCCTGTTTTCAGAAAAGAAGATGTATTGATTGAAGCATTGCCGTACATCCAGCAATTTGAACGGAAAACTTTTGTTATCAAATACGGCGGCGCCGTTATGGAAGAAGAACAGCTTAAATCAATGGTAGCACAAGATGTTACCCTGCTTCGCAAAATTGGAATTGATGTTGTTGTTGTTCATGGCGGAGGAAAAGAAATTACAGCGCTTTCACAGAAACTTAATATTGAAACAAAATTTGTAAACGGTCAACGCTATACAAATGAAGAAACACGCGATGTAGTTCAAATGGTTCTCGCGGGATCAATTAATAAAGATATTGTCCGCCGTATAAATATTCACGGCGGCCGGGCTGTTGGTATTAGCGGGATTGATGCGGGATTGATTACAGTAAAAAAATATGAACAAGACGATTTGGGCTTGGTCGGTGAAGTGATTGACGTAAATACTTCTTTAATAAAAAATTTATTGAGAGATGGATATTTGCCCGTAATTGCACCGATCGGCGTTGACGAAAACGGAACCGTGTATAATGTTAATGCAGATATAGCCGCCGGTTCGATCGCTGGGGCACTTGAAGCGGCAAAGCTCGTTTATATGACCGATGTTGAAGGAGTAAAAATTAATAATCATTTGATCTCACATCTTACTAAAGAAGATGCTGAAAATTTTATCCGTGATAAAATAATTAATGGTGGAATGATTCCAAAAGTTGAATCTGCTCTTGATGCGATTGATAAAGGAGTTCAGAAAGTTCATATAGTTGACGGAAGAATTCCTCATGCTTTGCTGTTGGAAATATTTACCGAAGAAGGCGTTGGAACGGAGATAGTGGGCGAATAGATCTTAAAGCTGTCATTCTGAGTCCGGCCGAGCCGGACGAAGAATCTCAAAATAATTTATAGAGATTCTTCATCTCGACGCGGTCTCAATTCAAAATGACAAATATTAATTAGGAGAAAAGTCATGACAAAAAAATTAGAAGAGATTCAGAAACGGCACGCACAGATTAAGTCGTTAATTACTTCACAAGAAATTTTCAATCAAACACAACTTGTGAAAGCATTAAAACAAAAAGGGATCAAAGCAACACAGGCAACTCTTTCCCGCGATCTAAATGAACTTGGTGTTGTCCGCATTCCAACTTCAAGCGGATTGATTTATAAGCTCAGCACTACCGGAGATGAGAACGCTCTTCGAAATCGAATTGCAGAAGAGATCCTTTTTGTAAAAGGAAATGAAAATATAATTATTGTAAAAACATACCCGGGTCGAGCACAGGGTGTTGCTGTATTTCTTGATCGAAAAAATGATTTAGAAATTCTTGGTACTATTGCCGGAGATGATACGATTATTGTAGTTCCGCAATCAGTAAAAAAAATCAAAAAGATAATTGAACAAATAAAAATAATATTAGGGATAAAGTAATGAGCAAGAATAAAATAGTTGTTGCGTATTCCGGTGGATTAGATACCTCTGTAATGGTTCACTGGCTTAAGAAACATTACGATGCGGATATAATCACCTTTACCGGGAATCTTGGACAGACAAAAGAATTAATCGGCCTCGAAGAAAAAGCATATAATTCCGGTGCTGCAAGATCCTATATAGTAGATTTAACAAAAGAATTTTTAGAAGAGTATGCATTCCCTGCATTAAGGGCGGGTGCAATGTATGAGGAAGCTTATCCTATGGCTTGTTCGTTGGGAAGACCGTTACTTGCAAAAACTCTTGTAGAAGTTGCACGCAAAGAAGGCGCGAACATGGTCGCTCACGGTTGTACCGGAAAAGGAAATGATCAAGTTCGTTTTGAAGTTGCTGTAGGTGCTTTAGCTCCGGATTTAATCAGCATAGCGCCATTGAGAACTTGGGAATTCAAATCGAGAGAGGAAGAAATTGATTATGCAAAAGCAAACAACATTCCTGTTTCCGCAACGAAAGATAATCCATATTCCATAGATGAAAATATTTGGGGAACTGCAATAGAGTGCGGTGTTCTTGAAGATCCAATGGTTGAGCCGCCGGAAGATGCGTTTCAACATACGGTTTCACCGGAAGATGCTCCGGATCATTCTGAATATGTTATTATAGAATTTGAAAAAGGAATTCCGTTTAGTGTGAATGGCAAGGAAATGGATAGTGTTTCTCTTGTTAAAGAGTTGAACAAAATCGGCGGTCGTAACGCAATCGGAAGAATTGATATGATTGAGAATAGATTAGTCGGAATTAAATCGCGCGAAGTATATGAAGCACCAGCCGGAATGATTCTTCATAGTGCACACAAAGAGCTGGAAAGAATTACACTTGAAAAATCTGTTGCACATTATAAAACTTTGATCGTTCAAGAATATGCAAATTTAATTTACAACGGTTTGTGGTTCTCTCCGCTCCGCGAAGCAATTCAAGCGTTTGTAGATAAGACACAGGAAAAAGTAACCGGTATGGTAAAGTTGAAACTTTACAAAGGAAACATTATTGTTTCGGGTAGAACTTCTCCGTATTCTTTGTACGATCCCGAATTGGCAACATACACTGCTGCGGATCAATTCGATCATACTGCATCGGAAGGATTTATAAAAATTTACGGGCTGCCTTACAAAACAATTAACCGCGTTGCGCAGAAAGCGGAAGAAGAAAAGAAAAATTTTGTTGTATAGTTAGCTGACTGTTTAAGTTAGATAGCGTCAGAACATTTTTTACTAATTGTCATTGCGATTCCGATACTGAGTTTATCGAAGTATCGGGAGAAGCAATTCATTGTTTTAGTTTATTCATCGAGATCACTTCGTCCGGCAAACGCCGGACTCGTGATGACAAATTCCTTTTTGAGTTAAAATTTTGGGATGGGCAGTATGGCGATCTGGGATAGCAGGTTTAAAAAATCTTTGGCGGAAGTTGCGTTAAAGTTTTCTTCATCAATAAATATTGACGGAAAGTTTTTCAACGAAGACATTGACGGAAGCAAAGCACACGTTAAAATGCTTATGAAGCAAAAAATAATTTTAACCAGCGAAGGCAGATCAATTCTTAAAGCGCTTGAAGAAATAAGAAAAGAAATTTCTTCCGGTAAACTAAAACTAGATTGGCGGAGTGAAGATATACATTCACTGATTGAAGGACGGCTTGTAGAAAAAATAGGTGAGACAGGAAAAAAGATGCACACTGCAAGAAGCCGCAACGATCAAGTTGCTCTTGATGAACACTTATACATGAAGAAAGAAATTGCACAACTAATAAAACTTTCACAAACTCTTCAAAAAACTTTACTACAAAAAGCAGAACAGCATAAAGACACAATTCTGCCCGGCTACACACATTTACAGCGTGCGCAGCCCATTTTGTTCGCACATCATTTGCTCGCTTATGTTTCAATGATTGATCGCGATGTTGAAAGATTAAATGGTTGCATGAAGCGAACTAATAAATCTCCGTTGGGTGCCGCAGCGCTTGCTGGAACAACTTTACCGATTGATCGGGAATATTCTGCAAAACTTCTTGGAATGAATGGTGTCGTTGAAAATTCTCTTGATGCAGTCAGCAGCCGTGATGTAATGATAGAATTAATTAGCGCTTGTTCTATTATAATGATGCATCTAAGCAGATTGAGCGAAGAGCTTGTGTTGTGGAGTTCGCAAGAATTTTCATTCGCGACTTTCGATGATTCGTTTTCAACCGGAAGCAGTTTAATGCCGCAGAAAAAAAATCCAGATATTGCAGAACTGATACGCGGAAAAGTTGGTAGAGTTTATGGTTCATTGTTCGGATTGCTTACTGTAATGAAAGCATTACCTCTTGCATATAATCGCGATATGCAGGAAGACAAAGTTCATCTCTTTGAGGCAGTAGATACAACCAAAGATTGTCTCCATCTTTCTTCGGAATTATTAAAACATACACGATTCAACAAAAATCGTTTTGAGAAAGAACTTGATGGCGATCTTCTTCTTTCCACTGACCTTGTTGATTATCTCGTTCGTAAAAATGTTCCATTCAGGAAAGCACACAACGTGGTTGGAAAAATTGTTGCTGTATGTGTAGATCAGAATAAAAAGTTGAATCAACTCTCAATAGCCGAATACAAAAAAATCTCACCAAAATTTGAGAATGATATTTTCAAACTTCTCACAGCGCACGCAAGCGTTAAGAACAAAAAATCTCAAGGAAGTACTTCACCCAATGAAGTTGGAAAGCAGCTAATCTTCTGGAAGAAAGCTTTGAAATCAAACCGGTAAACAGTACCCCGCATTCAAAGTGTTGTAATTATACTGCCAACATTAGTAGATTCGCTTCGTCTAATTAGCGTTCATATTTTTATAATAATTTACGAGGAATCTTAATGTCTAAAAAAAGCATTTCAATATTGTCCTTCATTTTCCTTACCCTCTTTGCTATTCCAGGATATGCGCAGAATGCCGGGTTTGATACAAAAAATCTTGATCGTACAGTATCGCCGACAAAAGATTTCTATCAATTTGCAGTTGGCGGATGGGTTAAAAATAATCCTATACCGGATGATCAAACTCGCTGGGGCTCGTTCACTATTTTAGCGGAAGAGAACAATAAGCAGCTAAAAAAAATTGTCGAGTCCGCCGCAGCAAATAAAAATTGGCACAAAGGTTCTGCCGAACAAAAGATTGGTGATTTTTATGCAACGGGAATGGACTCCGCAAGAATTGAAAAAGACGGATACAAACCGATCATTGCCGATCTAAGATCAATTGATGCACTAAAGAATAAAAAAGAGCTAACAAAGTTTTTAGCGGAGATGCATCTAGGCGGTACGGGTGCGCTTTTTAATTTCTTTGTTCGCGACGATGCAAAAAAAAGCAGTATGAACGCACCGTATCTTTCACAAGGCGGAATCGGTTTGCCCGATGTTGAGTATTATACCAAAGATGATAACCGCTCAAAAGAAATTCGCGATAAATATCTGCAGCATGTAACAAATATGTTCAAGCTAATCGAGCTTGATCCAGAAACAGCTTCAAAGTATTCTCAAACCATTCTAAGCATCGAAACGCAGCTTGCTAAAGCATCAAATACACGTCTCGAAAATAGAGATCCGGAAAAAACTTATAATAAAATGACGCTCGTTTATCTAAAACAAATTGCCGGTAATTTCGAGTGGGATTTGTATTTCCAGGATATGGGCGTTGGCAATCTTAATCTGGTTGTAGTTTCGCAGCCAAAGTTTATTACAGCAATGGCTAATATGGTAGATCAAATTCCACTTGATGATTGGAAAGTTTATCTGAAATGGAATCTCCTTCGTAATGCAGCAAGTGCGTTGAGTTCTCCGTTTGTTAATGAACGATTTGATTTTACACAGAAATTTTTAGCCGGCGCTAAAGCAATGCCACCGCGATGGAAAAGAATTATTGGCTCTGTTAACGGCGCAATGGGTGAGTTGCTTGGACAAATTTATGTGAAAGAATATTTTCCGCCTGAAGCAAAAGAGCGCGCTCAAAAAATTGTCGGCACTCTGCTTGTCGCAATGGGAGAAAGCATAAAAAATTTGGAATGGATGAGCGATGCAACAAAAGAGCAGGCATTAATCAAGCTAAGTAAGTTTGGTGTTAAGATTGGTTACCCTGATAAATGGAAAGATTACAGCGCTTTAAATATTGAACGGGATTCTTATTCTAAAAATTTAGAGAGAGCCGGCAGATGGGCGCGTAAAGTAAATCTGGAAAAACTTGGTAAACCTGTTGATAAAACAGAATGGGGAATGATGCCTCAAACTGTTAATGCATCTTACAACCCGACCAAAAATGATATTACATTTCCGGCAGCAATTCTTCAGCCGCCTTTCTTTAATCAATCTGCTGATGACGCAATTAACTATGGTGCGATGGGCGCAGTAATCGGACACGAAATTAGTCATGGCTTTGATGATCAAGGAAGAAAATTTGATGCTGACGGTAATATAAAAGATTGGTGGACAAAAGAGGATGCTGATAAATTCAAAGCACGCGCTCAAAAACTTATCAATCAATACAACAATTTTGTAGCTATTGATACTTTCAAAGTAAATGGTGCGCTTACACTGGGAGAAAACATTGGAGACCTTGGCGGTTTAACAATTTCTTTTTCTGCGTTGAAGAACACGGATCAATTTAAGAAAGGAGAAGAGATTGATGGATTTACTCCGGCACAAAGATTTTTTCTTGGCTGGGCTCAAGTATGGGCAACTAACAGCCGCCCGGAAGCATTGAAATTGCAAGTCAAGACGGATGTTCACGCTCCAAGTGTGCAAAGAGTAATAGGACCATTACAGAGCTTACCGGAATTTTTTAAGGCGTTTGATGTAAAGCCCGGAGACGCTATGAGAAACCCGGATGATAAAATTGTTAAAATTTGGTAGTTAACAGATCAAGATTATGGGCATGGGCAAGAAGAAAAAAAAATTATTCTTGCTCTTATTCTTACTCTTGCTCTTTCTCTTAATCTTATTCTATATTTGTTAAAATAATAATTCACACAAATGAGGGAATTAATGTACGCACTAGAAGTAAAAAACTTGACCAAGACTTTCGATAAACTGGTCGCGGTGGATAATGCCTCGTTCGAAGTTCCTGAAGGTTCAATATTCGGACTTATTGGACGTAACGGAGCGGGCAAAACAACGACTATTAGAATGATGATGGGGATTTATCTACCCGATAGTGGTGAAGTAGCATTACGAGGCGTTAAAGTTGGACAGGAATTTAAAAACCAGGTAGGATATTTACCGGAAGAACGCGGACTTTACAAAAAGATGAAAGTTCTTGATACGCTTCTCTACTTTGCAGAGTTAAAAGGAAAATCGGGGAGAGAAGCCCATAAGAAAGCAGAAGAATATTTGAAGCGGTTTGAACTGTATGACCGCAGATTATCTAAGATTGAAGATCTATCAAAAGGGAACCAGCAAAAGATACAATTCATAGCCACAATCCTTCACGATCCGGAATTTATAATTCTTGATGAACCGTTCTCCGGTCTCGATCCCATTAACACTAATTTATTAAAAGAAATTATTTTAGAGATGAAGCAGCACGGTAAAGTGATAATCTTTTCAACGCACTTAATGGATTTTGCCGAAAAAATGTGCGATCATGTTGTAATGATTGATCACGGAAAAATTATTCTTAAGGGATCGCTTAACGATATAAAATCAAAATATGCACAGCGGAATGTTAGTCTAACTTATGATGGAGATATTTCTTTTTTGAAATCAAATCCCATCGTTGATAAAATTGCCGATTACGGAAACACAACCGGCGTAAGATTAAAAGAATCAAATCAATCACAACAATTACTAAAAATGCTTATTGAAAGGAATATCGTTGTAAAGAAATTCAACGCAAACGATATTTCTCTGCAAGAAATTTTTATTGAGCTTGCAGGCAACGAAACAACGGGCTTGTCTGCCGAAGGAAGGAAGGAGGTGCGCAATGGTTAATCATAGAGTTCTTGCCGTTATTAAAAGAGAGTTGAAAGAAAAACTTATGTCAAAGACATTCATTTTTATGACTATTCTTTTGCCGTTGTTAATGTTCGGCGGAATTGGAATTCAGTTATTACTTCAGCGAGACGAAGCAAAATCAACAATTGACCTGGTAACCGAATCGCCTTTATTAACCGAATCGTTTCAAACTGAATTACTCTCTTCGGATTTGATGAAAGATGGAAAATATACTTTCACTTTTTATACTATGAACCGCGATGATCTGAAAGGTTTCCTTGATAAAAAGAAACAAGCATTGTTAGAGGGAGATTTAACTGGTATAGTTTTCGTTCCTGAATCTGCTATGAAAGATAAAAAAATAGAATATTATTCAAAGACCCCGACTAATCCATCATTGTCGCGTAGATTAGAGAGTCCGCTCAACAAAGTTCTTATTGACAGTTATTTTCACAATAGATCTCTTTCACTGGAAGAATTGAATTTTGCAAGAAAGGGAATTGATTTTGCAGGATTCAAAGTATCTAAAGAGGAAAAAATTTCAGAAGCAGCTGTTGGCAATTTAATACTTTCATTTATTTTCTCCTTCTTATTATACCTAAGCTTATTGATGACCGGACAATTAATGCTTCAATCCGTTATTGAAGAAAAAAGCAATAGAATAGTTGAAGTTATTATTTCATCTGTTAGTCCTAAAGAATTAATGACCGGAAAGATTCTCGGCTCAGCAATTACTGCTATGATACAAATGGTAATTTGGCTCTCACCGATAATTCTAATTATTTCAACAACGTTTTTTGTTTTGCCGGCAGAGCTTACAGTAAGTATTACCATGAACCATATACTATTTCTTTTGTTAAATTTTGCAATCGGACTTATTCTGTACCTTAGTTTATTTGGAATGATGGGTTCTATCTTTGATAATCCGCAAGATGCTCAATCCGGTATGTGGCCTATAATGCTTCTAATCATGATTCCATTCTTTATTGCTGTTTCTATGATGCAAAACCCTAATAGTCCCATAGCTAATGTTGCTTCACTTCTTCCAATATTTTCGATAATGGTTATGCCGATTAAGGCAACAGTAGTTGAAGTGCCGTTATGGCAATTAATTATGTGTTTAGTTTTAAACACCGCAACTATCTTTCTTATTTTTCCAATTGCCGGAAAAATTTATCGCGTTGGAATTTTACGAACAGGAAGAAAACCAAAATGGTCGGAAGTGGTTAAGTGGCTGAAATATAAGTATTAAAATAAATTCTGAGGAGCTTTGCGACGAAGAATCTCCTAACGTATTGATGGTAAGAGATTCTTCGCTTCGCTCAGAATATTAAATGAACGAAAACGAATTATACCCATCGCTTATTGAAAAACTTCACAAAGATTTTTCTTTAGAGAAAGAATCCTTACCTGCAGTTAATGATCTTGCAGGCATCCGCGAGCACCTGATCAATAAAGTAATCGAATTAATGTCTAAAGATTATGAACGATTTCTTAATAGTATGTACCGAATTGATGTTAGCGAATCTAAAGTTAGTGAAATACTCCGCTCGAAGGACCGAACAATTATCCCGGAACGTTTAGCAGATCTTATAATCGAACGCCAACTGCTTCGTATCAAAACTCAGATGCTTTACAAGAGCGGAAAACTTTAAGAACATTTCCTTTCAAGCGGCAACAATTCTCATTATTTTTAAGTAAGAACAAAAATTATTTGTTATGACAAAAAAATATTTGAGAGACAACGCCTTTATAGATTACGCCGTAATAGTTTTGGGCGCCGCAATGATGGCTATCGGTATAGGAGTCTTTCTTGTTGATGCACGCGTTGTCCCCGGCGGTGTAAGCGGATTGGCAATGGCGTTTCATTATTTATCGGGTAATAAAATCCCGGTTGGTGTTTTGATCTGGATAATGAATATTCCTTTATTTATTTGGGGACTAAAAGAACTAGGAAAAAAATTCGGTCTCAGAACTTTTGTTGGTTTTTCATTGAGTTCATTTTTTATTGATTTTTTCCGTGGTGACATACCCGGATTTTCTTTTATCCGCTTACAGGACTCGGCAACAATTAAGGATCTATATAAGAATGATTTTTTCTTTTTGATTTTAATTGGCGCGGTGCTATTAGGTTTAGGTTTGGGAATCATTTTCAAATTTAAGGGATCAACTGCCGGGACAGATATAATTGCAGCGATCATGCAGAAAAAATTTGGTATTAAACCCGGGCAGGCAATAATAATTACCGATATTGTCGTTATTGCCATTGCAGGATTTATAATAGATGTAAAAAATCTTTCACCTGACCGGCCTGCACTTGTTTTAACTTTTTACGCAGTCTTCTTACTTTTCATTTCTTCAAAATTAATTGATATGATAATCGAAGGACTTGACTACGCCAGAGCAGTTTATATTATTTCAGATCACTTCGATAAAATTTCCGAGGCGATTTTAAATGAAATGGGACGCGGAGCCACAGCAGTTAAAACACGGGGAGTTTACGGGAACGTTGAACGCGAAATGCTGCTGACTGTTGTCTCTCTCCGTGAAATAACAAAACTTGTTGATGTTGTCCGCCAGGCAGATCCCAAAGCATTCGTTATGATCTTTAATGTTCACGAAGTCCTTGGTGAAGGATTTAGAAGAAGAATATGATTTTCATAAGAATAATTATTCAATGAACACACAAAACAATTACTTAAAGCCGGAAGAAATACGAGCGCTTGCAAATTCATTTCAACAGAGCAGAATTCTTTTGACTGCAGTTGAGTTGGATCTTTTTACAATACTTGATAAACATATGATGCCCTCAAAAGAAGTCGCCGCAAAGATCAATGCTGATGAACGTGCAACCGACCGATTAATGAACGCGCTCGCAGCGCTCGGTTTTTTGCGGAAGGTTCATGGAAAATTTTACAACTGCGAGAATGCATCTAATTATTTAGTTAAAGGTAAACCGGAATTTATGGGCGGACTTTTTCATTCACTCGGTTTGTGGGATACGTGGAGTTCATTAACTGAATCTGTAAAAGCAGGGACGTCATTTGCAGAACGGAAACAATCACAAAGCGGAATCAGTTGGTCAGAAGCTTTTATTGCTGCAATGCATTACCGCGGCTTAAAAGAAGCAAAAATTATTTCTCTCATGCTTGAACTATCAAAAGTAAACCGCATGCTCGATGTAGGCGGAGGATCGGCAGCATTTTCAATGGAGTTTATAAAACAGAATTCAAAATTACACGCTGTTGTTTTCGATCTGCCGCATATTATTCCAATTACAAAAAAATATGTTGATGATGAAAAGTTGAGCGATAAGATCGAACTTTTAGAAGGGAATTATGTTACTGATAATTTCGGGAATGATTATGATTTGATTCTTCTTTCTGCAATAGTTCATATAAACAGTCTTGAAGAAAATAAAATGTTAATCAAAAAATGTTATAACTCGCTAAACTCTAACGGTCAAATTGTGATTAAAGATTGGATAATGAACGAAGAAAGAACGGAGCCTGCGGGCGGTGCATTCTTTGCTTTGAATATGCTCGTTGGGACAGAGAAGGGAGATACTTATACAGAATCGGAGATGAAAGATTGGCTGATCAATGCTGGAATTAAAAAGATAGAAAGAAAAGATACGAGTTTTGGGTTTTCGTTAATGATCGGTTATAAAGAATAATCCAGATGAAAAAAATAATTGTCGTCGTAATAATTCTTCTGTTTACTGGCTGCAGCAGTAAAAATAATATTTCGGATGTTCTTCAAAATAAATATGAGATTAGAACCATATCGAATAATTTTTCTACACCGGCTATAGATCTTGAAAAAGATTACTTAAAAGAAATACTTCTCCTTCTCCATTATAATTTTACCGCGGAAAAGATAAAAGAACATTTTAATATGAGCGACAGCATTTACAACGAACGCATAAACTATCTTTTTGGCGAAGGGTTGATTAAAAGAACAACCGAAGGTGATTTTATTTCCACATTCATGATCATAGATGCGGATGAAGGAAAAATAATTAAGAACACCGCCGATTCACTCGGACGGGAAATGAGCGGTATAGTCATTGACCGTATTGGAAAGATTAAAGAAGCGTATGCAAAAATACACTCTTTCAAAAATATTCCTTTTGAAAACGCATCTTTGTTTATTCTCGGAAATGTTCTGCATAATTATTGGCAGATGAAATTTATTGAAGAGAGGTTTATCAAATCGTTTCCGCCGCATAGAGGAAGCAGCAGATATTATTTAGCATTACTGCAAAATCAAAACGGAAACAATTCAGAACCATTCGGGTTATTTAGCAACAGATTAAAAATAATCGGCGGCTATACAATTAATTTATACGGAAATGAATTTAACGGAGAAATTCCTTCTTATACCGAAAAGGAATTAGATAATTTATTCAGAACCAAGAATTCAACGTTACTGCTTGTAAATGAATCAGATCAAAAAAAACTTGAAGAACTCGCCCTTATCGCAACACAGGATCTGCTAAACTATCTTGAAAGAAATCGGCCATTATTTGTAAAGCTCTACTTAAACTCTGTCTATAAAGATCAAACTTCCTTTCGGGAATGGTTTGTTTGGTTTTATCAATTCATCATTACGCAAACAAACAAAACATTAATAGAAAAAGGATTTATTAAAAAATATTCTTCAGGCGGCGTTGGGGTTATATTAGAAAAATAATCCGGTAATAAATATAAAAACAAAAAATATATGTGTGTTTTATAACAAATTATTTCTATATCAATTCTTTAATTCATTCTGAATCAAAGTTCTCATCTCTTCAAATTCTTCTTTCTTAAATCCAACCGTTGCCATTTTTACTTTTCCGTCTTTGCCTATTACAAAACTTCGGGGAATATATTTACTTGCAAATAATTTATATACTTTTGAATTAGTATCAAGATAAATCGGGAAAGTATATTTAGACTTATTTATAAAATTTTTAACGGTGTCGGCAATTTCTCCGCGTGATATTCCGAGCATTGCAAAATCTTTATCATTAATATTTTCAAAAATATTTCTTTGCAGGAGCGGCATTTCGGCTCTGCAAGGAGGGCACCACGTTGCCCAAAAGTTGACAAGCACAACTTTACCCTTAAGCTCCTCCGATGAAAGTGTTTTACCGGAAAGCGAAGTAGTTGTAAAAGCGGGCAGATTATTTCCGACTTTTAAAAGTGTTGTTGATTCCAGATCATCCTGAGCAAAAGTAAATGATGAAAAGAAAAATAATAATAGAATAATAGCAGCGTTTGATTTCATACTATCCCTGATCTAAAAAGTTTAAGTTTAATCACGATTCGGAAAGGTTACTCTAAATGTTGTCCCTTTTCCTTTAATGCTTGATGCTTTAATCTCTGCCCCATTAAGCTCACAATATTTTTTAGCAAGTGCAAGACCAAGACCATTTCCTTCAAAATTTCTTGTATACCCTTTTTCTTCGCGTGAGAATGGCATAAAAAGCATTGGAAGATATTCTTCTGCAATTCCTATTCCGGTATCGGAAACATCAACGTATAAATTATTTCGCGGGCTGCGGTTGATTGTTATTTCAACTTTCCCTTTATGAGTATATTTAATGGCATTATCAATTAGATGATGAAAAACTTGATTAATGGAATATTCATCCGCTTCAATTATTGTATTTACACCCGGGTTATTAAGATTAAACTGAATTTTTTTAGTTGCCGCAACCTGTTGAAAATTCTTAAACTGTTTTTGGATAATATCATTAAAAAGATCGAAATGTTTTGCGCGGAAGGTATATGATCCGGTTTGGATCTCAGACATATTCAATATTAATTCAACCGTACGCATTATTCTTTTGCCCTCTTCATTAATAACATCAAAACCTTTTGCAAGATCTTCATCAACTTTATCTTGAAGTTCGTCTTTCATCATTCCGGTAAAACTTAAGATAACATTAAGAGGTGTTCGAATTTCGTGAGACATTTGAGCTAGAAATTCAGATTTAAGCCGGTCTGATTGTTCTGCATGCTCTTTCGCTTCTATCAAGGCTTCTTCGGTTAGTTTTTTATCTGTAATATCTTCTATCGTTCCTTCATAATAAATGTTACGTCCTTCGTTGTCCTTAACAGTGCGTGCGCTCTCTCTGATATATATTATAGAACCATCTTTCTTTTTCCACTTGGATTCAAGTCCGAAAATTTTTCCTTTCTTTTCTATCTCTTTCTTGAAAATTTCTCGTGTTTCGGGCTCTACATAAGTGTCCTTCGCGTTAAGATTTAATAGTTCATCAATAGAATCATAACCGGCAATTTTAATAAGTGTTGGATTTGCAAGTAAGATCTTTCCTTCTGGCGTAGAACGATAAATTCCTATTGTAGCATTTTCATATAGTCCTCTAAATCTGAGTTCACTTTCTTTTAATGATTCATCTGCCTTTTTACGCTCTGTTATATCCTGTTTAATTGCAATATAATTTGTTATTTCTCCTCTGGAATTTTTAATTGGAGTTATTTGCATTTCTTCCCAATAATTAGCTCCATTTTTTCTTTTATTTACAATTTCACCCCGCCATGTTTCACCAACGTTTATCTTGCCCCACATATGTTTGTAAAAACTATCAGGATGATAACCGGATTTAAAGATGCTTGTCTTCTTGCCGATGACTTCTTTTATTAAATAACCGGTTAAACTTGTGAAAGCGGTGTTAGCCCAGATTATCGTTCCGTCTTTATCGCAAATAACAATTCCGTTTGCTGCAGCTTCAAGTGCATTGCTCTGAAGTGAGAGCTGATCTTCGACAGTTTTCTGTTCCGTTATGTCTGTTATAAATCCTTCAAGTGCAATCAATTCATCTTCTAAATTGGAAAAAATACCAACGCCCTGTTCCCAAACCCATTTTTCGTAGCCGAGTGCAGTATTAATTCTATAAACTAGTTGATATGGTTTTTTTTGTTCAACAGCTTTGTGGATTTGTTCAACTACTTTTTTGTGATCTTCTTTGTGAACAAGTTCCTCATAGTAGGAAATTATTTTATTTCCTAATAACTCTTCCTCTTTATAACCTGTAATTTGAAAACACTTTGAGCTTAAATAGTCGAATTCCCAAACTTGTCCTAACTTACAGCGGTAAACCATGCCCGGTAAATTTTGAATGAGCGTAGTTAATTTTCTTTGGCTTTCGCTTAAAGCTTTCTCAACCTTAGTTGTTCTGTGTAATCCTTTTTGAAGATCTAGTGAGGCGCCTTCCAACTTTCGCGTATAAAGATTTCTTTGTTTTTCCGACCTATAAATAAGTATTATAGTAACTAAACAAAGGAACAAACTTAATGCCGCAAGGCCCAATTGGGTTATGCGGAAGACTTTTACAAATGAACTAAGAACATTTCTTACTTCTTTTTCTACTTTGTTGCTTTGTGCTTCCACGTTAGAATAAAGAAATTCCCACTCTTGACGAATATTAGTTTTTGATTGTGTAGAATCTTTCAATGAAACTTTACTTGATAGTCCGCGATAATTGAGCAATAGTACTTGTAGCTTCTGAACTTCCTCGGAAAGTGCAACCTTCTCAATCGGGATTGAAATTATGTTGAGACGTTCTTTTTCTTCAAGCAAAAATCTTGCATTAAGTTCAGCGACATCAAGATATTCCATTGCCTGTCTAAAAATTGCCGGTGTTTGGGCTCCGGGCTCTTTCAAAAATTCGGAACGAGCTTTAGCGGCATTGCTTTTTATTTCTAATGAAAAATCAAGAAGAGAGGTGTAAATAAAATTAATTCTTAAACCGATAAATAAACCGTAGAGAACAGCTATTGACATAAACAACCCTGTGGTCAATATCAAATAATATACTGTTCTGTTTGAAGATGCTATTTTTTGCTTGTGGTCCATTGATCAATACATTTTTGAATTTTTATTTTCCATGCAATCATTTATTTTATAAATACCCGATAACCCCATGGCTCAAGAGTTAATTGATATTGATTATTTAGCAATACAGAACTGTCTGTAAAAAGATTCTTGTAAGCGCCATCAAGCTTTGGACTTGTTATAGTAACTTGTTTCTTCTCATTAGACAGATTAAATATTGAAATTATTTTGTTGCTATCTCTTTCTCTTATAAATGCAAAAACAGATCCGTCATTAATAGATAGCTTTTGCAACTCACCGCCCTCAGCGCCATTCCATAGAGCTTTATTTTCCTTTTTTGCGTCAAAAAGTAATTTGTAATAATTACGCATTACATTGTCATCCCAATTTATAAAATCTTTTTCAAAAAAATTAAGGCGTTTATTCAAACCTGCTTCCTGCCCGTTGTAAACAAGAGGCATTCCGGGCACAAGACAGGTAAGAACTGCAAATGTATTTGCGGCGTCTCCAAATCTTTCCCGGTCTGTACCATTCCAGGTATTTTCATCATGGTTAGAAGTAAAAACCATACGATAAGAATCTGTCGGATATTCAATTTTTTCTTTTTTGAAATATTCATAAAAATCGTTTGCGGATTTATTCCCCTTGGCACAATTAACAAATAGATCTTTAAGCTGCCAATTGTATGTCATATCAAAAGCTTGATGAAGTTCTGGCAAATTTCCTTCAGCCAACATGAAGACCGGTTTTATAGCATCAAGCTGCGGGTGAACCCATTTCCAAAATTCAAGAGGAACCATTTCTGCAACATCGCACCGGAATCCATCTATGCTGCACTCTTCGATCCAGAACTTCATAGCATCACGCATATAATTCCACAACTCCTTGTTGTCATAGTTTAGATCAATAACGTCAGCCCAATCAGTAACCGGAGGAAAAAATTTTCCGTTCCGATCTTTCGAGAAGAATTCCGGATGGGTTTTTGTCCAAACATTATCCCATGCTGTATGATTTGCTACCCAATCAATTATAACAAACATCCCCAAATCGTGCGCTTGCTTAACAACCGATTTAAAATCTTCAAGTGTGCCAAACTCCGGATTAACTGCGGTATAATCTTTTACAGAATAATAACTTCCTAAAGATCCTTTTCTATTTACTAGACCGATGGGATTGATCGGCATAAACCAAAGTATTCCGATTCCCATTTCTTTTAATTTAGGCAAGCTTGCAGAAAATGCTTTGAAAGTTCCTTCGGGTGTGTATTGTCTTACATTCACTTCATAAATAGTTGTGTTAACGCTCCAGGAAGGGTGTGTAACTAAACTTTTATCTTTCGGATTTTGTAACGTGATATTGCTGCTTCGACATTGTGTAAAAAGAGGAAGCGCAATCAGCACAAAAACGAGAATGAGCATTTTCTCTTTACTAAAAAAAAGACGTTCTAACATTAAGCCATCTCCTTTATAAGAGGTCTGGAAGCGTAAAACGAATTTACCAAAAATAAACGTTATATAAATTCATTTTTTGTATTTTTATTTAAGTAAATAATAACATATTAGAAATGAAAAAGCCTTTAAGCGACCCGACAATCAAATTTTTTGTAACTATTCTGGGATTATTTATAATCTTTATTGCTCTTAAAGAATTACAGCACATTTTTATTCCGCTTGTAATTGCATATATCATGTTCTTCTTTTTCGAGCCGCTGAATAATTTCTTCGAATCTAAAAAAATACCGATGCCGTTTATAATTTTTATTGATCTCTTTTTAACCGTGTCTATGTTTTACGGTATATCAATAATAATTATAGATCGGTTGGGGGCGTTCAGCGTAAATCTGCCTATGTACGAGGCAAAACTTAATCACATTATAAGTTCATCTGCAGTATCGCTCGGATTAAAAAACAGATTGATAACACATTTCAATATATCGAAGATTCTTCAATCGGTTGATATTGGTGTCTTGGCAAGCGGAGTTTTTTCTTCAACCATGACAATTGCCGCATCCGTTCTGCTGATCCTTTTCTTTTTTATATTTATAAATACCGGGCACAATAAAATTTTTGAAGCGATAAGAATGCGTTACGTTGAACGCGAAATAAAATCTTCGCTCAAACAAATGAAGAAGGAACTCAAATCAACAAAAGATAAAGATTCCGAAGACTACCGTGATGAGGCGCTTGAAACACTTACAATTCAACGCGAGTTAAAACTTAGGAAAACATTTAAGGATATTACGGAACAAGTACAAAGATATATCGTAACAAAATTTTTGATCAGCTTATCGGTTGGTTTATTGGTTGGAATTATTTTATGGCTGTTCAAAATAGAATTCTTCATCATCTGGGCTTTCTTTGCTCTTCTTCTAAATTTTATCCCGAATGTTGGTTCTGTCTTTGCCGTGATAATGCCTACACTTATGGCACTTGTTCAGTATGAATCATTCGGGTATGCGGCATTAGTGGCGGCAGTAATAATTGTTGTACAGAATATTATCGGAAATATTATTGAACCTAAAATTTTCGGTGACCGTCTGGGACTTAACCCGCTTGTAATTTTACTTTCGTTATTAGTCTGGGGATATATTTGGGGTATAGTAGGAATGTTCTTGGCCGTTCCATTAACAGCAATCGCAAAGATCATCTTGTCAAACTCATCATCAAAGAATTTGAGATTCATTACCAATTTGATGAGTAACTAATTGTAAGTAATTGGTGATTATTTTTGTTTTAGTTATTTTATAGCAAGTATTAGAATTAAAGGAGAGTGTTATGGCGGATGTGACTATAAACGACGTACTTAATGATTTTGATAAGTTAGATTCTAACGAGAAAGAATATTTTCTTGAAATTGCCCGCAAACAATTGATAGAACAAAGACGTAATAAAATTGCAGACCGGGTAAAAGAAGCAGATCAAAATTATATTAAAGGAATTACTAAATCCGGGAGAGCAGGTGAATTGTTAAAGGACCTGGAGAATGATTGAATTCATTTGGGATTCCGGTTTTAAGCGGAGCTATAAGAAGAAAATTTTTTTAGACAATGATTTAAAAATCAAATTCACAGAAAAAGTAAAATTATTCAGCAATAATCCTTTTGACCCTCAATTAAAAACCCACAAACTTTCCGGCGCATTAAAAAACAGTTGGGCATTTTCTATTGATTATGAAACACGGGTAATCTTTAAATTCATAGATAACAACAAGGTACTTTTAATAGATATTGGAACGCACGAAGAAGTCTATTGATACGGGACCTCTTTTATCGTGCATAATTTTTTGCACCGATTTACTTAATTTAGAGCGTTAGTTTACAATAGATTAAATAAGGGGTGGTTTATGCACGCATCAAAACTAATAACATTTGTCCTTGTCCTGTCTTCAAATTTAATTGATGCACAAACTGATTTAATAAAAACAAAAGAATATTTAAAAGCTATTGAATCACTTCAGAAGAAAGATACTGCTTCTGCAGTTACACTATTACAAGAATCAGTTAGACAAAACGATGACGAACTTTCATCTTTCGAGCTTGCCAAAATTTATTCGGCAGATTCAAGATTCCAAAATTTCCCCAAAGCTTACATATACATAAAAAAAGCGATCAGTGAAAACGAAAAAAATATTGAGTACAAACTTCTGAAAGCATTTTTAATGGAAGAAATTTTTTATTCCGACCCGCTTTGCAAAACTTACCGTAATGATGCAATAAGTTTATATGAAGAGATTGTACAAGAAGATAGTCGCTGCGAATCTGCATGGTTCAATCTCGGTCGGCTTTATAAAGAAGATTATCTAAAGTATATGAACTCAGAATATTTTAGTGATTTGGAAGATAGAACAGAAGATGAACCGACGCCGGAATATATTTATTCAGCAATTGAAAAATTTAAAAGAGGATTAAGGAGAAGTCTTTTGCGCGGCGAGACTTATGATAAATTCCGGTCAACATTACCAAAAGCAGTTTTAAAATATACTCGAGTAGCTAATCAGATGTTTAGCAAGGCAGAGGAATCATTTCTTAAATCAGTTGAACTTACAAAAAGTGAAAAAAGTTTTATCGAACTTACTGAACTATATATTCTAGGTAAGAATTATGATAAAGGATTAGATTTACTTAAAAAATTTGTGAATCCGAATATTGAACCGTCAAAATATTATCTCGTTAACGGAATGACAAATTATTTAGCGGGGAATATTGAGCTTTCAGAAAGGGAATTTAAAAAAGCTTTTGAGCTTATGACGAAGGAAGAACGTGATCTTTATACTAACTTTAGTTTTAAGAAACTTCTTAAGCCCAAGACGGCTGATAGTCTTTCAACGAAAGACAAAGAGTTTGTAGAAAATTATTTTAATAAATACATGCAAGACCACGACCCGCTTTTACTAACAGATTATAATGAAAGATTGCTGGAACATTTTACACGTGTTACATATTCCAACTTAATGTTTAGCGCAAAAAGATTGAATCTAACCGGCTGGAATACCGACCGCGGGGAAATTGTTATTAGATATGGCATTCCAGATCAAGTCAGAAGAATGCGGGCATCGGTTTATGTCTCGGCGAGTAAAGGAATAGCAAGAGAATTATCCGAGACAGAAACATTTTACTATCCCGATAAAAACTTTTCTTTTTATGATATAACGCGAAGAGGAAGATATGTTTTTAATGACCCGACTTCCGATGGCATACGTGTTTCCCAGTCGCGGGAAAGTACAATGGATTCAATAATTGTTTATAGAGAAAAAAAACCGGAAGAATATGTTCCAAAACTGCAAGGACCTATTTTTAATACTCCGTTTGCGGTTTATCAATTTCCTTCTAAGTCATTATCAAAAACAGATATTTACATTAGCTTTTTAATTAACCCGAAAGATTCTTCTACACAAAAAGATTTTTTTGATAATGGTTATACTACCGGCATCTATTTGTTTGATAAAAACCATAGTAAGACGACGGAGAAGGTTTCCGACTTCCCCCCGCTATATTCAAATACAAAGTTGACTATAAATAGTCTAATGTTAAGTTCTGTTCCGCTGGAAGGAAATATTGCATTTGAAATTTTAAGAAAGAAAGATGACGGTGCTTTCACATATCACGATTTGTTCAAAGTAAAATATTTTCCGGATAAAGATTTATCCATGAGTGATCTGGTTTTGTGTTTTGATGTCGTACCGAAAGAATTTCCTTCTTACATAAAAAGAAAAGATACATATATACTTCCCAATCCATCTAACTTTTTTACGCAACAAATGCAGATGTTTATTTACTACGAGATTAATAATTTGTATCTGAACACAAACAACATAACTGACTTTGAACAGAAGATAACAATACAGAAAAAAGAAGAAGGCGGAGTAATAAACTCATTGTTAAGTGTAGTAGGATTAGATAAAGAAGGAAAGAAAATATCTCTTACATCAAAGTATCAGGCACAAGAGAGAGATCCGCAAATGTACTTACTGTTGGATATGAGCAAGTATGAGCCGGGAGAATATCTAATTGCAATAACAATAAAAGATAATGTAACGGGAAAAGAAGTAAGCAATCAATCAGAAATTAATTGGCAGTGAATAAATGAATAGTTGGTTTGAAAAGATTATTATCAAAAGAATTTATTTTATTATAAAAATGTCGCTCCCCTGGAGCTTTACTAATTATGGTTTCGTTTAGCTATAAATGTTTGACTCCTTCGGAGTCATCACAATTAAATCGTGTGAAATAAAATTTATGATTAAAAATAATAATTCATAAAAATCCCGAAGGGATGAAATATTTATAGAAATTAAAATAATTAATCCATAAAAAACCCCGGAGGGGTGATACAATATGCCCGATACATATACACAATTATATATTCATATAATTTTTTCAGTAAAGGAAAGAGAACCGCTGATAAAAGATTCATTTAAAAAAGAACTATTAGCTTACATTGGCGGAATTATTAAAAATAAGGGACAAAAGCCAATAGCCATTAACGGTACATCAGACCACATCCATATATTAGCCGGCATTAAGCCGGATAAATCAATATCGGAGTTAGTAAGAGAAATAAAATCGAATTCGTCCAAATACGTGAATGAAAAAAAATTTATTCAAGTCAAGTTTCATTGGCAGGAAGGTTTTGGAGCTTTCACATATAGTCACTCCCAATTAACATCTGTAATAAATTATATCATGCGCCAAAAGGAACATCATAAGCATAAAGGATTTGCAGATGAATACAAAGAATTTATGAGAAAATTTAACGTGGTATATGATGAGAAATATATATTATAAAAACCAGAGTTTCTTTATCTCTGAATCTTTAGAAAAAATTAAAATTTTGAATGGAAAAATAAAATAAACTTGTGGAAAACTGGAGAGAAAGATATTACAAAAATTATACAACCGGTATGATTGTTAGTATTTCAATTCATCTTGCGGTTTTACTTGTGGTCTATCTTATAACGCGAGGAAACAAATCGGAAGAACCGAATTATTTTTATTTTAATACATACACTGTCCAACTAACAAATAAATTTTCAAGCGATACAACATTTGGCAGCGGCGGTTCATTAGGTAACGCTACAAATGATATCGGAGAAGGTCTCTCTGCACCAAAAACATTATCCGGGATTCCGGTTCCGTCTGCAGAAGAATCAAATATTGATTTTGGTCTAATAACAAACTTAGAAGAACCGAAGGATTCGCTTGTTGGCGGCGAAAGCGGAATGGGAACAGGTAAAGGTACCGGAATAGGGAGCGGAAAAGGCAAAGGTATCGGAGAGGGTTCAGATTGGGGAGTAGGTTATCGTTCATTGCCGTTTGTACCAAGACAAATATTAGAAGTACTTCCACTAAATGTTGATGAAGAAAAAGGAGAGATATTGCTTTTGTTAAAGATCGGAAAAGATGGATCTGTAAAAGAGCACAAAGTAATTATCAATACATTAGAAAACACACTCGGATTAAAAAATGTTTTGGAAGCGGCATACAAATCCCGTTGGGAAAAGCTAAAGATGGAAGGAATGCAGATCGAATACTGGATCGAGAAGAAATACCGGTTTAATTAAACACTTTCTTTACGCAATTTGATGAGTGATTAAGATTGATCATCATTAGTCGTGTAATCTTTTTTTCATCGATTTACTTAACTTAGAGCGTTAGCTTACAATAGGTTATCAACAAGGAAGAAAATAATATGACAATTCTAATTTTTTCACTAATAGCAGTCATTCTTGTTTTTCTTACCGTTTATTTTACTCTCAAAAGAAAAATAAAATGTCATAATTGTTTTAGTCGTGATGTTAATATGACTGGTGAAAAGAGATACAAAGAAGACCAAATTGCTGTCTTTGGTTCTCCAAATTCATATCACGAAATTGAATATAAGTGTAAAAAATGTGGTAATGTTTTTTGGGAACCCAAAGAGGCTGTCATTTTCAATTAATAAGTTGTGATATTATCAATACTAAGTATTCAATAGGTTAAAAGGAATTAACAATTTGCATCTTTATAAATCATAATTTCCTATGTTGCTGTTGTATTAATTATTGGCAATGGATTCACCTCTTTTTGCTAATGTTTACTCGTCTCATTTTTGTTATATTTATCCCAAGTGAAAAAATAATTTATTAATAAATAAAAGAAGTAGAAGAACAGTTAATGATTCGTGTTGAGCAGTTGTCTCCGGCAAATGCCGGGGAAGGAAAGTCCGAACTCCGCAGAACGAAGTGCCGGGTAACTCCCGGGGTGCTGATTTATTCGGTACACGGAAAGTGCCACAGAAAAAATACTTCCTGTTGATGGCGGGCTAAGCCCACCTTCGGCGGGTAAAGGTGAAAAGGCAGGGTAAGAGCCTACCGCTTCAATAGTAATATTGAAGGTCCCGTGATGAACGGGATCCCAGTTAAACGGGACATGGCAAACCCCACTTGGTGCAAGGTCAAGCAGAAGGTTTCCCGAGGTTTTTCTCGGGACAAGGTTGTTCGCCTTGAACTCCTTCGGGTAGACCGCTGGATCCTGAAAGTAATTTCGGGACAAGATAAATAACTGCTGCCCCGATTAATCGGGGAGACAGAATTCGGCTTATAGACACGAATCATTTGGTGTTCTCCTTCGCGGAAGACGCCATGCATACAAAAAGCTGGAAGGTGAAAGAAGCGGCGGATGATAAATCCGTTCTTGCTCTTTCAGATAGTCTAAATATCCCAAGTGTAATTGCTCATCTGCTGCTGCAGCGCGGTATAACAAATTTCTCCGAAGCAAAATTTTATTTCCGTCCTTCGCTGGAATCTCTTCACGATCCTTTCTTAATGAATGGAATGCAGGAAGCCACGCAGCGTGTTATTCAAGCTCTTACTGCAAATGAAAAAATTTGTGTTTACGGAGATTATGATGTTGACGGAACCTGCTCTGCCGCATTGATGTATTTATTCCTAAAAGAACTCGGCGCAAAAGTTGAAACATATATTCCTAACCGCATCACCGAAGGATATGGTGTTTCAATTACCAGCATAGATATTTTAAAAGAGCGCGGAATAAATCTTCTTATCACTGTTGATTGCGGAATAACTGCCGTTGAAGAAATTGCCCATGCAAAAAAACTCGGCATAGAAACAATCGTTTGCGATCATCATCAGCCAAAAGATGTTTTACCGGACGCTTACGCCGTACTCGATCCGATCAAACCCGGGTGCACATATCCTTTCAAACATTTATCCGGCGCAGGAGTAGCATTTAAACTTGCAAGCGCTGTGGGTGAAAGAATCGGCAAGAAAGAGATGGCATTAAAATATCTTGATCTTGTTGCTCTTGCCGGCGCAGCCGATATAGTTCCCTTGATGGATGAAAACAGAATACTTGTTAAAGAAGGGATTGATCTTATAAACACAAATCCGCGACCGGGAATATTGGCATTGATAAAAGGCGCAAGAATGGAGCCGGGAAATTTGAGCGCGGGACAAATTGTTTTCACAATTGCACCACGCATTAATGCTGTAGGAAGATTAGGAGATGCGATCCGCGCTGTAGAACTTTTTACAACCGATGATCCTAAAAAAGCTTTGGAGCTTGCACAAGTTCTGGAAGATGAAAATATTGAGAGACGCAAGATTGATGAAATGACTTTCTCTCATGCAATGCAGCTTGTTGATTCCGAGATAGATTTTGATGCTAACCTGGGAATTGTTTTGCATTATGAAGATTGGCACCCGGGTGTAATTGGAATTGTTGCTTCACGTCTTGTTGAAAAATTTCATCGCCCGGCAGTGATGCTGACAACAATTGACGGTGTTGCAAAAGGATCAGCCAGAAGTGTTCCGGGATTTAATATTTATGAAGCCCTTCAGAATTGTGATGATCTATTGCTGCAATTCGGAGGACATGAAGCAGCCGCCGGTCTTGCTGTGGAAATTGATAAGCTTGATGAGTTCAAACAAAGATTTAATGCAGTGCTAAGACAAAACATGACCTCAGAAAATATTCTTCACGAAATTAATATTGATGCTAAACTTTCTTTTTCCGAAATATCTCCTAAATTTCTTAGAGTGCTGGATCAGTTTTCACCGTTTGGACCCGGTAATATGCGCCCGGTATTTTTAAGCGAGAACGTTAGTCTTGTCTATCCGCCAAGAATTGTCGGATCGAATCATATAGTTACAAGTTTCAAACAGAACGGGAACGACAAAGTTTTCGATGCAATTGGTTTCAATCTTGGAGCATTTGCCGCCCATATTGATAAAGAAAAAAATTTGGTTGATATTGTATATACGATAGAATCAGTTCAAAAAGACGGAAAAACTTATCCGCAAATTCGTCTGAAAGATATTCATGTTAAAGAAAATAATATTGTAGAAAAATAGTAACTAATAATAGACGGATAATTTTATGTCAGGCCATTCTAAGTGGGCAACAATAAGAAGAAAGAAAGGCGCTCTTGATGCAAAACGGGGAAAAATATTTACAAGATTAATTAGAGAAATTACTATTGCCGCAAGACAGGGCGGAGGATATCCCGATGGAAATCCCAGGTTACGTCTTGCAATTGATAACGCAAAAGCCGCCAACATGCCCGCCGATAATATTGAACGTGCGATAAAAAAAGCCAC
>Ga0082335_1001297_pt1 | contig 54511 bp, 49 predicted proteins | sample Subgrocontami58m_FD_72375 | JGI IMG/M metagenome (GOLD analysis project Ga0082335, IMG submission 72375) | Subsurface groundwater microbial communities from S. Glens Falls, New York, USA - GMW37 contaminated, 5.8 m (SPADES assembly) (version 2) ... | reverse complement strand
CTGTTTAATTCACTCAAGAATTGCTCTTTACTTTTTGTGCGGGGTGTTCTGCCGTTTAACATAGTGATGCTGCAAAATTCACAATCATACGGGCATCCTCTTGAATATTGAAGACTCAAAGCAGCATATTTTTTTCTATCCAGCAATTCCCACATTGGCATTGGTGCAAGTGATATATCAGGGAATTCATCTGTAGTGTATAAATGATTTGGCGTACCTTTTTCCAGATCACTTAAAAATAGAGGCAGAGTAATTTCTGCTTCATTTAAAACGAAATGATCTATTCCTAAAAAATCTTGATGTTGTGTTGTAAATAACGGTCCGCCTGCAACAATCTTAACGCCAAGTTTATTGCAACGTCTAATTATTTCTTTTACTGAATGAGTGTGAACATTCATTGCACTCATAAAGACATAATCTGCCCATTGTAGAGATGCATCTTCAAGTTTTGATACGTTCATATCTATCAATTTTTTCTCCCACTTTTGTGGAAGCATTGCTGCTACCGTAATTAATCCTAAAGGTGGTTCGGCAGATTTTTTTGAAACGAATTTTAATGCGTCCTTAAAGCTCCAAAATGTTGACGGCGTTTCAGGGTAAACTAATAATACCTTCATCATAAACCTCACAATGATTAATAGGAAGAAAAGCTGTACGGAATTTCCCGCATTGAACTAATTATACTTATTCATTTTATTGTATTAGCATTATGGTGAATATTTTATTGTATTTTTGTAAAAGAAGTGTAAAAAAGCAGAAGAGAAATATTTGACAATTGATATTAATAGAAGATATTTGTGTAAGAATGAAATTCGTTTTTGTTTTTTCTTTAACAACAGAATTACTAAATGAAAAAAAGCCGTTCTCTTTTATTTTTAATACTCGCATTTGTATTTGCACAAATTGCATGGATGGGGTTATTGGGATTGTGGATCTATTGGTATGTCTCCAATTATCTAATCTTTAAGCAGGTTGGCGATAAACTTTCTCCTAAAATAATTTTAGACAGTCCGAATGTTGGCGTTTTTGTATTCGGCATAATCTTAATTGTTTGTATGGCAGTTGCTATTTTTTTGTTTTTTAGAAATCTAACCGTGCAGATGAAACTTACGCGTCTCTATGATAATTTTATTGCAAACGTAACACACGAATTAAAATCTCCTCTTGCATCTATTCAGCTTTATCTGGAAACTTTAGAGACCAAAGACGTTCCGAGAGAAAAACAAAAAGAATTTTATTCAATGATGACCCGAGATGCGAACCGGCTTAAGAAACTTATTAATTCAATTTTAGAGCTATCGCACTTAGAACAAAAAAGAATTGTGCACAACTATCAAGTATATAATGCAGACAGCATATTAAGGCAATTAATAGAAAATTCAATTGAACAATTCCGGATCACCAGGACAAATGTAAAAATAGAAGGAAACGCTTTGTGCAATTGCGTGATTGATAAAGATTCAATGCAGATAGTATTTGATAATTTAACCGACAACGCAAAAAAATATTCATCAGACTATGCCGAAATATCGGTTAAGTTGTCAACACATCAAAAACATATATTGATAGAGTTCATTGATAATGGAATTGGCATAACGGCTAAATATCAGAAAAAAATATTTTATAAATTCTTACGGATTCATAATAAAAACATTCCTAGTGTTAAAGGTACAGGGCTTGGTTTATATTGGGTGAAAGGAATAATTAAAATGCACGGCGGAAAAGTTTCCGCTTTCAGTGAGGGAAAAAATAAAGGAACGTGTATAAGAATTGAATTACCGATATATCAAACATCTAAAAAGTTTTATATTAATTCATTATTGAGACAAACTGCTAAAAAACAGAAATACTTGGAAAAGCAAGATGGAGAATAATTCATTTAAAAATTCAAGGATCCTATTGGTTGAAGATGAAGAGACGCTTGCTGTTGGTCTTGAATATAATTTAACAGACGAGGGCTATATTGTTGACTGCGCAAAAGATGGAAAGCAGGCATTGATATTTTTTGATTCTAAGATTTATGATCTGATCATTCTTGATATTATGCTTCCGTACTTTGATGGTTATGAAGTAGCTAAAAAGATACGTGCTAAATCTCCGCAAATGCCGATTCTTATGTTAACGGCTCGAACTACCGCAGAAGATAAAGTAAGAGGACTTGAAGCCGGTGCGGATGACTATTTAACAAAACCATTCAATCTGCAGGAACTATTGCTTCGTGTAAAAGGAATGTTAAAGCGAAAGAAGTGGTATCAATCGTTTACCGGGCTGCCGTCGCTATATCAATTTGGTAATAACAAAATTAATTTCGAAAATTTGAATTGCACGAGCGGATCAAAAAAGTTTGCGTTAACACAGCGTGAAGCAATGGTATTGAAATATTTGATCGAAAGAAAAGGAAAGATTGTTTCCAGAAAAGAACTTCTGGAAAATGTATGGCATCTCAATCCGGAAATTGAAACAAGAACAGTTGATAATTTTATTGCACGTCTTCGTAAATATTTTGAACCGGATCCTAATAAACCGGTTTATATAAAAAGTATCCGCAGTGCCGGGTATTCTTTTGTTGATGAAAAATAACTGCCTCACTCTTTAGAATAACTCAATTCATCAAAACTGTCATTGCGAGGAATTATGAGCTTGTCGTAGAATGACGGAGCAATCTGCTTTTACATTATGCGAATGAGATTGCTTCTCCCGATACTTCGATAAACTCAGTATCGGGATCGCAATGACAAATGTGCACTCTTTAATCCTTGAAGGACAAACAAAGACCGAATGTCATTGCGAGAATCCCGCGCTTGCGGGATGCGAAGCAATCGTATTTAAAAATTAATTTTGTTTGATTGAATGATCTTACTTCATTAGGTTTAGTTAGAAATATGGCGGGGTAGTTATGAATCATTATTTTTACTCTACACTAATTCTGTTCTCCTTTTTTTATTGTTTATTCCTTTCCGGATGTAAAGAGGGCGCAACCGAACCTCAAAACCGGTTACCAAAGATTGAAAGCTTAACTGCAAACCCTACCACAGTATTAGTAAGTACGGAAACTACTTTAACATGTATAGCTACCGATGAAGACGGAGACAATCTTACAATTACATGGTCATCTAAAAGAGGTACGTACTCAAATGGAGTTGTTGGTGTTGCGGTAAAATGGGTTGCACCTTCAACTGCGGGAAAAGATACAATAACCGCAATTGTTAATGACGGTAAACAAACAATACAAGGAAAGTTGGAAATTATTGTTGGAACCGTTCCAGCAAGTCCAACATTAGCCGCCCCAGCTAATAATGCAACTGAAGTTGCTCTATCACCAACTCTAACTTGGAATGCAATTAGTAATGCGGTCAGTTATACTTTACAAGTCTCTGCAAATAATTCATTCAGCAGTTTTGTTTATAATCAAAGCGGTTTAACAAATACAAGCCAGCTCATAAGTGGTTTGAATAGTAATGCAACATATTATTGGCGTGTAAGTAGTACAAATATTTATGGAACTTCAAGTTGGTCAAGTGTATTTTCTTTTAAGACTCTTGCATCACCTATCGCACCAACACTATTAACTCCAGCTAATAATGCAATTGATATTTCACTTACAACAACATTAAACTGGAATGCTTTGACTAATGCTTCAAGCTATACACTTCAAGTATCCGAAAATAATTCGTTCACGAGTTTTGTTTATAACCAAACAAATTTGACAAATCTAAGTCAGCAAATTTCTGGTTTGAATTATTTTACAATATACTACTGGCGGGTCAATGCAATAAATTATTATGGAACTTCTGGATGGTCTTCTACTTGGTCTTTTACTGCATTAGGAACAGCACCTCAAGCACCAGTCTTGTTGACACCTATCAATAGTGCAGTCAATATTTCACTCTCACCAACTTTAGGCTGGAACTCAAGTACTTATGCAACAAGCTACACTTTGCAAATATCTGAGAATAATTCATTCACGAGTTTTATTTTTAATCAAAGTGGATTGACTACAACAAATAGGTCGATAAGTGGATTGAATAATTGGACAAAGTATTACTGGCGTGTAAACGCAATGAATACTTATGGAACATCGAGCTGGTCAGAGATATGGTCATACACAACAATCTTAGCAACTCCTATGCTATCTCTACCAGTAAATGGAGCAATGTCTATTCCAATTTTGCCGACATTAAGTTGGAATGCAGTTAGTGGTGCAACTGCTTATAGTCTACAAGTTTCTCTTACTAATAATTTCTCAAGTTTTGTCTATAACCAAAGCGGTTTAACAAGTACAAACCAACAGATAAGTGGATTGAACCATACCTCAATATATTACTGGCGAGTAAGTGCCACAAATAGTTTCGGTACTTCAAACTGGGCAAACTATTGGTCTTTTGCGACTCAATCTCTAAAAGCTCCAACATTAGTTTCACCAGTCAATAGTGCTACCGAAGTTAGTATTACACCTGCACTATCTTGGAATGTAAGCACAGATGCAGCAAGTTACACTTTGCAAATATCTGTAAGTAGTTCATTCAGCAGTTTTGTATTTAACCAAAGCGGTTTAACAGGTACAGGCCAGCAAATAAATGAATTATCAAATTTTACTAAATATTACTGGCGAGTAAGCGCAACAAATAGTTTCGGTATTTCAAGCTGGGCAAACTATTGGACTTTTACGACTATCAGTGGTGCATGCCTTAGTATTCCAACGGTAACTTATGAAGGTAAAACATATAACACAGCACAAATAGGGACCCAATGCTGGTTAAAAGAAAACCTTGATGTTGGAACAATGATACAAGTAAACCAAAACCCAAGTAACAATGCTACAATTGAAAAATATTGTTACAACAACAACCCAAATAATTGTGCAACATACGGCGGTTTATATCAATGGAATGAAGCAATGGCGTATGGCACAACACCCGGCTCAAAAGGTATATGTCCGGATGGTTGGCACATACCAACAAGAGCAGAGTTAGAAACATTGACAGCAGCCGTTAATTCGGATGGCAATGCATTAAAAAAAGTTGGACAAGGCAATGGCACAAATATAAGCGGCTTTTCTGCTATGCTTGCGGGCTTTCGCTACAATTACAGTAGCTTCGGCTATTTAGGGCAAGACACTTTTTTTTGGAGTTCTACAGAATACTATGGCCTATCCTTGTATCAGTCCGGAAATATAATTTTAGAGAATTACGTTAATGAAGTTGGTTATAGTCTTCGTTGCATAAAGAATTAAAATGATTCTTGATTGCGGACCTTTTGATGAAATTGGAATACAGATATGCAGTTGCACTCATTTCTATGTTCATTAAATAAATAATATGTGCAGCTTAAGTAAGAGTTAGGTAGAAAATGTTATGAATTCAATAGAAGATTATTTGAAAAGAACAGAAAGTGCAGTAAAGAAATTATTTGAAGCGAATAAATCTTATTGGGATTTGTTGGAGTATCCGGAACGTCCAATTTTTAGTTGGTGGGGCGATCTTGAATCAAATGAGAATAAACAAGCATATGAAAAGTGGCATCAAGAGAATAAAGAAAAACTTGAATTGAGGGCAAAAAAGGATAACGAATTTGCACATGAATCCTTTGCACGCACTACATTATTAAGTGCTGTTCTGCAATTTGCTTTTTGGGGAATTGAAATGTTTTCTGCAAATAAAAAATCGTTTATTGGTTTTGATGATCTAATAAATCCGAGCCACAAAGCATTAAAATTTTGTATCGGAAGAATGTGTGAAGATATTCCAATTGGCTTAATAATATATGCTGGTAGAAACCAAGCTATTCACTTCGGCGACGATAAATTAAATTTAGTATCTCGAAAAGTCTTTGATAAATTATCGAAACGGTATAATCCAACACAAAATAAATGGTATCGGCGTGATGAATTCGATTTAGATAATCCAAAAGTTACTAACTATGCTGCAAATATCACTCATCTTCTTGAATGGGACGATTATGATTCATATAAAAACGATATACTAAAAATGTTCAAAGCAATATAACCGCTTATAAAAGGATCCCGTAAAGAACACGGGACAGGTCCCGCAAAGAGCGCTGGGCAGGTTTACTCGATAGGCAAAAAAATATAAATAACCGGTAAACCTTGAAGGTCAAACGAAGACTAAGTTGTCATTGCGAATCCATACAAAGTATGGAGGAAGCAATCTAAATTAAAAAATGAGATCGCTTCTCCCGATACTTCGATAAACTCAATATCGTGATCGCGATGACAAATGCATACCCTTTAAACCTTGAAGGTCAAACGAAGACCTTCAATGTTATCATAATTATTCTTTTGGTAATCTATTTCTCATTGAGTAAATTAACTCAGCGCATTGAGTAAATTATCTCAATGTATAGAGTAAAGAGGTTAACCATGTTTACAAGATTTCAATACGGCAAATTGCATTCCCGGCTTAAAGAAAAACGTAAATTCATACAAGTATTAAGCGGACCAAGACAATGCGGTAAAACCACGCTTGCACGCCAGGTTTCATCTGCCTTAAAAATAGAAACTCATTTTGTTACGGCAGATTCGCCCGTTCCTTACAACTCTACTTGGATAGAACAACAATGGGAAACAGCCAGAGTTCTTGCCAAAAAATCTTCTAAAGGCGCAATAATAATACTTGATGAAATTCAAAAAGTAACCGGCTGGTCTGAGGTTATTAAGAAACTTTGGGATGAAGATACCGCCGCAAAAACCAATTTGAAAGCGCTGATTTTAGGAAGCGCTCCTCTTTTAATTCAACACGGTTTAACAGAAAGTTTAGCCGGAAGGTTTGAACTTGTGCCTCTTTCCCATTGGAGTTTTACTGAAATGCGTGATGCTTTTGGCTGGAATTTGGATCAATATATTTACTTTGGCGGCTACCCCGGTCCGGCTAAATTAATAAAAGATGAAGAACGTTGGTCCCGGTATATTCATGATTCACTTATCGAAACAACAATTTCCAGAGATATACTTCTTTTAACAAGAATTGATAAACAGGCATTGCTGCGCCAGTTATTCCGGCTCGGCGTTCATTATTCATGTCAAATTGTTTCTTATCAAAAACTTCTTGGGCAGCTTCAGGATGCGGGCAACACTACAACTCTTGCAAACTATCTGGAACTTCTATCGAGTGCCGGAATGCTGACCGGGCTTCAAAAATATTCCGGTTCACAAATACGTCAACGCTCCTCAAGTCCAAAATTTTTAGCAATGAACAATGCGCTTATTACTTCTCAATCAGAATACAGTTTTAACAAAGCGCGCAAGAATACTGATTTCTGGGGTCGTCTTGTTGAAACTGCAGTTGGTTCACACTTGTTGAATGCAACAACCGGCACAAAATTAAAAGTATTGTACTGGCGCGAAGGGGCTAAAGAAGTTGATTTTATTCTGCAGAACGGCTCAAAGGTTTTTGCCCTTGAAGTTAAAAGCGGAAGAGTAAGAGAAAGTTTAGCCGGATTAGATTCATTCGGCAAACAATATAAACCAAAAAAAATAATGCTTGTCGGTCAAGGCGGTATTCCGGTTGAAGTTTTTTTATCAACACCGGCAGTTGAATGGTTTGAGTAGATTTATTTTATACCCTCACAATCTTAGATGTCAAATGAAAACCTTCAAGGTTAGCAAAGAAGAATAAATTGACAAGACGTGCATAAAAGATTACGTTCGCAATAAAACAAAACAGATTTAATGAAAACTGTAAATTCATCATTGACAAGAAACAGCATCTACCGGCTAATAGACAAGACAAACGAAACAAGTGAGCCAATTATCATCACCGGCAAAAGAGTTAATGCTGTATTGGTTGCAGAAGATGATTGGCGAGCAATACAGGAGACGCTTTTTCTATTATCAATACCAAGGATGAGAGAATTAATAATTGCCGGAATGAAAAAACTACTTAATAAATGTTCTAATAAAATAATATGGTAAAGTGGAATGTAGTTTTCACTAAGCAAGTACTTAAAGATGCTAAAAAATAAACGCTAAACAGTAAAAGTAATACGCATGTGGACTCACTATGAATAGAAAAATGATTTTCTGTATTTCAATTTTATCTTTATTCTTTTTCAAATCATTAGTTTTTGCCCAATCGCTTACGGTTCATTTATCTAATTTCAAATCCGGTAAAGTAATTTTCTATTCTTTAAGCGGAGAAAAAATAGTAAGGATTGATTCTGTAACTTCGAATGAAGATGGAAAGATTTTTTATCAATCGGATCCTCAAAAATTTCATACCGGATTTTACCGCTTAACTTTTGGCACAAATAAATTTTTAGATTTTATTTATGACGGAGATGGTGTTGAGTTAAAGACGGATGCAAATAATGTTATAGATAGTCTGCGTGTAATAAGTTCGGAAAGTAACAAATTGTATTACTCTTTTATTAAACTTAACAAAGCATACAAGACAAAAACAGAGCTGCTTCAACTTATCTTAGCGCGTTACCCTAAAGAGGATGATTATTACAAAACCACACAAAGCAAATTAGCTCAACTGCAAAACGAGTACATTGAATTTGTAAATGTATCTGCTCAAAAAAGACCGCAATCATTTATTTCCAAATATGTAAAATCAGCTCAACTTCCGGTTATTGATATTTCAATACCATTTGAGAAACAGCTTACATATCTAAAGGCACATGCTTTAGATAATATTGATTTTAATAATTCACTGCTCATTAACTCCGATCTTTTCTCGAACAAAACAATTGAATACTTAACTTACTACCGCAATCCGCAATTGCCTCTTGAGCTTTTAGAAAAAGAATTTATGGTTGCCGTTGATTCAATTCTCAACAAAGCAAAAGTGAACCAGCTTGTCTATCAGCATATTGTGGAATATCTGATTGATGGTTTTAAGAAATTCGGTTTTGATAAAGTGCTGGATTACATAGTTGAGAACTATGTAATAAAAGATGATCTCTGCCTTGATGTAAAGACAGAAGGATTAATAAAAAGAAGAATTGACCAAGCCAGATTATTAAAGATCGGAAATGTTGTTCCAAATATTTTAATCTCAGACTTATGGGGTAAGCAAATTGAATTGAATAAAATTACTGCAGAGAAAACATTAATTGTATTTTATGCAAGCTGGTGTCCGCATTGCAAAGAGCTGCTGCCAAAGCTGAATGAGTTTTATAAAACTCAAAAGGGAAATAAGATTGAAGTACTTGCCGTTTCTTTAGATTCGAAAAAAGATGATTGGCAGAATTTTATCAATTCAAATTGTCAATCATTAATAAATGTGTCAGACTTAAAAGGATGGGAAGGAAAAGCCGCAGCAGATTATTTTATCTACGCTACACCAACAATGTTTTTGGTTGATAGGGAAAAGAATATTATTAGTAAGCCAATGACGTTCGAAGAAGTAAAAGCGCTGTTAAAGTTTTAATTCAATCCGCACATACCGTTTGCACAACCACCGCCGTAAGAAGGAACACCACAGCTTCCATCTGAACATGATGATCCACTATCAAAATTTGATGAACCGGTTGAAGCGCTGAACGATGAAAGAAGTTTTTTGTAATTCTTCGATTGGCAATCAGGACATATTACTTCTTCTAAATTTGAAGATGATTTGTGTAGAATTTCAAATTTTTTATTGCAGTCATTACATTTGTATTCAAAGATTGGCATTGTTACCTCAATTTACGATTTACGAATTTTGATTTACGATTTATAAATTTATTTTATTACTTGTGTTGAGATTTTTCCGACATTTTTTATTTCAGCTTCAATTTTATCTCCGGGAACAACTTTGCTAACTCCTTCCGGTGTCCCGGTAAAAATCAGATCACCTTTTTCAAGAGTCATTCTTGCAGAAATAAATTTAACGATTTCAACAGGAGAAAAGATCATATTCTTAATTGATGAGTTTTGTTTTGTAATTCCATTCACCATAAGAGAAATGTTTTCATCACCTTTCAATTGATAATCTTTTTTCAAAACAACATCGGTAAGAACTGCGGCTGTGTCAAAACATTTTGCTAATGTCCACGGCTCGCTTTTTTTCTTAAACTCGAATTGAAGATCGCGTAATGTCATATCCAGACCAACGGCAAATCCATAAATTGCTTTCTCTGCTGTTTCATTTGTTGCATTTTTCACATCTTCACCGATGTAAAGAACAAGTTCAACTTCATGTTGTAAATCTTGAGAGTAAGTTGGGTGAATAACAGATTCTCCGGAATAAATAACATTCGAAGCCGGTTTTAAAAAGATAATTGGAAATTCCGGTATTTCATTTCCCAATTCTTTAGCATGTGCTGCATAATTACGTCCGACACAAACCAACTTGCCGATAGGTATTTGCTCGCTGCTATTTTTGAATTTTAGATATTTCATATCACCTCGTTAGATGACAATTCTTGAAAAAAGATTCTGGATTCTTGATTCTGGATACTTGATTCTGGATGCTTGATTCTGGATACTTGATTCTGGATGCTTGATTCTGGATACTTGATTCTGGATACTTGATTCTGGATACTGGAAATAAAGATTATTATAGTATTGTCAGTTAACTCTTTGCTTTTTGTGTCAAGATATTTTAGAACAATTTTTCCCATTTTCCATTTTCCATCAAACATCAACCATTGCGACTTGTCGCGCTATGTCTATCAATAAAAAATTCTTCTATTATCAAGCATCTTGCATCCAGCATCCAGTATCTTGTATTCAGCATTCAGCATCAAGTTTTAAGTCTTCTGTTCTTTCTTTTTAGCTGCCGGGAATAATATGTTATTCAATATCAATCTATATCCAGGAGAATTTTTGAACAAACTTAAATCAGTTGGAGGATCGCCTACTGCATGCTGATAATCTTCCGGATCGTGCCCACCGTAAAATGTAAAAGTGCCGCGTCCGTAATTTCCATGAATATATTTAATCTGATCTGCCTCTGCGCGTTCACCTAAAATATAGACAGAATTTTTTAAATACTTTTTGCGAAACATTGTTGTCTGTCCCATAAATCCGTGAATAACGTTCACATGATTTTGTGTCAACATTGTTGGCACCGGATCATACTTTGCCGAGAAATCGAATAATGTGAAATAATCATTTCTTTGGTCTCCAACTTCCAACGGCTGAATATCAATATCGCTGTATTCATAGATAAGAGGATTCATTTCTAATTTAAAATTTTCGAAGGCAAATGTGTTAGAGAAATCAAGTTTGTTCTGTACATCAAGATCTGGAGGATCGCCGTCGTACATACGGTCAACAATATCAACATTCATAGCTGCAAGGGTAATGTCGTATGAATCGGTTGCAGAGCACATAGCAAACATAAACCCGCCTTGAGCAACATAATTTTTGATTGTTTGAACAACAGCTTTTTCCATATCCGATACTTTTTTGAATCCTAATTTCTTAGCTTCATTTTCGTAGAGAATCTGTTGTTCAATGTACCATTGCGCACCACTGAATGACGAATAAAATTTTCCATATTGTCCCGTAAAATCTTCGTGATGAGAATGAAGCCAATCATATTTATTAAGATCACCGCGAAGAATTTCTTCAATCCAAATTTTATCATAACTAACTTCCGCATAGTTTAGCGCCAGCATAACTGCATCATCCCATGGCTGGAATCCGGGCGGAACATATACCGCAATCTTTGGTGCTTTCTCAAGCCGAACAACTTCCATATTCTGATCTTCACTTTGTACAAGTGAATAGATTTGTACAGCGTCTTGATTTGAAAGGGTTAGGAAGGCAACACCTTTTAATCTGCATCGTAAAGCAAGATGTTCGGAGTAATCGAACATAAAAGATCCGCCGCGGTAATTGAGAAGCCAATCAGAAGTAATTCCATCATTAAGCGCATTGAAAGTTATGCCGTATGCTTTTAGATAATCAGTCTGCTGAAGATCCATATAGATAAGAAGTTTTGCCTGCGCAAATAGAGATGATGAAACAATTAGAATTATGAATAGATTTTTTTTCATTTAATAAATTTAATTGGCGGGCTTAAAATAAAACCGGCTTGATCCATATTCAATTAATAAATGAATCATGCCGGGAAAATTATCTCAGGTTCTTATGCGGTCTTTCGGTCGCTTTCTATATAAACCGGTTTCTCGCCTTTAGTAACTGTATCGCGTGTAACCAAACATTTGTCCACGTTTTCTTTAGTGGGAAGCTCATACATGATATCAAGCAAAATTCCTTCAACGATAGAACGAAGCGCACGTGCACCGGTTTTTCTTTCAATTGCTTTCTTAACAATTTCTTCTAAAGCATTTTGATCGAAACTTAATTCCACACCTTCCATCATAAACAATTTTTGATATTGTTTAATTATAGCATTCTTCGGTTCAGTTAGAATATTTTTCATTGCTTTAGAATTTAGTGAAGCAAGCGGGGCAATGATTGGTAATCGTCCAACCAGTTCAGGAATCAATCCGTACTTCACCAAATCTTCCGGCTGAACTTTCTGAATAAGATTATCTCTATCTGTTTCTGACGGATTTGAAATGTTGGTATCAAACCCGATCGTGTTTTTGTTTATGCGCGAAGCAATTATGGATTCAACTCCGTCAAATGCGCCGCCGCAGACAAATAAAATATTTTTTGTGTTAACATTTATTAAACTTTGTTCCGGATGTTTTCTTCCACCGCGCGGAGGAACGCCGGCAACAGTTCCTTCTAAAATTTTTAAAAGTGCCTGCTGTACACCTTCACCGGAAACATCCCGCGTAATAGAAGTACTTTCACTCTTTCGAGCAATTTTATCAATTTCATCTATATAAACAATTCCTTTTTGTGCTTTCTCTAAATTATAATCGGCAGCTTGAAGAAGACGGACTAAAACAGTTTCTACGTCATCACCAACATAGCCGGCTTCAGTAAGTGTTGTAGCATCTGCAATTGCAAACGGAACATCAAGAATTCTTGCGAGCGTTTGAGCTAGTAATGTTTTTCCAACGCCTGTTTGTCCGATCAAAAGGATATTGCTTTTTTCAATTTCAACATCATCCATTTCAAAAAGAGAATTTGTTGCATTGCTTCTTTTGTAATGATTATAAACTGCTACTGCTAGAATCTTTTTTGCAAGATCTTGATCTATAACATATTCATCCAAACTTTTCTTTATTAGATCAGGAGTTAGTGAGGAATGATAGATCTCTTTTTTTGGCGCTGCAGTAATATTATTCTTTAAAATATCTACACTGGTCTTGATACAGATGTCGCAAATATAAACATCAGGACCAGCAACCATAGACGTAACTTCACTACCGTCCCTTCCGCAAAAGGAACATTTTACTGTGCGAGGTTCTCGAGGATCGCTCATTTTAAACCATTTTTTATTGGAAGACTATTTAATCCCTCTAAACGGGATACGGGGCGTTTCAAAATTTTCTTTTTGTAATATTGTTAACTAAAAACCATTTTTTGTAGAAAAACTTTGTAACGCTTCACGCGCACGGTCAAAATAGAGCGAGTTTGGGAAAGTTTCAAGTAATTTCTGGTAAATTTGAGTAGCTTTTTGAAGATCTTTAGTCCCGTATTGATAACACCGGGCGAGTAAAAAAGTGGCTTTTTCGTCGAAAAGTGTATTATTTCCGGTTTTTGTCATCATTTCTAGATTATAAATAGCAGTTTGTAGATCATTTTCAGCCAACAACATTTCAGAAAAATATATTTTTGCGAACTCATTTAGAACAAATAAGTTGGGGTAATCACTTAGAGTTTTAAATTCAATCGCTGCTTGTTTGTGCTTGTTTTGTATTGCAAGAAGATCTGCATGAGCGTAAATAGTAAGATTCACTGAATCTTTTTTTGTTGTACTTATAATTGATGAAAGCTCGATTGCATCGTTAGAGAAATCTGTAGAAAGATTTTGTGACACTTCTCTAAATAAGCCGATTGATTTAGAAAAATTACCTTTCCAGAATTCTATTCTAGCCAGATAAAAATTTATTTTAGATAAATCATCAGGTTCGGCACGCTGTGATGTTAATGCTTTTTGGAAATGTATTTTCGCTATTTCCAAACTGTCTCTTTGGATTGCAATTTCTCCCAGCGCAATATGAGATAGAGCTCCATAGTTAGTGTATTGAGATATTTGAGAAAGTTTTTTGTAAAGAGAATCTGCTTTTTGAAAATCAAAAATTCTAGTTCTATAAATTTCAGCAATTCTAAATAATGCTTCTATATTAATTGCGTTTTCCGGTGTCGTTATAATAAATTCTTCGTATGCATTAATAATATTTTTGTACTCATCTATGAAAAGCGGTTCATACTTAATAAATGGTTTCCAGGAATCAAAACGATTAAAAAATTTTTGATCTAGCGACGCCTCTAAAGTTTTTGCATAACCGACTTTTGACAACTGACGATAAGGCGAGCTTAAATAATTGTTAACAATAAAATTATATGATTCAGATGCCCAATTAAATTGTTTGTTACGGTAAGCTTCTTGAGCGAATAGAAAAACATAAACGCCGTTAACTTTAAATTTTTTCTCGGCTGCAATTACGTTTTCAAAAGCATCTTTGAAATTGCCGCTTGATTGGTAAACAAATGTTAATAAATCGAAAAGTTCGATTTGAGATTTAGATTGAGAATATTCTTTTACTGCACGAATAGTTTGCTCTGCAGCACCTGGTCTGTTCAAGTAACTGCTTATTCTTGCTTTTGCAGATTGAATCTGTTCAGGATGAACTTCAATCAAACTACAAAATTCATTTGCAGCATCCGAGAATTTCATATTTGCTGCATAAATATTAGCCAGATCCATTGAAAACATAATAGGATCACCAGAAATTTTTTTACCGCGCTTCAAAACATCAATTGCTTTCTCGTATGCTCTATTTTCTATAGCATAATTTGCAATTACTCTATAACCTATATAAGAGGATGGATTTATAGCTATCCCTTTTTCCCACGACTCAAATGCTTTCTCCGATTGATCCATAATAAAATATGTTGAGCCGAGTAAACCGAAAAGATTGTAATCGTTTGGGACTTGATTAATTTTGTGGATCAGCAGTTCAATTGATTCATTATATTTTTTTTGTGAGACAAGGTTTTTGTTTAAGGATTCGAAAAAAATATTATTCAACGGTTGAATTTCAATTAGTTCGCGGTAAATAACTTCTGCTTTATCGAATTGTCCAGCTTGTTCATAAATCTGCGCAAGGCGTAACCGAGCATCTGTATTTACTTCCTGTCCTTTTAATACAGAGGCAATAAACAATACAATTATTATAAGAAAAGATTTACAGGTCATTGTCCTCGTCCAAATATTTCTTGTCAAAAATATTTCCAGTATTAAGAATTTTGTTAGGATCAAAAACTAATTTAAGTTTAGCCATCTTTTTAATATTATCTACTCCGTACATTCCCAATAAATAATCTCCTTTCAATTTTCCTATACCATGCTCTGCAGAAATAGTTCCTTCAAGACGAACTGCTTCTTCACAAATAGCAGCATAAATTTCTTTTGATTTAAGATATTCCGATTCATTCTTTGGCAGCATATTAAGGTGGGGATGGCAATCACCGAAGTGACCATAAACAACGTAATCAATATTTTCTTTTTCAACTATTTCCTTCATCCAATAATAAAATGATCTGAAATGAATAGCCGGAACGGAAACATCGGTACCTACTTTCTTAAAATTGTGTTGGGAAATAAACTCATTTACTTTCCAGGAAATTGCATGGCGGAATACATAAAATTTTTCTTGTTCAATTTTATCGAATGCAAACCAGACTGAATCTTCATTGCAATTATATTTATTTAAGAAGGAGATCCAATTTTCTAAGTTATCATCATTATCAGTATTGCAATCTTCTTCAAACCAAACAGCGGCTTGTGAGAGTTTTGGAATATTAGGATAGTCTTTTAGTAAAAAGTTTAAAGTATTAACATCAAAAAATTCTAAAGAACGTGCTTTTGAAAATAGAGAATTGTTTTGTTTTAGCCTGCGAGCTTCATCAATAAAAGATAAAGCATTTTCCTCTGTTGGGAAGAAAGCCACGCATGATAAAACTTTTTTAGGCAGATCAATCAATTTTAATTTTATTTCTGAAATTATTCCGAGTGTTCCTTCTGATCCAATAAAAAGATCTATCAAATCCATGTTTGCTTTACAGTAATATCCGGCAGCGTTTTTTGTTTCGGGCATTTTGTAATTAGGAATAATAAACGAAATAACTTTACCAGATAAAGTCTTGATATTTGCTTCATACTGATCAGCAAAATATTTACCGCGCTTGATTGCTATTGTTTCTCCATCCGGCAGAACAATTCGTAAGCTTAGAATAAAGTTCCTAGTTGCACCATACTTAAAAGTCCGCGCTCCGGATGCATTTGTCGCAACAGTTGCACCGATAAAACAATTCCGTTCTGTGGGATCCGGCGGGTAAAATAGATTTTGCGTTTCAACAAAATCTTGAAGATCTTTTAACACAACCGCAGGCTGAACAATTACAAACTTCTTCTCTAGATTAAATTCAATAATATGATTTAACTTCTCAAGGGAAATAATTATTCCGCCTTCCGGAACGCGACCGCCTGTTAATCCGGTACCGTTGCCGGAAACAGTTACTTTAATATTCTTATCGTTAAATTTTCTAAAAAGGTAAACTATCTCAGCTTCATTTTCCGGAAAATAAATTGAATCAGCATTACCTTTATAATTGGAAGCGTCGGATAGATAGTTTTGAAATTGTTCGGGATCGTTCTTAATTATCATTCAGTTGGTTTGCCGTGTTTCTTCATTATCTTTTTCCAAACCTCAAGATCGAGCTGTTCTGATTCATCAATAAGCATAATAGGAATATCATCTTCGATTCGGTATTGTCTGCGTGTTGCTTTATCCGTTGATACCAAATAATTATTATCTAATACTAAATCTGCTTTTGTCTCCGGACAGCAGAGAATATCTAAAAGTTCTTTTGAAATCATAATTGCCTCTCAAAACTAATCGGGTTAATTAGTAAATTTATGTTAAGATTTTCTTTAATAAATCTAACTAAATTTCTTTAAAAATAGGCGTGCCATTTTATGTTACAAAAGAAAGAACTGCCGGAAATTCCTAAAATTGTAACAGACCGGTTAATACTCCGAAAAATTACTTTTGATGATGTGAATGATATTTTCGAATACGCTTCGGTCCCCGAAGTTACTACGTTTGTTTTGTGGGATAAACATAAGAACCAACAGGATTCGCTTGATTTTATAAAATTTGCAGAAGAACAATTCGATAATAATATTTCGCTCATTTGGGGAATTGAAATAAAAAGTGAAAATAAATTAATTGGCACCATTGATCTTCGTAACTGGAATACAATTCATAAATGTGGCGATGCCGGTTATGTAATCTCAAAAAAATATTGGAATAACGGATATGTTTCGGAAGCAATGAATGCGGTTATTAAATTTGGATTTGAAGAATTACACTTGAATAGAATTGAAGCACACTGCGAAGAAGAAAATATTGGTTCGTGAAAAGTTATGGAAAAATGCGGAATGAAATATGAAGGCACACTTCGGAAAAAAGTATTTATTAAAGAAAAATTCCGTTCGATGAAAATGTATTCCATTCTTAAAAGTGAACGGGGAAAATTATGACTCATGTAAAAATCTGCTGCATAGCCAGTATTGAAGAAGCTGACATGGCAATAAAGTATGGAGCTTCTGCAATAGGATTAGTTTCGGAGATGCCGAGCGGACCGGGTGTAATTTCTGAGAAGACTATAAAAGAAATTGCAGAACAAACCCCGTCATATATTTCAACATTTCTGCTTACGAGCAAACAAAATGTAGATGAAATTATCGAACAGCATCATCGCTGCAGAACAAACACAATTCAACTTTGTGACAAAGTAATTAATGGCTCTCTTCTTCAATTAAAAAAAGCTTTACCAAAAATTAAGATAGTTCAAGTGATTCATGTTAACGACGATTGTTCCATTGAGGAGGCGTTAAAAGTTTCTGAATTTGTTGATGCAATTTTACTTGATTCGGGAAATCAAAAATTAGTAACTAAAGAATTAGGCGGTACAGGAAAGACGCATGATTGGAGTATCAGCCGGAAAATAGTTGAGTCTGTAAATGTTCCGGTCTTTTTAGCCGGGGGATTGAATCCGCATAATGTTGATGAAGCTATTATACAAGTAAAGCCGTACGGCGTGGATGTTTGTTCCGGCGTTAGAACTAACTCAATACTTGATGAAGAAAAATTGAAAATATTTTTTGAAAAAGTTAAGATCAGTTAACAAATAATGGAATCTCTTACATATAAAAAAATATTCAAATTCTGGACACCTCTTTCGGCTACGTGGTTGATGATGTCTGTAGAAGGTCCTTTTTTAACCGCATTGATTGCAAGGTTACCGCATCCCGAATACAATCTTGCAGCATACGGAGTTGCATTTGCCCTGGCATTAATTATTGAATCACCTGTTATAATGATGATGAGCGCTTCGGTGGCTTTGGTAAAAGATAATTATACATTTTATAAGCTGCGTAATTTTGTTTATTCAGTAAATTTTTTAATTACGCTTTGCATTTTGATTCTGATAATACCGTCGGTCTTTTACGGTTTGACGATTGATTTTATGAACCTTCCGCAACAGGTAGCCGAATTAACACACAAAGCTGTAATCTTATTAATTCCATGGCCGGCATCAATTGGTTACAGAAGATTTTATCAGGGAATCATGATAAGCAATAATGCAACCCGAAGAGTTGCTTATGGAACTGTTATTCGTATGGTTTCGATGTTTTCTGTTGCTATGATTCTTAATTACTTTTTTCATTTTGATGGTGTAGTGATCGGTGCAGCGGCATTATCATCCGGTGTAATTATGGAAGCAATAACAAGCAGATTCATGGTGCATAAATTCATCAAAAATGTTAAACTGAAAAAAAATATTAATGAACAAAATAATTTATCATACATAGAAATAACAAAATTTTATTATCCACTGGTTCTAACTTCTCTGATCTCTCTTGGTATTCATCCGGTAGTAACTTTTTTTATTGGGCAGAGCAATAGAGCATTAGAATCGCTTGCCGTCTTACCGGTTCTTAACTCACTTGTCTTTTTCTTTAGAAGTTTTGGTCTTTCGTTTCAGGAAGTGGGGATAGCACTTATGGGACAACAAAACGGTTATTACAAACTTAGAAATTTTGCAATCGTACTTTCGATCGCTGTTGTATTAGGATTAGGGATAATTTCATTTACACCGCTATCTATGATATGGTTTCAAAAAGTTGCCGGTTTATCATTACAATTAGCCGGGTTCTCAATTTTACCGCTGATGTTATATACATTATTTCCGGCAACAACAGTCTGGATAAATTTTCAAAGATCTCTGCTAGTTTATTCACGTAAAACTAAACCAATTACTTATGCAACTATCATTGAAGTTTTGGGAATTGCATTAACTCTAATTATTACAATTAGGTTTTTAAATATTATAGGAGTGATAGCAGCGGTTTCAGCTTATACTTTTGGTAGAATTTGCGCAAACATATATCTAATGAAACCATTCGAAGCAGAAAAGAAAAAATTACTGACTGGAAAAAAATAATTTATTTGGTCATCAATTTGTAGCCTGTCCCATGAACATTTACCAGCTCGATTGATTTGTCTTGTTTAAGATAATTGCGGAGTTTTGTTATATACACATCCATACTTCTGGCATTAAAATAATTATCATCGTGCCATATTCTTGTCAACGCTTCAGATCTTTCAAGAACTTTATTTTCATAAAGACATAACAATCGAAGCAGTTCACATTCTTTTGGCGTAAGTTTTTGTTCTACGTGTTGAACAACTAATGTACGCCGATCATAATTAAACAAATAAGAGCCAATCTTAAATTCTATTTTTTCAATTTCCTCTTGCAAAATCTTACTCCGTTTTAATATAGCATTGATACGCAAGATCAGTTCTTCCATGCTGAATGGTTTTGTAACATAATCATCGGCGCCTATTTTGAAACCTTCAATCTTATCATCCAGCATTGCTTTTGCTGTGAGGAAAAGAAACGGCGTTTGTTTATCTATTATGCGGATTTTTTTTGCAAGCGTAAAACCGTCCATCTTCGGCATCATAACGTCTATTAGACATATATCGCACTTTCTTTTTTTGAATTGCTCAAATCCCTCTTCACCGTTAAACGCTTGAATAATTTCAAATCCCTTAACAGATAAAAATTCTTTCAGAATAGTTCCTAGGTTTGTATCGTCTTCAACTAAAAGTATTTTAGCAAGCGGTTTCATTCAACTCCGTTATTAGGAAGAATGATTTTAAATTCGCTGCCGGCTCCAACTTCGCTTGTTACAGAAATATCTCCGCCTAAAGTTTCAACAATTTTTTTAGCATAGCTTAAACCAATTCCGTTCCCACGTACGTTTTGGATATTGCCGCTAGAGACTCTGTAGAATGTTTCGAATATTTTAAATAAATGTTCTCTGGAAATTCCAATGCCGTTATCTTTCACTGTGATTATTATTGCTTTGTTCTCATCTCTTGTTGATATTTTTATTTCTGGCGGCAGTTCGTTGTACTTGATTGCATTATCAATCAGGTTATTCATAATATTTGCAAGATGAAATTTATCGCCTGTAATAACAGCCCGGGAAGCTTTTAATTCGAAAATAATTTTGCCGTTTTTTTTATTGATAATATCTTCAAACTTTGAGGCAGCCGAAAAGATTAATTCATGGAGATCTATTTTCTCTTTAGATAAATTGAACTCGCTCTTCTCAAGAGCCGCTGTATTAAGAAGAGCATCAACCATCATTTTCAAACGGTCGTTTTCTTCTTTAATAATTTTAGAATATCTGGTAACGGAATTCTTCTCAATTAACAAACCGGGCTCGTTTAATGCTTCGCAAGCTATCGAAATAGTTGAGATTGGAGTTTTAAATTCGTGAGTAATATTATTGACAAGATCATTTTTTACAGCAGTAATTTTTTTCTGACTTAAAAACATTTCAACTGTTTTGTAAAAAACTCCGACTATAACCAAAATTAAACCGACAGAGAGAACAAGCATTCCGCCAACGCTTGCAAGAATATAACTTTTCTGGTGAGGGAAATAAACAATAAGCTGATTTGGATTGAAAAAAATTTCATCGGGAAATAAGTTTACTTTAAAAATAGATTTTTTTAGTTCGGTCGTATCAGTCCCTTTTTTTAGCAAGGTTAGACTGTCTTTATTTGCTCTGTTCACACCAAAATAAAATACGGAAGAAATACCATTACCGCTAAATTCAAACGACAAATCTTTTTCAAGCTTATCGGTGCTGATCCTTTCCTCAATTTTTTTACGGGCATTGATTGCCATAAGCTCAGTAACAACATTTTGAACAAGCAAATGACGCTTTTGAATTGAAGTGTCCTTAATTGATTTATCGAATGAAGATGGTGGAATGAAATATCGTGCAGTTCTACTTCCCGAGAATGCTTTTAATCTATCAACCATAGTATCATTATCGGCAAAATATTTTACTTCGTAATTAAATCCATGTTTGTTTGTATCAATTCTTAAGTAGCTCATCTTTCTAAGGGAATCTAAATGAATTGGTTTGTTTTTAGATTCATCTTGAACAAAAAATAATATATTTCCTTTTCCGCCAGAGACTTTTTTAACAATTGTAGTAGCAGCTTCTTTCTTCTCAATTTCTTCTGAAACTTTTCTCAAAGAACGGAAAACCGTTCTACGAAAACGATCCTCTTCAACTTTTATAATATTTGCCATCCAATAAAACTGTACGGCTATTAGTCCAATTACCGAAACGGTCATTAAAGCAATGATAATCTTTAATTTTTGTTCTTTCATACTTGTAAATTTAACTTAATCTATTTAAGAAATCTTTTACTTTAACAATTTTTAACTAATAGTTAGGGATCGTTTTCCGTATTTGGGTTGTACGAGAAGTATATTTACAAAAACAATTAAGGAGAGTAAAATGAAAACGTTTCATAGAGACAAATCAAAGTTCTTTGCTATTATGATCATTCTAATACTTGGACTTTTCTCGACGGCAATCTTTGCGCAGGAAAAAGACGAAACTAAATCCAAACTAGAAAATTTGAAAGGCAAAATTGAAAAACTCACAATTAAAGCTGATGGTAAAGATGTTGTATTCGAGGGAAAAGATGCAGAAAAATTGGTTAAGATGTTAAAAAGCAATCCTCATAAAGAGTTTATGTTTCAAAGTAATGGCGGAAAAATGATGAAAATGGGAGGCGGTAATGTTATGATGTTCAGGTCTAAAGATGATGATGCAGATGAAAAAGAGGGCGAAATCAAAAAGAATGTAAAAGTTGAAGTTAACAACGACGGCAAAAAAATTACCGTTACAACTATGAAAGACGGTAAGGAAGAAACAAAAGTTTATGAAGGAGAAAATGCAGAGAAGTTTATGAAAGAAGAAAAAGGAAAGAAACATTTTAATATTCAGATTGAAAGTGATGAAGATATGCCGAAAGATAGAATGATGTGTTTTAAGCAAATGAAGGGAAACAATCGTGGATGTTCATGCTGCTGTGGCGAAAAGATGATGATGCGGAAACATTTTCAGGGTAAAGGCATGAAGCACATGATGATTGAGGAAAAAGAGGATGATGTAAAATCTGATAAGATTGAAAAGAAAGTTGAAAAGAAATAAGTTGGGTTAGTAAATTATTCCATCACGCTTTGCTAAAAAGGGAATCGCATTGATTCCCTTTTTTAGTAACAGTAAACCGACATTCATCTGAGACAAAACATCTTTTAACGAGAAATGATTTAAAAATTTCTTGTTGATTTCAGATAGATATAAAATTATTTTCAAATAGGAATTCGTAGGCTTATATCTGATTAAAATGAAAATACTTCTTTAGAACGATTCAAATTTCATCACAAAGTAATATTCAGAAAGGATAAAAATTATACAATAGCATTGGAGGCAACATAATGGATTCATCCTCCGAACTTGAAGTAAACAATCAATTAATTGCATATTTGAAAAATTTGGAAGCAAGAATTTCCCGGATTGAGGAAAAACTTAATCTCGAGAACCTTCCTTCTGAAGATAATTTTGAATTACCTTCACTGATGCCTCAAAATATTTCCGAACGTGCGGATTCATTAGAAACTCAGATAGGACAATTCTGGTTTGCAAAATTTGGAATTGTAATTCTTGCGATCGGAATTATTTTTCTAATGACTTTTCCGTATCAAAATTTACCTTCTTTTTTCCCCAGTCTTGTAGGATATGTTTTGGTTGGATTTCTTTTCTGGTTATCGAATTATTGGAAAAGTTCGCTACAATATATTTCCCAATATATTTTTGGCGGGGCGTTACTTCTTCTTTTTTTTTCAACTTTACGGCTGCACTTTTTCTCAATCAATCCTACAATAGATAATCCAACACTTGAATTACTAATGCTGTTAGCAGTATCAATCCTTCACATTTCTTTTTCATTTAAAAGAAAATCTATATATCTAATGTCTTTTGGCGTGCTGCTGCTTTCCATTACTGCTTTGATAACTGATTCTTATTTACTCATCTTTTTTCTACTTGTTATGATCTGCGGGTGGTCGGTTTACTTAAAAAGAATTTTAGACTGGAACTCGTTCTACACCTATGCAATTCTTTTGGTCTATTTTACTCACTTTATTTGGTTCATTGGTAATCCTGTTGCAGGTAATAAAATTGCTCTCCAAAGTTCACCGTTGATTAATATTTATTTTCTTCTTTTGTATTGTGTGTTATATGCATACGGCAATTTATCCGGTAGTCGAGGCGAAAAAGAATCTAGTAGTTCAATACTAAGTACTTTATTGAATTCGTTTCTCTGTTTTTTCCTAATTCTAATCATCTCGCTTTCAAAATTCAGCAACACAGTCGCTTTATCTGAATTTATAGCTTCTATTGTTTTCTTGCTTCTTTCCGTTATGTTTTATGAAAGACAAAAAAGTAAATACTCAACTTTCTTTTATGCCATTCTTGGTTACACGGCATTGAGTATTTCAATAGTAAATAATTTTTCAAAGCCGGAGTACTTTGTTTGGTTAAGCTGGCAGAGTTTAGTTGTAGTAGCTACGGCGCTTTGGTTCCGTTCAAAAATTATAATAGTAGCAAACTTTATAATGTATCTGATGATATTCTTTTCCTATTTAGTATTAGAAGAAAAAATAGGCGCAATTGCATTAGGTTTTGGTATTGTGGCATTAATAAGCGCACGTATTTTAAACTGGCAAAAACACAGACTCGATTTAACAACTGACGCAATGAGATTATCCTATCTCGGTGCCGCATTTTTCATTTTTCCTTATGCACTCTATCATATAGTTCCTAAAGATTATGTAGGGCTCTCCTGGACGATAGTTGCAATCGGCTACTATGTAATGAGTATTATCCTTAAGAATAAAAAATACAGATGGCTGGCGCTTCTAACATTTTTATTAACAGTGGTGTACATTCTATTTGTAGGAACAACAAAATTAGATCCAAGCTACAGAATTATTTCTTTCATGTTTTTAGGAATTGTGTTGCTGGTAATTTCAATTTTATATGCAAAGCGAAAGAAAGGAAGCGAGTTAATAAACAATTGAACAGATAGAAATAAATAAAAATACTTAAAGTAAAGGCGAGCGTATTCATGAAAAATTTTTTACAAAAAATTCCGGAACAAGTTAAACGGTTGTCGGTACTTTTACTTGTCGTAGTAATTGCATTTATTGTAGCCACTTCTCTTCTTACTCCCAAAGACTTTGGCTTGGTGGGTCATTATCGTGCCGGCGCTATTCAAAATAATGCAGATATAAAAATGCAATATGCCGGACAGGAAGCATGCGCTGATTGCCATGATGATATATGGAAGATTAAAAATGCAAGTTATCATAAAAATCTTTCTTGCGAAGTTTGCCATGGACCTTCGGTTAATCACGTTAATGAGCCGGATCAATTCAAACCGGAAAAACCACGGGATAGAATTTCTTGCCCTGTTTGTCATGAATTTAATCCTTCTCGTCCAACAGGATTTCCACAGATTGTATCTGCATCCCATAATCCAAGAAGAATTTGCGTAACATGTCATAACCCGCACAATCCAACTCCATCACGAACACCAAAAGAATGTTCAGCATGTCATGCTGAAATTTCAAGTACAAAATCGGTTTCGAGTCACATGGATATTCCTTGCACTAAATGTCATGAAACTTTGGAGAAACATAAATTACGCCCGAGAGAATATTTACCAACGAAACCGGCAAATAGAGAATTTTGTGGTCAGTGTCATTCCCAGGATGCCAAAGGTGATGAATTTATTCCAAGGATCAACATGGCTACGCACGAGCCGAGATATGTTTGCTGGCAATGTCACTATCCACATTTACCGGAGGCACAATAATGGAAAACAATATTATTGAAACAGATAAAAAAGTAGTGCGAAGAAGTTTTCTAAAAAAAATTGCCATACTTGCGCTTGCACCTATTGCATTTGGATTTCTTGGTGCAACGGACAAATTAAAGACCGTAAAAAAATGGATGCTCGCAAACGGTTACATACCCAGCAACCATAAGTGGGGAATGGGAATAGACATTAATAAATGTATTGGATGCGGAAGATGTGCTGTCGCATGTAAAAACGAAAACAATGTTCCCAAAGAACCATTCTTCTTTAGAACATGGGTTGAACGTTACAGAATTTATGAAAATGGCGATGTACAAGTTGACAGTCCTAATGGTTCAATGGACGGTTTCGATAATTCCCGCACAACAAATAAAAAGATATTAAGAAGTTTCTTTGTTCCAAAAATTTGTAATCATTGCGACAATCCCCCATGCGTTCAAGTTTGTCCTGTTGGTGCAACATTTAAGGGCGAGGATGGAGTTGTGCTTGTGGATTCAGATTATTGTGTCGGCTGCAGATATTGCATACAAGCATGTCCTTACGGTGCAAGATTCTTACATCCCGAAACACATACTGCCGAGAAATGTACTTTCTGTTATCATAGAATTGTTCAAGATAAATTGCCTGCGTGCGTTGAAGTGTGTCCGACTCAAGCAAGAGTTTTTGGTGAGCTGAACAAAAAAGCAAGTCCTTTAGTGCGTTTCTTAAGAATGAATAAAATCGGAATTCTTAAACCATCGCTCAACACAGAGCCAAAAGTTTATTACTCTAATTTAGATATGGAGGTAAGATAACGTGGAAGAGATTGTTCAGCATTTAACGCCAATACTAAAAGAAATTTGGGGCTACATTTTTCCAAACGAAATTGAACTCCATTGGGGCATTCTTATAGTATTATATCCTTACTTAACAGGATTAGTTGCCGGCGCTTTTATCCTGGCATCATTAGTGAAAGTATTCAACGTAAAAGAACTTCAACCAACATACCGCTTAGCAATGCTTACAGCGATGGCATTTCTAATTGTGGCGCCGCTTCCTTTACTTGCTCACTTAGGTCATCCTGAAAAAGCTTACGAAATTTTGATTACTCCAAACAGCGCATCTGCAATGGCAATGTTCGGATTTGTTTACGCTTGGTATTTGATGGCGGTATTGTGTTTAGAAATTTGGTTTGAGTATAGAAGAGATATAATTCTTTGGTCGCAGAAAGAAACCGGAATCAAAAAATGGATTCACAAAATCATTTCTCTCTTTTCAAAAGATATTTCAGAAAAGGCAATCCACTTCGATAAAAAGTGGGTAAAGATTATTACTATTATAGGAATTCCTTCTGCATTTCTATTGCACGGTTATGTAGGATTTATCTTTGGTTCGGTCAAAGCAAACCCATGGTGGTCAAGCGTGCTAATGCCAATTGTTTTCTTGTTCTCTGCAATTGTTTCCGGTATTGCGATGGTTTTAATTCTCTATATGATCATAACACCCATTCGCGGAAAACAATTGGATATTGTATGTCTGGATAAATTAGCAAGTTACTTATTCTATGTAATGATCATAGATTTTTCTTTGGAAGCGTTGGATTTTGTGCACCGTATTTATGAATCGGAAGAATCCATTAAAATCTTAGCATATCTTGTCTCAAATAAATTATTCATCAGCTTAGTTGTAATTCAACTCTTTATGGGCATGCTTATTCCGCTTGCTATGATTGCACTCATTAAAATTTCAAAATCACCGCCGGATTTAAAGAAAATGGTTTATTTTATCTCTGCAATTCTTATTCAAGTTGGAATTTTTTCCACTCGCTGGAATATTGTAATTGGAGGACAATTGTTTTCAAAAAGTTTTAGAGGATTGACAGTCTACAAAATAACTTTTTTCGGGTTGGAAGGATTCTTTGCTTCTGTTCTTCTACTTTGTCTTCCATTCATAATACTTTATATTCTTACAAAGATTCTTCCTCCATGGGAAGAAGCCAGAAATCCGTAATGGAATAATGTAAACGGTTAATTAATTGAATTGATCATTAAAGATAGAATTAGATATGAAATTGGATAGAAGAAAATTTTTAAATATGCTTTTGGGATTTGGCGGTATCGGTGGCATTGTTTCAGTTTTTTATCCCGTCTTCTCATTTTTAATTCCTCCAAAATCTACCGAACCAAAAGTAAATTCTGTTAAAGCAGGTATTAGTGCAGAATTTCCTACCAATAGTTCCAAGATAATTAAATTTGGAAGAACACCGGTAATTCTTATCAAGACCGACGATAATCAATATAAAGCGTTATCTGCCGGCTGCACTCATTTAGATTGCATCGTTCAATATAAGAATGATACAAAACAAATCTTGTGTGCTTGCCATAACGGGATCTATGACCTAAACGGTAGAAATGTTTCCGGACCGCCGCCAAGACCTCTGGAAGAATATGATGTAAAAATTATTAATGATGAAATTGTTATTACTAAAGTGGGTTAAAAAATGGTAAAAAAATTCGGATCAAAATTAATTGATTGGATTGATGAGCGGTATAATCTAACTCCGGTTCGCAATTTACTTCTACATAAAAAAGTTCCGGAACATAGACACTCTGTTTGGTATTATATGGGAGGTGTAACACTCTTCCTATTTTTAGTTCAGCTATTTACCGGCATACTTCTTCTATTATACTATAGACCCGGAGAAGACAGCGCTTATGAAAGTGTCCGCTTCATAGTTACAGAAGTTAAGTTCGGTTGGTTAATAAGAAATGTTCATAGCTGGGCTTCAAGTCTTTTAGTCTTTTTTGCTTTCGTTCATATGTTTAGTGTTTTCTTCTCTAAAGCATATAAAAAACCGAGAGAGTTAACATGGGTAACCGGATTTATTATTTTGGTTTTTACACTCGCATTCGGATTTAGCGGTTATTTACTTCCATGGAATGAATTAGCTTTTTTCGCTACAAAAGTAGGGACAGATATTGTTGGAGTTCTTCCGATTATTGGTGAACCTTTAAAAATTCTTTTAAGAGGGGGTGAAGATGTAACAGGCGCAACACTTTCTAGATTCTTTGGAATTCACGTTGCTATTCTGCCGGCGATATTTACAGTTTTCTTAGTTCTTCATTTGTTGTTTATTCAACAACAAGGAATGCATGAACCCGAGCATTTTAAGAATCTACCCGAGGAAAAGAAAAAGTATATTCCGTTTTTCCCGGACTTTGCTTTGAAAGATCTGCTGCTGTGGGTAATTGTTTTTAACATCTTGATTTTTTTAGCGCTCTATTCTCCATGGGAATTGGGAAACAAAGCTGAAGCATTTGCCTCCGCTCCTGCAGGTATAAAACCTGAATGGTATTTTATGTTCATGTTCCAATCGTTAAAACTTCTTCCTGCTCATATTTTATTCATAGAAGGAGAGTTGCTCGGTGTATTGTTCTTTGGTGTTGCCGGTTTTGTTTGGATGTTAGTTCCATACATTAAAGTTAAACATAGACCTAATTGGAAAATTCAACCATTAACCTTAGTTGGTATTCTAGTAGTTTTATTTATTGTGATAATGACAATCGTAGGTTACTTATTATAGGGACAAATTTATGGGAAAGAGATTTCATTATTTTTTGTTGTACACGTTATCAGTTTCTTTTCTTTTTGGTTTTATCTTGTTAGAAAAAGAAAATATAAAGAAAGATCAAAATCAGAAGGTAGATCAATGTTTTGTATGCCATAAAGAGATTGATAATCTTCCTAAAGATTTTTCTGAAAACGACGTTCATAAACACGCAAATCTTTCATGTTCCTCCTGCCATGGCGGTGATCCGAATAGTGATGATCAAGAAATTTCAATGAGTCCCTCAAAAGGATTTATTGGAATTCCCAAAAGAAAGGATATTCCTAAATTTTGCGGCAAGTGCCATTCGAATATTAATATTATGAGGGTATATCAGCCGAGAATCCCTACAGATCAAGTTGAACAATATTACACGAGTGTTCACGGGAAAAAATTATTAGCCGGAGATACAAACGTAGCCGAGTGTTCAAGCTGCCATACAGCACATTCGATACTTCCTGCAAAAGATCCGCGTTCATCTGTATATGCATTAAATGTTCCAAATACATGTAATAAATGTCATGGTAATTCTTCTCTGATGAAAAATTATAAAATTCCAGTAAATCAGTTGGAAGAATATTCAAAAAGTGTACATGGCATAGCTTTACTTAAAAATAAAGATATAAGCGCGCCGGCTTGTAATGATTGTCATGGTAATCACGGAGCTACTCCACCGGGACTTAAATCAATATCACATGTATGCGGCACATGTCATGTAACTAATATGGAATATTTCAATGCCACAAGAATGGCAAAAGCATTTGAAGAACAAGATTTTCACGGGTGTGAACAATGTCATGGAAATCATGGCGTTCAAAAACCAAACGATGAAATGATTAATGTCGGTAAAGAATCAAAATGTATTGATTGCCATGCTGACGGTGATGCAGGATATATTGTTTCTAAAAAAATATATTCATCACTTATCCATTTGAAAAATAAGTACAATGAAGCAAACGCTAAGTATTTAGAAGTTAGACAAAAGGGAATGAACGATATTGAAATTGGGTTCCAGCTTCAAGACGCCAAACAAGCATTGATTCTTTCCCGAACATTAATTCACACATTCGATACAACAAAAGTAGGTGCTAAAGCCAAAGAAGGAATAGATATTTCAAATAAAGCATCTCTCTTAGCTCAAAAGGAAATTGACGAGTATTATACAAGGAGAAACGGATTTGCTATAGCAACATTAGCTTTCTTAGTTTTTATTATTGCTCTCTATTTTAAGATTAAGGATAAAGAGAAAAATAAAACCACATCAAATAGTTAGATGATACTAGAATCAAAGAAGTCTGGAAAAATCCTCTGGATCAACTTTTGCTTGTTTAAGAATTCCGAGAAGAGTTCCAATTTTTAATTCTTTGTGAAGAGGTACTACACAACCAATATAACCTATTACAGTTTGCTGCTTAAGTATAACGTGGCTTCCGCGTTGACGTACACGAAGAAAACCGAGTTGCTTTAATACCCTGATCGTTTCTTCACCGGATACTTTTCTCAGCTTAGGCATTAACGGCAACCTCGAACGTTGTAAGCATCGGTCTTTCAACTTCAGAAACAGGAAATTCTTCAAGATACAATTCTGTTGCTTCCTTTAGGTTTGCCAAAGCTTCTTCAACTGTCGCTCCTTGGCTGACGGTACCAATTTCAGGACATTGTGCTACGTACATATTTTCTTCGCGGTGGAAAATAGCAGTAAAAGTTTTAACAGTCATATCTTTCCTCCATTTCTTTTCAGTAATATAGTAAAAATTTTATTCCGGTAGTGAATATCATCTATCAAAGCAAACTTTGATATAATCTAGAACTCTTGTACATACTTTCGATTCAACTAAGGTAGGCGCTAAAACAAAAGAGGGTATAGAAATTTCAAATAAAGCGTCTTTATTAGCTCAAAAAGAAATTGATGAATATTACATCAGAAGAAACGGTTTTGCAGCAGCAACCTTAGCTTTTTTAGTATTGGCTATTGCTTTGTATTTTAAAATAAAAGAGAAAGAGAAGAAAACAGGGAAATAAATTATAACGTCTGACAAACCAACTGAGTTTTATTTGTTCACTGTCTTCAGTTGGAATTTCTGTTGTTTTGGTTGTTGGGTGATAGTGGTGACATGTAATTTCTCTTAAAATGTATCACATCAATCTCTTAAACTTTTCAACCGTTAAGTCTGCATCTTTCAATATACTTTTCAAGACCCTCGACACTCACACTGCAACTTCCATTGAAGTGAGACTTATTGACTCTGATAAAGGAATTTCTTCGCCGGATTTTAATCTATCTTCGATATGTAATCGTATAGCGTCTTCTATATTCTCGATAGCTTCCTCGTAGGTATCGCCATGTGTATAACATCCCTGAAGTTCAGGGCAAAAAGCAAAATATCTATCTTTATCTTTCTCAACAATTACCGACATTCTATAAGTATTCATATCAATAACTCTCTGTGGTTTTATTTCAAGCATAATATTTCAACTATTGCAAAGCAAAATTTGGCAATACCATGTTAGCGGCTGGCATAATTTTTTGTTCTGTTTTTGCTTTGTTTAGAGGTAAGTCAAAATTGCTTTCCATACTGTCAATTATGTTGTTGTCAATATTATCGTCAAATTTTCGTGCAAATAAGTTATCGCCTTCTAAAAGAAATTTAATATCATCTTCTGTAAATGTTTTCGGTCTTAGTTTAATATCACCATATGGTATCCAAATAATTGCTCTTTTGTCGTCATTGATAAGTTTACCATCAAATGAAGTATTCATAAGTACTGTTTGAAAAAATGATTCGTCAGCAATAAGAGTATTCAGGTAATAATCCTCAAATTTTTTCGCCTCGCCACTATTACAAATAAATTCACAACTCTCTCTTGTCAAAATCATCCATTGTCCTCCAATGTAAGGTATTACATCTTTTAAATATGCCCGTTTAAATGGGATACCTGAAAAACCATTGTCGGACTCAACGAAATAGTTTTCAATTCTGTTCATTGTTTCTGGTCTTACAGTTAATTGATTGGCTATTTTTATAAAATTATTTCCTTTGTTTTTTGTTAGATATTCTCGTATGATTTTTTGTGATTTTAATGGGTAATCTTGTCCACTCAAATTGATAAAAAAATCCCATTCTACATTTAATTTTAGCAAATACTTCATTCCGTTTAGTTCTGCTTGAACCATACTATAACCACCCCAAACAACGTTTTCGCTTTCCAAAATGTAGGTATTCGGGAAGTCGGTCAAAAAGTCTTCAATGTCTTCGTAAATACTTATTCCTGTTTTTTTGTCTAAATGTATTAAATAATGATTATCAGGGTGATAAAGGGCTTTAAAAAGGCGTTTAAACTGTTCGGGGAAATGGTGTACCAAAATAAAATATGCAATTGTTACTTGGTTTGGAATAGCATTGTCTGCTTTTAATTCCGTTTGTTCTAAGCTAATGTCGCTGTCTGCCATTAATTCATTTTTCCTTTTATATCGGTCTGTTACAAAATTTATTATGTCCTGGATCAGCGGTTAGATGAATGAATATCTTATAAAGAATTGCAAACAACGGTATGTTACTGAAGCATTACAAATAATTACACTGCAAAATTAGGTTAATTAAACGCCATCTCAAAGAGATATATGTTGACGAATACTTGAGCTGTTGTTAAATGTTAGCATGGATCAGAAGTAAGTAAAGAAGTTGGAATTTCAACTTGCTCTAAGTAATTTTACCACGAAAAATTAACATTTTCATTATACTATTCATTAGAAAAATATTAATGTCATAAGGAATCAAATGAAATTAAAATTACCTCATTCAACTCAAAACTGGGTTTCACTGATTGGGGCTACTATAGCATTGATCAGTCTTTTTATGATAATCTTTTTATTTGTAATAACCTTCACATCCGGAGGAGGAACTTACTTAGGATTGGTAGTATATATTATTCTTCCGGGATTTTTGGTATTTGGACTGATACTAATTCCAGTTGGAATGTTTTTGAAAGTTCGACGTGATAGAAAAAAACATCTTCTTCCTACGACTGAATGGCCGCAAGTTAACTTAAATGATATTCACCACAGACAGGCCTTCTTCATCTTTGCAATAGGAACAACAATTTTTCTTTTTCTTACTGCATTTGGCAGTTACGAAGCATTTCATTATACAGAATCGGTTGAGTTTTGCGGTAAACTATGCCACAGTGTTATGAAACCTGAATATGTTGCATACCAGAATTCTACCCATGCTAAAGTTGCTTGCGTTGCTTGTCATGTTGGCGAAGGTGCCGATTGGTATGTGAGATCCAAACTTTCCGGTTTATATCAAGTATATGCAGTTACGTTAGGCAATGTTCCAAGGCCGATAGAAACACCAATATCAAATTTACGTCCGGCACGCGAAACATGTGAACAATGTCATTGGCCTCAAAAATTCTATTCCCGAAAACTCGTTACACAAAAACATTACCTTGCGGATGAAAAAAATTCTGAATGGGATATAACATTAACTATGAAAATCGGCGCACCGATAAGTGCTCTTGGTTTGCAGGAAGGAATTCATTGGCACATCAATCCTGATGTTAAGATAGAGTATAAATCTTCAGATAAGAAAAGAGAAAAAATTCCTTGGGTTAGATATACAAATTTAAAAACCGGTGAAGTTTTTGTTTATCAAGATAAGAATGAAAGCGTTGATGCAAAATCTCTTGATACAATGGCAACTCGAGTAGTGGATTGTATGGATTGCCACAATCGTCCGTCACATAATTATCAGCCGCCCGTATTTTTTATTAATAATGCAATTACTGCCGGAGTTATTCCTAAAGAACTTCCTTCGATCAAATCTAAAGCAATGGATATTTTAGGAACCGATTATTCCACTACTGATACCGCGATGATTGTTATTAAGGATAAGATCAATTCATTTTATAAAGAAAAACACCCTGATATTTATGCCAACAAAAAATATTTGGTTGATAGAGCTGTTGCCGGAATTCAAGAAGCATATAAGAAAAATATTTTTCCCGAAATGAAAGTCAAATGGAGCGTTTATCCTAACAACATCGGGCATCTGGAATTTATGGGATGTTTCAGATGTCATAATGATAATCATACTACACAACAAGGAAGATTAATCAAAAAGGATTGTAATCTTTGCCATAGTATAAATGCACAGGGTCCACCCAATAAACTTGAACTTTCCTCTGTTAATTCAGTTCTTCCATTTAGACACCCGGGAGAAGAAACCGGTGAAGCATGGAAAGAAATGCATTGTTCCGAGTGCCATACTGGGTTGAATCCGTAATTATAAGTTATTATTAAATGAATGAGGCCCGGTTATAAATACTAATCGGGCTTTATTATTTTTGGGCATAAAATATTGAACAAACTCACGAAGTCGAATTGAATTCTTTTCTTTTATATATTCACTTAAGACATTAACAAGTTTCTGCACACCATGATCGAAATTAATAATCTTCACAAAAGTTTTGGAAGCAATCACGTTTTACGCGGGATCAATCTAAATATTAAAGAGGGAGAATCTCTTGCTATAATAGGTAGAAGCGGCTGCGGAAAAAGTGTTCTATTGAAACATATAGTAGGTTTATTATTTCCTGATGAAGGATATATAAAATTTGAAGGCAAGATTGTTAATGAACTGGAAAGAAAAGAACTTTATGAAGTACGCCGCCGATTTGGATATTTGTTTCAAGGAGGGGCTCTTTTTGATTCTATGTCCGTTGAAGAAAATGTTGCTCTTGCTTTAGTGGAGAATAATTTTGGTTATTCAAAAGAAAAAATTCATTCAATAGTTGCAGAAAAACTTGAGCTTGTTGGTTTACCCGGAATTCAAAAACTAAAACCATCAGAACTTTCCGGCGGAATGAAAAAGCGTGTCGGACTTGCACGCGCTCTTGTAACAAATCCGGATTATATTTTGTATGATGAACCAACAACAGGACTTGACCCGATAATGTCAGATTCCATTGATGAGCTGATCAAATCATTAAACGAGAAACTTAATGTTACTTCAATTATTGTAACACATGATATGTTTAGCGTAAAAAACACTGCGGACGTAATAGCCATGATGCACGAAGGAAAAATTTATTTTACCGGAACGTATGATGAAGTACTTATTAGTAAAGACACCATAATTCAGAAGTTTATACAACGCACAGGATTTTGATGGCTAAAAATAGAATTAAATATATTTGTTCAAGCTGCGGATATGAATCTCTAAGGTGGCTTGGTAAATGTCCTACGTGCGATAACTGGAATACATTTACCGAAGAATTGATTGAAGAAAAAAAAGGAGTCAGAAGAAAATACAGCGGTGAATTAAATATTTCTAAATTGAACACGGTAACGGAACAAAGCGAAGAACGAATTAAGACAAATATAGTTGAGTTTGACCGTGTACTTGGCGGGGGATTAATGCCCGGTTCGGTAGTACTGCTTGGCGGCGATCCCGGCATTGGTAAATCAACATTAGTTATGCAGGCTGCGGCAAAAATTAACAGTGAAGTTTTATATGTAACCGGTGAGGAATCTGCAAATCAAATCAACATCCGTGCAAAAAGACTGAAAACACACTCGGAAAAAATTTCTGTTCTAACTGAAACAGACCTTGATATTATATTGAATGCAATTGAAAAATATGCACCGGAAGTCGTGATAGTTGATTCAATACAAACAACATATAAACCGGATTTTGATAACCCGCCCGGCACTGTTACACAAATTCGCGAATGCACTTCCGAGTTAATGCAGCTTGCAAAGAAAAAACATTGCGCTATAATTCTCGTGGGTCATGTTACAAAAGATGGCGCAATCGCCGGACCAAAAGTTCTTGAACATATTGTTGATACCGTTTTACAGTTTGAAGGAGAACGAAGTTATTCATATAGAATATTACGTGCGCAGAAAAATCGTTTCGGTAGTACAAATGAGATAGGCATTTTTGAAATGCACGATGACGGATTACACGAAGTTAAAAATCCGAGCGAAATATTTTTAAGCGAACGCGAAAAAGAAATTACCGGCTCCGTTGTAACTTCAAGTATTGAAGGAACACGTCCTATACTTCTTGAAGTACAAGCTCTTGTTACTCCTTCTTCGTATGGAAATCCTCAGCGCGTTGCAACGGGATTCGATTATCGCAGACTTTCAATATTGCTTGCCGTTCTTGAGAAAAGAGCAAACCTTCGGCTCTCTGCACAAAATGTTTTTCTAAACATTGCAGGCGGAATTAGAATTGATGAACCGGCAGTTGATCTTGCAGTATGCTGTGCAATAGCTTCCAATTTTACAAACAAATTTGCCAAGAGCGATACCGTTGTAATTGGCGAGGTTGGTCTTGGCGGTGAAGTAAGAAGCGTTAGCAATATTGATAAAAGAATTCAAGAATCAGCAAAACTTGGTTTCAAGAAAGTTGTTATACCCGCCAATAATTACAAAGCAATAAAAAGCAAAACAACTATAGAAATAGTTCCGATAGAAAATCTTCCTTCTGCAATAAAAGAAATTCTTAATTAAATGATCTCAACGAATTGAAATGAAACCTAAACTTGCACTGCTGCTCAGATTTATTTTAGGTACAGTATTTTTATTCTCCGCCTTTTCTAAATTTGTTTCGCCCGGACTTACTGAAATTATCTTAGTTGATCATGGAATTGTTTCAGCACGTGAGACTGCGGAATTTATTGTTAGGGCATTAATTGGTCTTGAATTTGCTCTCGGGCTTTTATTTTTTCAACCATTCTCCTTAAAAAGAATTGTAATTCCCATTTCGTTTCTATTTCTCATTGCATTCACCGGTTATCTTTTCTATTCAGGTTTTATTTTGAAAGATGTGCAGAACTGCGGATGCTTTGGCGAAATGATAAAAATGTCTCCACTCGAATCAATTGTGAAAAATATTATTTTGATAGCCATTTTGATTTTACTTTTCAAATTTACAAACGAAAAAAAAAATTATTTTGTCACTCCAACGGTAATGGTTCTCTGTATAGCTTCAGTATTTGTGATTCTTCCCGTAAATTCTCAGAAAGAATTCAAGTTTGCCGGTTATACGAACTTTGAAGGTGAAGGAAGAGTTGATCTATCCGCCGGTGAAAAATTGTTAGTAATATTAAATTTAGAATGCGATCACTGTCAAACTCTTACGAAAGAATTATCAGAAATAAAAAATCAAACTAACAAACTTCCTAAGTTGTATGCTCTTCTCTTTAAGGAGGGAAATGTTACAGTTGATTCTTTCAAAACGATGACCAAATTTAATTTTCCTTATCACATGATTAGTATGAATGAGTTTTTAAATTTTATCGGGCAGTCTCCACCAAGAGTATATTGGTTAAAAGACGGAAAGGTAAAAGGAATTTGGGATGAAGATTTTCAAAAGAAAATATTGCAAAACTTTCCGGACAGATAATAACCGCTTTTAGAAAGTTCTAATGTTTAAGCCAGTTGTTAATAATTTGTTTTCCGTGTTTGGTCATAATTGATTCAGGATGAAATTGAACACCTTTCACATCATATTCAATATGAGAGAGAGACATGATAACTTCATCTTTGCTGATCGAGGTGATCTTTAGGCAATCCGGAAAATTATTTTTCGAGACTGCCCACGAGTGATATAATCCGGCATCAAAATTTTGCGGAATACTATTGAATAAGTAATCATTGGGATCAATTATTTTTACATCAGTTGAAATGCCGTGGCAGACATCCGGAAAATTATAAAGAGTTCCACCGAATACTTCAGCTATTGCTTGATGACCGAGACAAATTCCCAAAATACTTTTTGAAGGAGCGAATTGTTTGATAACTTCTTTTACAAGTCCGGCTTGTTTAGGAATTCCGGGTCCGGGTGAGATTAATATTTTCGAGTAACTCTTGGCAGTTTCAAGAATAAGTTCATTGTTTTTTATAATAGTATAATCACAATGAAATTCTTCAACGATTTGACGTAAATTATAAGTGAAGGAATCGTAATTATCTATTATTAATATTTTGCTATTCATTATCTTTAATCTATGAACATTAATAAATCACTTGCAATAGAAACCATGAACGAATACGGGAAGAATAAAATTCCCTTTCTGTTCATTATTGATTTTGATATGCTCGAACCGCAAATCATTAAACTGAATGAAATAAATACATCGGAGATTCTGTTCAATATTAACGGTAGAAATAACTACATAGCAGAATCGCTCCCGGAGAAAAACATTCAATTTGAAAAATATCCGGTTCCTTTTGAAACTTACAAAAAATCGTTTGACAAAGTATTAAAACAAATTCGAGACGGCAACACCTATCTTCTCAATTTAACTTTTCCGACCGAGGTAAAAACGAATCTTACACTTAAGGAGATATTTTTGTTAAGTAACGCAAGATATAAGTTGTTTTATAAAAACAAATTTGTTGTATTCACGCCGGAATCTTTTGTAAGAATTGAAGGAAACATTATTTCATCATACCCCATGAAAGGGACTATAAACAGTTCAATTCCAAATGCTGAAGAAGTTATTCTTTGCGATAAAAAAGAAACAGCCGAACATAATACTATTATTGATTTGATTAGAAACGATTTAAGTATGATCTCAAGAAACGTTCAAGTTGAGAAATACCGTTACGTAGAAAAAATTGTTACAAATGATAAATCATTATTACAGGTAAGTTCAAAAATAACCGGAATGCTGGAAGAGAATTACAACTATAAACTTGGAGAGATAATCTTCGCCTTACTTCCTGCCGGTTCGATAAGCGGTGCACCAAAGAAAAAAACTGTTGAAATTATAAAAGAAGCCGAAATATATTCAAGAGGTTTCTACACAGGCATATTAGGATACTATGACGGTTTGGTTCTCGATAGCGCTGTAATGATACGATTCATTGAAAGGGAAGATGGAAAATACTTTTATAAGAGTGGGGGAGGTATTACATTTTTAAGTGATGCTAAATCTGAATATCAAGAACTATTAGATAAAGTTTATGTACCGATTACTTGAAAGTATAAAAATATATAACAAGAGATTGTTTAATATCGAATATCATAATATCCGGATGAATAGCACACGTGCTGAACTTTTTAACTCAAATGATCAAATTGATCTTAACGAAATTATCTCAATTCCAAATGATCTTACAAACGAACTTTATAAGTGCAGAATTATCTATTCCCAAGAAATTATTAGTATAAACTTTCAGAGATATAAAAAGAAGAAAATAGACTGCTTAAAAATCGTGTATGATGACGAGATTACTTATTCTCATAAATATGAAGACAGAACAAAATTTGAGAACCACCTATCAAAAACTAAAGCTGATGAAATATTAATTATTAAGAACAAGATTGTAACCGATACAAGTTTTTCGAATGTTGTTTTTTCTGACGGAGCAAAATATCTCACACCTTCAAAACCTCTGCTTAATGGGACAAAGAGAGCAAAGCTAATTGCTGATGGCATTATTCAAGAAGAAGAGATTAGATTAAATGATATTCAGAAGTTCAAATTTGCTTACCTGGTAAATGCTTTATTGGATATTAATGAAGAGAATAGAATACAGATTGAGAAAATTATTTTGTGAGAGAGATTATAAAAGACCCCGACCAGCCGGGGCCTTTTATTATATAAACTAAAACTTAATTTTTTTTTCAACTTCAGCAGCAACGTCGGGTGAGACTAATATCCTGCCGCATGATTCGCAAGAGAATAATCTCTTGCTTGATTTGATCTCAAGCTGTCTCTGCGGCGGTACTACATTATGACATCCGGAACAAGCTGCTCTTATAAGTGGAACTACAGCTTTTCCGCTGAGAGCTTTTCGGATTCTACTGTATGTGTTGAAATCCGGTTTTCGGACTTTTACAGCAACCTTTTCGCGTTTATCCTTTAACCGGGCTTCTTCGCGTTCATTAGCTTTGATGATTTGTTTTAGTTCCGTTTCTTTCTCCTTTAAATCTTTAGAAAGAGTATCAAGCTGCGGTTCGACTTCACTAATTTCTTTTTTCAATTTCTGAGCAAGATCTTCAAGCGCAGAACTTTCTGCCTCAAGTTTTGTAATCTGTCCTTCACTATGATCAATCTCTTTAGTGAGAGCATCATACTCTTTATTATTACGGACCTGGTAAAGCTGGGATTTGAATTTTTTAAGATTAGCTTTCAACCGGTCTACATCTTCATCATTCTGTTTGCGTTTATTGATAGAGCTTTTCTTTTCAGCTTCTTTAGTTTCAATTTGCTCTTCAATAGCATTAATCTGAAATTTCAGATCATTAACTGATGCGGGAAGATCACCCCGCAATTCTTCAAGTTCATCGAGTTGATTATCGATCAGTTGAAGTTCGTATAGAATTGAGAGTTTTTCTATCAACGTTGACTCCTTATTGTTTATAAAACTTGACCGGGTTGGTACTACCCGAATACTTAAAAACTTTTATAACGCTTCTTTTTGGAATAAAATTATTAATTGCTTGTTGAGCAGCTTTAAGTGAAATAATTTCCGTTTCATAATGACCGGCATCAATTAACAAAATTTTCCTTTCGGCATCTTGATAAGTATGATATTTTATATCTGCGGTAACGAAAGCATCTGCTCCTTCCGAAAGAGATTGAGCTAATAGATCAGAACCCGATCCGCCGCAGACAGCAACTTTTTTAACTGCTTTTCCTTTTCCGGTACAATATTTCAGAGCTTTAGTTTTTAACGATTTTGAAACCAATGATAAAAATTTATTTTCATCCATTTCTTTATCAAGTTCACCGATAGCACCTGCGCCAAAATTTACATTTTTATTTTTTAGAGGATAAATATCATACGCCGGTTCTTCATAAGGATGAGTTTTTATAATTGCAGAAATCACTTTATTCAATTTCCAAGAATTAACTATAACTTCCAGCCGAATTTCATTCACATTTTCAGAATAATTTTTCTTTCCTACTTGAGGATTAGATTTATCAGATCCCTTAAATGTTCCTTCGCCGGAAGATCTAAAGCTGCAATTTTCATACTCTCCGATTATTCCCCCTCCTGCTGAAAATATTGCTTCCGAAATTTTATCTAAGCTTGTTGAAGGAATAAACGTTACTACTTTGAATTGATTGTTCTCTTCATTTACTAAGAATCGGATATTTTTCAATTTTAGAGCTTTAGCCAGCTCGAACGATACACCGTCTTTTAAGGAATCAAAGTTTGTGTGGGCAGAATAAACACTGATGTTATGCTTGAACAATTTTTCAATCAGTTTTGCTAAGGAATTATTTTCGGTATCTAAGTTTTTTATTGGTTTGAAAATGAGAGGGTGGTGAGTAAATATAAAGTTACATTTTTTTTGTAGGGCTTCTTTTAGGACTTCATCATTAAGCTCAAGACAGAGTATGATGCTTTTGATTTTTTGCCTCCTTGAGCCGATTTGAAGTCCAACATTGTCCTTCTCCCAGGCGGCTCCAGGCGGTGCCCAATCATCCAGATATTTTGTCAAATCTCCAACAATCATATATAAAAAAAATGCACTCATGATATTGTGAGTGCATTTGGTAATCAGAAACCCTTATTTATAAGTTCTGTGATCTTTCTTATGCCTGCTATGATTAAAAATTTTCTCATATTTACGCTCAAAATATACCATAAACGATTATCAGATTCAAACTAATATAGAGTGTCAAATTTTAGCCGGTTCTATCCAGCTCCCTTTTTCACGAATAATCTCAATTAATTCATCAACAGCATTATCGGAATTTACATTTCTACGTACAATCTCTTTGCCGTGGTATAACGTTATTTTATTTGGTCCGGAACCTACATATCCGAAATCTGCATCTGCCATTTCTCCAGGTCCGTTTACAATACAGCCCATAATCGCAATTTTAACGCCCTTTAAATGTTCGGTACGTTTACGGATTTTATTTGTTACTTCAACCAGGTCAAATAAAGTTCTTCCGCACGAAGGGCATGCTATGTATTCTGTTTTAGAAATTCTTGTCCTTGCAGCCTGAAGAATTCCAAAACAAGTTCTGTTAATAAATCCTTTTTCAAAATTATTGTTCGATTGATTTTTCCCGGTTAACCAAACTCCATCGCCCAAGCCGTCAATTAACAAAGAACCAAAATCTGTAGATGCATATAATCGGAAATTATCTTCATCCATTTTTTCATATGATCGTTTTATGAAAACCGGATTTTTTATGTTTCTAAGTATCAACTCAAAAAAAACACGGCGCTGTTCTGCCATACCGTGAAGATTCTCTGTTGATAAAATTAGAACAACTGTCTGATCATTCGCTATTACTGAAAGCTGATCGCTGAAAGCTGACCGCTGATTCATTTCAACAAAGTTTAGAACAAATGATTTATTTCCGGCAGACTTGAATTGTTCAATTGAGGAAAAAAAAGGGAATCCTTTTGTTTTATCTTCGAGCGATGACCATTTTTCATAATTGTAAATTATTTTTAGAACGGTCGGTGATTCAAAATGTAAATCATTATTTCCTATGAATAAAAGATCGCTTGCCTGATCGGTCATGTTCCATTTATCTGTTATCTGATCGTAAATGAAACCAATTTGAGTTAAATCTTTATAGTTGATAATTTTTTCTTCACTGAAATCCGAAATTACTTTTGGAACAGTTGCTCCCCCGATTCCGGCAACCTCAAAAGTTTCTCTTCGTTGGTATATGAATGGATCTTTAGGTGTTTCGTCAATCGAAATTATTTGTGAGTGGCTTTCTCTTCCTTTATATCTCTGCACTAATGAAATCGCAACCGGCACTTCAAATTCCGGTTCTTCTGTTAATGAAACGCGGATTGTATCACCGATCCCGTCTTCGAGTAAAGCACCAATTCCAAGAGCGGATTTAATTCTTCCATCTTCACCATCACCTGCTTCCGTTACGCCGAGATGCAATGGGTAATTCATGTTTTCAGATTCCATCCTTTGAATCAGTAAACGGTAAGCTTGAACCATTACCTGTGGATTGCTGGACTTCATTGATAAAACAATATTATGATAATTTAAGTCTTCGCATATACGTAAAAATTCTAAAGCCGATTCAACCATTCCATTCGGTGTATCTCCATAACGACTCATAATACGGTCTGATAGAGAACCGTGATTAGTTCCGATGCGCATTGCTGTTCCGTACTCTTTGCAAATCTTTACTAACGGAGAAAATTTTTCTTTTATTCGCTCAAGCTCGGAATTATATTCTGTGTTAGTGTAATCAATAACTTGAAATTTTTTCTTATCGGCATAATTACCGGGATTCACTCTAACTTTTTCAACAATGCGTGCTGCAAGTTCTGCGGCGTTTGGAGTGAAATGTATATCTGCAATCAGCGGGGTTTTATATCCGCGTTTAAGTAATTCATTTTTAATGTTGCGAAGATTTTCCGCTTCGTTGATGCTAGGCGCAGTGATGCGGACATAATCACATCCCGCTTCAATCATTCTTATAGATTGTTCAACCGTTGCAATTGTATTCATCGTATCGGTAGTAGTCATAGACTGAATTCGAATTGGATTATTTGCACCGAGAGGAACATCGCCGATAAAAACTTCGCGTGTTTTGTAGCGGGAATATTGAGTTAGACTATTACAATATTTCGTAATTTTTTCAATCATGATGCAACATAATTAACAAGAATAAATGGTAAGAAGTTCTAATTTGATTTTGCAAGTTCGTATAAAAATGTTTTGATAAATTCGGGAGCGGCTGGGGGATTTTGCGCCGTAATTATATTTTTCTGTACAACAACCGGCGAATCTTTATAATCAACACCTTGTTTTTCCAATTCTTTTCTATCATCTGAATGGCAAGTGGCACATTCTGAAAGTATTCCGGCTTTAGCTAAAATAATTGGTGCGCTGCAGATTGCACCGATCGGCTTTTTACTTTTAGAAAATTTTTGAGCGGTTGATCGAATAACCGGATCATCCCAATAATTTCTCATACCACTTCCACCGATAAGTATTAATCCGGCAAAATTACTTTCGTGAATGTTATAAAGCTGGACATCATTTTTAACTTTTAATCCGTTTGAACCGATGCAGAGCGAGTATGAATCCGATGCGATAAATATTTTTATATCAGCTCTTTCAAGAGCATTGGTAATAATTAGATATTCTTCTTCGTTGAATTTTTGTGCCGGAAGGATCAGCAGAACACTTTTCTTAATCAAAAATTTAACTCTTTCTTGTTTCGATGATCAAAATACAAATATAAATTTTGATGGGCAATCTTCTTAAAGTTTGGTTTGATGGAATAAATTTCTAATTTCGTTTGTATAAAGTTCACCACGAAGGCAAAAACTTACAAACATGCGCATACCCGAACAAAAGATCGAAGAAATAAGAAACTCTGCGGATATAGTTGATCTGATTTCCGGTCACGTTCATTTACGGAAGCGCGGAAAAAACTTTGTAGGACTCTGCCCGTTCCATCAAGAAAAAACTCCATCATTTACAGTAAGCGAAGATAAACAGATCTATCATTGTTTCGGTTGCGGAGCCGGAGGAAATGCTTTTAAGTTCTTAATGGAATTCAAAAATATTTCTTTCGTAGAGGCAGTTGAAGAAATTGCCGAACACCTTGGAATAAAAATAGATTATGAAAGCCGTCCTTCGGATTCACAACAAAATGAACTTGAAGAATTATATGAATTGAATGTTCTTGCTGCAAGATTCTTTTCCGATAATCTATTAAAAAGTACCGACGGCGAAACAGCGCGAGAATATTTAAAAAGAAGGAACATCAAACTACCAACACAAAAGACTTTTGGGATAGGTTACGCACCTTACGGATGGGACAATTTTCTTGCTCACGCTAAAGAAAATAAAGTTGATCTTGCTAAGTCAAAACTTCTTGGGTTGATAGATATCAACGATAAAGGCGAGTATTACGATAAATTTCGAGGGCGCGTAATTTTTCCGATCTTCTCACCAAACGGAAGAGTAATTGCATTCGGCGGACGTATTTTGGAAAATCAAGAGAATGCCGCTAAGTATTTAAACTCACCTGAATCACAAATTTATTCTAAGAGACGATCTCTGTACGGATTGTTCCACTCAAAAGATGATATAAGAAAATTAGACCGCGCAATTCTTGTTGAAGGATATATGGATTTGGTTTCCTTATATCAAGCCGGAGTAAAAAATGTAGTTGCTTCTTCCGGAACATCTTTAACTGAAGAACAAGTTCAGCTTCTTTCTCGTTTTACTAAAAATATTATAATTCTATTTGATGCCGATCCGGCAGGGCAAAAAGCATCGTTAAGAAGTATTGAGATATTGCTTAAGCAGGACTTTGAAGTGAAAGTTATTACTTTGCCAAAAGGCGAGGATCCGGATTCGTTTATCATCAAATACGGAAAAGAAAAATTTGAAGAAGAGGTAACCCGGGCAAAGAACTTCCTGGAATATCAAACAGCACAGTTTGAAGAACAAGGTTTATTTGAAGACCCTGCAGAAATGACAAAAGCTATAAGAGAACTTGTAAATACTTTAGCTTTGGTAGGCGATGAACTTAAGCGAAATTTGTTAATGAAGACAATTGCAAAGAGATTTAATTTGCGGGAGAAGTTAATTGAATCTGAACTTAACACATTTTTACAACAGCAAAAAGAAAAGAGATTTGTTTCAACGGTTCGCCCCGAACAGAGAAGCGCTGATCAACAGACTCAATCACAACTTGCATTGTCTTCAAAATCAGCAGACGAAAATCCTTACGAGAAAGAATTGATCCGCTTACTTTACAGCGGCGAAGAAGAAATTATTTCTCATATTCTCGATAAAATTTCTGTTGAAAATTATAATAATCATAGCATGAGAAAGCTTGCCGAGATTGTTAGGGACGGGTTCAATGAACAGAAATTTTCTCCGGCATATTTAATTGATAAAATTGAAAATGAAGATTTACAAGAATTTATTTTTGAATTAACTCTTGCTGATGAATCTATAAGTAAAAAGTGGGATGAATTTTCTTATAACGGTAAAATTGAAAAAGACACACTCGATCATGCGCTTGAGTCAATAAAAAATTTTCTTCTATTTCAAATTGATCAGCAAATTAAACTGAACAATCAATTCATTACGGATTCCAAAGATGAACGGCTGCATTTAGAAATGATGAAACGAAATCAAGAATTACAGGACGAAAAAAAATCACTACTAGGTTCAAAGAACAAGCAAATATGAATTGAAGATGCTATACAATCAATCACTTTACGAAATTAATACGCGTATCTGGCTCCGTAGATTTGATCAGAGTAATATCAAATCAACTTTGAACGATGTACCGAATTCATACTGGGACAACCTTGCCCAAAAGGGAATTCATTATATCTGGTTGATGGGAATCTGGAAAACTTGTAATTCTGTAATTGATAGATGTTGTTTTGAAGAAGGATTAAAAAAAAGTTACGACCGTGCATTAAAGGGGTGGAAGCGGGAAGATGTTATCGGCTCGCCATATGCAATTGATGTTTACGAAATCAATCCGGAAATTGGCAACCATAAATCCCTGCTTGAATTAAAATCCCGCTTAAATAAAAAAGGGATGAAACTCATTCTCGACTTCATTCCGAATCATTTTAGCGCGGACACAAGATTAATAAAAACAAATCCCGACATTTTTATTCCAGTTGATAAAGAACTATTCAAACGCGATCCGCACACGTATTACCATCCGAATCAAAAAGAGCAAAAATATTTTGCACATGGGCGCGATCCGTTTTTCCCCGCATGGCAGGATACTATACAGATAAATATTTTCAGCAATGAAGCCAGAAAATTTCTTATCAACACGCTGCTTTCTTTAACAAAAATATGCGACGGTGTCCGCTGCGATATGTCAATGCTTTTACTCAACAATGTTTTTAAGAATACCTGGGGAGGAGTCTTAGGTAAAAACGGTTTTGAAAAGAATGAATCAGAATTTTGGACAGAAGCGATATCAGAGGTTAAAAATGAAAGAGCTGATTTCCTTTTTATTGCCGAAGCTTACTGGGATCTTGAATATGACCTTCAGCAAATGGGATTTGATTTTACTTATGACAAGAAATTAACCGATCGTTTGAAATATGCACATGTAAAAGAAATTCACGATCATCTTATTGCCGATAACGATTATCAAAAAAAATCATTGCGGTTCATTGAAAATCATGATGAAGAACGTGCTGTCTCAATTTTTGGAAAGGAAAAATCGAAAGCTGCGGCGGTAATAATAAGTACAATTCAAGGAATGCGCTTTTATTATGACGGACAATTCGAAGGGAAAAAAATAAAACTTCCTGTACAGCTTGGAAGAGAACCGGAAGAACAGCAGAATCTAAAGCTGAAAGAATTTTACAATAAACTTCTAACAATAACTTCACACGAAATTTTTAATAGAGGAAAGTGGATCCTTTTAGAATCGGAACCTTCTTTGGATAATAACTCGACATTTATGAATATACTTTCGTGGATGTGGAGTTTTAAAGACGAGAAGCGTCTCGTAGTTGTAAATTATTCAGAAAATCTTTCAACATGCCGTATAAAATTGGATGTGCGTGGTTATCAAGAAGATTTATTAATAAATGATTTGTTAAATGATCAATCGTATATGCGTTCAGCAGAGGAAGTTTATAACAGCGGTTTGTATATCGAGCTAAAACCTTACCAAGCACACATTTTTACTTATTGAAAAATTTTATAAATGTTGTTTAACCTTCATTCAAAATATTTTGAAATGTTTCTTGAATTACATTCCATGCTAACGCAACATGTTTCTCTTCAGTACGTAATCCAGAAACACATAAACGGATTGTAAATTTTCCGTTCAGTTTTGTGTGAGTTATAAAAACCTTTCCGGTTGCGTTTACTGCATTCAGTAATTTTTCATTTAACTCATTGAGTTTATTTTCATCATTCCATCCATTAGGTTTAGCATGGAAGCAAACAGTACTGAACGGTGTTGGTGCCAGCCGTTCAAAATTAGGATCATCATCAATCCATTTTGCAAAAAGCTGTCCGAGACGAATGTGCTCTCTCAATCTTGCTTGTAGTCCTTCAACACCAAAGTAACGCAGTACGAACCAAAGTTTTAACGATCTAAATCTTCGTCCAAGCTGAATCCCGTAATCCATGTAATTATTTACTGACGAATCTTCCGCGGTCTTCAAATATTCTGCTGAGAGTGAAAATGCTTGTTTGAGAATTTCCGGTTTGCGCGTATATAGAATGCTCAAATCAACCGGAACAAAAAGCCACTTGTGCGGATTAACAACAAACGAGTCGGCATATTCAACGCCAATAAAATGTTTTTTCATTTCGGGCAGCATTGCAGTTACGCCTGCGTGTGCGGCATCAACATGAAACCAAATTTTTTCCCGCAAACATATTTTAGCTATCTCTTCAACCGGATCTGCACTTGTTGTTGATGTTGTACCAATTGTTGCAACAACACAAAACGGAACAATTCCATTTACCCGGTCTTCTTTTATTGCTTTCTCTAATTCTGTAGGAATCATTCTGAATTCCTGATCAACCGGAATTTTTCTAATTCCATCCAAACCAATACCGAGAGTAAGTGCGCCTTTATCTATTGAACTATGTGCTTGTTCCGAACAATACAAACGTAATTTAGGAACACCGCTCATTCCTTTTTTACGAATATCGAACCCCGCATTTTCCCGAGCGGCTGCAATTGCGTGCATGGAACTAACAGAAGCTGTATCATAAATAATACCCCAAAATTCTTTTGGAAGATTTATTATTTCTCTAAACCAGCTTAAAACTGTTTCTTCAAGTTCTGTTGATGCCGGCGCGGATTTCCAAAGCATTGAATTAACATTCAGCGAAGCGCTGATAAGTTCTGCAAGAATTCCTGGACCACTTGCACTTGAATTGAAATAAGCCATAAAGTTCGGATGCTGCCAATGAGTTGTTCCCGGTAAAATAATTTTATCAATATCTTCAATAATTCTATCCATCAGTTCGCCGGATTGCGGTGCATGATTTGGCAATTTACTTTTTAAGTCCCCCGGATTAATGTTAGGCAAAACGGGATACAAATCTACATTTTCTAAATAGTTTGCCGCCCAATCAATTAATTCGTAACCGTACTTTTTAAATTCTTCTGCCGGCATATCGCCATTACTCTTACTCTTGTTCTTGCTCTTATTCTTATTCATACTCTTTCTCTAAAATTTTATTTGACTTATCCATTCGGAGATCAATCTCATCAGTTGAATCCGCTTATCGGAAAATGAATGACCGGTTTCAAGTATGAAATCTTTAACGTTAGAATTAATTAGTTTGAGTGCGCCAACTAAAGGTTTATGATGCAATTCTATAGGTGCAGTTGTATCATGCTTTGCACTTATGACAAGAAGATTTTTCCGTGAAAGCTTTTCGGCGTGATTAATAAGGTTCCATTCGACTTTGTGTTGGATCATTTCATCTAAAAGTTTTTCCGGAGACTGACAATTCACAAAATCATTTGCACGTTGCATTCTATCAGCGCTAATTTTTTTTATATCTCCATTCATTGTTATTAATTGTCCGAACATCCCGATGTTAAACGGCGCTATTGCACAAACATTTTTTATATCATCAAATTGAATTGAATTCAAGAGCGCAGAAAAACCTCCCATACTATAACCAAGGAATAAGATTTTATTTTTATCTACTTGAAATTTTTCTCTGCAAAGATCATCTTTTAAAAATGTTAATGCTGCGGGTATATCTTCAATAAGATTATTCCATGAAAATTCGCCCTCACTTCCCCATGAACCGCGGCTATAAAACGTGAACACATTAAATCCTTGACGCTGAAGCATGTGTGCAATATCGTAATTCACTTCATTGCCCGGGAAACCGGTTAAAAGCAATACGGTTGGATGTAATCCTTCACCTGAAGTAATAAACATTGTACCTAAAACTTTTGATCCGCAGCTGATGAAAACCGCAGGTGATAATGATGCGGGAAATTTGGGATCGGCTTGCTGGTCTTGGGTTACAGGATCAAATTCGGACAAAAGGTTATTCCTTATCAGTTCTCATTTTCTACTCAAAGATAAGCAGAAAAACGATTGCCTGAAATTATTGGGAGAAAAGATTTGTAAAGAAAAAGTAAGGATTGATTGCTCGGCCCCTAATTATTTACAATTCAAATTCAACTCCGAGATTAATCTGGAATAAACTCCCCACCCTATAATTGTACGCATAAGTACCAGAATACAAAATAGATGCAAATTCACTATTACCTATAGGCAAGAAAAGTATATTTTCTATATGTAGCCATGAAAAAAGTTTTGCACCGAGTCCGCAACCAAATAGAAAAATGGAGTGATTAGTTATTTTGCCGGACATTGAGCTTGTTGCGTTATTATTATAAAAACTTAGCCCGGCTAAGATGTATAAAGAACTATTAAATTGATATTTACCAAACAAAGAATAGTTTCTTCCGGCAAATTGTCTAGCATCGAAATTCCTACTATATAAACCGGCCCTAAGTGAAAAAGATTTTGTAGAATCAAACTGATATCCTACTGCTGCAGAAACACCCAATGGTGAAATGCCATCTGAACCAATATCACCGGATAATATAAAGGGCTCTAAATTAATTCCTAATGAAATTTGAGCTGATGTGTTAGTGTAAACGACAAAAATCAATGCAATAAAAAAAAGTTTGAGTTTCATGGATAGAATCCCCTTCAATTATTCCCACTCAAATTTAGTTTAATAATTCAATTCATCAAAACCTTGATAAGTTTTCAATTAGCATGCTTGTTTATTATTTTAGCTCATCATTTTTTAACAAGGCATGTTTTAATGAGAGTAAGTAAATCTTTTATACCGACCTTAAAAGAAGTACCGAATGATGCGGTAATTCAGAGCCATATTTTAATGATCCGTGCAGGATTAGTACGGCAAGTATCTGCCGGAATCTATTCGTGGCTGCCGCTTGGATATAAAGTTCTAAGAAAAATTATGGAGATCATCCGCGAAGAGATGAATGCTATCGGCGGACAGGAGTTCCACTTTCCGGGATTAAATCCAAAAGAAATTTGGGAACAGACCGGACGAGTTGAAGCATTCGGAGATATTCTTTTTCACATCAAGAACCGCGATTATGTTTTAGCTCCAACGCATGAAGAGATAGTTGCATATCATGCAAAAGGTGCCATCGCTTCTTACAAAGATATGCCGCAGATCTGGTATCAGATTCAAACAAAGTTTAGAAATGAACCGCGACCGAGAAGCGGAGTTATACGCGGAAGACAATTTATTATGAAGGATGCTTACACGCTCGACCGCGATGAAGCCGGTTTGGATTTTGGATACGGATTACACGATAAAGCATACCGTGCGATTTTTGACCGATGCGGACTAAAATATTTTGTTGTTGGTGCTTCAAGCGGTGCAATGGGCGGAAGTAAATCCGAAGAGTTTATGGTTAAGAGTGATGCGGGCGAAGATAATGTTGCTTATTGCGAGAAGTGCGGATATGCTTCCAACGCCGAAGTTGCTCAATCAGTTGCAGTTAGTGCAAAACATCATGAAGAGAGTAAATCCTTTTATGAAATCTCTACGCCGAATGTTCATACAATAGATGAACTTTGCGCATTCTTAAAAATTGATGAGCATGAAACAGCTAAATCAAGAATTTATATTCATGATAGTAAACCGGTTCTTGTTTTAATGCTCGGCAACGATGAAGTAAATGAAACAAAACTCGGTATTGTACTTGGCGGAAATGTTCGTCCGGCACATCCGGAAGAATTGAAAGAGATTTCCGGTGCTGATGCAGGTTCAATTGGTCCAATTGGATTCCCAAATAGAATTATAGCCGATAATCTTTTAAAGGATGGAAATAATCTTTACAGCGGTGCGAATAAAAATGATTATCACATCGGCGGAATAGATTTGATGCGCGATGTTTCCAAATGTGAATACTTTGATCTGCGTACAGCAGAGAGCGGAGAAAAATGTATCAGCTGCGGTTCAACTTTGGATGTATTCAAAGCAATTGAACTTGGACATATATTCAAACTCGGCACAAAATATTCTGAAGCACTTGGCGTTCTTTATCTTGATGAAAGCGGAAAAGAACGTCCGATCGTGATGGGAAGTTACGGTATTGGAGTAGAAAGAATTTTTGCATGCTTCCTCGAACAGAATTATGACGAGAAGGGAATCATTTGGAAAAAACCGCTCAATCCGTTTGATATTCATTTGATCGGATTGAATATGAAGAACGATCTGGTTTCAAAAACTTGCGAAAGACTTTACATTGATTTGATCGCTGAAGGTTTAGAGGTGCTGTTTGATGACCGTCTTGAAGCGAGTGCAGGATTCAAATTTAATGATGCGGATTTATTGGGTATGCCGATCCAAGTAATTGCCGGTGAGAAAAATTTGAAGGGTGGAAATGTTGAAATAAAGATTAGAAAAACCGGCGAGAAAAAAATTGTAGAACTAAACCAATTAAATTCTATTCTTAAAGAACTGATTTAAAAGCTAAACGCAAAGACAGCAGAATACGCAAAGTTCGTAGAGAAAAACTTTGCGATCTTTGCGTTAAACTTTGCGAACTCTGCGGTAATAAAATATGAACACGAAGTTGTACATTGTCTCTACACCAATCGGCAATTACGAAGATATTTCTCTACGTGCGATCAATGTTCTGAAGTCAGTTGATTTTATTATTTGTGAAGAATTCAAAGAAGCAAGACGGTTACTTTCTCACTATCAAATCGAGAAAGAATTACACTCACTCAATGAGCATAATGAAAAAGAAGCATCACAGGAGATATTTCAAAAGATTAAAGAAGGTAACTCAGCCGCATTAATTTCCGATTGCGGCACTCCGCTTTTTTCCGATCCCGGAAATTTACTTGTTCAAATGTGCATTAATGCTAAGATTGATGTTGCTGCAATTCCCGGTGCAAGTTCTTTACTGCCTGCACTTGTTGGCTCGGGATTTAATCTCGATAAATTCTATTACTACGGCTGGCTCTCACCGAAAAGCGAAATAAGGAAAAAAGAACTTCTCAGATTAAAAAGTGTAAAAGAAATAATAGTTCTAATGGAAACGCCTTACCGATTAAAAGCAATCTTAGCGGACGTTTCGAAAATATTCGGGACATCAACAAAAATTGTTGTAGCGTTCGATCTGACACTTCCAACGGAAAAATATTTTAGAGGAACTGTTTCTGAAATATTAAAATTAGTATCAGAAAAAAATCTTAAAGGCGAGTTTGTTCTGATCATTAATAACAAATAAATATTTATTCGGAATTATGGAAAGCAAATGCAAACAATAAAACTCTTTTTCAAATTTATTCTAATAGTGCTTCTCTTTACCATTCTTTCTTTTAGCGGCTGCAAAAATAATGATATTGTTCAGCCGATCGAGAATCCTTCGTTCAATTCCCAAGTTCCCAACACAGAAGATATTGTGATGTATGAAATAAACCTCCGCGCATTTAGTAACGAAGGTACATTTAATGGAATTACTGCCCGGCTCGATTCGATTAAGGCTTTGGGTGTAAATGTTATTTGGTTAATGCCAATTCATCCTGTTGGAATTATTAAATCTGTTGGACAGCTTGGCTCTCCATACTCGGTTCAAAACTACTTAACAGTAAATCCGGAATTTGGTTCTTTGGATGATTTGAAAAATTTAATCAACAAATCGCACAATCTTGGAATTTCTGTAATATTAGATTGGGTTGCTAATCATACAGCATGGGATAATCCTTGGATAGCTAATAAAACCTGGTACACTCAGGATGGAAGCGGAAACATTATTTCTCCAGCGGGCACCGGATGGAATGATGTTGCAGATCTTAATTACAATAATTCCGAAATGCGTTTGACAATGATAAATGCTATGAAGTATTGGGCTAAAGAAATTGGTGTGGACGGCTTCAGATGCGATGCCGCCGATTATGTTCCGTATTCTTTTTGGAAACAGGCTTTAGACACACTTAAAAATATTCCTAATAAAAAAGTGATCTTGTTAGCCGAAGGAAACAGAAGTGATCACTTTACTGCCGGTTTTCAGCTTAACTACGCATGGGATTATTATTCAATGCTAAAAAATGTTTTCCGTTATGGTGATAGAGCCTCTTATCTTTTTATTACTCATCAAAACGAATATAGAAACATAACTAACGGTTACAAATTGAGATTTACTACAAACCACGATGAATCCGCTTGGGATAATCCTCCAGTTGTAATATTTAACGGAAAGCCGGGAGCTTTAGCTGCATCAGTGGCATCGATATTTATGGGGGGTGTTCCTCTTATATATAGCGGACAGGAAATAGGTTACCCGACAAAGCTTCCATTTTTCAGCCGAAGCGCAATTGATTGGAATATTAATCCTGATATGAAAACTGTTTACAAAAAACTTTTTTCTCTTTACAATTCTACACCGGTATTGAAAAAAGGAACCATCACTGATTATTCTGATGTGAACATTGTTTCATTTACCAAATCATACCAGGGGAAAGAATGTTTTATTTTAGTGAACACGCGGAAAACCCAAGAAAATTTTACACTACCTTCTTCACTT